>Ga0210063_1000194_pt1 | contig 21138 bp, 17 predicted proteins | sample Muzzi_PWA_D1_FD_185529 | JGI IMG/M metagenome (GOLD analysis project Ga0210063, IMG submission 185529) | Wetland microbial communities from San Francisco Bay, California, USA, that impact long-term carbon sequestration - Muzzi_PWA_D1 (SPAdes) | ecosystem: Environmental > Aquatic > Marine >... | reverse complement strand
TCGCCGACGAAGCGGTAGGCCTTGGCCAGCGCCGCCGGGCCGATGAAGTCGGGGTCGGCTTCCATCGAGAGGCAGGAGGAGACGCAGGCGCCGCACTGGATGCAGGCCATCGACTGGGTGATGTCGATCATCGATTCGGGCTCGACCACGTACTCGCGCTCGGGTGGCTCGCCGTGCGGCAGCAGCCATGGGGTGACGCGGCGGATCTTCTTCCAGTGGGTCGACTCCATGTCGGTGATCAGGTCCTTGATCACGGGCATGTTGCCCATCGGCTCGATCACGATCGGCTCACCGCCGCCGTTGCGCCGATTGGCCGCCTCATGAGCGTGTCCGATCTGCGTTTTGCAACCGAGACCGGACTGGCCATTGATCTTCATCCCGCACGATCCGCAAATCGCAGCGCGACAAGAACAACGCACCGAAAGTGAGCCGTCGTCGCGATCCTTGGCCTGTAGAAGGCCGTCTAGAACGGAGAGGGAGGGCTCGAGGTCAACTCCAAACTCCTCCCAATAGGGTCCATCCCCGCTCTCAGGCTGGTACCGGCGCACTTTCAGCGTGTACTCGGCCATCAGTGTCCTCCGTCGTGGGTTACGTCGTGGATTGGCGAGCGAAAGTCAAGTCTGGCAAGGACGCAGTGAGCGTGGCGCACTTGGAAAGTGCGCGAGCGATCGAGGACGCCGCCAGGCGCAGACTTGCAGCCGCCAAACACGATGTAACCCGCGTCGGAGGACACCCTCAGTACTTTCGCTCTTCCGGTTCCCACTGGGTGATCGTCACCTCGGAGTATGAGATCTCCGGTCCGTCGTCGTCCTTCTGCAGGTCGATGTGTTTGAGCCACTCCTCGTCATTGCGCTCGGGGAAGTCGGTCCTGTACTGGGCGCCGCGGCTCTCCTTGCGCTCGAGCGCAGCGACGCAGGTGCACTCGGCGTTGTCGAGCATGTAGCCGAGCTCGATTGCCCCCAGCAGGTCCTGGTTGAAGACCTGGCCCTTGTCGTCGATGTAGGCGGACTTGGCCTCCTGCTTGAGCCGGCGCACGGTCTCCAGCGCCTGCTGGATCCCGGCCTCCTCGCGGAAGACGGCGACGTGCTTGTCCATCGTCTCGCCCAGCTCCCGCTTGATCTCCGAGACGCGGCGGCCAGAGCCCTTCTCCCGCGCCGATATCGACTCGATCTCGGCCTGCTCGCCCTCGAGCACGGCCTTGCTCGGGCGCGCGCCCTCGATCTGCTTGGCGCGCCCGGCGGCGTCGGCGCCGGAGCGGCGGCCGAAGATCAGCGTGTCGAGCAGCGAGTTGGCGCCGAGGCGGTTGCCGCCGTGGACCGAGACGCAGGCGGTCTCGCCGGCGGCGTAGAGGCCGGGCACGTCGGTGCGGCCGTCGACGTCGGTCTTGATCCCGCCCATCGTGTAGTGGTTGCCGGGCTTGATGTGAATCGGCTCCTTGGTGATGTCGACCCCGGCGAAGTCCTTGCCGACGAGGACGATCTCGCGCAGCGCCTCGTGCACGCGCTTCTTCGGCACGACGGTGATGTCGAGCGCGACGGTGCCGTCGGGGAAGCCGCGGCCCTCGTTGATCTCGGTCTGCTCGGCGCGGGAGACGACGTCGCGCGAGGCGAGCTCCATCTTGTTCGGCGCGTAGCGCTCCATGAAGCGCTCGCCCTTGGCGTTGAGCAGGTGGGCCCCCTCGCCGCGGGCGCCCTCGGTGATCAGGAAGCCCTTGCCCGCCAGCGTCGTCGGGTGGTATTGGATCATCTCCATGTCCATCAGCTTGGCCCCAGCCCGGTAGGCCATCGCGATCCCGTCGCCGGTGCAGATCAGCGCGTTGGTGGTCGGCTGCCAGACCTGGCCGTTGCCGCCGCAGGCGAGGATCACGGCCTTGGCGGAGAAGAGCTGCATCGAGCCGTCGGCGACGTTGCGGGTGACGACGCCGCAGCACTCGCCCTGCTCGTCGAGCGCCAGCGCCGTGCAGAACCACTCCTCGTAGCGTGCGACCGTGTCGGAGTGCTTCATCAGCTGCTCGTAGAGCACGTGCATGATCGCCTGGCCGGTGATGTCGGCGACGTAATAGGTACGGGCGGCGGAGGCGCCGCCGAAGGCGCGGGTGCCGAGCTTGCCCTCCTCGTTGCGGTGGAAGGTGACGCCGAGGTGCTCGAGGTGGAGGATCTCGTCCGGCGCCTCTTCGCACATAATCGAGATCGCGTCCTGGTCGCCGAGGTAGTCGGAGCCCTTGACCGTGTCGTAGGCGTGCGACTCCCAGGAGTCGCCCGGGTTGAGCGCCGCGTTGATTCCGCCCTGCGCCGCGTTGGAGTGCGACCGCACGGGGTGGACCTTGCTCAGGATCCCGACCGAGACCCCCTGCTCGGCGGCGGCGAGAGCGGCGCGCTGCCCTGCCAGGCCGGCACCGATTACGAGCACGTCATGCGTAGGCACGGCCGCGGACTCTATAGAGGCGAAATCCGACCCCGCGGTCGGATTTCAGCGACTACAGCCAGCGCTCGTCCAGACGGCGGATCGCGGCCTCGGAGAGGCGGATGCCGTCGGCGACGGTGTCGAAGTCGACGTTCTCGGCGAGGTCGTGCCACCAGTGGTAGTTGGCGGGCTGCTTGAGCTCGGTGCAGCTCGCCAGCACCGCGGTCTCGTAGCCGGCGGCGAGCGACTCGAGCCCGTCGGTGCCGTTGCGCAGGCGCAGGTTGGGGAAGAGCTCGATGCCGAGCTCCTCGGCGAGCCCGTCGATCAGCGCCAGCGAGCGCGGCGGGTACTCGCGCATCCTCAGGAAGCCCTCGCCGCGCAGCACCAGCAGGTGCGGCGAGCCGAGCGTCTCCAGGCAGAGGAAGAAGGTGCTCTCCCGCGGCAGCTCGTCGAAGTGGCGCTCGCCAAAGGCCTTGATCCCCTCGCTGAACGACTCCTCCGAGCCGACCGAGAGCAGGACCACGCGGGTGCTCTGCGGCGGCTCGGCGAGCAGCCGCTCGGCCAGCGCCAGCAGGGCGACGACGGCGGTGCCGTTGTCGTTTGCGCCGGGGACGACTTCGCGGGCGCCGATCTCGGCCATCGCAGCGGCCGAGCCAAGACCGAGGAAGATGCCCAGCTTCGCCAGCGCGCGCCTGCCGGTGAGCGCGCCGAGCGCCGCCAGCACCGGGCCTCCGACGACCGGCGCCATCAGCGGCGGGCTGGTGTCGCTGCGCTCGATCAGCCCGAGCCGGTTGGCGATGTGGGGGAGCTGCGGGTGGAAGACGATGCCCGAGTGGGCGGCGTCGTGGTGGGCGATCAGGACGATCGTGCGCTCGGCCTCCACCGGGCCGACCTCGCAGACGACGTTATAGGTCGTGCGGCGCGGCAGCAGACGGCGGATCAGGCGTTTGCCGGGCGGGAAGTCGGAGGCCATGCCGGCCGCCGCGGCGCCCGCGACCGTGCCCCCGAGCAGCCGCCGCCCGCGCAGGCCGAGGATGCCGCCCAGCGCACCCAACGCGGCGCCGATCCCAAGCGGCCACCAATAGGTCCCATGCGCCGGCTCAGCCTCGATCCGCGCCTCGGCCCCCAGCTCGCCAAATCGCGCCACCAGCCACTCGGCGGCCTGCCGCTCGCCCTCCGATGCCGAAGGCCGCTCGATCCGCTCCAGTTCCTCCAGCCAGCCGCGCAGTCGGTCTTGCATCCGGCCGACCCTACAATTGGTCGATGCTCGGTGGTCGCTCCATCACGCTGTTCCACGTGCGCGGAATCCGCATCGCGGTCGACTGGTCCTGGTTCTTCGTCCTCTTCCTCGTCATCTTCTGGCTCTCGCAGTTCTACGGCGACGTGCTCGGCGAGACCAGCTCCGACTCGACCCCGTTCCTGCTGGCGATCGTCAGCGCCTTCGGCTTCTTCGGCTCGATCGTCCTGCACGAGCTCGGCCACGCGCTGGTCGCGCTGCGCAACGGCATCGGCATCTCCAGCATCCAGCTCTGGATCTTCGGCGGGATGGCGCGCATGGACCGCGAATCCGACGGCCCCGCGACCGAGTTCAAGGTCGCAGTCGCCGGGCCGCTGGTGACGCTGGCGATCGTCGTCCTCCTCGTCGCTATCGGCTTCGCCGCGGCCGGTGGGGCGGGGTTCCGCGAGGCGATCCTGATCGAGAGCGACTCCGGCGTCTCCGGGGTGCTGGCGATGGTCGGCTGGCTGGCGACGATCAACCTGCTCGTGCTGGTCTTCAACCTGCTGCCGGCTTTCCCCATGGACGGTGGCCGGATCGTCCGCGCGATCGCCTGGTGGCGCACCGGCGACCGCACCTCGGCGACCCGCTTCGCCGCCGGCCTCGGCCGCGTCTTCGCCTACATCTTCATCGGCGGCGGCCTGCTGCTGATCTTCGACGGCCTCGTCTTCAGCGGCGTCTGGCTCGCCCTGATCGGCTTCGTGATCAACGGCTCCGCTCGCGCCGCCAGCGCCCAGACCCGGATCACCAGCGGCATCAGCAACCTGGTCGTCGCCGACGTCATGGACCGCGAGCCGGTCGCGATTCCCGGCAAGCTCAGCGTCGAGCAGGCGCTCGACGAGTACTTCCTGCGCTACCGCTGGTCCTGGTTCCCGGTCGTCGACACCGGCCGGCGCTTCCTCGGCCTGGTCATCCGCGACAAGGCCGATGACGTGCCGGAGACCTCCCGAACAACCTCGCTGATCTCCGAGCTGATCGAGAGCGACAGCGACGACGGCACCTTCCAGGTCCGCGACGACGCCCCGCTCGACAGTCTGCTCGCGAACAACACGATGCGCCGCTTCGGCGCGGTGATGGCAGTCGACGAGGAGGGCAGGCTCAGCGGCGTTGTGACCGCTGAGCAAGTAGGCCGAGCCCTAAGGGACGCCACGACCTAGCGCCGTCGCTCTAACCCACAGGCATGTGCCGCTCGATGATCCGCCCGAAGTCGGCCCCGGCCGGCAGCGTGCCGAAGGCGTTGCCCCAGTCGCCGCCGAGGCGCGAGGTGCAGAAGGCGTCGGCGGTGGCGGGGTCGCCGTAGCGGACCAGCAGCGAAGCCTGTAGGGCCAGCGCCATGCGCTCGACCACGCGGCGGGCGCGCGCCTCGATCGTCTCGATGTCGCCGGGGATCTCGGCGCGCAGCTCGGCGACGTAGGCGTCCAGCCTCGGTTCGGCGCCGGCGCCCTCGAGCACCTCGGCGAAGAAGGCATCGACCGCAGCCGGGCTCTTGACCATCGCCCTCAGCACGTCGAGGCACTGCACGTTGCCCGAGCCCTCCCAGATCGAGGCCAGCGGCGCCTCGCGGTACAGGCGCGGCAGGCCGGACTCCTCGACGTAGCCATTGCCGCCGAGGCACTCGAGGCACTCGACCGCGTGCCAGGGGGCTCGCTTGCACATCCAGTACTTGAGCACGGGGTTGGAGAGGCGGCGGAAGTCGGCGGCGCCCTCGTCGCCGGCGGCGACCTCGTCGTAGGAGCGGGCGAGCCGCATCATCGCGATCGTCGCCGCCTCCGACTCGACGCAGAGGTCGGCGAGCACGTTGCGCATCAGCGGCTGCTCGATCAGCTCCTTGCCGAAGGCGGAGCGCTGCCCGACGTGGTTGAGCGCCTGCGCGACGCCGGCCCGCATCCCGGTCGCGGCGCCGATCGCGCAGTCGAGCCGGGTGTGGTTGACCATCTCGATGATCGTCGGCACGCCGCGGCCCTCCTCGCCGATCATCCGTGCCCAGGCGCCGCGGAACTCGAGCTCGCTGGAGGCGTTGGAGCGGTTGCCGAGCTTGTCCTTGAGCCGCTGGATCTGGAAGCCGTTGCGCTCGCCGTCGGGCGTCCAGCGCGGCATCAGGAAGCAGGAGATGCCGGAGTCGGTCTGGGCGAGGACGAGGAAGGCGTCGCACATCGGCGCCGAGCAGAACCACTTGTGGCCGACGAGCTCGTACTCGGCCCCGGGGCCGCCGCCGTTCAGCGGCGTCGCCGTCGTCGTGTTCGCGCGCACGTCGGAGCCGCCCTGCTTCTCGGTCATCGCCATCCCGCAGAGCGCGCCGCGCTTGTGATCGGCCGGAAGCGAGCGCTCGTCGTAATCGAGCGAGAGGAAGCGCTGCTCCCACTGCTCGGCCAGCTCGGGCTGGGCTCGCAGCGCCGGAATCGAGGAGTAGGTCATCGAGATCGGGCAGCCGACGCCGCTCTCGGCCTGCATCAGCAGGTCGAACATCGCCGCGCGAGCGACGTGGGCACCGGGACCGGGCTCGCGCCAGGGGGCGGCGTGCAGCCCCTGGTCGATGCCGATCCGCATCAGTTCGTGCCAGGAGCTATCGAACTCGACCTCGTCGATGCGGTGGCCGTAGCGGTCGTGGGTGCGCAGAACGGGCTTCTTCTCGTTCGCCTCGAAGCCCCAGCGGATCGTCCGCGCGGAACCGGCGATCGCGCCCAGCTCACGTGCTCTCTCCTCCGCCCAGCCGGCGCCCTCGCGGCGCAGCGCCTCGCCGAGCACACGGTCGGCGTCGAAGGAGTTGTAGTCCTCCAGCGGCGTCGCCTGGTTGAAGACCTTGTGCGTCTGGTTGGTCCTGCGCTCGACGGTCGCCATCGCCCCGATTGTCGCATCGATAGCATCGCCGCGCCAATGCCGCAGAAGATCCAAGTCAAGAACCCTGTGGTCGAGCTCGACGGCGACGAGATGACCCGCATCATCTGGTCGTTCATCAAGGAGCAGCTGATCCTGCCCTACCTCGATTTGGAGCTCGACTACTTCGACCTGGCGATCGAGAGCCGCGACGCCAGCGAAGACCGGATCACGGTCGAAGCCGCGGAAGCGATCAAACGCCACGGGGTCGGGGTCAAGTGCGCGACGATCACCCCGGACGAGGGGCGGGTCGACGAGTTCGGCCTCAAGCAGATGTACCGCTCGCCGAACGGGACGATCCGCAACATCCTCGGCGGGGTGATCTTCCGCGAGCCGATCGTGATCGCCAACATCCCGCGCCTGGTGCCGGGCTGGACCAAGCCGATCGTGATCGGCCGCCACGCCTTCGGCGACCAGTACCGCGCCACCGACATGGTCGTCCCCGGCGAGGGGACGCTGACGCTGACCTACACCCCCAAGGACGGCTCCGAGCCGGTCGAGCTCGACGTCTACGACTTCCCCTCGGGCGGCATCGCGATGGCGATGTACAACCTCGACGACTCGATCCGCGATTTTGCCCGCGCCTCGATGCGCTACGGGTTGGATCGCGGCTACCCCGTCTACCTCTCGACCAAGAACACGATCCTGAAGAAGTACGACGGGCGCTTCAAGGACCTCTTCGCCGAGGTGTACGAAAGCGAGTTCAAGGCAGACTTCGAGGCCAAGGGGATCGCCTACGAACACCGGTTGATCGACGATATGGTCGCCGCCGCGCTGAAGTGGGAGGGCGGCTACGTCTGGGCCTGCAAGAACTACGACGGCGACGTGCAGTCCGACACGGTCGCCCAGGGGTTCGGTTCGCTGGGGCTGATGACGAGCGTGCTGATGAGCCCCGATGGCAAGACGGTCGAGGCCGAGGCCGCACACGGAACGGTCACCCGGCACTTCCGCCAGCACCAGCAGGGGAAGCCGACGTCGACCAACCCGATCGCCTCGATCTTCGCCTGGACCCGCGGCCTCGCCGCCCGCGGCCGCATCGACGACACGCCCGAGGTGTCACGGTTCGCCGCGACGCTGGAGCGGGTCTGCATCGAGACTGTGGAAAGCGGCAAGATGACCAAAGACCTCGCGCTCCTGATCGGCCCCGAGCAGGAGTACCTGACCACGCAGGAGTTCCTCGCCGCGATCAAATCCCGACTGCAGGAGGCAACCACTTGAGCACCCCCGTCAAAGTCACCGTCACCGGCGCCGCAGGCCAGATCGGCTACGCGCTGCTCTTCCGCATCGCCAGCGGCCAGATGCTCGGCCCGGACACGCCGGTCGAGCTCAGCCTGCTGGAGATCCCCGACGCCGTCAAGGCCGCCGAGGGCACGGCGATGGAGCTCGACGACTGTGCCTTTCCGCTGTTGAGCAAGATCGACATCTTCGACGACGCCAAGCCGGCCTTCGAGGGATGCAACGTCGGCCTTCTGGTCGGCGCCAGGCCACGCGGTCCGGGGATGGAGCGCGCCGACCTGCTCGAGGCCAACGGTGGGATCTTCAAGCCGCAGGGTGAAGCGATCGCAGCCGGCGCCGCCGGCGACGTGCGCGTGCTGGTGGTCGGCAACCCGGCCAACACGAACTGCCTGATCGCGCTCTCCAACGCCGACGGTGTGCCGCGCGAGCGCTTCACGGCGATGATGCGGCTCGATCACAACCGAGCTATCGCCCAGCTCGCCAACAAGCTCGGCAAGCCGGTATCCAGCGTCAGCAACATGACCGTCTGGGGCAATCACTCGACCACCCAGTACCCCGACCTGGTCAACGCCAGGATCGATGGCGCGAGCGCCTGGGGGGCGGTTGACGATGAGGCCTGGATCGGCGAGGAGTTCATCCCCCGCGTCGCCAAGCGCGGCGCCGAGATCATCGACGCCCGCGGCGCCTCCAGCGCCGCCTCCGCCGCCAACGCGGCGATCGACCACGTGCACGACTGGGTGCTGGGCACTCCAGAGGGCGACTGGGTCTCGATGGGCGTCCCCTCCAACGGCTCCTACGGAATAGAGGAGGGAGTGGTAGCCGGCCACCCGTGCAGCTGCACCAACGGCGAGTGGACCATCGTCGAGAACCTAGACGTCCCCGAGTTCTCCAAGCCCCGCATCGACGCAACCATCAACGAGCTGAAGGAAGAGCGCCAGTCCGTAGCCGAACTGGGCCTCGTCTAGCGGGGTTCCGGTAGGGCCGAAACGTCTTGTACTTTTTCTGAACCAAGCAACCTAGGACTGCCCCAGGGTGTCTTCAGAAAAAGTTAAGTGAAGGCCCTACCGGAACCCCGCTGAAGCAAGCCTATTTACCGGGGTAGTACTGGCGCCCTTTCTTCGAAACCCGACCCTCCTTCTCCAGGTCACCGAGAACCCGGTAGAGGTAGTTGGGCTTGATTTTCATCTGTTTGGCGATGTCCGACGCGCTGATTCCGGGGTTGCCCTGAACCAACGCAACCGCCTGGTCGGCGCGGGTGCCGCTGCGACGCCGCCGCCTTTTCGGGCGCCCGCCGGCCTTTTTGCCCGAGCCCGGGGGGCGGCCAGGACGACGACCGGTGTGACCGGTGACTTTCCCGCCCAGCTCGGCGAGAGCGCGCTCGAGGCGCTTGCGCTCCTCGTCCAGCTCGGCAAGGCGTTTCTTCACCAGGTCGCGAGCCTCGTCGAGTACGTGCGTGGTGCTTGGCATCTCGTTCCTTTCGTCCGGCCCGTGTTGCCGGCCGGGTCACTGGGGGGAGTTAGGCACCGCAGTGTTGCACAGTCACAGTGACGCACCGAAAACGTGTTAGACACATTGGCGGTGTGCAAGCTCACCAGTTAGATCGAACGTAGACCGAGCGGCACCGGCTAACTGTCAGGCGGCACGTTCGGCCTGTCGCTCGGGTGAGATGCGCACGACGTTGCGGGCCAGGCCCACCTTCTCCATTGCGGCAATGATCAGTCCTGAAGGATCCATCTCCCAGCGTCTCAGCCCGTGGGTGGCCGAGCGCGGGAAGGCGTGGTGGTTGTGGTGCCAGGACTCTCCCAGCGAGGGAAGGGCCAACCAGAAGACGTTGGTCGAACGATCGTCGGTGTCGAAGCGCCTGCTGCCGACGAAGTGGCACACCGAGTTGACGCTCCAGGTGATGTGATGGACGAAGAAGATCCTCACCAGCCCGCCCCACAGCAGGCCGGTCGCGGCGCCGGCCAGGGTGCCACTGACCAGGTAGCCGGCAAGTGCGGGTAGCGCCAGGCCGAGGGCGAGGATGGGAACGAACTGCCGGCCGATCGCCCTCATCCCGCGGTCCTCGTACAGGTCGGCCGCGTAGCGCTTCCAGTCGGCTCGTCCCTGGGTGGACATCAACCATCCAGTGTGAGCGTGCCAGAGGCCGGCCAGGACTCCTCGAACCCCGTCGCCGTGGCCGACATGCGGACTGTGTGGATCGCCGTCTTCGTCGGTGTGTGCGTGATGCTTGCGGTGGTCTGCAACCCAGGAGATCACGGGACCCTGCACCGCCATCGACCCCAGCACCGCAAACAGGTACTCGATGGGTTTCGGCGTCTGAAAGGAACGGTGGGTGAGCAGGCGGTGGAAGCCGACAGTGATGCCGATGGCCGTCAGCAGGTACATGCCGCCGGCGATCGCGAGATCGACCGGGCTGACCAGCCTGTTCCAGAAGAGAGCGATGGCGGCGAGCGTCGCGGCAAAGGGAAGTACGACGGCACCCAGGTTGGCGATTTTCTCGGGTTTGCCCATTTCGGTATGCATGAAGCGCAAGTTATGCGGTTAAAGTGAGATGTTCTAGTCTTTAGACCACGTCTTGTCCCGTCTTTATGTCAAATAGATGATAAATACGGCCAAAACCGAGCCCTGGCACGGGCTTCCGGCTGAGGTCGCCGGCCTGATCGAGCCGCAGTTGGAAGCGATCACGGCCGAAATCCTCACCGCGATCGCGGCTGAAGTCCCCGCCTACGCCCGGCCCCTGGAGGGCAGCTTCGGTCGCGGCGTGCGCCGCGGGGTCGGCGAGGCGTTGCGCCAGTTCGTCGCCCTGATCCGCGATCCGGAGTCCGGCCGCGGCGTCGGCCGCGACGTCTATGTCGAGCTGGGCCGCGGCGAGCTGCGCCAGGGCCGCACGCTCGACGCCCTCCAATCCGCCTACCGGGTGGGAGCGCGCGCGGCGTGGCGGCAGGTCTCGGCCACCGGGCGCGAGGCGGGCCTCGACCCCGAGGTCCTCAGCCTGCTCGCCGAGGCGATCTTCGCCTACATCGACGAGCTCTCGGCCGACTCGGTCGAGGGCTACGCGCAGGCGCAGGCCGAGCGGGAGGACGAGCGTCGCCGGCGCGCTCACGACCTGATCGCGCTGGCGGTCCGCGAGCCCCCCGTCGAAGCGGTTGACGTCGAAGCCGCCGCTCGGTTGATCGGCTGGAAGCCGCCAGCCCAGATAGCCGCACTCGCCTGCGCAGCCGAGGACCTGGGCGCCATTGCCCGCCTGCTTCCGCCGGGCTCGCTCTCGACCGTCCTCGACGACACCGGTTGCATCCTCTTCCCGGACCCCGACGGCCCGCAACGAACGAAGCCGCTCGAACGCGCCGCCGGCGACTTCCTACTCGCGTTCGGCCCGACCGGCGAGGCAGCCGACCTGCCGGCCTCCTGGTCGCTGGCCCGCACCGCGCTGCGCGCCTCGCAGGCGGGCGCCCTGTCGGCGACCGGTCCACTGCGCGTGGACGACCACCTCGCCGCCCTGCTCCTCTTCGAGGGCGCTGCCCTCGTCAACCGCATCGCCGCGCGCCGCCTGGCTCCACTCGACGACCTCACCCCGAAAGCAAGCGAGCGCATGCGCGAGACCGCGCTCGCCCACGTCCAGCACGGCGGCAATGCGGTAGAGATGGCGCAAGCTCTACACCTCCACCCCCAGACCATCCGCTACCGCGTCAAGCAGCTGGATGAGCTCCTGGGCGATCAGCTCAGCGATCCGGACGCCCGTTTCGAGCTGCAGATCGCGCTACGAAATCACCGTCGCCGCTGCCGCGGCAGCGTCCGAAACACGACATCCCAAATCGGCGAGCTGACCCCGTAGCCAAACCGGTGGTCCTGGAAGTGGTGGCGCATGTGCTGCTCGCGCAGGCGCTTGCCCGGGTCCGACCTGGGCACGAAGTGGTGCACGTAGTAGTGCGTGTAGTCGTAGAAGAGGTAGCCGGCGATGAAGCCGCCGAAGAGCGGATAGGCGACCGGCGTGCCGAAGATCAACGTGAAGGCGAAGAAGAAGAGCGCGGCCAGCGGGATCGATACCGCCGGCGGCATGACCAGCCGCATCTTGTCGTTGGGGTGGTCGTGATGGATGCCGTGGATGACGAAGTGCATGCGCCGGCCGAAGGCGTTGTCGGGCTCCCAGTGGAAGATCAGCCGGTGCAGCCAGTACTCGGTCAGGGTCCAGATCCCGATCCCGCCGAGGCTGAGCAGGAGCAACTGCCAGGCGGCCTTGCCCTGGTCGGCCGCGAGCCACTCCATCGCCACGATCACGGGCACGAAGACGAGCGCCGGGATCGCCGGGTGGACCCGCGAGAAGAAGTTGAGGAAGTCGCTCTCGAAGAGCTGCGGCGAAGCCGCGAGCTTGTCGGTGCGAGCCTTGTGTGCCTCCATCCGCGCCAATGGTAGCGACGCCCGGCGCCGACTCTCGCAAGACGCGGGGAAGATGTAACGAGTCTGTGTCAAGAATATTGCGCTTTGCGGAATCGATCCTCACGGAAGCGTCACTGGATTGCCAAGATGTCCGCCGTGCCGCGCAAGAAGAAACCGAGCTGCGACGACTGCTACTTCCGCAAGAACATGCTCTGCGCGCTCGAGCTCGAGGAGCCCTGCGCGACCTTCCGCCCCAATCGGCCCGAGGGCCTTGTGCCGCCGCGGCAGCCGGTGCTGCTGATGCGCCCGCCTCGGTGGGCTGATCGGACGCAGCCGGCGTAGAGCCAGTCCCTGTGGGCGGCTATGTTTTGCGCCTATGCCTGAGCGAGACGTGTTTGCGAACTTTGCCCGCATGCGGCGGGAGATGGATCAGATGCTGGGTGGTGGCTGGGGGCGGACCACCTATGTGAGCCGCCGGAGTACCGGCTTTTCCCCCAACGTGGACGTCTACTACTGCGGCGATCCGCAGCGGGCTGTGGTCAAGGTGGATCTGGCTGGTGTCGACTTGGATCAGGTCGGGATCGAGGTCAGTGGGCGGCAGCTCGCGATCGTCGGGGAACGGCCGGTGCAGGAGACCGAGGGGCGGGTCTACCAGCAGGTCGAGATCCCCTCGGGGCCGTTTCGGCGGGTCGTCGAGTTGCAGGTGGATGTCGATCCCGACAAGGCCAGGGCGACCTACGAGGACGGCGTACTGCGGATCGACCTGCCGCTGCGCGACCCCGAGCAGAGCCGCCGCGTGCCGATTGGGAGAGAGTGATGGAGGGCTCGCCGGTGCTCGAGGTGGTCGAGTCCGAGCTCGACGCCGAGGACGCGATCCGCGCCGATCAGCCGCTGCCCGACGCGCTGCCGGTGCTGCCGCTGCGCGAGACCGTCACCTTCCCGGAGACCCTGACCCCGCTCGCCGTCGGCCAGGAGCGCTCGATCAAGCTCGTCGACGACGTGCTCGGCGCCAACCGGTTGCTGGTGATGGTTGCCGCGCGCGACCCCGAGGACGAGGAGCCGGGGCCTGAGGCTCTCTACGACGTCGGTGTCGTCGGCGTCGTCGCCCGCATGCTGAAAGTGCCCGACGGGACGTTGCGCATCCTCGTCCAGGGGACCCAGCGGGTACGGGTCGGCCCCTACGTCGCCGAGGAGCCATACATGGTGGCGCGCATCGTCGAGCTGCCCGACACGGTGGACGAGGGCCCCGAGCTGGAGGCGCTGACCCGCAATGTCCAGCGCACCTTCTCGGAGATCGTCGAACACATCCCGTACCTGCCGGAGGAGCTGCAGATGGCGGTCGCCAACATCGAGGACCCGGCCGCGCTCGGCCACCTGATCGCGGGCGCGCTGCGCATCCCGACCGAGGAGAAGCAGGCGCTGCTCGAGCAGGTCGACGTCGCCGCGCGCCTGCGCAGGCTCTCGGAGATCCTCGCCCGCGAGCTCGAGGTGGTCCAGCTCGGCACTCAGATCCAGTCGCAGGTCGAGTCGGAGATCGACAAGGGCCAGCGCGAGTTCTTCCTGCGTCAGCAGCTGAAAGCGATCCAGGAAGAGCTGGGGGAGGAGGACGAGCAGCAGGCCGAGGTCAACGAGCTGCGCCGGCGGATCGAGGAGGCGGAGCTGCCGGAGCAGGCGCAGAAAGCCGCGGAGCGCGAGCTCTCGCGGCTGGAGAAACTGCCTCCGGCGGCGGCGGAGCACGGCGTGATCCGCACCTACCTGGAGTGGTTGGTCGAGCTGCCCTGGTCGAAGGGGACCGAGGACAACCTCGACATCCCGCACGCCCGCGAGGTGCTCGACGCCGACCACTACGACCTGGAAAAGGTCAAGGACCGGATCCTCGAGTACCTGGCGGTGCGCAAGCTGAAGCCGGACTCGCCCGGCCCGATCCTCTGCTTCGTCGGCCCGCCCGGCGTCGGCAAGACCAGCCTCGGTCGTTCGATCGCTCGCGCGCTCGGACGCGAGTTCGAGCGCATCTCTGTCGGCGGCGTCCGCGATGAGGCCGAGATCCGCGGCCACCGCCGCACCTACATCGGCGCGCTGCCGGGGACGATCGTCCGTGCCCTGCGCGACGCCGGCTCGCGCAACCCCGTCTTCATGATCGACGAGATCGACAAGATGGGCGCCGACTTCCGCGGCGACCCCTCCTCGGCGATGCTCGAGGTGCTCGATCCCGCCCAGAACGACAGCTTCCGCGACCACTACCTCGACCTCGAGTTCGACCTCTCCGAGGTCCTCTTCATCGCCACGGCGAACGTGCTCGACACCGTCCCCGGGCCACTGCAGGACCGCATGGAAACGATCGAGCTGGCCGGCTACACGCTTGAGGAGAAGCGCCACATCGCGCGCCGCTACCTGGTCCCGCGCCAGATCGAGGCCAACGGGTTGAAGCCCTCGCAGATCGAGTTCGCCGAGCCGGCGCTGACCGCGATCGTCGAGGAGTACACGCGCGAGGCCGGCGTGCGCAACCTCGAGCGCCAGATCGGCGCCGTCTGCCGCAAGGTCGCCCGCGACGTCGCCGAGGGCAATGCCGGCGGCAAGGTCAAGGTCTCGGCCAAGCGGGCGCGGGAGCTGCTCGGCCGCCGCCGCGTCTTCGCCGAGCAGCGTCGTCGCACCAAGGACCCGGGGGTCGCCACCGGGCTCGCCTGGACGCCGACCGGCGGCGACGTGCTCTTCATCGAGGCGACGGCGATGCCGGGCCAGGGCAAGCTGACGATCACCGGCCAGCTCGGCGACGTGATGAAGGAGTCGGCGCAGGCGGCGCTCTCCTACGTGCGCGGCCACTGGCGTGAGATCGACCCCGACCTGGGCGAGGACTGGTTCGCCGAGCGCGAGATCCACATCCACGTGCCGGCCGGCGCCGTGCCCAAGGACGGGCCCTCGGCGGGGGTGGCGATGACGGTCGCCCTGGCCTCGCTGGTCTCCGGTCGACACGTGCGCAACGACGTCGCGATGACCGGCGAGGTGACGCTGACGGGTCAGGTGTTGCCGGTCGGCGGCCTCAAGGAGAAGTCGCTGGCCGCACAGCGGGCCGGAATCAAGCGGGTGATCGTGCCCGAGCGCAACGAGGGCGACATCGCCGAGATCCCCGAGCACGAGCGCAGCGAGCTCGAGTTCGTCTATGTGGACGAGATCTCGAGCGCGCTCGACGCCGCGCTTGCATAGATCCCGCACCTTCTGGATCGTCGCCGGGCTGACCGCGGCGGCCGCTGCGCTGCGCTTCGCGACGCTCGGCACGCAGGCCTACCACCATGACGAGATCGTCACCGCCAGCCGCGTTCTGCGCGGCGACTTCTTCCACGCAATGGAAGCTGTCGGCTTCAGCGAGTCGGCGCCGCCGCTCTACTACGCCCTGGCCTGGGCCTGGACCCAGCTGACCGGGACGGGCGAGGCCGGCCTGCGCTCGCTCTCCGCTCTGGCCGGGGTTGCGACCGTTCCCGTCGCTTACCTGATCGGCGCTGAGCTGCGCGGCCGCCGCACCGGACTGCTCGCCGCGGCGCTCATCGCCGTCAACCCGATGCTGCTCTGGTACTCGCAGGAGGCCCGCGGCTACGCCCTGCTCGTCCTCCTCACCGGGCTCGCCGCCCTCTTCTTCGTCCGTGCCCTAGGAGCCGGCACGTCGGGGCGGCGGGACGTGACGCTGTGGGGGGTGTTCTCGGCGCTGGCGCTGGCGACGCACTACTTCGCGGTCTTCCCGGTCGCGCTCGAGGCGGCCTGGTTGCTGCGGCGGCGCGGGCGCGCCGCGCTCTCCGGGGTCTCGATTGTCGCTCTCGCCGGGTTGGCGCTTGCGCCGCTGGCGATCCACCAGATGTCGCTCGGCCACGCCGAGTGGATCGGCGACCGCAGCCTCGGTCATCGCCTCTGGGAGGTCGGCGTCACCTTCGTCGCCGGCGAGACCGGCGACATCCTCTCCCGGCCCGAGGCCGTGCTGCCGGCGATCGTTCCCCTGCTCGCCGCCCTCGTGGGGCTCGCCCTGCTCGGGCTACGCGGCAATCGCGAAGAGCGGCGGGCCGGCGGGCTGGTGCTGGCCTTGGCGGCGGCGACGATCTCGGTGCCGCTGGCGCTCGCCGTTCTCGCTCCCGGCAAGGACTACGTCATCGCCCGCAATCTGATCCCGGCCCTGGTCCCGCTGCTGGTCGCCGTGGCGATCGGCCTGACGCTATTCCGCGCCCGGCGCGTGGGCGGCGCCCTCTCCATCGCGCTCGTCGCCTACTCGCTCGGCCTCAGCCTCTGGGCGAGTCTCTCGCCGAGCCTGCACCGGCCCGACTGGGAGACGGTCGCGGCGCGCCTCGGCGAGCCGGAACGGCCGCGCGCGACGGTGCTCTGGACGCTGGGCGCCGCCTCCTTGCGTTGGTACCTCTCGACCGGCTCTTTTCAGGCCCAGCCCTCGGAAGGCTTTTCCTGGAGCGTGCACGAGGTCGTCTTCGTCTCCGACGGCCCGGCGCCGCCCGTTCCGCAGGAGTTGCTCGGGCCGCGCTTTCGCCTGGTCGAGCGCTCCCCGGTCGGTCGCCTGCACGTGATGCGTTACGTGCTGCCGGGCCCGGACCTGGCGCACCTGCGCCTGCGGCATGTGCGAAAAGCGGAGCTCGGCTTCGGCTCCAACAGCGTCCTCCTGGACGGGATCGGGCCCCCGTGACGCGCGATCTGCTTGGCCACACGCGCCACGGTATCCTCAGTCGACCCGGATTTCACCAGCGAGGAGATGGTATGAGCAAGACGAAGGCGAACCAGGCTGCGGACCTCTATTCGACCGCCCGCGAAAACCCCTACGTGCAGCGGTTGGTCGAGGATGAAGAGCTGCGCGACAACCTGCGCGAAGCCTTTGAAGCCGCGCGTGGCGCCTACGGACGGGCGACCGGCAACGGCAAGGGCACGGTCAAGGCCGTAACCAGCGATAAGAAGGTGCAGAAGGACCTGCGTTCCGCGGCCGAAAGCCTGCGCGATGCCTCCGAGCAGCTTCAGGGCAAGAAGCACAAGCGCAAGAAGAGCCGCCTGGGGCGGATCCTCCTACTCGGGCTGATCGCCGCCGGCCTCGCTCTGATCCTCTCCGAGGACGCCCGCAAGACCGTGCTCGATGCTCTCTTCGGCGCCGAGGAGGAGTTCGAGTACACCTCGACCACGAGTATCAACGGAAGCTGACAGCGGTGGGGCCCATCTGGGCCTGTCAGCAGGTGCGACTAGACTCTTCTCGATGGAGGCAGCGACCAAAGAGCGCGAGCTGAGCGGTGAAAAGGCGCAGCGCATCGTCGACGCGATGCGCGAGAGTGTCGCCAAGCGCGGCGCCGCTGGGTCGACCTTCGAGCACGTCGCTCGTGAGGCCGGAGTCAGTCGGGGGCTGCTGCACTACTACTTCGGCACCAAGGAGCGGCTGCTGGTCGAGGTCGTCCGCCGCGACTCCGAGATCCGCGTCGCCAGGTTGGACAAGCCCTTGGCCGAGGCCGAGAGCGTCGATGACGTGCTCGATGTCCTCGTCGCCAGCCTCACCGACCTGATCGACAACGAACCGGCCTTCTTCCTGCTCCTCTATGAGCTCTTCAGCGCCGGTCGCCGCAACCCCGAGATCCAGCACGAGGTCGGCCAGCTCTTCGATCGCACCCGCAGCCACGTCGCGCAGGTTCTCGAGCAGAAGCAAAGCGAGGGCGTGCTCAAGCTCCGCTTCGACGCCGAGGCGACCGTCGCCTACCTCTTCGCCGTCGCCGACGGCTTCGCCCTGCAGGCGCTCTCCGAGCCGGGCCGCGACATCAGCGCGGCGCTCGCCGCCGGCGCCGCCTCAGCCCGGTTCCTGCTCGCCGGCGAGTAGCGTCCCCCCGGGGCGCATTGGTGACCGTATGGGTCGCTAACGCGCCCGGCGAGTGACCCTGCTCACAGACGGGAAGTCGCGGCTGCGAAAGGCTGGCTGACCAGCCAATGCACGACGCAATGCTCAAGCTTGCCGGGTTCCTGGCGCGTAGGCGCCGGCTCGTCGTGGTTGTCTGGGCGCTGATCGTGCTCGCCGCGTTGCCGCTCGCCGCGCGTCAGACCGAACACCTGACCGGCGGCGGCTTCGACGTCCCGGGCAGCCAGTCCAAGGCAGTCGGCGAGGCGATGCAGGGCGTCTTCGCACGCGAGGCCAACGGGATTGCGGTGTTGCTGCGGGCACAGCCCGGCGCCACCGCCGGCGAGCGCGCTGCCGCCGTCCGCCGCGTGCGCGACGAGGTCGCGGCAACCGATGGCGTGGCGATCTCGCCGGCCGTTGCCCGCCGCGGCGAAGCGCAGCTCCGGGCCGGAGACAGGGCGCTGCTGCCGCTGAGCAGTCGCGTCTCGCCGGATGAGCTGGTCAACCCGGCCGTCGACCTGCGCGAAGCGCTCGATCCGGGCGCCGTCGACGCCGGCGTCACCCCCTACCTCGCCGGCCAGTCCACCGTCTGGGCGGGGATGCAGGAGCTCTCCAAGGAAGATCTCGCCAAGGCCGAGGCGGGCGGCTTCCCGATCGTCGCCCTGATCCTGCTCGTCGTTTTCGGCTCGCTCGCCGCCGCGGCGCTGCCGCTGACGCTCGGTTTCGTCAGCGTGATCGTCACCGGGGCGCTGATCTATTTCATCTCGCTGCAGATGTCGACCTCGGTCTTCGTCACCAACATGGCCTCGATGATCGGCATCGGCGTCGCCGTCGACTACTCGCTCTTCATCCTCGCCCGCTACCGCGAGGAGCGCCGCGAGGGCCGCGGCTGCGAGGAGGCCCGCTCGGAGGCGTTGGCGACCTCAGGCCTTGCCGTTGCGTTCTCGGGGATCGCCGTCATCGTTTCGCTGGCCGGCCTCTGGATGGTTGACAACCAGGCGCTGCGCTCGATGGCGCTCGGCGCGATGACTGTGGTCGCGATCTCGATTCTGACCGCGACGACGCTGCTGCCGGCGCTGATCGCGATGCTCGGCGACCGCGTGCTGCCCGGCGGGCTGGTCTCCAAGGTGCTTGGCTGGGCTCGCCGACCGTTTCGAGGTGCGCCCGCCGCCCCCGGACGCGGGAGCAGAGGAGGCGGCGGTGGCTTCTGGGACAAATGGGCTCGCCGCGTGATGGCTCGTCCCTGGCTCGCCGTGGTCGGCGCCGCGGGCATCCTGCTCGTCCTCGCAACGCCGCTGCTCTCGCTGGAGACCGGGACCAACGCGATCGAGCAGTTCCCCAGGGACAGCGACGTGCGGGTCGGCAACGAGCTCGCCGCGGCGCAGAGCGGCGGCGGCGCTGACCCGGTGCAGATCGTCGCCTCCTTCCGCGGCGCAGCCGACCGGCCCGCCGTGGCCGAGTTTGCCACCGAGCTGCGCGGCCAGCAGGGCGTCAGCGGCGTCGCCGCCCCGGTTTATGCCGGCGACAGCGCCCTGATCCAGGCGACGACGCACGCCGCCAGCGATTCCGCGCCCGCCCGGGCGCTGGTCGAGCGCCTGCGCGATGGCTTCGTTCCGGCCAGCTCGCTCGCCGCCGTTGCGACCGTGGACGTCGGCGGCGAAACAGCCCGCACCGAGGACGCCCGCGGGCAGATCTACGGCTCGCTGTGGAAGATCATCGGATTCGTCCTCGCGCTCAGCTTCCTCGTCCTGATGGTGATGCTGCGCTCGCTGCTGCTGCCGCTCAAGGCAGTGCTGATGAACCTGCTCTCGATCGGCGCCGCCTTCGGCGTGCTGGTCGCGATCTTCCAGTGGGGCTGGCTCGACAGCCTGCTCGGCTTCGAAAGCCTCGGCGCGCTCGACACGATCAACGTGCCGCTGATCTTCGCGATCGTCTTCGGCCTCTCGATGGACTACGAGGTCTTCCTGATGTCGCGGATCCGCGAGCGCTACCTCGAGCACGGCGACAACGAGCGCGCCGTCGCTGAGGGTCTCGCCTCCAGCGCTCGCACGATCTCCTCGGCGGCGCTGATCATGAGCTGCGTATTCGCCGTCTTCGTGCTCACCGGTGTGCCCTCGGTCAAGGAGCTCGGCCTCGGCGCCGCGATCGCAATCGCCCTCGACGCTACCCTCGTGCGGCTGATCCTCGTCCCCGCGGCGATGAAGCTGATGGGCGAGTGGAACTGGTGGATGCCCTCCTGGCTCGACCGCCTGCTGCCGCGGCTCAGTTTCGAGGGCGGCGCCGAGCCGGTGCCCGATCCGGCTGAGGCATAGGGCCGTCGCATAAGCTTCGCCGCATGAGTGAGGAGATCGCCTTTGCCGGAGCGGCGAGGCAGGCCGAGATGGTGCGGGCGGGGGAGGCCTCGCCGCGGGAGTTGGTTCAGCTCAGCCTCAATCGGATTGCCCGCCTCGACCCGCAGCTCAACTCGTTCAGGAAGGTCTTCGCCGAGAAGGCGCTGCTCGAAGCCGAGCAGGCCGAGGCACGGCTGCGGGCGGGGGAGGAGCGGCCACTGCTCGGCGTGCCGATCGCGATCAAGGACGAAGTCGACGTCGTCGGCGAGGTCAACATGCACGGCACCGACGCCTTCACCGAGCCGGCCACCGCCGATTGCGAGATGGTGCGCCGGCTGCGCGAGGCGGGCGCGATCGTCGTCGGCCTGACCCTGCTGCCGGAGATGGCGATCTGCGGCTTCACAGAGTCGGCCACCTACGGCGTCACCCGCAATCCCTGGGACCCGCAGCGCACCCCCGGCGGCTCGAGCGGCGGCTCCGGGGCCGCGGTCGCCGCCGGCCTGGTGCCGATTGCCTCGGCGGGCGACGGGGCGGGCTCGATTCGCATCCCCGCCTCCAGCTGTGGGCTCTTCGGGCTGAAGCCCTCGCGCGGACGCGTCTCGCTGGCGCCCGAGCCCGAAGGTTGGCGTGGCCTTGCCGTCAACAACTGCCTCAGCCGCAGCGTGCTCGACACGGCGCTCTGGCTCGACGTCATCGCCGGCGGCTCACGTGAGTCCGAGGCCCCGCCGCCCCCCGAGCGCCCCTTCGTCGAGTCGGCGCGGACGCCGCCGGGAAGGCTGCGGATCGCCCAC
>Ga0210063_1000193_pt1 | contig 21162 bp, 18 predicted proteins | sample Muzzi_PWA_D1_FD_185529 | JGI IMG/M metagenome (GOLD analysis project Ga0210063, IMG submission 185529) | Wetland microbial communities from San Francisco Bay, California, USA, that impact long-term carbon sequestration - Muzzi_PWA_D1 (SPAdes) | ecosystem: Environmental > Aquatic > Marine >... | reverse complement strand
TGGCGGTGGCCCTCCATCCCCTGGAACAGACACCAGGAAGCAGCGAAGAGGAGATGGCCACGGTGGAGTCCGACCTCCTCTTCCTGGGGCTGGTGGGGTTGATCGATCCACCCCGGGCGGAAGCCGCCGCCGCCGTGGCCACCTGCCGAGGGGCGGGGATTCGCCCCGTCATGATCACCGGCGATCACCCCCTCACCGCCGCCGCCATCGCCCGCCAGGTCGGCATCCTCCAGGAAGGCGAGCCGCTGATGGAAGGCGCGGCGCTGGATGGTCTCTCCGAGGAAGCGCTGGGCGAGGTCGTCCGCCGGACCACCCTCTACGCCCGGGTGGCCCCGGAGCACAAGCTCCGCCTGATCGAAGCGCTTCAGGGGCAGGGGGAAGTGGTGGCCATGACCGGTGACGGGGTCAACGATGCCCCGGCCTTGAAGCGCGCGGACATCGGCGTGGCCATGGGCAAGGTGGGTACCGATGTCGCCAAGGAAGCGGCGGACATGGTCCTGCGGGACGACAACTTCGCCACCCTGGTGGCCGCCGTGGGGGAGGGGCGGATGATCTACGACAACATCCGCAAATTCGTCAGATTCCTCCTGGCCAGCAACTCCGGGGAGATTTGGGTGATGCTCCTGGGTCCCCTCTGTGGCCTACCCTTGCCGCTCCTGCCGTTGCAGATCCTGTGGATGAACCTGATCACCGATGGGCTGCCCGCCCTGGCCCTGGGCGTCGAGCCCGCGGAGGAGGACGTCATGCGTCGCCCCCCTCGCCCCCCCGCCGAGGGCATCCTCGGACGCGGGTTGGCGGGGGAGGTGCTGGGTCTCGGCTTCCTCCTGGGGGTTCTGTCCCTGGCCCTCGGTGGGGTCTTCTGGTACGCCGGGTCCCCCCGCTGGCAGACCATCCTGTTCACCACCCTGGTCTTCTCCCAGCTCTCCCTCGCCCTGGCGGTGCGCTCCGAACGCGCCTCGCTCTTCCACCAGGGCCTGTTCTCCAATCCCGCCCTCCTGGGCGCCGTCCTCCTCTCCGCCCTCCTTCATCTGGCCGTGGTCTACGCCCCGCCGCTGCAAAGCTTCTTCAACACCGTGGCCTTGACCCCGGGTGAACTGGCAATCGCCGTCGCGGTGAGCACCCTGCCCTTCTGGGCGCTGGAGGGGTGGAAGATGGGGAAGCGGCGGACTAAGGGGCGGTAACCGCGGGGGTCGGCGGCGCCAACCGCAACTCGCCGAAGGGCGCCAGGGCACCACGGCTACAGTTGGACGACCCGTCGATTTCCTTGGATCGACACAGGGCGTAGTCGTTCGGTTCCAGGTTGAGAAGAATGAAGTCGGAACCTTCTACCTCCGTGCGCCAGAAGTGGCGGAGCAAGTTCAGGGGGACCCACGCTTGCCCCGCCATCAGGCGAGAGTTCCCGGTGGGCAGGTTCGGTGCCTGCGTCGTATCGATGCGGATCGAGCCGCCGCGCTGATCCACGGCAATCTCGATAGGGGTTTCGCCCGAGGCCGGCAAGATCAGAAATCGGGCCGCAAAACCCCGGGGCAGAATAATCGCCATGACGGACGTGGCCTGGTCCGGGACTTCAAAGCGAAACTCTCCGTTGAGATCGGCGTGTTGCAGCATGCTGGGGTACGGCCAGGTCTCCCCGTTCACCTGGGGAAGGACGAGCAGCAGGGCGCGAGGAACAGGGCCGAAGGCCGAAACGATCCGCCCGGAGACTTCGCGATGGCCCGCCAGAGTCAGCACCACGTCGCGGACCGGCGTGGCTTCCTGAAGCTCCACGGAGTACTGCGGTGACCCACGATCCCCTTGTTCCGCCGTGAGGGAGACCTCCCCCTCGGGGAGCCCCACGAAGCGAAACTCTCCTTCCGGTCCGGTGGATTGGCTCGCGCTTCCGAACCCCTCCGCATACTGCACGGCGACCGCCGCGTTGGCGAGCCGCTGTCCCTGGGCGTCCAACACCCAACCGGAAAGTTCCGTGGCGGGTAGTTCGATGTGGAGTTCCGCGACTCCCGCCTCGGGGTCTAGATCGACCAGCACTTCCCGGGCCTGCCAGACGGAATGGCGGTCCCCGGGCAACTGCACCTCCAGTGGCCACTCACCCTCCCGAGGCAGAAAGCCGCGGAAGTGCCCCTCTTCATCGGAATGCCGATGGACCCGCTCAAACCCGTGGCGGCGCCCGAACCACAGGTGGGCTTCCAGCGGTTTGCCTCCCAAAGTCACGATGCCATGGATCGGCACGACGGCGAGGTCAACCTCCCGCTCCAACGGTTCCCAGGGAGCAAGGATCAATTCTTCTCGATGCCAGCGATCCCCCCGGTGGCTCTGGATCGAGAGACGGTACTCGCCCTCCGGCAGATCGGGGACCAGCCAGAAGCCTTCCCCGTCGGTCTCGCCCTTGCGCCAGGAGGCGGGGGCGTTCTGGGCAAGACCGATTTTCCACGGTTTTCCGTGGGGATCCTGGGGCGGTCTCACCCGCAGCTGGAATTGCAGCGGTCGGCCCAGAACCAGGGGGTCCAGGAGGGTCGATTCGCGACCAGCGACCACCAGCAGCTCTGGGCTCACGCCTTGCGCGAAGCCCTTCTGGGTTGCCAGCAGACGGTAGCTACCTGGGCTGAGACCTGTAATCTGGAAAAAGCCGTGCTTTTCGATGACGGTGGTCGTCTTCTGAACTTCCAGACGCTGATCGACCGCGCTGCCGTCCAGCTGGGCAGCGCTGTGCAGGGTGACCCGGGTGGTGTCGTCGAAGGGGGTACCGTCGGTCGTCTCCACCCTGCCCACGACGGAAGCCCCGGGCTTCAGGGCGAGGGTGCCCAAGCTACGCGGCTCCGCGGACGAGACCGACAATTTCCAGAAATACGCCGACGCGAAGCCCCCCGGGCGCAAGCGCACATCATAGGTCCCCGCTGGAACCTTGCACCGAAAGGCGGCGGGCTGCCCATCCTCCGTTGCCGCCACTGGGCAAGGAAGCGACCAGCGCTCGCCGCGATCCCACGCATCCGGGGAGTAGAGGGTGAGGTGAATGTTCTCCGGGGGCGCCAGACCCCGAGGCGCCTGCAACCGGCCCTCGACAAATCCAGCGGCGTACACGTCCACACGGATGGGTCCCTCGGCCTCAGTGATCGAAAGATCCTGCTCCGCTGCCCACCAGACCTCTGAAAGGACCGTGAACTTGCCGGTGGATTCTGTCTTCGGAATGGGGATACGAAGGGTGCCCGGGAGCGCCAGCCGCAGCTGTTGAGGCTCCCCCCAATCGACCTCCACTTCGAGAGCTGCTGGCTCCTCGAGAACGGCGGAAGGAATCAGCTGGATCTCCACCGAGCCTGCTTCTGCCTGAGCCCGCAGGGCTGTCAACCCAATGACCAAGCAGGGCAGTAGAAGAATCGTTCGAGGCCGCGAACCCGCGGTTAAGCAACGCTGCAGGAGGTCAGCTTCTCGCCTACCGAGCACTCTTGGTTGCCTTCCTCGTTGAGCTCAACCTTACAGTCCTTCCAGCCCGGGTCCTCGATGGGCGACGGCTTGCAAATCAACTGCGCCTGGGGTTCTCCCCCCACCATGACAATCTTGACGCCGCAAAACTCCCCGCAGGTCAGGGTCGGGGTCTCCTCAGGATCGCCATTCCCGCAGGGATCATGATCCTGCAGTTGCCCCTGTGCATCGCCCGTCGCCACCAAGACGAGCACGCCAGCTACTGTCAAAGCCATCGCCAACCAAAGCAAATTCCGCTTGGTGCGCATGATCACCTCCATAGATTTGCGCATGAAAAATAACAAGCGGCCCTTGGAATGTCAAACCCACCCACCCCACCCGTACTATGATCAACAACCATGGCTACCTCGCCTCCCAAGACCGCCGCCGCGCTGATCATCGGCAATGAGATCCTGACCGGGAAGGTTCAGGAGGCCAACGTGGCCTATCTGGCGCGGGAGTTGTTCGCGCTGGGGGTGACCCTGCAACGGGTGGTGGTGTGCACCGACGAGGTGGCGACCATCGCCGAGGAGATCAACGCGCTGCGCCACCGCTACGACACCGTGTTCACCAGCGGTGGCGTGGGGCCGACGCTGGATGATCTGACCCTGCCCGCGGTGGCCCAGGCGTTCGGCAGGCCCATGGTGCGCTCCCCGGAGATGGAGGGCCTGTTGCGGCGACACTTCGGTGAACGCCTGACCGAGGCGCACCTGCGCATGGCGGATCTGCCGGAGGGCACCGAACTGGTGGCCACGGGCGAGATGCGCTGGCCCACGGTGCTGGTGGACAACGTCTGGGTCCTGCCGGGACTGCCCGAAGTGTTCCGCATGAAGTTCCCCATCATCCAGGAACGGCTGCGGGCGGGCCCACCGTTCATCAGTCGGGCCGTGTACACCCTCTGCGACGAGGGAGAGATCGCCGCTCTGCTGGAACGGCTGGACCGCGACCATGAGGGCGTGACTGTGGGTAGCTATCCCGTCTGGGGAGGCAGCGGCTATTCGGTGAAAATTACCTTCGATGGCCGCGACTCCAAGGCCATTGATCGCGCGGCGGAGGCCCTGGTGGCCGCGCTACCCGCCGACAAGGTGGTCCCGACACCCCTGGACGCCGATCCCCGCAAACCCTAGCACCACAATATGTTGTAGTTCCCCTCCCTGGAGCGGAGGAGGAATTCTTCTCATGGGATGTCTCAATGATCCCTAGCTAAAGTCGATGGTTAAAGGAAAAAGCGTCACCCCCATCATATGGTTTCCCTGTTGACAGGGGCCACAAGATATTGTAGCCTTCCTCCATCAAATAATTCCTTGGCTATATATCGACCGTGCGTGTTTCGCCACCGATGCCAGGGTGGCTGGCCGCGTCTATGGTCCGGGGAGGAGTTCGTCTTGAAAAGTGCCGTCCCGCGTCGTCCCAGCGGCGCCAGGACTGACCGCCTTGACCCGGCCAACACAAGATGTTGTGTTTGCCTTGACAGACACAACCACATTTAGTAGCTTTCATCCTTGTCACTGAACACCATCTCGGAGGTTTTGCTCCCCCATGCGCACCCAGAAAGTTGTCAAGCGAACCGGCGAAATCGTCCCCTTCGACCACCTTCGCATCGCCGCCGCCGTGCGGAAGGCTTACGAGGCCACGGGCCACGAATCCCCCAACGGCAAGCTCGACCGAATCCTCGCGGAGATCAACGAGGAGATCGACGGTCGGTTCTATGATTTTTTCCCCAATGTCGAGAACATCCAGGACATCGTCGAGAAACATCTCGTCCGGGAGGGGGAGTACGAGATCGCCAAGGCGTACATCCTCTACCGCGCGGAGCGCCAGAAGATCCGCTCGGAGGCGAAGAAGCGGGCCATCGAGAGCGCCCGTCTCGGCAAGCTGACGGTCAAGAAGCGCGATGGCCGGACGGCGCTCTTCAACGTCATGAAGATCGATGACACCGTGCGCCGCGCCGCCGAGGGACTGGAAGGAATCTCCGTGGATCTGGTGGTGCGCGAGGTGATCAACAACGTCTACGACGAGATCCCGGCGGAACGCATCTCCCTGGCCCTGGTCATGGCCGCCACCGTCTTCATCGAGACCGAGCCCAACTACAGTTACCTGGCCGCCCGGCTGATGCTGGAGAAGGTTTATAAGGACGTGGTGGGCCGCAGCACCCGGGCCGAGGATCTCACCAAGACCTACCGGGACGCCTTCCTGGGGGGCTTGCAGAAAGGGATCGAGCTGGGTCTCTACGACAAGCGCCTGGGGGACTTCGATGTCGAGCGCATGGCCGACCACCTGAGGCCGGAGCGCGACCGTCTCTTCCAATTCCTGGGCATCCAGACCCTCTTCGAGCGCTATTTCCTGAAGGCGGAGGACCAGTGCCTGGAACTGCCCCAGCACTTCTGGATGCGCGTCGCCATGGGGCTGGCGGTGGAAGAGCCGCAGCGGGAGGAGCGCGCTCTCGAATTCTATGAGCTGCTCTCCCAGCTGCGCTACGTGGCGTCCACCCCGACCCTGTTCCACGCCGGCACCGCCCATCCGCAGCTGTCGTCCTGCTACCTCACGACGGTGGAGGACGACCTCCAGCACATCTTCAAATGCCTGGGGGACAACTCCCAGCTCTCCAAATGGTCCGGCGGCATCGGCAACGACTGGTCGAACATCCGGGCCACCGGCGCGCCCATCAAGAGCACCAACGTGGAGAGCCAGGGCGTGGTGCCCTTCTTGAAGATCGCCAACGACGTCACCATGGCCATCAATCGCAGTGGCAAGCGGCGCGGGGCCACCTGCGCCTACCTGGAAACCTGGCACCTGGACATCGAGGACTTCCTGGACCTGCGCAAGAACACCGGTGATGAGCGGCGCCGCACCCACGACATGAACACCGCCAACTGGATCCCGGATCTGTTCATGAAGCGGGTCCAGGAGGGGAGCGACTGGACCCTCTTCTCCCCGGCGGAAGTGGCGGATCTGCACCACCTGTTCGGACGCGCCTTTGAGGCCCGCTACCTGCACTACGAGGCGCTGGCTCGGGCGGGGAAGATGCGCCAGTTCAAGGTCATCCCGGCGCTCACCCTGTGGCGCAAGATGCTGACCATGCTGTTCGAGACGGGCCATCCGTGGATGACCTTCAAGGACGCCTGCAACGTGCGTTCGCCCCAGGACCACGCCGGGGTGATCCACTCCTCCAACCTGTGCACCGAGATCACCCTCAACACCTCTGCGGAAGAGACGGCGGTGTGCAACCTGGGCTCCATCAACCTGGCTCGTCACGTGGACGACGCGGGCAACATCCTGACCGATGAGATCGCCCGCACCGCGCGGATCGCCATCCGGATGCTCGACAACGTCATCGACATCAACTTCTACCCCACGACGGAGGCGCGCAACGCCAACCTGAAGCACCGTCCCATCGGTCTCGGCTTGATGGGTTTCCAGGACGCCCTGTTCAAGATGAACGTGCCCTTCGCTTCGCCCAAGGCGCTGCAAGTGGCCGACGAGACCATGGAGCTGATCTCCTACCACGCCATCCTCGCCTCCTCGCAACTGGCGGCGGAGCGCGGCGCCTACCCCTCCTATCCGGGCTCGAAGTGGGATCGGGGGATCTTCCCCGTCGATACCCTGGATCTGCTGGAAGAGGAGCGGGGCGTGCCGGTGGAGGTTTCCCGAAGCCAGAGCCTGGACTGGACCCCGGTGCGGGAGCACGTCGCCCAGCACGGCATGCGCAACTCCAACACCATGGCCATCGCGCCCACGGCCACCATCTCCAACATCTCCGGCTGCTTCCCGTGCATCGAGCCGATCTACAAGAACATCTACGTCAAGGCCAACATCAGCGGCGAGTTCACCATCGTCAACCACTACCTGGTGCACGACCTCAAGGAGCTGGGGTTGTGGAACGACGAGATGCTCGACCAGTTGAAGTACTACGACGGCAACATCTCCCTCATCCCCCAGATCCCCAACGAACTGAAGGAGAAGTACCAGGAGGCCTTCGAGATCGACCCCGTCTGGTGCCTGAAGATGACCGCCGCTCGGGGCAAGTGGATCGACCAGAGCCAGAGCCACAACGTCTTCCTGAAGGGTGTCTCCGGCAAGAAGCTGAGCGACATCTACATGACCGCCTGGCGCCTCGGCTTGAAGACCACCTACTACCTGCGCAGCCTGGGGGCGACGCAGATCGAGAAATCGACCCTGGACGGCAAGAAGTTCGGCTTCACCCAGAAGCGAGAGTACACCCAGCCCCTGGCGGCCCAGGCGCCGACCCCCGAGGCCACTCCGACCGTGGAAGCCCCGGCGATGGAAAGCCCGGCGGCAACGGCGCCTCTGGAGGCCGCTCCCGGCAATGGGGGTCTCGGCGGCGGCAGCGGTCGCTCCCTGATGCCCTCCCGCCAGCCGGAGGCCAACCTGTGCCGCATCGACGATCCGGATTGTGAAGCGTGTCAATAGGCGTTTTTTCGTAAGGAGCAGGCAGCATGTCCATCATCAACAATTCCAAGACCGACCCCAACAAGATCCTGCCCATGCAGTACCTGTGGGCGCGCCAGCATTACAAGGATGCCCTGGCCAACAACTGGACCCCGGAAGAGATCTCCATGCAGAAGGATGTGGAGCAGTGGAAATCGCCCCACGTGCTGTCCGAAGCGGAGCGCCGCCTGATCCTGTGGAACCTGGGGTTCTTCTCCACCGCCGAGTCGCTGACCGCCAACAATCTGGTGCTGGCGGTGTACAACCACGTCACCAACCCGGAAGCCCGGCAGTACCTGCTGCGCCAGGCTTTCGAGGAGGCGGTGCACACCGACACCTTCATCTACTGCTGCGACACCCTGGGGCTCGATCCAGACGAGATCTACAACATGTACCAGACCATCCCGTCCATCCATGACAAGGATGCCTACGTGGTGGATCTGACCCAGACCGTGTTCAATCCCACCTTCTCCACCGAGGGCACGGAGAACATCCAGCGCTTCCTGCGGGACCTGATCGGCTTCTACGTCATCATGGAGGGAATCTTCTTCTACGCGGGCTTCGCCATGATCCTGGCCCTGAAGCGGCAGAACAAGATGGTGGGCATCGGTGAGCAATTCGAGTACATCATGCGGGATGAGAGCCTGCACCTGGCCTTCGGTTGCGACCTGATCAACACCATCAAGCAGGAGAACCCGGACGCCTGGACCCAGGAGTTTGAGAACGAGATCATCGATTTGATCTCCCGGGCCGTGATTCTGGAGCAACGCTACGCCCACGACGCCTGCCCCAACGGCCTGTTGGGGATCAACGCGGAGCAGTTCAGCGAATACGTCGAGCACATCGCCGACCGGCGGCTGGAGCGCATCGGCCTGTCGCGGCTCTACGGTCGGGCCAACCCCTTCCCCTGGATGTCCCAATCGACGGATCTCTCCAAGGAGAAGAATTTCTTCGAGACTCGGGTCACCGAGTACCGCACCGGGGCCTCGTTGGAGTGGGATTGAGCGAGCCTCACTGACCCCGCGTTTGACCCCGCGTTTGACTGCGCGCCGGAGTTCGAACCCGCGCCGATGGCTTTTCCAAGGTCATCGGCGTTTTCTTTGTCGGGCTGCTAATGCACCGTCCCGTCCCCCCGCAGCACAACCCCGGCCTTGCGCAACAAGGCGGCGGCCCGGTCGCTGCCGGTCTCCTGCCACTGCTGGTACAAGCGCAGCAGGTTGGTGTCGTCGAGCAAGGCACACTGTTCGCTGACCTCCCCCAGAACATCCACAAACTGGACGAAACGAGCCGCCAGCTCATCGAAGACCGCGGCGGTCGTGGCGTTGGGGCTCTCTCCCGCGGCGGTGCCGTAGGCGCAGCCCCCGAGACGGATGTAGTAGTCCATCCCCAGGGCGGCCCGGTCCAGGCTCTCCGGGAAGAAACCGGCCAGGAAGAGGGAGGTGTCGCCGGTGAGTTTCAGTAGGGCATGGCGCCGGGGACCGGCTTCCGCCACGGCGCGGCAGAAGATCTCCGCCAGTGCTTCGCTACCGGCCATGCCGAGGGCCGCGAAGCGGCGATCCGGGCGCACAAAGTCCTCGAGGAGGGCCACCAGGTAGTAGGAGGAGAGGTCGCTCGAATCCAGCGCCTGGTGCTCCATGGCTTCCTGGACCAGGTCCCGGAAAAGTTCCTTCGGTGTCTGTCGCGCGATCGTCTGGGTCATCACACACCCCCAAGAATGAGGAAAGTTCAGCGGGGGAACGCCCGGGGGGACAGCGGCGAACCACCCTGGAAAAAGATACGGCGACCGCCAGCGGCGGTTGCTCTCTGACAGAATCAACGAGATCTGACCGCATGATATGCCGGGGCGGGCGGCCTGCCAAGGATGAAACGCCGGAGGAGGAGAAGATGAAGGAACCGCTAAATCTCGAAGAGCTGGAGGCCCTGGCCCGGGAGACGCTGGCGGGCTCGGCGTACGACTACTACGCCAGCGGTGCCGATGACGAACTCACCCTGAGCGACAACCGCGCCGCCTTCCGGCGGTGGCAGCTGCACTACCGGGTGCTGGTGGATGTCTCCGAGCGGGATCTCGGTACCACGGTGCTGGGGGAGCGGCTGGCGGTGCCCTTCGTGGGGGCGCCGACGGCGTTCCACAAGCTCGCCCACCCCCGGGGCGAGGCGGCCACCGCCGCAGCGCTGGGGGCAGCGGGCACCGCGATGATCCTTTCCACCCTCTCGACGACTCCGGTGGAAGAGGTGGTCGCGGCCACCCCGGGGCCGGTTTGGTTTCAGCTCTATGTCTACAAGGATCGGGGCGCCACGGCGGCCCTGGTGGAACGGGCCAGGGCAGCGGGGTGCCGGGCGCTGGTCTTGACGGTGGACGCACCACTGCTGGGGCGGCGGGAGCGGGATGTGCGCAACCGGTTCCGGCTCCCGGAGGGGTTGCGGGTCGAAAACGTCCTGCCCGCCGGGCAGCGCTTGCCCGCCGAGGTCGCCGACTCCGGTCTGGCCGCGTACTTCGCCTCGCTGCTGGATCCCGCCCTCTCCTGGAAAGACCTCGAATGGTTGCGCACCGTCAGCGGGCTGCCGGTGGTGATCAAGGGAATCGTGCGGGCGGACGATGCCCGGCGGGCCATCGACCACGGCGCCGCCGGAGTGGTGGTCTCCAACCACGGCGGCCGCCAGCTGGACACCGCCCCCGCCACCATCGATGTTCTGGCGGCGGTGGTGGATGCGGCGGGGGATCAGCTGGAGGTGTTGATGGATGGAGGCGTGCGCCGGGGCACCGATGTCATCAAAGCCCTGGCCCTGGGCGCCAAAGCCGTCCTGTTGGGACGTCCGCTGCTGTGGGCCCTGGCCTGGAACGGGGAAGAAGGGGTGCGCCACGCCCTCACGTTGTTGCGCGAGGAGGTGGATCTTGCCCTGGCCCTGTGCGGCAGCCCTACCCTGGCGGCCCTGGATCGCTCCCTGGTGCGGCGGATCCGCCAGCCCGATCGGTGACGATGGTATCGACGCCTTGCCACGTGCGCACAACACGATTATACTGTGCGCCCTGATCGGAATTTGATGATTTGTTGTTGCAATTCTTGTCGGACCGCTAAGGTAAGGTGGTTTCTTGGTCCCGATCGATTCTTGCATTTCTAGGCTGATTTCAACCTCCTACAAGAGAGGTTGCGCCTCGACTTTCCCCCCGTTTTCCCTTCCTCTCTCTGTTATCCGTATTCCATTACCCTGTGCGGCGAATCGCTTCGTCGCCCCAACCCCCAAGGAGGAACTTCGATGAAACGAAGTGTCATGACGAAAGCTCCCTTCCTTCTGGCTCTCGCGCTGGTGCTGGCTCTCGGCTTCCAGGCGACGGCGGAAGAATCTCAGGCCACCGACCAACAGCAGCCGGAACAACAGCAATTGACCGAGGATGGCTACCTCGCGACCAGCGTCGCGGGCGTGCAGATTTTCATCGACCCGGAAACCGGTCGGATGCGTCCCCCCAGCGAAGCCGAGGCGGCGCAGCTCGCCGGGGCGATGCAGAAGATGTTCGGAAAGCCCCTGAAGTCGGGCTACGCTCCCGTGGAGCATGCCGACGGCAGCGTGTCCATGGTCGTGGGCGCGGACTACCTTAGCCTATCCGTGCTGCACATTGGCGAGGACGGTCAACTGCACACGGAGTGTGTCGATGACCTGCACACCGCTCTGGACGCGATCGATCGCCACACCACCGAAGCGGCCCCGGTGGCCCAGCAGGATGAGGAGTAAGACCATGAATGTGCGTACACTGAACCGCAGCTTTCTCCTCGCTCTGATGGGTCTGGCCCTGGTGGCCCTGACCACCGTGCCCGCCTTTGCCGGTGCGACCATCGTCATCAACAACACCGATGCGCCCGGCGTGGGCCTCAACGATACGACCCCGGCAACCCCCGTTGGCGGCAACCCGGGAACGACCCTGGGCGCCCAGCGTCTGGCCGTCTTCGAGTTTGCCGCCCAGGTCTGGGGCACGATCCTCGACAGCGATGTGCCGATCGTCGTCCAGGCGACCTTCCAGCCCCTCAACTGCACGCCCACCTCGGGCACCTTGGGCGCTGCGGGCACCTTGCAGATTTTCGCCAACTTTCCTGGCTCCCAGGTCGCCAACACCTGGTACCAGTCGGCGCTGGCCAACAAGCTGGCGGGCTTTGACCTGACCCCCGGTCCGCCGGACCCAGGCTTCCTACAGCCGCCGTTCAACGACGACATCTTCGCCTTCTTCAACGGCGCCATCGGTACCGATCCCAACTGCTTGACCGGCCTCAACTGGTACAACGGCCTGGATCACAACCAGGCGGGGTCCGACATCGACCTGCTGGCCGTGGTCCTGCACGAGATGGGTCACGGCCTCGGCTTCGCCAACTTCATCAGCGAGTTCAGTGGCAACGGCCCGCTGCCGGCGCCCCTGGACAAAGACATCTACGCCACCTTCACCCTGGATGAGACCACCGGCAAGACGTGGGCGCAAATGACCCCCGCCGAACGGGTGGCTTCCGCCACCAACAACGGTAACGTGGTCTGGTCCGGAGCCAACGTCACCGCCCAGGCGCCTGGCTTCCTCAATGCCCAGGCCGAAGTGGTGGTCAACTCCCCGGGCTCCATCGCCGGGACCTACACCGCCCAGCCGGCGGCCTACGGCCCCAGCCTTGCGGCGGGTACGATCACCGCCGACCTGGAACTGGCCAATGACGGCACCGGCGTGGCCACCGATGGTTGCGAGCCGCTGACCAACAACTTCGCCGGTCGTATCGCGGTGGTCGACCGCGGCGCTTGCGCCTTCGTCACCAAGACCCTCAACGCGCAGGCGGCGGGCGCCAGCGCGGTGATCGTGGTCAACAACCAGCCCACCGGTCTGCCCCCCATGGGAGGCACCAGCGCCGCGGCGACCATCCCTTCCATCGGCATGTCCTTCACCGACGGTGGGGCCATCAAGGCCGAGCTGGGCGGTGGGGTCAACGCCACCCTCGGACTTTCGGCAACGGTTCTGTCCGGAACCAGCAGTGCCGGTCGGGTGCGCCTCTATGCGCCGACCGCCGTGGCGTCGGGCTCGTCCATCTCCCACTTCGACACCGTCCTCACTCCCAACGCCCTGATGGAGCCCTTCATCAACGGCGATCTCAGCCCCTCCACCAACGGCGCCGACCTCACCCGGTGGGCGTTCCTGGATGAGGGTTGGATGTTCTCCGACGTGGATGGCGACGGGGTGCCGGACGTGGATGACGCCTGCGTCAACTCCGACCTGGGGGCCACGGTCGTCATCGACGGCTGTGACTCCGGGGTCAGCAACACCCTGTTCAGCGATGGCTGCACCATCAGCGACCTGGTGCTGGCCTGCGCCGACGGTGCGCCCAACCACGGGCAGTTCGTCAGCTGTGCCACCCAGGTGGGCAACAGCCTGAACGGGGCGGGGGCCATCAGTGGTGCCGACAACGGCGCCATCACCAGCTGTGCCGCGGGCTCCAGCCTGCCGTAACGGCCTTTCTTGGCTAACCTTTGGATCGGGCGCGCGGTGGGAATCTCCCACCGCGCGCTTTTGTTTTGACCCTCAGCGTTTGTTGACAACCGGGAGCCACCGCCGCTACATTGATGGGGTTGGAACCAACCATGAAGTGCACCGTGATCGCGACCCTAAGCCTTTTCGCCCTGGCTCTCTCATCGAGCCCGGCGGTGGGGGATGTGATCTTTCTGCGCAATGGTCAGCAGCTGGAGGGCGAGATCCTACCCCTGGCCAACGGCAAAGTGCGGGTGCGTCTCGCCTCCGGTAGCCTGACCCTATCCGAGCACCAGATCGCCGAGGTCCGCGACGCCCGAACCCCGGAAGAGATCGCCTTGGAGACCCTGGAAGAGTTGGACGCCGATGGGTCCGCCCCAGCGGACCGGGTGGTGGAGCTGGCCCAATGGGCGGAAGAGCAGCAAGCCTTTACCCTGGCGCGGCGCCTCTATCGGGAAGCACTGCGGCGGGACCCGGACCAGCGGATGGCCCGCCGCGCCCTGGGATTTCACCACCATGAGGACCAGTGGCTGACGGAGGAGGAATTCCGCACCGCTCGCAACGAAGTGTCATTTCGAGGGCGGTGGGTCAGTGCCGCGACCCGGGACGAAGTGTTGAAGGCGGAGGCGCTCGCCGCCACACGATCCCAGCAACCTTCGGAGCGGGGCGACCGACGCCGAGATCTCGCCCCGGAGCCGTCGCGGCGGACGGAGGAGGAGCGCTGGGTTTCCGCCTTTGAACCGGTCGCCGTGGTCCACCCCTACGCCTATGCCCGAAGCGCCTATGGCTACGGCTACAGCCAACCGCTAGCGCCTTTCCGGATAGGACAGATCCAGATCGCGCACCCAGGTCACAATCTCTTCCTGCGGCCTCTACGGGTGGGCGCTCACCACCCCCACGGACGCCACGCCGCGCCCCGAAGTCGGTACACCCTGTCCTATCCCAACCAGGGAGTTCAGCGGATCGGCATCGGGGTGATCGGTGGCCCGCGTTAGAGGTCAGCGAGAGCTGGCCATCAACCCGGCGAGATCCCGCCGCAGCAGTGCCATCTCCCCGTCATTGGCGGCATCGTAGTAGCCACGAATCCAGCCTTCCCCGTCCACCAGCACCAGACGGCCACTGGAGACGATTCCCGATGCCGGGTCGGCGCCCTCCGCCGACAGCTCCTCTGGCCCGGCACCCAGGAGGAAACCTTCTCGCACCAGGGGGAGGATCTCCTCCGGCGCCCCGGTGAACCACCACCATCGGGACGGCGGCCTATCCGCTCCCCAGGAGCGGGCGAAACCCCGCAGCACCGCTGCGGTATCGTGCTCCGGATCCACCGTCAGGGTCACCAGGTGCACGGGGCTGTCCGTCGCCAGGGTGCCGTGGAGATCCGCCATGCGCGCCGCCACCGTCGCGCAGCCTTCCGGGCAGCGAGTGAACAGAAAGCTTGCCACCCAAGGCGCTCCGGCCAGGTCCGCTGTGCCGAGGAGGCTTCCTTCCCGCTCCTGCAACTGGAACGAGGGCAGGGCCGCGATGCGCGGCAGGGACGGGCGACGCCACTTCTCGAGCTCGTTCCGCACGGTGGCAAAGGTGATCCCCAGCAACACGGCGATCAGCAGTCCCCACAAGCTGGCCCGCCGCAGCGTCATCCCACCCATTTCAGACCAACCACACACGGTCCACGACCATGGCCACCAGCAGAGCCGGCAGATAGAGCACCGAGGCCAGCATCAGTCGCCGAGCATCGCGCACGGAGTAGGAACGGGCGAAGGCGAAGCTGAACCCCAGGTACCCGATCCCCAAAACCAGGGCGCTGAGAAAATAGAGCAGGCCGTGGAAACCGAGCACCGCCGGCAGCAGACTCACGGGCAGTAACGCACCACAGTACAGCACCATTTGCCGCGCCGTGATGCCGCCCTGACGATCCAGGACCGTCAGCATGGGCAGGCCGCCCCGCTCGTAGTCGTTGCGGTACAGCCAGGCGATGGCCAGGAAATGCGGCATCTGCCACAGGAAGAGAATCCCGAAAAGGACCCAGGCGAAAAGGTCGATCCCATCCCGCGCCGCGGTCCACCCCATCATCGGCGGTAGCGCTCCGGGGATCGCCCCCACGACCGTCGCCAGGGAGCTGTGGCGCTTGAGGGGGGTGTACAGGAAGAGATAGATGGCGAGAGTCAAGGCGCCGAGAAAGCTGGTCAGGAGATTGACCGCGAAGGCGAGGTAGAGCAGCCCTCCCACGGACAGCACCACCCCCAGCCCGAGCGCCTGATCCACCCCGATCCGGCCCGCGGGGATCGGGCGGTCGGCGGTGCGACGCATCAGGCCATCCGCATCCCGCTCCAGGACCTGGTTCAAGACCGATGAGCCCAGGGCCACGAGGGTTGTGCCGAGCACGGCATGGGTAAACAGCCACCACGGGAAAGGGTGCCCCGCGGCGAGGAGGAAACCCACCCCCGTGGTCACCACCACCATGGTGTTGAGGCGCAGGCGGGTCAGTTCTTTGAGATCATCCCAGCGGCTTGCCATCCGTCCACTCTATACCGATTTGCCGATTTGATCCGCTGGGCTCGATGCGGTGCGCTCCCTGTGGCGCTGCCGCAAGGCGGCCACCACCTCCGCCACAGGCTCGAACTCGCCGTCCGGAAAGTTGGCCTCCTTCTTCCAAAACTCCCGCAAGCCCCCGGCTCCCCAGCCTTCGTAGACCATCACCTTGATCATCAGCTGGAGTTTGTCGCACGCTTTCACCAGCCGAGACTCCGGGGTCTTGCGCTCCAGGTATTCCTCATAAAGCGCCTGCGCATCGGCTGGTAAGGGGGCCAGGATCTCGGCCATGGCGGCGCTCTCCGCCTGCTCCTTGGCTCCCTGCGGGAAATAGCGCGCGGAGGTGCGCGGCAAATCTCCCAGGCGCACTTCCGCCAGATCGTGCACCAGGGCGATCCCCATGGCCCGTTGCACATCCAGCCCGGGAATCCGCGCCCCCAGGACCCAGACCAGGAAGAGCACGTGCCAGCTGTGCTCGGTCACGCTTTCAGGATTCGCAATGCCTCGCAGGACATAGCCGCTGCGGGGCACCTGATCGAGGAATTGGGCCTCGAGGAGAAGGTCGAGAAGGGTTTCGTTGGCTTTCATGGCCGCACAATCACCAAGGCCCGCCGGGCGGGCGGGCCTTGGGTTGAGAACTCCACCGGAGGTTCACCGGCTATCCGATCACGCTGTAGGGACCCCGGGCAAAGACGTCCCCGAGCACGAAGGCGAAGAGGACGAGCAGCCAGACCACCCCGGAGACCACCACCATCTTCACCACTTTGGTGCTGTGGCGCACGTGCATGAAGAAGAGCACCACCAGCGAAGCCTTGGTGACGGCAATACCGATGGCGATCAGGTCGTTCAGGGCCTGGCCATAGTCGTGGAACGCCACCCAGGCGGTGATCCCCGTCAGAATGATCAGAGCGCCAAAGATGGCAAAATACACCCCCAGGCTTTCGACGTGGACCGACGAATGGGCGTGCGAATCGGCGTGCGCTTCAGAAGACATGGTGCTTACCCTTTCCTAGGCTCCGATGTTCCGGCCCAATAGATAGAGCAGCGGGAACAGGAAGATCCAGACGATATCCACAAAGTGCCAGTACAGGCCGAAGCATTCCACAGGATTGTGATAATCGGCGTTGAAGACCCCCCTCCATGCCTTGGGAATCAGCCAGATGATCAAGGCCATGCCCACCAACATATGGAGCGCGTGCAAGCCGGTCATGGCGAAGTAGATGGAGAAGAACATCTGCGCCCGGCTTTGAATCTTGGCCTGGTCGGTGATCCCGACCTTTTCCAGATAGGCCAGTTCCTCCGCGTTGAGGTGGAGGTCGAAGTGTTCTCCGGGTACCAGATGGTGCTCGAACTTGGCCGAGTACTCGAAGTACTTGATCCCGACGAACACACCGCCCAGGATGAACGTGGCCACCAACAGGGCAACGATCCGTTTGGAACGGCCCAGTTGCGCCTCCCGCACCGCCAACGCCATGGTCAGCGAGCTGAGGATCAGCACCGCGGTGTTGATACCGCCCTGGTAGATGTTCAGCTCCGAGCTGGCCATCTTGAAGATCTCCGGATTGTTGATCCGGTACACCAGATAGGCGGTAAAGAGACCGCCGAAAAACATGATCTCCTGGGCCACAAAGAGCCACATGCCCAGCGATGCGGATTCGCGTTGCTGTTCGTAGCTCTCGAAGTGGTGAGCCAGGTTCGGGGCGTGCGCGCTGCTAGACAACTTGCGCCTCCTTGGCCTTGCCAACGTAGTCGTAGGCATCGAAATCAACCGTCGGGATCTCATCGAAGTTCAACGGGGGCGGCGGGGACTCCGTCTCCCACTCAAGACCCACGGCACCCCAGGGATTCTTGCCCACCTTCTGACCGGCGAATAGCGAGTAAGCGAAGTAAACCATCGGCAGCAGGTAGCCCGCTCCCAGCACGGTCGCGCCGGCACTGGAGAGCACATTGAACACCTGGAATTCTTCCGGGTAGGCGTGGTAACGCCGGGGCATGCCCAAGTAGCCCACGATGAACTGTGGGAAGAAGGTCAGATTGAAGCCGACGAACACCAACAGCGCGGAAAGCTTCGACCAGAAGGGAGAATACATGCGACCAAACATCTTCGGCCACCAGTAGTGCAACCCTCCCATATAGGCCATGATCGCCCCACCCACCATGATGTAGTGGAAGTGAGCCACCACGAAGTAGGTATCGTGGACGTGGATATCGAAGCCCATGATGGCCAACATTACGCCGGTCAACCCGCCGATGGCGAACAGGCCCATGAAACCGATGGCGTAGAGCATCGGCGTTTCCCAGGACACCGAGCCCTTGTACAAGGTCGCTGTCCAGTTGAAGGTCTTGATCGCCGAGGGAATCGCCACCAGCATGGTCAGCACCGAGAAGACGATGCCCGCGTAGGCCGACTGACTGCTGACGAAGAGGTGGTGTCCCCAGACGAAGAAGCCCAGCACGGCGATTCCCAACGAAGCGTACGCCACGAACTTGTAGCCAAACACCCGCTTGCGAGCGAACGCAGCGACGATCTCACTGATCACGCCCATACCCGGCAGAATCATGATGTACACCGCCGGATGGGAGTAGAACCAGAATAAGTGCTGGAAGAGCACCGGATCGCCGCCCAACGCCGGGTTGAAGATCCCCAGGCCCAGCCCCCGCTCCAACGCCACCATCAAGATGGTCACCGCCAGCACCGGCGTGCCGAGCACAAAGATCAGGCTGGTAGCGTACAGACCCCAGATGAAGAGGGGCAGCCGGAACCACGTCATCCCCGGGGCGCGCATCCGATGGATGGTCACCAGAAAGTTCACCCCCGTCAAGATGGACGAAAACCCCGTGATGAATACGCCCACCGCCGCGGTCATCACCGCGCCGTTGGAAAAGGCGGTGGAGAACGGCGTGTAGAAGGTCCAGCCGGTATCGACACCACCCTGGGCCAGAGACCACACGGCGAAGACAGCACCGATATTGAGGATGTACCAACTGGCCAGATTGAGGCGCGGAAAGGCCACGTCCCGAGCACCGATCATCAGCGGCAGCAGGAAGTTGCCCAAAAACGCCGGAATCGACGGCACCAGGAAGAAGAAGATCATGATGACGCCGTGGTTGGTGAACAGGCGGTTGTAGGTCGCGGGCTGCACCAGATCCCCAGCGGGGGTCGCCAGCTCAAGGCGGATGAAGGCCGCGAAGACGGCCCCCAACAGGAAGTAGAACGTGATCGAGATCAGGTACAGAACACCGATGCGCTTGTGGTCGAGGGTGAGAAGCCACGACTTCCAGCCGTAGGAGGCGTTCAGGTAATTCTTTTGGTTTTCCATCGTCTTCACCCTTGTCACGGGGACCCCGTCGGGGCTCCCGCCTGCGGTCCGACCTGGTTGATTTGCTTCAGATACTTGAGCAATTCGATGATCTGTTCTTCCGTCACCTGCCCATCGTACGAGGGCATCAGCGGCGTGTATCCCGCCACCACTTTGGCGGTTGGGTTGAGGATCGACTCGCGCAGGTAATCATCGTCCCGCACCAGCGTCCGCCCGCTGTTCAGTTGCACTTCACCGCCATCGAGGTTGGCCAGCAAGGGGCCCCGCGCCGTCGCGTCCCCAGCGTGGCAGGTGACACACGCCAGCGTCTGGAATAGCTCCTCGCCGGAGGCCAGTTTTTTGCCCGGCTCGCGCCCCGCGAGCCACGCCTCGTAATCCGCCGGCGCCATGACGTGGACCTTACCGATCATCCGCGAGTGCTCCGCGCCACAGTACTCGGCGCAGAAGATGTGGTAGGTCCCGGGCTTCGTGGCCTCGAACCAGAGCTGCGTGTAGCGCCCCGGAAGCACATCGGTCTTGACCCGGAAGGCCGGGAAGAAAAGGCTGTGGATGACATCTTCCGAGGTCATCGTGATCTTGATGGGTTGCCCCGCCGGGACGTGCAGATCATTGATCTCGCGATTGCCCTCTGGATGTTGGAATTTCCACATCCACTGTTTGCCCACGGCATGATACTCCACCGCATCCGCCGGGGGGCGCATGATGGTGATGTAGAGCTTGGCGCCCCACACGAAGAGCACCATGACGATGATCAGCGGAATCACCGACCAGGTGATCTCCAGGGGTAGCGAGGTCTTTTCCGGCACCCCAAACTCAGCATCCGACTTCCTCTTGAACTTGATCGCAAAGACCACGACCAGCGTGGCGATCAGGATCGTGAAGAAGGCGGTGATGGCCAGGGCGAAGAAGTAGAGCGCATCCACCTGGCCCGCCACGGTCGATGCCTGCTCCGGGAAGAGTGGCAGATTCTTCAGAATGTTCATATCACGCGGTCCCCAAAGTGCCGTGGGCAGGCTGAGATTTCTCCCGTCGCAACAGGGCAATGACGAACAGGGCAAGGGTCAGGACAGTGATCGCCCCCGCGACCCGAGTGAGGTTCAAGATCGCGGTGCTGTATTTCCCCGTGGAAGGGTCATAGTGCAGGCAGAAGAGCAAGACCTGGTCGATCGCGGAACCGATGCGGTCCTGCGATGCTTCCACCAGCCCCAGGCGGACATCCCGCGGGGCGTACTCAATGCCGAAGAGGTAGCGCGACGCCTTGCCTTCCGGGGTCACCAAAACGAGCCCCGCGGAATGCGCGTACTGGTCCGTTTCTGGATCGTAGCGGAAGTTGAAACCCACCGCCTCGGCGACCCGGCGGATCTCTTCGGCCTCGCCGGTCAGAAAATGCCACCCTGCGGCGGTGGCCTCGCGGCCATACCGTTTGAGGGCAACATCCTTCGCAACCGCGGCCATTTCCGGTGTCTCCCCTTCGTCGATGCTCAACACCACCACCTCGAACTCCTCCCCCGCGTTGAAATCCACGGGCTTCAGACTGGTCGCCAGCCCACTGAGGGTCAGCTGGCAGAGCATCGGGCATTCATAGTAGACCAGCGACAGGACCACCGGCCTTTCGCCGAAATACTGCCCCAGCCGCACCGGCAAGCCCGCCTCATCAACAAAACGGGCGTCGAGCGGCAACTGGGATCCCATCCGCTGCTCAAACTTGACCGCCTCCAGCTCCGCGGGCAGTTGACGCGCCGCAGCGGTGCCGGAGCCGGTGCCGGGTACATTGGCCCACACCGGTGCGGCGAATGTGCAGGCCAGGATCAAGATCCCGCCGATCTTCGCTCGGTTCACTCGTGGCCTCCGTCGTGGTTCGGCGCCGGGGGCTCCGGCTCACTGACCGCGGCACTCGTCGCCGCGGCAGCGGTATCCCCAAACAAC
>Ga0210063_1000190_pt1 | contig 21310 bp, 19 predicted proteins | sample Muzzi_PWA_D1_FD_185529 | JGI IMG/M metagenome (GOLD analysis project Ga0210063, IMG submission 185529) | Wetland microbial communities from San Francisco Bay, California, USA, that impact long-term carbon sequestration - Muzzi_PWA_D1 (SPAdes) | ecosystem: Environmental > Aquatic > Marine >... | reverse complement strand
CGAGCATCGAGTCATCAAGCTCCATCTGCACGAGCAGGTGGTCTGGTACATCGACGGCCGTGCGGCGGCCGTCGAGGCCGTCCATCTCGGCTTCCACCGTCTGCGCCATCGCCGTCGTGGCCCGGGACCTCACCGCCTACCGCTTGCCCCTGACGCGGCACTTGCGACGGCTGGGCATCCCCTTTTCGGGCTACAAGACCCCCGGGGGCCAGACCACCGCCGGACGCACCGCCCGGGCGCTGCTGGAGATCCTGGATCGTCGCGGCGACCTGCCCACCGACCGCTGGCTCGACGCCCGGCAGAGCGATCTGGCCTACACCATGGAGTTGCGCCTCGCCCTGCGCGCCGCCGGCGCTGGACGGCTGCGGGTCGCGGCCCGGCTGGAGGTCGATCGGCTCCTCAATGACCGGGGGCGCTGCCCGCTCCCCCTGCGCCAGGGCTTGATGACCCTCGACGCCGATGAGGAGAACGACGACAGCCCCGGCGGCGCGCGGGCACACCGCCGCACCCTGGACGGCGGCGCCCTGCGCCGTGCCGTGGCCGCCGCCCAGGCCCTCCTGGAACGGCTGGAGAGCTGGCCCGAAAACGACACTGCCGAGAATCATCTGGCCCGGCTGGAGGCCCTGCTGCGCCAGGACCTGGCGTGGAGCGAGGCGGCGGCCCCGGTGCGGCCCCTCCTCGACGCCCTGGCGGAGGCCCGGCGGCAGGTGCCCGGGGCGCTGGCCTTGCAGCGCCCCGAAGTGGGGCGGCTGGTGGCGGCGATGCTCCGGGAGGTCGGGCGCCCCCCCCTCGGCGGGCGCGGCGGAGGCGTGCAGCTCCTCACCGTCACCGAGGCCCGGGCCCTGACCTTCGACCACCTCTTCCTGCTGGGCATGAACCGCGACGTCTTCCCCCGCCCCATCCGCGAGGATCCCCTGCTCTCCGACGCCCTGCGCCACGCCCTCCAGGCGGTGCTGCCGGAAATCCCCATCAAACGACGGGGCTTCGAGGAAGAGCGCTATCTGTTCGCCCAACTCCTCGCCGCCAGCCCCCGGGTGACCCTCTCCTGGCAGACGGAGGACGACGAGGGCACGGCCCGTTCCCCGTCGCCCCTGGTGGAGCGGCTACGCTGGGGGCTCGACCTGGGCGAGGCGCCAGCGGCGGAACCCCCCGCCGAGACGGCCCTGCGTCCGGCCCTGGATCGCGCCCTGATCGCCGGTCTCGCCGGGGGCCGCGGCGCTCTGCGACCGGTGTATCCCTTCGCCGTGGCGGAAGGGCGGCGGGAGTTTCCGCCCAACAACGGGCCGAGCTACGGGCTCGACCCCACCCGGCTGGCGGCGGTGCGGCTGCGGCTCCTGGACGAGGTGGACCCGGACCGCTCCACCCCGGAGGGCCGCCGCCGGGCCAACGCCCCGGGGCCGTACCAGGGCTTCCTCGGCCCTCTGGCCACCGCCCGGGCCACCGATCCCCGTCGCCGCCCCCTCTACGTCACCCTGCTGGAACGCCTCGCCGGTTGCCCCTGGCAGACCTTCGTCACCCGCCTGCTGGGCATCGAACCCATGCCCGATCCCCTCCAGGCACTGCCGGGCATCGATCGCCTCCTGTTGGGGGACGCGGTCCACGCCGTGCTGGAGAAAATCCTCGAAGAAAGTCTTGCCCAAGAGGGTGGCACCGCTCTGGCGGAGACGCTGGCGCGGCAGCCGGTGGCGGTGCCCTGGCCTTCCCCGCCACGCCTGGACGCCCTGCTGAAGCAGGAGTCGGAACGCATCCTACGGGCAGCGGGCATGCCCCTTCCCGGTCTCGCCCGCGCCCTGGCCCGGCGGGTGCGCCCCTTCCTGGAGGTGGCCCAACGCCTCGACTTCGCCACGCCCCTGAACGCCCTGGGGGCCGAGGTGGAAGGCACCCTGACCCTCACTGCCGCCGGACTGGAGCGATCGCTGCACTTCCGCGCGGATCGGGTGGACCGTCACGAAGGTTTGAGCCGCCTGACGGATTACAAGACCGGCAAGCCCGTGAGTGAAGGCAAAAAGGAGGCGACCCGCCGTCGGCATCTGTTGCAGAAGGTGACGGAGGGGAGCCTCCTCCAGACCGTCACCTATCTCCTCGCCGGAGGAGAGAGCCAGGCCGAGGGGCGCTATCTTTTCCTGCGGGAGGATCTGGACGACGCCTTCCGGGACGCCACCACCCAGGGCGCCGAAGCCGACCTGGTGGTCGCCTTCCAGGGCGCCGTCGAAGCCATCCTCGCCGCCTGGGACGCCGGCACCTTCTTCCCCCGCCTCACTGATCCGGCGGGAGAGAAGGAACCCTCTCGCTGTGGCTACTGCCCCGTCGCCGAAGCCTGCCTACGCCTCGACTCCGGCGCCCGGCGGCGGTTGGTGGAGGTGGCGACGGAAGGGACGGGGGGGGAGGCGATGGGGGGGCTTTGGGGATTGGCGGGAAGGACCGGCTAGGAACTCAGGGATTCAATTGGCACTTTCCTCCAACGCCTCCTCCAGCCGCTTCGCCCATACATCACGGAGCGCCTGGATCTCCGTTTCTGGATCCTGTCTCTCTTCTGAACTCCAGCTTCCTGCGGCAGACTGGATCGCCTTGACCTGTTCGGCCAGTTGCGCTTGCCGATCCTGATTCATAGTGCCTCCACTTCCGCAACGGGCTGACGTTGCTCCTGCCAGACAAGGTACGGTAGCGCGCACGAGATGGCAACCCTCTCACACCCGCCGCACCCGATACGGCAACCCCGGGAAACGCATCTCTCCCCCACTGCCGTACCCTGCCGTACGCAGGGTCACCTCGGTGGGAAAGACCGCCGCGGGCAGGTCGGTCATCAGCCAGGTGCGGTGCTCCGAAACCACGATGAAGACACCGCCCTCATCGCCCACGGCGGAGAACTGCCGTGCCCAGTCGCCGAGGCGAGTCCGGCTGCCGATGAAACGCTTCAGGCCAAAGTGGCGGCGCAGCCCCTGAACGGCGACCTCCACATCCGGCACCACCGTGCCGATCTCGCTGGCGTAGAGCAGATCCTTCGAGGTGAAGCCCCCATCGGCGCCATTCTTCAGGTTGTGGCGGGCGATGAATTCGACCAAGTGACCCGCCGGATCGAAGAAGTAGATGGAGTGGGCGTTGATGGCGGTGAAGTCCACCACCTCTTCCCCCGTCCGCCGGTGGCGCAGCAAGGGAGCGCGGGAACGGATCCACTCGATGGCCTTGGGAAGCTTGTTCTCGGGGATGTTGAAGGCGAAGTGGTAGAAGGGCGCCGTCCCCCCGGTGGCCCCGGCGGCCCCGGTCTCGGCCTGAAAGCGCAGCAGGGTACCACCCACCTGGACCTGGACCTCGTCGGTGCCCACCGCCGCCACCGGCAGCCCCAACGTCTCACCGTAGAAGCGCTGCTGTTCGTCCAGGCGGGTGGAGCGCAGCAGCAATTCCTGGAAGCGCACCCGCTCCTGACCGGGTTGGGCGAAGGGCGAGGCCGCATCCGATGTTTCCCTGGAGGAAGCGTTCGGGACCCCCAACAGCAGCGGAGTGTGCATCAGGGGCAGCAAGGTGGCGGCGCGGTAGAGGAAATCCCGTCGGTTCATGGCCATAAAGCCTACTACGGCCCACGGCGGCACGGGTTGCCCGGTGGTCGGGCGCGCCGGGAGGCTAGTTCCGTGGGCAGCCCGCGTCCATCCACGCCTTGAACTGGTCGATGAACGCCTGGGGTAGACGGGGGAAGGGAGGGGGCGGCATCGGAGCGCCGACGCTGGAAATCCGGGCGTAGATCAGCGCCGCGCTGGCCTTGACCTCCTCGTAGGCGGTGAGGTCGAAACGCCACGCCATGGGTCCCGCGTACTGTTTCAGCACCGGCATGATGTCGTCGTCGAAGGTGACTTTGGCCACGATTTCCTCCTGTCCAGAAGCGCTCAGATTAGGTGGACGACGGCGAGGGTGAGGAGCAAGACGCCGCTCAACACCTCGACCCGCCGCGGCAGCAAACGCTCCACGGCGCGGCGCAAGCCCTCGCCCAGGTACAGCCCCAGGAGGCACATCCCGGCACTGATCGCTCCCACGGTGAGCGCCGAGGCCACCACCGGAAAGCCCAGGGTACCCAGGGCCACGCCCGCGAAGAGGTTGTCGAAGCTCAGGCTCAACGGCAGGCCGAAGAGGAGCCAGCGGGAGTTGGTCACCGCCCCGGCGTCGCCGCCCCGCAGCGCCACGATCACGATGACCGCACCGCAGATCAGCAGCACCAGAGGGGCGACGGCATCCAGCCCCGGCGCGGCGGAGCGCCGCAGCAGATGGCCCAGGGCCAACCCCGCGAGGGGCATCAGACCCTCGCACGCCCCAAACGCGCCGGCCAGCAACCAGCGCCGGGACGAACGCAGTGGCGCGGTGCCCAGGGCGGCGGTGACCTGGAGATTGTCGAGCCCCACCAGGAGCCCCAGGGCGAGCAGCGCGCTCCACTCCATGGCCCCCTACTCCCCGCTCCCCCGCCGCCGCTCGACGATCTCCCGCTGCCGCTCGCGGGTGGCCTGGAGGGCCGCCTCGCTGGGGGGCGGAGCCGCGTCTTGCAGTTGGTAGATGCGTAGCAGGCCGCCCTTGCGCCCGTAAATCAGGGCGCCCGCCACCACATAGTCGCCGTAGATCGCCGGTCCCATGCAGTAGCCGTACCCCCCCTGGTAGCCGCCGGTCTGCTCCCCCAGCACATCGGACCACAGGGGGGTGCCATCGGCGGTCGAGAAGGCGTAGAGAGCCACCCGGTTGGTGGAGCAAAAGACCACATCGTTGGCCACCGCCGGGGAACTCAAGGCCCCCTCGCCAGGGTTGGTGTACATGGGGGGTTTCGCCTTGGCGTAGCGCTGCGGGTCGCCGTCATCCAGGGGCCAGGCGTCCGCCACGTTGCTCCAGGACAGCGCTCGCAGGAAGGGGGTGGTCTCGAAGTCGATCCCCGCGTCTCCGGTGTGGTAGTTGTTGCCGCCCACCCCCACGAAGACCTGCTGGCGAGTCGGTTGCACCGCCGGGGTGGAGTAGCTGCCGTAGTAGTTCTCCCCCTGGGTGGCGTTGCTCTGGGCGTTGGTCAGGCGGGGGTTGGGCTCGCTCCCCGGCGGATGGGCATCGACGGTGGGAATCTGAAGCCCATCGTTGGTGTAGGGCAACATCTGCCGCCAGGCCACCGGCGACAGGTTCTCCAGGTTGACCAGAAAGAACGCACCGTTCTTGCACGCCACCGCGATGGTTTGCCGGGCGCGGTCGGCGTTGCGGGTGAAGATCACCGGGCTGCCGCCGATGTCCACGTCGAAATCCGAAGGGCGGTAGTTGCTGTAGGCGGGCACTTGCCAGAAACCCCGAAATTCCCCGGTCTTGGCATCCAGGGCCAGCAGACCGTTGGAGTAACCCAGGGAGGGCAGCGGTCCGTCCGGCACCGCGTTGCCGGTGGCGCAGATCAGCCAACCGCTCTGTGCGTCGTAGGCGATGGAGGACCAGACGGAACACCCCAGGGTGATGGGTTCACCCTCGAAAACACAGTATTTCTTGGGCAGCTTCTTCCCTTTTGGCAATGCTCCCAGGGGAATCACGTTGGGTCGGTTGGCCTCCCCGGCGCGAAGCTGGTTGGTGCAGAAGAGCCAGTCCACGTTACCGGTGGTGACCTCGATCGAGTAGACGAAGCTCCAGGCAAAAGGGTTTTCGCCCTCCCCGAAGCCCACGTAGGCCCGCTCCCCCACGATCACCGGCGAGGACCACCCCGCCGCCGGGGGATACCCTTCCAGGCTGATCCCGCCGGAGTTGTCCACCGGCTGGCCGTGGGCGGGATCGGGGAAGCGCAGGTTGAGCACCCACTGTTCGGACAGGTCCCCGGCGCACAGACAGAAGACCTTGCCGTCGAAGGCGGAGAAGATCACCCGCCCGTCTTTCACCGCCGGGGTGCAGCCCATGCCCGTGAAGCCGTGGGAGTCGCGCTGGTCCACGGGGGTGTTCCAGGTGTAGTGGGCGGCGATGGCGCCGCTGTCCAGGGAGATCTTGTAGAGGGTGCCGCCGTTGCCGCCCTCGGCCAGTCGGCTGTTGGCGATGCCGACGTAGACGAAGCCCTGCACCACCGCGGGCACGGAGAGCACGGGGCCGTCCAGTTCGAGCTCGAACTTCTGCTTCAGGTGGTCGGCCACATTGCCGGCATGGATCCGGCTCTCCTGCAATCCCACGAAGCCCGTATGGGCCGGGTCTTTGTGGTACATCCACCAATCTTGCGGCTGGATCACCGGGTCGCTCACAAACGCCTCCCCTCAAGATGCCATGTCGATGGTTTTCTTGAGTCTACAGGCGATGGCGGTAGGGGAACGTTACGGCGCCCCTACTTCGCCGGTAGCGACCCCACGAAGCGCTCGCACAGGGCGACCCAGGAGTGCAGATCCTCGTCGGCCTCGAAACCTTCCGGGGCGACGTAGACGAAACCTTTCATCGGGCGACCGGTGAAGTCCATCTCCCGGGCGTGGGGGCGGGCCAGGGCCGCCTCATACTGCTCCGGGCCAACCCTGGCCATCAAGGTATCGTTCACGACGCCACAGCCCATGTGGCCGGAGAGCAGGAAGGCCAGGCCCCCGAACATCTTCTTCTCCACGACGTCCGGACGGTCCTGGAAGACTTCTCGAATGCGTTGCGCGACACCTTCATCGTAAGCCATGGGGTCCTCGTGTTACAATCATGTGCCAATTATTCTCTTCTGTCTATGGTTGCTATTTTCCCCTCTTCGGGAGACCCAGGGTATGCCACGCCGTCATGCGCGTTCCACTCAGTTTTTCGGCATAGTGCTGGTTTTCTACGCCGTCACTCTGGCGCCGTATTTTCTACCCTTCCTGCGCGTCGGCCTCTACTGGCAACTGGTCTGGAACCACTGGGTGCTGGTGGGCACCTTGCCGATCTTTTTCGCCGTCCGCCACGGCCATCAGCGCTGGACCAACACCAAGCAACGCGCCTTCTGGACCTCCATCGCGATCGCCTTCGCGTTCTGGTACTTCTGCGCCATATTACAAACTCTGGCTCCCTGGCTGCTGGCCGAAGACCTGGGAATCTTCCCGGCCAATGTCCTTTACCTGCTGTTCTACGCCGCCTTCTTCATGGCGCTGGAACTCCGCCCCGACATCGACGAGCCCATCGCCCGGCGCCGCCTGGTGGACCGCCTGGAAATCGTCGGGCTGATCTTCCTGAGCGCCACGGGACTGCTGTACTTCACCGCCCTCACCCCGTCCTTGTCGGGCACTACGGCGCGGCGGGAGGACCATTTGTTCCTGGTCTGCCTCGACGCCTTGCTCCTCCTGCGGCTGCTCTACTTGACCGCCTCCGCCCGCCGTGGCCTGTGGCGTCTCACCTATGGCCTGCTGACTGGGTCGGCCACTTTCTGGCTCGTGACCGACCTCTCGGAGAGCCTTTTTCCCCTCTGGCAGTTCAAGTTCTCGGACAGTCCGATATTGGCGTCCCTGTGGTTTCTCCCCTTCTTTCCCGTGCTCCTGGCGATCTACCTCCAGGGGCAGAGGAAGGAACCGCCCACCCCGCCGGAGAGTAGTTGGATCCTGGAGATGGCGCTACCCCGCAACCCCACCTCCCATGCCTTGCCCCTCTATACCCTGGCCTTGCCGATCCTGCACCTGCTACTGCATTCCCTGGGCGTGCTGGATCCCCTGCTCCAGCACGCCCGGGAGGCCCTGCTGCTGCCTTCCCTGACGGTGTTGGGCATTCTCTCCACCATCCAACTCTTCGCCGTCGGTCGGGAACGGCGCTACCTGGAAGAGATCCGCGAACTGTTCAACGTGGCAGCGGATGCCTGCGTGCTGCTGACCCCGGAGCGACAGCGTGTGCTGGAAGCCAACTACAAGGCCGAGGCCCTCTTCGATCTGCCCCGGCGCGCCCTGATCGGCACCTCCCTGCTCTCCCGTTCCGCGGATCCGGAGGAAGACCGCCGACGGATCGCAGGGGTGGTTCGCGACCGTGGGGTGCACACCTTCGACCAGACCTTCCTCGACGACGACGGCACCCTGCGATCCGTGGAGACCAAGGCGTGCTGCGTACCCTTCCGGGAACGACCGGTGATCTTCAGCGTGATGCGGGATGTGACGGATCGTCGCCTGGGGGAACGAGCCCTGCACGCAGCGCACGAAGAATTGCGCACCTTCGTCCAGATCGCCTCCCACGATCTGCGCACCCCGCTGGTCAACCTGAACGCTTTCACGGCGGAGATGCGCTCGCTGGGCGAAGACGGTTTGAAGGAAGGGGGTCTGGACTTCCTGGAGGCGTCGGCGCGCAACCTGGAGCAGTTGTCCAACGCCTTCATCCGTCTGTCGCGCTACAACCTCCGCCCTCTGCATTGGGTCACGATGGATTCCAATGTCCTGATCTGGAAGGTCCTGGCCCCGCTATCGGAGGCGCTGCACCGGCAACAATCCGTCGTCCAGTTGGGTCCCTTGCCCCGGGTGCGTGCCGACCGATGGGCGCTGGAACAGATCTTCCGGGAGTTTCTGACCAATGCCATCCAGTACCTGCGCGCCGAGGAGCCCGGGCTGGTGCGGGTGGAAGGGGAGGAGACGAAAAAGGAAATAGTCTTCCGCGTCATCGACAATGGTCGGGGCATCGCGGAGGAAGATTGGGAGAAGGTCTTTCAGCCCTTCCGGCGCTGTGGCCGGTCGGAGATTCCCGGGGAAGGCATGGGCCTGGTCTTCGCCCGCACCCTGATCCGCCGTCACGGGGGTCGGACCTGGTTTACCTCCACCCCCGGAAAGGGCTCCACCTTCTACTTCACCATCGCCAAGACGTTGGCCGAGTCGGGCGCGGGGTTGCCATCCGCAACGGATCTGCCCGTGGCCCGCAAGGTCGTGTAACGAATTCTCCCACCGGAGGGCCGAAGGAACAGAACACCCCCACGGAGGAGAGAGTCCATGTTCCAGAGCAGAATCGGAGTGGCCACGCTGGGGCTATCGCTGGCGACGGTGGCGTGCATCACGGTCCTCGCGGGCGTGCAGCCCCGCCAGATCGGCGAGAGCGGCGAGAGCGGCCAGGCAGCCACGACGCCCAAGAACCCATACGAAGATCTCCCCTTCGATCATCCGCCCACTCTCACGGGAGTGTTGCCCCGCCAGGTGCCCTTCCTGGATCAGGCACCCGATGACCCCACGGCGGCGCGGCCCTTCTTCGACAACTTCTCCTGGCGCAGCTTCGTTGCCCTCAACTGGCCCGTGGATCCCAAGGACCGGGGCCAGCCCCGGGACCCCAAGGACGCCGCCGTTTTCCGCGACGCCAAGAACGGCTACGCTTCCGTGTGGGGTTCCTACCGGGAGGCGTTCGAGCTGTTCTCCCAAGGGGATCAGACACCCCCGCCCTGGAACGGTGGCCTGCCCGCCAACAACCCTTGTGGTGCCAAGGAAGGGGAACGCACCTTCGTGATGGTGACCAAGGGGGGCTCGGTGCTGGATGAGATCAACCAGGCGTTTTCCTACCCCCTGATCGACCAGAACCGCGAGTACGCCCACTACGAGATCCGCTTCAACCAGGCCCAGTATTCGAAGATCCGCGACGCCCGGTGGTATCTCGTCCGCGAGTTGGCCAAGGCGGAACCGGTGATGCTGCCCATGAGCCTGCCGGGCAACACCCAGGTGCCCAACTGGGTGGGGGACGGCTCCATCATGGTCAAGGCGGCGTGGCGCCGGATGACCGACGACGATGTGACCCGGGGGCGGTACTACATGATCACCGCCAACCTCTTCCTGCCCCAGCCCCCAACGCCCAAAGAGAAGACGGAGGGCACCCCCACGGATCCCGCCAACACCGACGACGGCAGCGGCACGGCGGGCACCTGTGTCAAGGCGAAGGTGGGGCTGGTGGGCTTCCACATCGCCCGCAAAATCGAGGACTTCCCCCAGTGGATCTGGTCGACCTTCGAGCAGGTGGACAACCTCTCGGTGCCCCCCGGCGCGGACTTCAAGCCCTCCTTCAACAACGGCACCGACACCCCGAAGACCGTCGGCGGCTGGGCGGACCGGCCCGCGGCCAAGGCTCCGCAATTGCAACCCAAGGACCAGCGGGTGCCGGTGCAGGTGACCCGCCTGAACCCCATCCCCACCACCCCCGAGGACTTCTCCACGGTGGACCTCAACGCCATCTACCAGAAGGCCCTCGCCGGCACCGTGTGGCAGTACTACGAATTGGTGGCCACCCAATGGCCGACGGACCAGACCGGGGCGAAGCTCCTGGAACAGGGCGGCATCTACCCGGATAGCTGCGGCCACGCCTTCCCGGTGAACGGCATCGTCAACACCTCGGCGGAGACCTACGTCCAGTCCCTGAACGACGCCCAGGGCGCTGGCGGCAACAGCTGCATGAGTTGCCACTACCGCGCTGGCCAGGCGGATTTCTCCTGGGTGCTGATGGACCGGGCGCATTGATCTTCTTGAGCGATTCGAGACGGCACCGCCGAGGCGCTCTGCCCGGGAACCGGCGCGAGCTTTTCCTTTTTTGGAACTCCGAGGCTCGCCCCTGCGCTTCCGCCGTGCCCAACCCTCCGTGGGCCTGCCTTGGCTTGTGCACGGCACGGCTCCAGGGCTTCCCGAGCAGAGCGCCTCGGCGATGCCTTGGAACGACCAACGCGCAGCGCGGCGGGACTCTCTGGCGGCGCATGCCGGACCGGGAGCGTCGATGATGGAGCGGATCGCAGCGGGCCTCGACTTCCCCACCAGTCTGGCTTTCGATGCCCAGGGCACCCTGTACGTGGCGGAGTCCGGCCTGCCCTTCGGCGGCGCGGCGCCTGGAGGAAGGGTGCTGCGGGTGGGACACGATGGGGCGCGGGAGGTGGTGCGGGAGGGCCTGCGGCACCCGGTCAACGGCCTCTGCTGGCACCCCTCCGGCCCGGGGAATGAGGGCGGCGGTTTCTACGTCTCCGAAGGGGGGCACCCGGGGCGCATCGGCTGGCTGTCCCCGGAGGGGGAGCACACCCCCGTGCTCGATGGCCTGCCGGGGATGGGCAACTACCACACCAACATGGCGCGGGTGGGTCCCGACGGCAAGCTCTACTTCACCGTCGGTGCCATGACCAATATGGGGGTCATCGGTCTCGACGCTTACGAGTTGGGATGGCTGAAGCGTCTGCCCCACAACCATGACGTGCCGGGCTTCGACCTCGTCCTGAGCGGGCAGAACTTTGAGACGGATGATCCCGTGACCGGGCAACCCCGGGCCACCACCGGCCCCTTCCAACCCTTCGGCACCCCGTGTGCTGCCGGGCAGCGCGTCCCCGCTGGATCTCCGGGACGGGTGGCCACGGCCAGCGTGCTGCGCTGTGCCCTGGACGGTTCCAACCTCGAGTTGGTGGCCTGGGGGGTGCGCAACGGGTACGGCCTCTGTTTCACCGCCGAGGGCGGTGACGGCGGTGACGGCTCCGGGCCCCGCCTGCTGGTCACCGACCAGGGTCCCGACGACCGGGGCAGCCGACCCATCGGCAACGCCCCGGATCTGCTCTACGAAATTCCCATGGATCTGGGGGAGGGTGGTCCCTCCTGGTTCGGCTGGCCGGACTTCGTGGGCGGCGTGCCGGTGGACGACCCCGCCTTCCGTCCCACCCGCGGCCCGGCCCCCCGGGCGATCCTCGCCAACCACGACGCGTTGCCACCACCGCAGAAACCGCTGCTGCGCTTCCCCGTCAACGCCGCCGCCACCAAACTCGCGATGCTCGACCCGAACACCGCCCTGGTGGCCCTGTTCGGGGATGAACGACCCATGACCGCCCCCTACCAAAAAGACGGCGAGCGCGTCGGTCGCTCCGTGGCTCGCCTCGAACTCCAGAAGGACAGCGCCACCCTGCACCCTACCGGCTGGGGACCCTTTCACCGGCCCATCGATGTCGCCCTCACCCCCGATGGGAAGAGCGCTCTGGTGCTGGATTTCGGCGAGTTCGAGATGGACGCGGAGCGGGGGGTGGTGGCCCGGGCGGGGAGCGGGGCGGTGTGGCGGGTGGCGTTGGGCTGCTAGAAACTGCGTCCCAACAGCAGATAGTAGTTCTGCCGCCCTCCCTCCCCCAGCCCCCAACCCACGAAGAGCGCCCCCAGAGGGGTATCGGCACCGGCGAACAGGGTCGCGCTGTAGAGCAGATCGCTGAAGGAAGCCTCCTCTCGCCGTAGCCAGGTGTTGCCCCCTTCCAGGGAAATTCCGGCGTAGAACGGCAAGTTGAGAATCGTCTGCACCCGTCCCAGGCGGTGGTAGTAAATCAGACTGGCGAAGCCCAGATGATTGCCGGAGACCTCGTTCAGCCGGAAGGCCGAAAGGCGCCGGAAACCACCGAGACTGAAGGGGGACAGGAGCGTGTCATCCCCCAGGCTGGTGCCCAATTCCAGGGTACCGACGAAGATATGGGGGCCGCGATGGAAGGCTCCCAGGAAGCGCGCGCTCACCCGGCTGGAGTCGAAATCCGTCAGGGTGGAATCGCCCCCGAAGACCAGGCGGGAGTCCACCGCCTCCTCCCAGGCAGCGGAAATCAGGCCACCGCGGGTGGGGAAACTCAGATCGTCCAGGGTGTCGAATTGGAAGCTGCCCACCAGCCGCAGTTCTTCCAACTCGATGCTCGGAAAATCCGCCCCGGAGCGCGCATCGGCATCGTTGGCGGCGTATTCCACCCCCAGCCGCACCTCGCAGCAATGGCCCAACTCGCGGCCCAGATCGAAGGCCGTCAGGAGGCGACGGACGCGAAAACGGGAGAGTTCCCGATTGTCCAGAGCGATGCGGTTGTTGCGTTCGGAATACTCCAGCCGCGGCGCCAGGAAGAAACCGCGCACGGAGAGGGGCTGATAGAACTCGCTACCCAACAGTTGGGTTTCCCCCAACCGCACATCGTTGCGCCACTCGCCGCCGCGCCGGTTCAGCTGGGTGGAGATCAAACGAGCGGCGAGGGTGAAGCTGGTCTCCCCTTCCAGGTCGTCTTCCAGGTTGATGCCGAAGCGCAGGAAATTGGGTCCCCAGGGCTTTTGTCGCACCCGGATCTGGAGGTCCACCGCCTCGCCCGCGCTTTGGGCGGCCCCGGGGGCGGCGACGGGGTTCAGGCGATAGTCCACCTGCTCGTAGAGATCGAGGCCGTAGATCCGGGCCAGATCCTCCTCCAGGGAGAGCAGATTCAGCGGCTCCCCCACCTTGGCCCGCAGACGCGACGTGACGATGCGGGGTTGCAGTTCGGTATCGTCGCGCACCTCGATGGAATGCAGGGTGGGCGTTTCCTCGTGTCCGGCTCGCACCCGCCGCCGCGCCCGATCGGCCAGGAAAGCTTCCCAGGCGGCGGGCGACAGGGACCACCGCCGCAACGCCTCTGCCTGCGCCCGCGCCGCCTGGCGCCCGGCCTCGATCAACTCTGCGGCGCGGAAAAACTGCGTGGGGTTGATGTCGTCCAGCGCCATTTCCACCAGCAGATCGTCCTCGGTCAGCAGGCTCTTCTGCTCCAGCACATTGCGCTGGATCAACAAGCTCACCATCTGGCCGGTGATGCTCACCGCGGAGTTGAGATCCTCGCGGGTGAAGTCCGCCGTGCTGACGTTGATGGCGAGGATGCGATCCACCCCCATCGCCCGGGCCACACTCACCGGCAGGTTGTTGGCGATCCCCCCATCCACCAACAGACGACCGTCCAATTCCACCGGGATAAACACCGCAGGCACGGACATGCTGGCCCGCAGCGCCGTGGGGAGATCGCCCGCGCCGAGCACCACCGCATCGCCGGTGAGCACGTCCCCCGCCACCGCCCGGAAGGGGATGGGCAATCGATCGAAGCTCTCCACCCCGGCCACCGGCATCGTCAGGCGGCGCAGGAGGAGGCTGAGCTTCTGCCCCGCCAGCAGCCCCAGGGGAATGGTCACCCGCCCCTCCTTGAGCCCCAGGCGCAGCCGGATCTGCAAGCCCCGATCATCCTGCTTGCGGCGGAACACCAGCTGCTGGCGGGCTGGTTTGTCGCGCAAGGCATCCTGCCAGTCGATGCCGGTGATCTGCGCCGCCAGCTCGTCCGGAGTCAGGCCCGCCGCGTAGAGCCCCCCAACCACCGCCCCCATACTGGTGCCCGCCACCGCGTGCACCGGTACCCGCATCTCCTCCAGGACCTGCAAGACCCCGACGTGGGCGATGCCTCGGGCGCCCCCGCCGCTCAACACCAGGCCGATGCGGGGCGCTTCCGTCTCGTCCACTCCACCGACCGGCTGCGCCGAAGCCGCGGGGAGAGAGACGATCAACAGGGCCAACCCGAGCAGGGTCCGTATCATCGGTGCATCATAGCGCCCTTCCTTCGATACCATAGGGGCACGATGAAACACCCCATCCCCTGGACTCTCCTCGCCCTCCTGCTCCTGCCCCTCGTTGGAGTCGGCGCCCAACCCCCCGTAACCCCCGAGGAGGCGGCGACGATCCGCCAGATCCTGGCCTTGGAGGCGGAGATCGAGGCACTTCTCGAGACCCTCTCCCCCGCCGCCCGCCAGGCCCTGGAGCGGTGGCGCCAGGGCATCGAGCCGGAGCCCGCGAGCCCGCCCTCACCACCCCCCCACCCGGCGGCGGTGCCCGCACCGACCGTGGCACCACCGACCCCCGCGCCCATCCCCACCGCGCCGCCGCCGCTGCCGCCGCCCCGCCGGGGGCGCTGCAACGCCCTCAAGGTCTTCGACGACAACCGCGATGGGGTCCTCGACGCCGCCGACGGCGTCTGGCGCTTCCTCTACCTGTGGAGCGACCGCAACGGCAATGGCCAGGTGGACAAGAAAGAGGTGGACTCCGCCTTCGCCCGGGGCGTGCGCTCCATCGCCGCCGACCTGGGAAGCTTCGAACACAAGAAGGGCTGGGCCGGAGACATCGATGTCACCGACACCGTGACTTTCGATTTCGCCCGCAAGGACCAGCCGGTGCTGGTGATCGAGGCCGGGGATTTCAACCGGGGTGACGGTGGCCCCAAGCTCCAGGGGCCGGACGGTCAGCCCCTCACCGGCACGCTACCCTTCACGGGGGGATGGCAACTGGTGTACCCGGATGGGACGCGGGTGACTCTCGACTGCCCGTAGGCGGTCCCCAACCCCGATGCCTTCACGCCTCCCCTTGTCATCTTAGGGGAAGCCGTGTATCCTCCCCCTAAGATGGAAAGGGGAAGAAGACCATGGACTTGATGCAAGGCACTCTGGACATGCTGATTCTGAAAGCGCTGGCGGAGGAGCCCCGTCACGGTTACGGCGTCATGCGCTGGCTCAAAGCCGTCTCCGACGACGATTTTCAGGTGGAAGAGGGCGCGCTGTACCCTGCCCTGCACCGGTTGGAGGCGCGGGGTTGGGTCGATTCCGACTGGGGGCTCTCCGAGAATCGCCGCAAGGCGCGCTTCTACCGTGCGACACCCCAGGGACGGCAGCACCTGGGGGCGGAGACGGACCGCTGGCTGCGCTACGTGGCGGCGGTGGGCAAAGTTCTGCAAACAGCTTGACGGAAGGTGGACCCGATGGCGAAGGATCAGGGTTTTGAGCGACTGCGACGGTTCACCTTTGGCCTCTTCGGGCCGTCGTCGGATCAACGACGGCTGGAGGAAGAGATGCGCTTCCACCTGGAATCCGCCGAGCGGGATCTGGTCGCCACCGGCCTTTCTCCGCAGGCGGCGCGGCGGGAGGCCCGCCGCCGCTTTGGCGACCCCCAGCACTATCGCCAGGCATGCCGTCAGATCGACCGCCGCCACCGCCGCACCGGTCGGCGGGGCGCAATGCTGGTGGAACTGGGCCAGGATCTGCGACTGGCGCTCCGTACTCTGAGCAAGAGCCCCGGCTTCACCGCCGCTGCGATTCTCACCCTCGCCCTGGGCATCGGCGCCAATACGGCGATTTTCTCCGTGGTCTACGGCGTCCTGGTCAAGCCCCTCCCCTTCCAGGAGCCGGAGCGCCTGGTCCGCCTCTACGAGATCAATCCCAACCGGGGATGGGACCGGGCCACCCTCTCCGGCGCCAACTTCCTGGACATGCAAGGACTGAAGAGCTTCGCCTCCGTTACCGCCCACGCCTGGGTGGGCCGTGCCAGTCTCACGGGGGAAGGCGAACCCCGGGCGATTCTCAATTGTGGTGTGTTCGGCAACTTTTTTTCGACCCTCGGGGTGACCCCTTTCCTGGGCCGGGGTTTTACCGCAGAGGAGAGTTGGGACGGAAACGACCAGGTGGCGGTCCTCAGTCATGCCTTCTGGCGGGAGCACTTCGGTGAAGATCGCGAAATCGTTGGCAAGTCCCTCACCTTGAACGGTCGGAGTTACACGGTGGTGGGCGTGGCACCGCCGGATTTCGCGTTCCCTCGGGAAGGGATCGATCTGTGGACGCCGGTGGGCTGGGACCGGGAGTTTTACTCCGCCGTCTGGTTCCGCCGCGCCCATTACCTCCAGGGCATCGGTCGGCTGGCGCCGGGGGTGACTCCGGAGGTGGCCCAGGCGGAACTGATGACCCTGATGGAACGGCTGCGGGCCGAATACCCGGAGACCAACGAGCACTACACCGGAGCGGGCTTCCTTCCCCTGAAGGAGTGGATCGTGGGGGAACAGCGGCGGGCCTTGCTGGTGCTTCTGGCGGCGGTGGGGTTGGTGCTCCTGGTGGCGTGCGCCAATGTGGCCAATCTGCAACTGGCCCGGGGCGCCCACCGGGGACGAGAGATGGCGCTGCGCCGCGCCCTGGGGGCGGGGCGGGGACGGCTGGTGCGGCAGCTCTTGACGGAGAGCCTGGTGCTCGCGCTGCTCGGGGGTGGGGCCGGCCTCCTGCTGGGGGCGTGGGGCATCCAATGGCTGCCGAGCCTCGACCCTGGCAACCTGCCCCGGACGTCGGAGATTCACCTCAGTGGCCCGGTGCTGGTGGCCAGCGGGGGGATCACCCTCTTGACCTGCCTCCTCTTCGGCCTGCTGCCGGCCTTCCAGGGCTCCCGTGCTGGGGAGGTGCCCGGCGCTGCCCGGGGAGGCCGCTCCACCGTCGGCATCGAGCGGGCGGGAGGGAGGGCGCGGGGGATGCTGGTGGTGGCGGAAATCGCCCTGGCGGCGCTCCTGGTGGTTGGGGCGGGGCTCCTGGTCCGAAGTTTCACCCTTCTGACCCGGGTGGATCCCGGCTTCGATCCCCAGGGGGTGCTGGCGGTGGATCTGTCGTTGCCCTCAGCGCACTATCCGGAGGATCCCCAGATTCTGGCCTTCTGGGACACCCTTCTGGAACGCCTCCGGGCACTCCCGGAAGTGCGCGACGCCGCCCTCATCGACACCTTGCCCCTGACAGGGATGCACTGGAGTAGCGATTTCCTCGTGGAGGGCTGGCCGGACGGGAAATTGGGCATCGAGTTCAGTCGGCGCATCGTCGATCCCCAGTATTTCCACACTCTGGGAGTGCCCATCGCCGAGGGGCGGACCTTCAACCCGGCGGATAGCGCCGCAGCGGCGGAAGGACGACCGGTGGCCCTCATCAACGCACAGCTGGCCCGCCGTTATTTCCCCGAGGGGGACGCCGTGGGACGTCGCCTCCGCTTCAAGACCGACCCGCCGGAGACGCCGTGGCGGACCATCGTCGGGGTGGTGGAATCGGAAGCGGGGGAGAGCCTCGGCGAACCCCCGTGGGATGAGATCTTCCTCCCCCGGACGGAGGTCGTGCAGCGGGACCTCTCCCTGGTGGCGCGCAGCGACGGCGATGCCCGCGCCCTGCTGCCGGTGGTGCGGGCGGTGGTCCACGACCTGGACCCGCAGATCCCGCTGGCGGGCATCAAGACGATGGAGGAGCACATGGCTCGTTCGGTGGCGGAGCCCCGTTTCCTTACCCTCTTGTTGGGCGGTTTTGCGGCCCTCGCGCTCCTGCTGGCCTTGATCGGGGTGGCTGGCACCGTCGCCTACGGTGTCGCCCGCCGTACCCGGGAGTTCGGGGTTCGTCTGGCGCTGGGAGCGCAGGTCCGGGACGTGGTGGGGCTCGTGCTGGGCGGGGCGGCTCGCCTCCTCCTGGTGGGGCTACTCCTGGGACTGGGAGGTGCTTTCGTCTTCTCCCGCGCTCTGGACTCCCTCCTCTACGGCATCGCCGCCACCGACCCCATCACCTACTTGACGGTCGCCGTGGTCCTCACCTTCGCCACCCTCGGCGCCTCCTATCTCCCGGCGCTCAAAGCCGGGAAGGTGGACCCGGCGCGGACGCTGAGTCAGGAATAAGGCGCAGGTCGGCGACTCACCCCGCCCCCAACTCCCCTCGGATCACATAGCGCAGGATCTCCACCACCTGCTCGGGCCTCTCGGCCACGGCGGCGGCGGCGCCATCGACCTCCTTGAGAGCGTGGGTCAGGGCCGGGTCGTGGAGGGTGATGATGGGCTTGCCCAGGGCGGCGGCGTAGCCCGCATCGAAGGCCGCGTTCCACTGGCGGTATTGGTCACCGAAGCGGACCACCACGACATCGGCTTCGTGGATCAACGTTCGGGTGCGGATGGCGTTCAAGCCCGCGCCTTTGTGATCCTTCCAAAAGGCCTGTTCCTCGTCACCCAGGATCGCCACGCCGCAGTTGTCGCTGGCCGGATGATCGGTCACCGGGTGGGTCAGGCGCACCGGTAGAGCCGCCGCTTCGACGCCGGCACGGATGCGTTCCCGCCAATCGCTGTGGATCTCACCGGCCAGATAGACATTCCAACTGGTGGGCATGGGATTTCCTCTGCTACTTATCCGCCACCATGGCGATGATGATGGCGACGAGGGAAAGACTCCACACCAGGAAGCCCAGGCCACCACAGCCGATGCCGACCCAGGCGTGGGCCGCGCCCTTGACCTCCGGCGTCGCCTTCTTCAGCTTGAGGCCCTTGAGGCCCAACACCACGCCCGCGGCTCCCAGGATGATCCCCAACATGGGAATGACCGAGAAGAGGCCCAGATAGTAGGCCGTCAGCGCCGGGGGATTCTTGTAGGGAATGAGGCCGCCGGTCTGATCGACCTGCCCCGCCGCCACCGTCGCCGGTGCGGGTGCCTGCCGGGGTACCGATCCCACCCGCGTGCCACACCGCTCACAGACCCGAGCGCTCTCTTCGAGTTCCGAACCACATTTTGTGCAAAACATGGGGGCGACTATATCGGAGTTTCAGGGAGCCGCTGACAACTTTTCGACGAAGGCATCGACCGCTTCCCGGGAATCCGCCGTGGCGAAGCCGTTCTCACAGTAGACGTACCCCAGACCCCCGAAGGGCATCCCCAGGTAGTCGAAGGTCTGAAGAAAGGTCTCCTCGTAGCTGCGGGGATGGTGCGGGCTGGCACCGGTGGCCAGCACCAGCCCTCGCTTGCCCCGCAGGCGGCGGCCCAGGTCCTTTTCGATCTTCAGGAGATCCGACAGCCGATCCACGAAGGTCTTCATCACGGCGCTCATGGAATACCAGTAGACCGGCGAAGCGAAAATCACCGTGTCGTGCTCCACCAGGCGGCGGATCAGGGGCAGGAAGTCGTCGTCCCGATTGCGGTGGTGGTAATCGAAGTAACCGATCTCCAAGGTGTTCAGGTCCACCACCTCCAACGGCACCCGCGCCGCCACCGCCTGGACCAACGCCGCGGTGTTGCCATCCCCCCGGGAGGCGCCCAATACGACGAACGGCTTGGGGGTGGGGTTCATCCGGGACTCCTTCGAGAGGTCGAGACAAGGTGGCTGGCGTGGACAATCGCGGAAGAGGTCTTGCAGGGTACCGCTGACTGGCCGCCCTGAACACCCCCGAAACTGACCTGAGGAGCGTTCAATGCTGCCGGGTACTCTCTGTCGAGGCAATCGTACGGAGAGGGGGTAACGGCATACCGACGCAATACAACGTGTCGGCGCTCAGGTCCTGCTCGTGGGGCCATTCGACGCCGCCGCAGACGGGGCGGACGCGTTGGAAATACGCCTCGTTGCGGAGTTCCCGGAAGACGCCCTTGTCGAGATACGGCGTCACGTCGAAGAGCCGGGCCTCGCCATTTTCGAATCCGACGTGGAGCCTATGCCCCGGACGCGTCTCGACATGGGTGATCTTGGGCGTCATCAACCTACCTCAGTGGTTCGATCTTGAAAACAGGTTGCCCTTCGACAGCCAACTGCCAATCCGCCATCAATTCATCGCGGTGGATCTCGAGCCAGGCCTGGACCAACTTCATCTTGGAGGTCTTGAGACCTCCCTCAAGGATATTCCCTTCCGGCAGACCAATCACGGCATTCTCTTCCGCGTACTGGACGTGGATATGGGGCGCCTGAAGCTTGTCGGTGTCGAAGTAGAACATCCGGATGATGATGCCGTAGAACATCGAAATAACGGGCATCGGTCTTTCCTCGTCATGAATCTCGCTCCGCCGGGCGGCGGGGCGGAAAAAGTCTACCACGCAGAATTTAGCACTCAGCCACGGCCCAGGCCTCCTCGATCCACTCCGCCGCCCGCGGCGGACCGCAGCGCAAGGAAGCCTCGGCATTGGCCCAATCCGAAGCGCGGGCGGCGGAGAGCCAGTTGAAGGAACCCTCCACGATCCACTGATCGTCCACCGCCAGGGTCTTCTGGTGGGTGCGATGCACGGCACGCACGGTGGCTCCAGCCCGAGTCAGGCGGTCCACGGCCTCCTCTCGACGGTGGACTTTCTGGGGGTCGTCGTCCTTCTTCCGACGCCCATCGAAGGACGGATCGTGGATCACCGTCACCGTCACCCCCCGCCCCACCGCCGTACGGATTCGGGCTTCCACACTGTCCGCCTCCAGGGCCTTGGAGGACAGCCAGGGCGAGATGATCAGCACCCGTTCCCGACTCTCCTCCAGCGCCCGCCGCAGAATGGCCCGGTGCGCCTCCAGGCTCGCCAGCCGCTCGATCCCGGGCACATCGAGGAGTTGAGGCGCCATCACCACATCCGGAATCTCCTCACCGTGCTGGAAGAGGTGGCCGGCCAGCAGCCCGGAGGGGTGCTTGGGCTGGTCCGGATCGAAGAGCCCCAGGTCGCCGAACACCAGGAAGGAATCCCGGGCGCGGGAGACGGCGACGTTGAGCATGTTCGGGGTCTGATCGAAGAACAAACCGCCCGGACGATCGGACGCGGAGTAGGTGGGCGAGAAGAGGATCACCGGTCGCTCCGCCCCCTGGAAGGTGTGCACGGTACCGACGGTGATCCCCGGCACGGCCTCCCGCTTCAGGGCGGCCCCGAGCACCACTGTCTGCGCCCGAAAGGGGGTGACGACGCCGACGATCTCCCCCAGGGGGCGATCGTACGCTTCCTCCAGCGCCGACTGCCGTTCCGCCAGCCAGTGGGCGATGGCGCGGGCCTCGCCGGGATTGGCCCGGCTGCCCCCCCGGGACTCCATGGGGGAACGCACGTGGGCGTAACCCAGGGGCGGCAGGGGTGGCGGCGGGCGG
>Ga0210063_1000188_pt1 | contig 21420 bp, 17 predicted proteins | sample Muzzi_PWA_D1_FD_185529 | JGI IMG/M metagenome (GOLD analysis project Ga0210063, IMG submission 185529) | Wetland microbial communities from San Francisco Bay, California, USA, that impact long-term carbon sequestration - Muzzi_PWA_D1 (SPAdes) | ecosystem: Environmental > Aquatic > Marine >... | reverse complement strand
TTGCTGGAGGATACATCCGAAGAGGCCGATAGATTCGGGGATCTTGATCGATCGTTAACAGACTTCTCTGAGATGGAGGAGATTCAGAGCATACGGAGGTTCAACCGGGTACAAGGGGCGGGTAACCTTCAAAGTATGGAGTTCCTCCAAGAGATGTTAGAATCCGACTTGCGCAATAAGGACATACTGCGGTGAAGCATTCGTTGGAACCGCCGAACACCCGCCTTGAGTCGGACGGCTACGCCGCCGCTCAGGCGAGAGCCGTTGTGCACACACTCGGATCCGTTATATTTTTGGGAATGTCATGTCAGCAGAAATGGTCAGTAAAGAGGCAGCCCGAGCAACATCCCCTCGCCATTGGGTCGGGTTGGTCGTGGTGTATCTCCTGATCCCGCTGGTCTTGCTGATATGTGGTGGGGACCTCGGTTGGTGGCAGGGGTGGCTCTATTCCGTACTGATCTTTGCCGCTGGTATCGGGGGACACGTGTGGGCGGAACGACGACATCCCGGATTGATGGCCGAACGACAGAATATTGAGAGCGCCCAGAACGCAAAAGCCTGGGACAAGGTGCTTGCTCCCCTGATGGCGGTGAGTATCGGGTTTCCTATGGTCATCGTAGGAGGGCTAGACCACCGGTATGGTTGGTCTCCCGGATTTCCGCTTTGGCTCACTGTGATCGGCTTCATTTTCATCTCGCTGGGGTACGCTTTCGCTTTATGGGCGATGGCAGAGAACCGATTTTTCTCTAGCGTTGTGCGCATCCAAATGGACCGAGGACATTCGGTGTGTGACAGTGGCCCGTACCGGTTTGTGCGGCATCCGGGTTATGCCGGAAATATTCCCCCACTGTTTGGTATTGTTCTTGCCCTGGGCTCGGTATGGACATTGATCCCTGCGGTCGTGGCAACGATCATCACGCTGGTCAGGACCGTACTTGAAGACCGGACTCTACAGAAAGAGTTGCCGGGCTATCGAGACTATGAGCAACGCGTACGCTATAGGTTGATTCCCGGGATTTACTGAAGAGGTGACCAGATAGCAGCGCCTGACAAGGCGCTCGTTCGGACATCACCGTCCGCTTCGCGGTCGGCGATGCCGCTGAATCCCAGCCGTCAGATAGACAAACCCGGAACTCGGAGTGGAGGTAGAAGTGGAGGCGAAGGATCTCGTTGCGACATACATCGAGGAAGTTTGGAATTGCGGCAATTTAGCCGCGCTTTCGGACCTGACAGCCCCCGGATTCACCTATCATTTGGGAGGGCAGCCTCCGCGCGACTTGGCGGGAATGGAGCAGTTTCTCGCTGGGACGCGTGAAGCATTTCCGGACTGGCGCGTCACGGTTGAAAATATCGTGGGCGACGAATCGCTTGTAGCGGTCCGTTGGAGCGGCGAAGTGACGCATCTGGGGCTATTCCACGGCGCTCCGGCGACCGGCAAAAAGGTGTCTGTTTCAGGCATTAACTTGTATCGCATCGAAGGCGGCAAGGTTGCGCAGGAGTGGGAGCAGATGGATTCACTGGGGATGCTTGGGCAGTTGGGGTTGCTACCGATCTAACCCCAGTTTGAACCTGACAAAGTCGCTTGGCACGGGCTCGGCTTTCGCCGGTCCAGCGCCAACCGATTTTGCAGATGAAACAAACGTTATTTGCCGAGGTAGGGCATGCATCAGAACGCGGTACATCAACGCCAACCGATTCAACTCAAGCTTGGGCCTGGCAGTTGCGGTTACTATCAGGTTGTCGAACAATGGAATGAGATGCTTGGTGATCCGGAGACCGCAGAGTGGGGTGCTCCGTTGGTGCTGCGGCTGCTGGATCTGGTCGATGGCCTTGGTGATAAAGACGATACGATGGCAGTCTACAATACTCCACAGTGGTCTGAAATCATTGCGAAGCGAGGGTCTGCCGAGGCGGCGTGGCAGGTCCGCTGCGGGCATTGCGAATTGATCAATATTGGTTTTGGCACATCAGGCTTCAGCGACGAATATTACATGGTGGACTATCAGGCCAAGGTTGTTACTTGGCAATCGGTGTATCCCGATGGTGCCCCCGATCTTGAAGAGACGATTTGCGCTGAATGTGGTTCCGAACTACCAGAGAAGATTTGGGGTTCAGTTTTCGCCGCTCTCAAGGGGTATTCCGTTGTCCGCAAATAACAAGTCGTTCAACCGGACCGCGCTCTGCGGGCTCGGTCGGTTCCCTTAGTGTTGGATGCCGAAGAGGTAGGTGCATGGCTACTCGACAGATCGACGTTTTTTTCTATGGCTTGTTTATGGACGGCCAGGTGCTGCGCGAAGCTGGGACGAAACCGTCGAACTTTCGCCGTGCCTACGTGGCCGACTTCGCCTTGCGAATCGGCCAGCGAGCTACCTTGGTGCCTTCGCGAGGGGCTCGTGCCTACGGGATGTTGATCGCGCTGACCCACGCGGAACTGGAACGTCTCTACAGCGCTCCAGGCTTGGAGGTCTACCGTCCAGAAGCCGTGATCGCGCACCCTTTTGAAGGCGAGGCAATGCCTGCGTTGTGCTACAACCTGGTTCAGGCACCCGAACCGCAGGAGCGGAATCCGGAATACGCGATGCGTCTTCGGGGTATCCTCGGAGATCTAGACTTTCCAGTCGAGTATGTGAAATCGGTTACGTGAGGCCCCGTAGTATGACAAATCGCTGGAGCGCACACAGGTCGCTACCACTCTTTGGAGGTTTCCATGAAGAGAGTCACAGGCATCGGCGGAGTCTTCTTCAAAGCCCGGGATGCTGCTGCCCTCGGCGCCTGGTACAAGAAGCACCTGGGCATCGACGTGCAAGACTGGGGCGGGACGGCGTTTCGCTGGACCGATGAAGAAGGCAATCCCATGGCGGGTACGACGGTGTGGTCCGTGACCAGTGCCGAAACCGATCAGTTCGCGCCGGGCAAGGCGTCGTTCATGGTCAACTATCGGGTAGCGGATCTGCACAGTCTCCTGGCGGCATTGCGCAGTGAGGGCTGCAACGTTTTGGAGAAGACGGACGACTCCGAGTACGGAAAGTTTGGCTGGGTCATCGACCCGGAGGGCAATAAGGTCGAGCTTTGGGAACCACCCGAAGGACAGTGAGGCCCATGAGGCCATGCAGGCGCTGACCGTAATCTGCCCTCCGCTGACCCGGATTTTCCTTCGGCAAGGCGGTTTGTTCGGACGGAATGCCACAGGTCCAGGTCGGAGGATGGCATGTCCGCTGAGTTTTTACCAACGGCTCTGGTCTCCATCAAATACAACGCTCCAGGCCTACAGCGCGAACGCGGAGTTCTCGCATGGTAGACGCGACTTTCGCCCCTGCAACGAAATCTGCTGACGTTGCCAGTCGGTTGCGATAGGTGGCGGCATGCCATTCTCTTCCTGTCGATTTGTGTAGGGTGCCGCCCTGATACCACTCCTCGGCAGGAGCAGCCGCTGTTGCGAAAACCACAAACCAGATCAGTGTCAGGCAGATTCGCCCTATCCCAGGATGCCGACGCGAGTAAGAAATCATCTTCCTTCTCCTTGACTTGTTGATGGATACTTGCGACTCAAAACTCGGCTGAGTTCAACCAGCAATCGGCCATTGATCTCACCATCAATGGTCAGCCCGTGCCGGTATTGAAATCGGCGGACCGCCCGCTGGGTGGTGGCGCTGGCCATCCCGTCGGCCAGCCCGGTGTCATAGCCCAGCGCTCTGAGGAGGAGTTGCGCCGAGAGGACAAGGTCGCCGCTGGTGGAGCACGGCGCGTCGTTCTTGCCGGTCGGCGGTGAGAATAGAGGAGTGGGTCTGGGATCCCGGGAGGGGGGCACCGCGCGCGGTGGGTTTCGGGGTTGGGGTGCTGCGGGAGCCCGGTGGCAATGATACTCGCCGGTCTTCCGGTTGGTGTGACAGCCGTAGCGATCCAGGCCGCCCCCGTGGGCCAAGAGCGGCAAGGATGGAAGGCTCAGGAGTAGCAGAGCGAGGGCGAGTCGAAAAGGGCTGTGCATGACGGGTCCTTTCGGTGCAACGGTGTCGCTATAGAGAGCGACAAAGCTCGCCCAGGCGGCTTACCGAGACACCGCTGGAGCGTTCATTGGATTGCACGGGTTTTGCGACCAGAGTCCTTCACGCCGCACGCCGCACAAACGCCTGAAGCCTTGTAAGAGAATTTCCATGAAAGCGGGACGTTATAACCCCGTAATCCGTGAGACAGCGGAAGGTCGTGGTTTTGAGCTGAGCCCCCACCAATCTGGTAGATTCAGGGGCGACAAAGATCCAGCGAACCGCGATATCCAATCTCGTTATAGGAGTGCACCCCGTGACTGCAACCTCTGATTCCCGGATTCCCCTGTTTCGGTGCGCGTCCTTGAACGCGATTTTCTTGGTTTTGGCAACGCTCGGTGGGGCTCCCTGCTGGGGGCAAGCGCCTATCATCCACCCGGGAGCGCCGGGGGAACCGGCGCGGGAATTGAGCGCCGAGGAAGCGGTCAAGATCGCCGATACCAGCTACTCCCCGGCCGATGCGCGGTTCATGCAGGACATGATCCCGCACCATCACCAGGCCATCGAGATGGCCGCCCTGGTGGCCGACCGCACCAACCGACCGGAGTTGATCGATGTGGCCGGGCGCATCAACGCCTCGCAGGGGGATGAAATCGCGTTCATGCAGGGGTGGTTGCGGGATCGTGGCGAACACGTGCCGGAACCGACCGCCCACGACGCCATGCACACCAGCCACAAGATGGCGGGCATGGCCAGTCCCGAGCAAATGGCTGAACTCGCCGCCTCGAAGGGCACGGCCTTTGATCGATTGTTCTTGCAGTTGATGATCCCTCACCATGAGGGGGCGGTGACCATGGTGGAGGAATTGCTGGAAGTGCCCGGCTCGGCCTACGATCCGGTGCTCTTCGAGTTCACCACGGACATCGTCAACGACCAGACCGCCGAGATCGAAAAGATGAATGTGCTCCTGGTCAGCCTGTCCTCCGACCCCCGCGCGGGGCTGGCGTCGGGCTTCCAGGACGCCGAGCAGGCGATCAAGAACCTGGAACTCGTCGCCTCGCTGCCCAAGCCGCCCGGGTTTTTCGACCCGGGCAATCCGGTGGGACTGCCGCCGGAGCGCTTGTCGGCGGCGGGGGACGACAAGGAGGATGCGAAGGGTAAGGACGGGGAGGAGGACGAGGAGGAGGACGAGGACGGGCGCTCGCCGCTGCTGAGTTTCTCCAACACCGACATGGCCTTTGCTGACGATGTGTTGGTGGCGGGCAGCTACCACGGCTTCAATATTTACCGGCTGCTCGAGGGCGGCTTGCCGACCTTGCTCAGTTCGGTGGTCTGCCCCGGTGGGCAGGGCGACGTATCCATCGTCGGCGATCTGTTGATCATGTCGGTGGAACAGACCCGGGGGCGGGTGGATTGCGGGCTCCAGGGTGTCGATGAGGATGTCAGCGCGGAACGGTTCCGCGGCATTCGCATCTTCGACATCAGCGACCTGACCCGACCGGTGCAGGTGGGTGCGGTGCAGACCTGTCGCGGCTCTCACACCCATTCGGTGGTCTCCGGGCCGGGCGAGGACGGCAAGATCATCGTCTACAACTCCGGCACCGCCTCGGTGCGCAAGGAGGACGAGTTGGAGGGTTGCTTCGATGAGAGGCCCGGCGACGACCGGACGGCCCTGTTCCGCATCGATGTCATCGAGATCCCGGTGGACGATCCGTCCAAGGCGCGCATCGTCGCCAGCCCCGCCGTTTTCGCCGATCCCGAGGAGGGCATCCTGGGCGGTCTGTGGCGCGGGGGAGACCACGGCGACGACACCCAGGAGACGAGCCAGACCGACCACTGCCACGACATCACGGTCTTTCCGGAGCGCAAGATCGCCGCCGGTGCGTGCTCCGGCAACGGCATCTTGTTCGACATCACCGACCCCCTCAACCCCCAGCGCATCGATGAGGTCGTGGATAGTGGCTTTGCCTACTGGCATTCGGCGACCTTCAACAACGATGGCACCAAGGTGCTGTTCACCGACGAGTGGGGTGGTGGATCCCGCCCCCGCTGCCGCGCCTTTGACCCGCTGGACTGGGGGGCCGATGCCATCTACGACATCGTCGATGGCCAGCTTGAGTTCCGCAGTTACTTCAAGATGCCAGCGCCCCAGGTGGAGCAGGAAAACTGCGTGGCCCACAACGGCTCCATCGTGCCGGTGCCGGGCCGCGATATCTTCGTCCAGGCCTGGTATCAGGGCGGTCTCTCGGTGATCGATTTCACCGACTCCGCCAACCCGGTGGAGATCGCCTTCTTCGATCGCGGTCCTCTCGATGCCGAGGATCTGATCCTCGGCGGCTTCTGGTCCACCTACTGGTACGGCAGCAAGATCTACGGCACCGAGATCGCCCGCGGTCTCGATGTGCTGGCCCTCAAGCCCAGCGAGCACCTGTCGGCCAACGAGATCGCCGCCGCCGCCCTGGCGAATCAGGGTGGCGTCTTCAATCCCCAACAGCAATTCCCCGTCACCTGGCCCGCCGAGCCGGTGGTGGCCCGGGCGTATGTCGATCAGCTGGAGCGTGCGCAGGCGCTGTCGGATGCGGTCAGGATCGATCTGACTGCGGCGCTGGATAGTGCGGCCTCGCGGCTTGAGGCGGGGGCCTCCGACGGAGATCTGGCCCACCGACTGGAATCGCTGGCGGTGGCGCTCGGGGAAGGCGAGGGCGACACCACCACGACGAAGCGGCGGGCCGCACTGGCGGAGACCTTGGGGGGGATCGCGGATCGTTTGCGGTAGGGTGTTTCGAGACGGCCAAGAATGGGAGCCGCCGCGACCGGCGGCCCATCGGCTTCAAAGCTCGAAAACCCGCACCCGTTGATGAGAACCGATCAGTCGTCGAATATCCCGGGGATCCCCGGTCGCGATCATCGCGGTGTCGAACTCCAGGGCTGTTGCCACAACGAAGGCGTCCACCGCGTGGGCCGAGGAGAGCCCAGCTTTGGCGAGGAGTGCCCCTGCTCGCTGTGCCACGGTCCGGGTCAAATCCCAGACGTCGATCCCCTTCCCCTTCAAAATATGATTGATCGCGGCATCAAAGCGGGGGCCTCGGCAGACTTTGGCCAATACAGGCACTGGAACGCGCACCAGTGCCACGCGCTCGTGAGCAACGGTGAGAATCGCCCTGGCACGTTCCGCCAACGCTCCACGCTCCGAAGCGTGGGCCAGCGCGTTGACCGCTTCTGCATCCAGGATCAGCGCTTCGGCCACGCCTGCCTGGCCCGGGAGAGTTCACTTTCCGGAACGGGTCCGGCAGCTTCGTCCAGTTCCCGCAGGAAGTTGCCTAGCTGTTCCCGCTCCAGTTCATGGGAGATCGCTCGGGCCACGAAGCCGGACAAACCTCTCGGACCGGCTTGCCGCCGGGCGGCGGTCGCCAGAGCCTTCGGAACGCTGACGGAGAGTTTTTCGGCGGGTTCACTCATGGGCCATTCCTACCATGGTAGGAATCGACGCGCAAGACCCTCAGCTCGCCGCACTCCGATGGAGCACCGGCAACGGTTGTGGGCGATACCGGCGGAACTGCCGTAGGGGTTGCCCCGCAGCTATTCGGGCAGCGAGTACTCCAATGTGTAGCGGTGCTGGCCATCCACGACATCGATGGCCAGGGTTCCCGCAATCCCTGCCAGTTCCCCGGTGCCGGAATCGGGCACGATGGTGACGGCAAGCTGCGGGGTACCGCGATCCATGATGCCGGTGTGTTGCAGGACGAAGCTCCCCGCGCGACCGTGGAGGGTGCCGGTGACGCGTTCGATGGCCACGTATCCGGCAGAGCCCTGGGTGCCGGTCATGGCGGTGAGCATCTCGCCCTGCCCGGTGCCGATGAGGTCGCCGGTGAAGGTTTTTTCGAGCCGCATGCGACCGCGGGTGATGCCGTCGTCTTCGGTGGTGGATTCGGGTTTCATGGAGACTTCGAAGGTGCCTTCGGCTTTGGAACTCACGGGATCCCCTTTGGGTTCGTTCAGGGTTTGATGGCGCTGCGGGATGTTTTTATCCGGGTCGTCGGTCTGGGCGTCGAGGCTCTGGGCGGCAACCGAGCCTACGTGGGTGGCAATCAGCTCCAGGGTGCGGTCCAGGGTTTCCGTACCCCCGGGTCGCCCGTGGCCGGGGACGATGAGGGCGGCGTCGGGAAACTCCGCGCGGACCCTGGCGAGGGTCCCGGGCCACGCGGCCAGGTCCGCCTCCTGGATGTAGCCCATGGTCCTGGCGGCGGCGGATTTGATCAGGCAGCCGCCGAAGAGGATCTTGGCGTCCGGGATCCACACCACGCTGTTGTCCTCGGTGTGGCCCGGACCCAGATAGCGCAACTCCAGGTTGCGTTTCCCCAGGGGTACCGAGAGGCGATCCTGGAAGGTGGTCCGGGGCGCCGGTTTGCCGTCCCGCCGAGCGAACTCCGCGGTCCTGGCGTGGCCGTAGGAGCGCGTCCCCAAAGCGTGGGCGGCGTTCAGCCCTCCCAGGCAATCGTCGTGGGAGTGGGTGGGGATGACCACCGCGATCTTGGCGCCCAACTCCGCCTCCACCCAACGGGAAAGTATTCGGGTCTGTTCGTCGGTCCACGGCGTGTCGATCAAGGCGGCGGCCTGATCGGAGACGACGACCAAACCGTTGGCCGGGACCCGGCCCCAGTTCTCGCCCATGTCCTGGGTGGAAACGAAGCGCCAGATGTCCTCGGTGAGTTGGAGGACCTGAAGATCGTCGCTCAGGGTGTACTCGGTGGCGGCGGATTGGGTAGCAGCGGCGGAGGGTAGCAACGAGAGCAGTGCAACGAGCAGGAGCGGTTTGGCCGGGTGGTTCAGCATGCTATGGATCCTATGCCATTTACCCCCGTTGCGCGGGGTTGTCGCCGAACGTCGGCCCTACCCAGACCCGGTCCACCCCCAAGAACCACAGCTCAAAGCGCGGTGCCTCCTCCAGTCCCAACGCACCCTGGAGCGCCCGCTGGTAGACCTTTCCCTGGGCCGCGTAAAGGGCGGCCCGGTCTTCCAGTTCGGTGTCGTCGGTGAGGTGATCGGTCTTGTAATCGACGATCACCGGTGCGCCGGTCTCCGGATCGCGGTAGACGAGATCGATGGCCCCGGCGATGTGGCCCTCGGGGCCTTGGGGGTCTTCCGGGGGCAGGAGGACGGGGAGTTCCCGGGCGAGGATGTGGTCGCGGAGCTCGACGAGACGGGCGAGAAGGCTGCTGCCTTCCAGGTGATCGAGGAGATTCCCGGCGTCGCGGACGGCGGCGGGGATCTCCTCGGGGGGGAGGGTGGGGGCGAGGTAGGCGGGGAGCCGCGCCTTCTGGTGGGTGATTTCGGTGGCGGGGTCGGCGTCGAGGTCGAAGCATTCCAGGGCGCGATGGACGGCGCTGCCCACGGCCATGGCGCGGCGCCGGGGGGCGTCTTGGCTGCCGGGAAGGTCGGGGGTGTCCTCCTCCGGGGCGGTGGCCGCGAGGCGGGCGAGGCGGGCGTGGGATTCTTCCGAGGCGGCGGCGGCGCGGCCTCGTTTCATGCGCTTTTCCGCCGCCTGGCGCAGGGCGCCGAGGTGGAGCGCTTCCTCTGCCAGCCGCGCGGTGGTGGGTAGAGCGACCTCCGGCGCGGCTTCGGCGGCGGCTTCGGTGGCTTCCTGGCGGTCGAGGAAGACCCAGGTGGCGTCTTCCGCGGTGCAGCGATCCGTCTCGGCGCTGTCAGCCTTTTCGGCGAGAATCTCCACCGGCTCTGCCGGTCGGCGTCCGGGGAGGACGAGATCGAGGAGGGTGTCGGCCTCTTGCGGGGGTTTGTCTTCCCCGGAGGCCCCCACGGGCCAGCGCCCGGCGAGGACCAGGCGGTCTTTGGCCCGGGTCATGGCGACGTAGAGGAGGCGGACCCGTTCCGCCGCCTCGACGGCCTGGTCCTGGCTGAGGAGGCGGTCGAAGCCGGGGGTGGGCGCTCCCAGGAGCCGGTATTCCACGGTGGCGGGCTGGCCCGGGCGAGGGTGCAGCCATCCCACCTGGGTGGCCTTGCCGCCGCTGAGGTTGGAGCCCTTGTGCAGCTGCATCAGGTAGATGTGTTGAAAGTCGAGCCCCTTGGCGCCGTGGATGGTGAGCACCGAGACGGCGTCCTGAGCGGCTCCCGGGGGGCGCCCCTCTTCCCCTTCCAGGGCCTCCGCCACGCTGCGCCGCAGGAGTCGCAACAAAGCGTTGGTGTCGCCCCCTTCCTCCAGGGCTGCCAGCAACTGGCGGAAGAAGCGGCGCAGGTTGGCGAGGCGGAAGGCGCCCAGGTAGCGGGCGGCGGAGAGGACTTCCTGGTCGAAGAACCGGCGCAGGCGATCCACGAAGACGTCCACCGGTTCGGCATCGAAATCCCCCCGCAGCCGGGCCAGCCCTTCGATGGCGGCGAGGAGGTTGAGCTCCCAGCCGTGGATCCCGTCGATGCCCGGAACTTCTGGGGGAACCTCCCGGGCAGCGTCCTCCACCAGGGTGCGCAGGTGGGTGAGGCGGTCCGGGTCCGGGTGCCGCAGCTCGCTGAGGCGGGCGGGGAGTTCCCGAGACCAGAGGGGGATGAGAGCGGCGTCGGGGACGGCGACCATGGGGGAGCGCAGCAGGGTCAGCAACGCCAGGTGATCCCCGGGGTCGAGGACCGCCCGCACCAGCGCCGTGGCCTCGATGATCTCGCGCCGTCGGTAGTACTGCTTGTCGCGGCCCACGGCGAAGGGGATCCCGGCGCCCCGCAACGCCTCCAGGTAGTCGTCCAGGTCCCCGGTGCCGCGCAGCAGGACGGCGGTGTCTTTCCAGGCCACCCCCTCCTGACGGTGCAGCCGCAGCAGGTCCTGGGCCAGGGATGCCGCCTCGCGGCGGGTGGCGTCCTGGGTGCGCTGTTCCTGGGAGACCCAATATTCCACCGCCGCCCACGGGGGACGCTGGAACCCGGTCTCCGCGGCCCGCCCCTCGCACGGCAAGAGGGGTTCGAAGCGGGGTTGAAGGCCCCGGGCTTCCCGCATGACGGGGCGCACCACCCGTTCGACCTCGTCGAGGATGACCGGCACGGAGCGGAAGTTTTCCACCAGGGGATGGATCTCCCCGCCGAGGTGCCGCACCTGGTCGAGGAAGCCGTCGTAGGCGGCGAGGTCGGCGCTGCGCCAACCATAGATGGATTGTTTGGGGTCGCCCACCAGGAAGAGGCCCGGGCGTTCCGCCGCCAGATCTTCTGGGTCGGGTAGGGCCAGCTGCTGGAGGAGCTGGCATTGCAGGCGGTCGGTGTCCTGGAATTCGTCCACCAACAATTGATCGATCGTGCGCCGCAGCCGCCCCCGGACTTCCGGTGCATCGCGCAGCAGGTTCACCGCTTCGATCAGCAGAGCGTCGAAGGTCAGGATGCCCCGCCGTCGTAGGGTCTGGAAGATCTGCTGGAGGAGGGGTAGGAAGGCCCGGCGGGCGGTGTTGAGGCGCTGGGGTTGCAGGGTGGCCAGGTGTTTGAGCAGGGCGCGGGCCTCCCCGGCGCTCTGGCGCAGGCGCTCGGCGGCGGCGGGGTCGAGGCATTGGGCGTCGCCGACGGTGAATTTGCCCCGCCGCCACTCGGTGACCCGGTCCAGCAGGGCGCCGCAGTCGTCCCGGGCCGCGCTGGCCAGACTTTCGAGGGTCTCAGGGGTTTCGAGGTCGGCATCCCGTGCCCGGTTGAGCAGGCGATCCAGGGCTTCCAGGGCTTCCAGGGCCAGGAGGGTTTTGCCTTTGGCGCCGCCGTCCCGCAGCGGGTTCGCGGCCTCGGTCAGGGTGTCCAGTTGGGTGCGGATCCGGGCCAGGAAGGCGACCACGGCCTCCGGGGCGAAGGGATCCGCCTCCAGCGCCTCCGGATCGGGGAGGTCCCGGGCCAAGATCAGGGTGGCCTCGACCAATTCTTCCGGCCCGAAGCCTTCCACCGCCAGGTCCAGGAAGGGGTTTTCGTCCGTGGCGCCGTAGGCGGTCTGGAGCTGTTCCTCGACGGTCTCCCGCACGATGCTTTCCAGCAGACGCCCGTCGGCGTCCACCTCGAGGTTGGGGTGCAGCCGGGCCTCCAGCGGGAATTGGGCCAGGATGGAGCGGCAGAAGGCGTGGATGGTGCGCACCACCAGATGGTCCAGGGTGCCCGCCAGGGCGCGGGCGCGGTGTTGGCGTTCCGCCTCGGGCAACGCGCCCCCTGCCGCCTCTTGGGAGAGCCACGACGGCGGCCCGTCACCCGCCGCCAGCTTGCCCAATTCCACCCCGATGCGTTCGGCCATCTCCGCCGCCGCCGCCTCGGTGAAGGTGATGGCCACGACGCCTCCCAGGACCCGCGCCGCCGTGGCCTCCGCCGTGGCTTCGGGCCTGGCCTCCGCCGCCCGCTGCCATCCCGGCCCCAGGCTCCACGCCAGGACCCGCGCCACCAGGGTGGTCGTCTTCCCCGTGCCTGCCCCCGCCTCCAGCACCAGGGGGCGGTGGAATTCCTCCTGGGCCAGCCGCCGGGCGTGGCGGTCGCGGGCGAGGAGGTCCGGGTCGTGGTGGGGGAGGGTCACGGCGTGGCCTCGACACCGGGCTCCGCCGCCTCTGTCATCTCCTCCAGCACCCGCTCCCCCTCCCGGGGCCGTTCCCACCACAGGGCCACGCGGTAACAGAGGTAGGCCAGGGCGATGCCGAGGTAGGCGTCGAGGGCGTAGTGCCAGCCGGTGACCACGGCGCCCACCGTGGTGGCCACGACCAGGAGGGTGAAGAGGGCGACGAGGGCGCGCCCCAGGCGGTGGGTGACCCGTCCCGTCCGGACCTCGCGGCGGAACCAGAGGAGGAAGAGGAAGTGGGCGGCGACATGGAGGCTGGGCATGGCGGCAACCCCGCGGGTGGGGTTGAACTGGCGCAGGATCCCCGTCTCCCGACCGGCCACCAGGAGCTGGTAGTTCTCCCCCAACATCTTCTGGGCTCCCTCCGCCAGGGGCATGGCCTCGCGCATGCCGTCCCAGACTTCCGGCAGGGCGTAGCACGGTCCCAGCGCCGGGAGCGCCATGTAGATCCACGATCCCAGCGTCCACAGCAGGCAGGCGGAGAGCATGAAGCGGCGCCGCAGGACATCCCGTCCCGCAAAGGCGCAGAAGAAGGCCATGGTCCACTTCACGGTGTGCACCCAGACGCCGTACCAGGCGTCCAGCAGGGGAAGGAACGGGTTGCCCCGGAGCAATTCGACGGCGAAGACGCTGGGGGAGAGGCCCAGGTGGAGCCTCCGGTCCCACGCCCACAGTTGGGCATCCCACAGGGCGGGGTTGACCAGGGGGATGCACACCTTGACCCAGAAGTAGACGTAGGTCATGAGCATGGCGGCAAACCACAGCCGGACCCACAACAACCACCAACCGGGGGCCAGAAGCCCCAGGGCGTACTGCCGCAGGTCGCTCAGTCGGCGACGGCGCAGCAGATGGTAGACGGCCTGGCAACCGAGCCCCAGCCCCAGGGCCGTGGGCAAGGTCCAGAGCATCGGCACCAGGGTGTAGTCCATCGTCTGCCAGCCCATGCGCAGACCGAAGGCGCGGAGGAAGAGGATGGATCCCCCGAAGACGATCCAGGTGTAGACCTCGAACGGGTAAGGGCGCAGCGCCCGCCAGCTGGTCATCCGCGGCGCTGCTGCCGGTGCCCTTCGATCAACGCCTGCACCACCCCAGGCTCGGCCAGGGTGGTGATGTCGCCCAGGTCCTCGTACTCCCCGGCGGCGATCTGGCGCAGGATGCGGCGCATGATCTTGCCGGAGCGGGTCTTGGGCAGCCCGGCGGTGATCTGGATGCGGTCCGGGGTGGCGATGGGGCCGATGACGTGGCGCACTTGCTCCTTCAAGGCGCCCATCAGCTGCGCCGGATCGCTGTCCTCAAAGTCCGGGGTGATGAGCACGTAGGCGAAGATGCCGGTGCCCTTGATCTCGTGGGGGAAGCCCACCACGGCCGCCTCCGCCACGGCGTCGTGGGCCACCAGGGCGCTCTCCACCTCCGCCGTGCCCAGACGGTGGCCGCTGACGTTGAGGACATCATCGACTCGCCCGGTGATCCAGTAGTACCCGTCCTCATCCCGACGGCAGCCGTCGCCGGTGAAGTAGTAGCCCGGGTACTGGCTGAAGTAGGTCTCCCGGAAGCGCTCGTGATCGCCGTAGATGGTGCGCGCCTGGCCGGGCCAGGAGCGGGCCAGGCAGAGGTTGCCGCGCACGCCGTTGCCCTCCAGCTTGCGGCCTTCCTCGTCCACCAGCACCGGCTCGATGCCGAAGAAGGGCAGGGTCGCGGAACCCGGCTTGGCGGCGATGGCGCCGGGCAGGGGAGTGATGAGGATGCCGCCGGTCTCCGTCTGCCACCAGGTATCGACCACCGCGCACTGTCCCCGCCCCACCAGATCGTGGTACCACTGCCAGACCTCCGGGTTGATGGGTTCCCCCACGGTACCGAGGATGCGCAGGCTGTCGCGGCGGTAGCGGGTCACCGGTTCGTCCCCCTCCCGGGCGATGGCGCGAATGGCGGTGGGGGCGGTGTAGAAGATGGTGATGCCCAGGTCGTCCACCAACTGCCAGTAGCGCCCGGCATCGGGGTAGAGGGGGGTGGATTCGAACATCACGGTGGTGGCGCCGTTGGCCAGGGGACCATAGATGATGTAGCTGTGGCCGGTGATCCAGCCGATATCCGCGACGCAGGCGTAGACATCGTCGGGCTTCAGGTCGAAGACGTATTCGTGAGTCAGGGCGGTGTAGACCAGATACCCCCCGGTGGTGTGCATCACCCCTTTGGGTTTGCCCGTCGAGCCGGAGGTGTAGAGGATGAAGAGGGGCGATTCCGCGTCCATGACCTCCGCCGGGCAGTAGGGCCGTTCCTTGGCCACCTCCTCGTGGAGCCAGAAGTCCCGGCCTCCGCGCATGGGAACCTCGGTGTCGGTGCGTCGGGCCACCAGGACCGTGCGGATGACGCTCTGTCCCTTCAGGGCTTCATCGGCGGTGTGCTTGAGGGGAATACGCTTGCCCCCGCGCAGCCCCTCGTTGGCGGTGACCAGGACGGTGCACCCGGCGTCCTCGATGCGCTCGCGCAGGGATTCGGCGGAAAAGCCGGCGAAGACGATGGAGTGGATGGCGCCGATGCGGGCGCAGGCCAGCATGGTGTAGGCCAGTTCCGGGATCATGGGCAGATAGATACAAACCCGGTCGCCCCGGCGCACCCCATGGCGCAGCAGCACGTTGGCCACCCGACTCACCTCCCGCAGCAAACGGCGGTAGGAGATGGATTCATACTCCCCGGGCTCGTCCTTGGCCCACACGATGGCGGTCTTGGTGGGCTGGGTGGCGGCGTGGCGATCCACGCAGTTGGTGCAGGCGTTGAGCTTGGCCCCGGCGTACCAGCGAAAATCCACCAGGTTGTAATCCCAGTCTCCCGCGGTACCGGTGGTCGCTGGAGGGTGAAACCAGGTCAGCCGCTCCGCCTGCTGGCGCCAGAATCCATCCGGATCGTCGATCGATCGTCGGTAGAGTTCCTGATACTGCTCCAGGGATTGGATGGCGGCGTTCTGGGCGATGGCGGGCTTCACCGGAATCATGGGACCTCCTGAGGCGCAAGGGGTTTTCGGTCGTGGGCTCATTATAGGCGAGGACCTTGGTCCCCTGGGCTCTGGCCGCCACCTCCATCGCCACCGTTTACCAGCGCCCTCCAGGGACGGAAGGAGAGTTGAGCGCGTCGGTCTTCACTCGCTAGCTGAGTTGTCAAACACTTCGCAATGCGTGTATCATCTGGATACCAGTAACAGAAAAGTTTAAAAAGAGGTGTGCGATGAAAATATTCGCCGTGATTTTTTCCCTAATTCTGTTGTTTGCAGGCTTCTCCGCAGAAGCCGCGGGAGTTCGGTCGGGTGAAGGGTCCGGTCTGGACTTCGTAGCGAGTCGTCCCGCCTTCCTGGTGGGCTCGGAGACCACCGGGGCGAATGGGTTCGCTGCGGAGCACATGCTGTATTGCCCAGGTGGAATTTGCATGAGCGTTTGCAGCTTCGTTCTGGGTTTCTGCTGGGCCTGTGTGTTTGAGGACAACCCGAATGTTTCTTGTCCGTACGTACTTTGTTACTCCATGTCCTGTACCGAGGAGCAGTTGCAGTCTGGGGAGGAATCCACGGGTCTGGAGCTTGAGTAGACAACCCTCCGTGTCCCGTAAGCTCTGGTTCATCTTCGCCCTGCTCGTCCCAGGACTTGTCTTCACCTCCGCAGCGGCGGGCGGCGATGAGGGTGGTGGCCTGTCTCTGACGGTCCACCTGATTCCGGAGGCACAGTGGAACCACGGCACGCCCGACCCGAAAGCTGTTTTGGAGAGTGGGGAAGTCTTCCTGTTCCGGGAAGGGACCTATGAGCCCGAACTGGTCCTGAAGGCCAATGCAGCGGGCCAGGTCCCCCCAGGGACCTGGGTCTGGGTCGCGCAGGCTCCGGGGTATACCAGCATCAACACGGGTGTCTTGAATGTTCCCGCCACCGGGAGCTCCTCGACGAAGACCCTCCTTTGGCCCGTGGTCCCAGCCTGCGAAATGGTTCTGGATGAGGATCCCGGCTGGAGGGCGATTGGACGACTCGATACGGTGTCGATCGACCGGGCCGCCGTCTTTCCCATTTCTCCCAGGCGAGGGCGCCTCTGGATTCCAGCGGGTTCCTTTCTCCAGTACACCACCGACAATCGGGGACTGGCGGCGCTTGGCGACGTGCAGCGCTGTAAGGCTGAGGAACGGCGGACCGTGGGGCCGCCATCGCGTCCCGCGGCGGATCGCCAGGATTTCCTGGTACGCGCCAAACTACCCCTCGATAGTGAAGCCAAGGCTGGTGACCTGATTCTCGGTCTCCAAGGTCGTGGAGGAGGATCGCAGCAGGGCCGGATCGTTCCCTCGGTGACGGTCTGGCAAGGAAGGATCGGTAGCTTCTTCTTCCTGGATGTCCCGGTTACCGGTCCCTTGCAGGTGGTGGGCAGCCATCCGGAGCTACGCTCCATTGCCAGGGACCTTGACTCCTTGGGCGGTAGCGCGACGGAGGTTCCCCTGTTGGAGTTCCAGGAGCGTTTCGACCTCGAACTGGTGGTGGATTACCAACCCGCCCGGAGCCACGACATCGCCTACCTGTATCCGGAATACTGCGGTCGCCATCGGAACCTGATGACGTTGCGACAGGCTGAAGCGTGTCGGCCTCTAGCGCTCCAACGGGACCTGCAAGAGGGGCTGCACAGCTACCGTTTCGAGGATCTCGACGAGGGGCTCTACATCTTCAATGCCCGAGTCGATGAAGAAAAGATCCCAGGTCTGGGCAGTGATGTTTCCCTCTACCTGGATGAGGAAGCCAGCCCCCCGGAGCCGGTGACCCTTCGCGAGATGGAAATCCATGGGAATCTTCTGCGGGACGGCGAGGCAGTGGCGGGGGAGGTTCGTTTGCAGCTGTCGTTGATGGATGGGGAGTCCTTGCCGCTACGGCGTTTCCCAACGGACGAAGACCTGACCTATCACCTGTACTATTTCGGCGCCCTACCTCATGCGCAGGCCTTGTATTTGCTGCCGGAAGTGGTCCAGTCCAGAGCACCGGAAGAGTTGCGCGGGCTCTACTGGAGCTACTCCCTGGAAGGGTGCGATGAGGAAGGGTTGTGCCGCAGCTTTAAATTATTTTCGATCCTGGTCGGTGAAGGGAGGATGGACTTGCCCCTGGGCGGGCGCGGCGGGGTGACGTTCGAGGTCGTGGACCAGGGGAGTGGAAAAGGCGTTCCCGGCGCGTTGATCCTCTTCGGTCGGGGTTCACCGGAACTCCAGTTCTACGACGGGGAGGTGCACTGGCACAAGCCCATCGGGGAAGAAGCGATCGGTGCGCTCACCGATGCCGGGGGAAGGAAGCGGGTGGCCAATCTGGAGCCTGGCTCCCAGTACATCTCGATCTCGAAGGCCGGCTATCGGGCCTTTGGGAAGGAGGTGCCGGTGCCAGAGGGTGAACAGGTCACCCTGCGCGTCGAATTAGAGCGGGAGGCGGAGAGCGGCGCCTTGCGCTTCGCTTTCGCCGATGGCCAGCCTGTCTCGGCTGCCGTGCTGCGGGGGTACCGGTGGGGTGGGAATGGGGAGGCGGTCTGTTTCGGGAAGACGACGGGGGCGGGAATCCTCTCCGTGCCGGAAGGCTGCCTGGCGGACGACAGTACCTTTTTCGTGCTGCTGCATCGGGATGCCCGTATCTCCGCGTATTCCGCGGCAGCGTTGCGGCAGGTTTCCGAGGTGGAAGTGGCCCGGGGAGCCATCCATCCCGTCCGTATTCGTCTGGAGACGGAGGACGGGCGGCCCGTGCCCTACTTTCCCGTGCGCCTCCGGTACCCGACCTTCACCCTCGGCCCCAATGATCTCCTGGCCGCCGCCTCCGTGGGGCAGAGCCTGTTCTACCTGAGTGATGCACGGGGAGAGTTGGTCCTTCGTGGTGTTGATCCGGAGGCGCCCGTGTTGCCGACTGTGGAGGTGGAGCACGGTGGGCTTCGGGGGCGACTATCCTTGGTCGGCGCGGAAGGTGGCGTGCCGTTGGTGTTGATGTTGCGGTAGTGGGCGCGTCCTGGCCCGATGGGAAATCGTGGTCCTTTTCAGCGGGCGAAGATTGTTTGCAACTCTTCTGCGCGCAAGGCACCAACCCTGTTGAAAGGCCAGCTACCCAGTGGCACCCGGACGGGTGCCCCAAGGCAAGGGCGGACTTTGGGGGCTGCTCCTACCCCAGTCGCTCTGCCGGAGAAGAGGCGTGAACGTCCTGGCCTTGGCGATCTCCTCGCCTTTCCAGTCCTGGAACAAAGCCGCAGAGGGGGCGGAGGGTGTGCGCTATGATCCCCGATTATGACCATCCAGATCGCCCTGCTCTTCGCCCTGCTGGCGGCCATGGTGTACCTGTTTCTGACCGAGAAACTGCCGGTGGATCTCACCGCCTTTGCTGGGCTGGTGCTGTTGATCCTCGGCGGCTTCCTCTCGCCGGAGGCGGCGTTCACGGGCTTTTCCTCCTCCGCCGTGATCACCATGTTGTCGATTTTCATCATCAGCGCGGCCCTCTTGCAGACCGGTCTGGCGGATTTGATCGGGGAACATATCCACTCTCTGCTGGGAGGGAAAGAACTGCCCCTGATCGCCGGATTGATGCTCATATCCGGCATCCTTTCCGCCTTCATGAACAACATTGCCGCCACGGCGGTGCTGATGCCGGCCGTGGCGGCGGTGGCCCGGCGGGCGGGGCTGGCCCCCTCGCGGCTGTTCATGCCGCTGGCCTTCGGCGCGGTGCTGGGGGGCACGTTGACGGAGGTGGGCACTCCCCCCAACATCCTGGCGGCGGCGATGCTCAAAGAGCGGGGGCTGGAGCCCTTCACCCTGTTCGATTTCACCCCCATCGGCGCGGTGCTGCTGGGGCTCGGGGTGGTCTACATGCTCACCGTGGGGCGCAAGCTTCTGCCGACCCGAGTGCACGAGGCCGGCGGCGGCGAGGTGGCGGATCCGGCGGTGGTCTATCATCTGCAAGAGAAACTCTTCGCCATCCGCATACCCCAAGGCTCCAGCCTCGATGGATGCAGCCTGGGGGAACTGAACCTGGGCAGTGCTCTGGGCATGCAGGTGGCGGCCATCGTGCGGGCGCGGGGGCCCAAGGAACTGGCCCCCAGAGCGGAGGCGGTGCTGCACGGCGGCGATCGGTTGCTGGTCAAGGGACGGCGTTCGGACCTCGATGAATTGCTGCAAGTGCAGGCGGTGGAGGTCCACGAGACCAGTGTTGAGGAACTGTCCCCCATCGTCCGCGGGGTGGGCGGCATTCGCCTGCGCCTCCCCGCGGGCTCGCCGCTGGTGGGCAACACCCTCAAGGGGTTGGGGTTCCGGCGCCGCTACGGGGTGGTGGTGATCGGCATCCAGCGGGATACCGAGTTGCTGCGGGAGGAACTGGCCCAGATCGAGTTGCGCCCGGGGGATGAGATCATCGGCCTGGGCACCCGCGAGCAGTTGGAATCCTTGACCGAGCATCCGGAAATGGAAGCGCGGGAGATCGGTCTCTCGGCGGTGCGGGAGTTGGAGAAGGAACTCTTCGTCATCGTCGTTCCGGAGGGTTCCCCCCTCACCGGACAGACGGTGCGGGAGAGCCGTATCGGGGAATTGGTGGGCTTGACCGTGGCGGGGATCATCCGCGATGGCCAGACCCAGTTGGCCATCTCCCCGGACGATCCGTTGGTGGGGGGCGATCAACTCCTGGTGGCGGGGGATCCTGCGCGGTTGACTCACCTGCTGCAATTGCGCGAGGCGCAGATCGAGACCGAGGTGCCGGAGTCGAGCATCGAATCCGACAACGTGGGCGTGGTGGAAGGGGCCATCGCACCGCGCTCCGCCGCCGCCGGGCACACTCTGGCGGAACTGGACTTCCGGGATCGCTTCGGCTTGCAGGTGCTGGCGGTGTGGCGGGAGGGGGAGGCCATCGAGCGGGGTCTGGCCAACCTGCGGCTGCGCTTCGGCGACGCCTTCCTGCTCCAGGGCTCGTGGGACAAGATTCGCAAGCTGGCCAAGGATCCGGACTTCGTGGTGTTGGCCCAGACCGAACAGGGCCAGCGGCGCCCCGGCAAGGCCCCCTACGCTCTGGGGGGCCTGCTGTTGATGATCGCGATGGTGGTGTTCAACTTCCAACCCATCTACGTCGCCGCCTTCACCGCCGCGACCCTGGTGGTGCTCGCCGGCGCCTTGACCATGGAGGAGGCGTACCGGGCCATCGAATGGCGGGCCATCTTCCTGGTGGCGGCGGTGCTGCCCGTGGGCATCGCCATGGAGGACACCGGCGCCGCGGCGTTGTTATCGACCTCCGTCACCTCCCTGGCGGGGCCGTTCGGTAACTATGCGGTGCTGGCGGCGCTGGTGTGTCTGGCCAGCATCCTGAGCCAGGGGTTGGACGGCGCCCCGGCGGTGGTGCTGCTGACCCCGGTGGTCCTGGAGGCTGCGGGCACGATGGGGATCAGCCCCTACCCCCTGATGATGGGGGTGGCCCTGGCCGCCTCCGCCGCCTTCATGACGCCGTTCAGCCACAAGGCGAATCTGTTGGTGATGGGCGCCGGGGGGTATCGGTCCATGGACTACGTCAAGGTGGGGACACCGCTGACCGTGGTGGTCCTGGCGGTGATCATCCTGATGGTGCCGATCTTCTTCCCCTTCGCGATCCCCGAGGAAGCGGCTGCGGCGCTCAGCCCGCCATGATGTCCTGCAGGTGAAGCGCCGCGGCGCGTTCCTCCCGCTGGGCCATGGTGGGCTCGGCGGGGGCTTCGCCGTGCCAGTGGCTCTCGATGCGCCGCCACCGTTCCGGCTGCCGGAGGGCGCTCCACAGACGTTCCTCCCGGCGGGCGTGCACGGGGCGGTAGTCGGCGCTGCCGCGCATCCGTTGCAGGCGGCGGAGCAGTTCCACATCGTGGCGCAGACGGGTGGCGAAATCGGCCGTCAAGCCC
>Ga0210063_1000186_pt1 | contig 21458 bp, 16 predicted proteins | sample Muzzi_PWA_D1_FD_185529 | JGI IMG/M metagenome (GOLD analysis project Ga0210063, IMG submission 185529) | Wetland microbial communities from San Francisco Bay, California, USA, that impact long-term carbon sequestration - Muzzi_PWA_D1 (SPAdes) | ecosystem: Environmental > Aquatic > Marine >... | reverse complement strand
CCCCAGCCGCTCCACCCCAAAGCCGGAAACCGCCCCCACCAGATCTCGGGACAGGCCATAGAGCGCCGTCAGCAGGGCAAACTGGGTCGCGGCGTGCTCCTTCTGGCAGAGGATCATCAGGAAGGAGAGGAAGGCCGCCGTGCCCAGCCCCTGGCAGAAGGACTCCAGCAGCGCCGCCGGGTAGAGCCCTCCTCTTCCCAGGTTCCAGATCGCCACCACCAGATACCCCGCATTGGACAGAGCCTGGGCGATGCCCCCCACCACCAGGGCCGGAAAGAGCCCCCGCCGCGCCACCAGAAACCCACCCGCCACGGCACCAACGATGGACAGCGCCGTGCCGAGGGTGGTGGCCACAAGACCGATCTCGGAAAGGTTGAACCCTCGATCCAGCCAGTAGGTCTGAGCCATGACAAAGAGGGCCGAGTCCCCGGCCTTGAAGAGTCCAACGAAGGCCAGAGCCACGCCCATGCGGCGAGTCAACAGCCACCCGCGCACCCAGCCGAAGGGATGACGACGCTCGCCGGGGTCCAGGGGCACTCGGGGGCTGGCCCAGACCACCGCCGCCAGCACCAGCAACGCCGCGGTGAGGGCGATCCAGGCGGCGTGCCAACCCGAGCCCGGCCCCAGGCCCCACCGCTCCTCATCGGCCAGCAGCACCAGGCCGCCGCCAAAGAGGATCATCCCCGTCCGGTAGGCCGCCACCCGGGCGCTGTTGATGGGGCCGCTGTGGCGTTCGGTGGCCAGGTCCACGGCGTAGGCATCCACCGACAGATCGACGGTGGCGGCGGCCAGGGTAAAGCATAGAAGTACCGCCCAGAGAGTCAGCGAAGCCCCTTGTGCCGAGACCGGCAGCAGGGCGACTCCCACCGTGGCCAGAGCCATGACCCCCAGACTGCTGACCGCCCACTGCTGGCGACTGCCGACGCGATCCACCAGCGGTGCCCACAGGATCTTCAGGGACCAGGGCAGGAACAGCAGACTGGCCAGGCCCACTTCCGCCAGGGACAGACCACGATCCCGAAAGTAGATCGGCCAAACCTGCCGGGCCACTCCGGACCCGAGGCCGGAGGCGAGGTACACGGCCCCGATCCAGAGGAGCTTCCGGCGCAGATGCATCGCGGCAGTCTAACCGAACCGCCGCGCCCGTCCCGGGGTCCCGGCGTTGAACCCCCTGCTGCCCTCTCCGTTTGTGGTAGATTTCGGGCACCCCCCATCTTCAGAAGGAGAAATTTATGAAGTATCGTAATTTTGTGTTGTCCATCGCGGCCCTCGCTCTCGTCGTCGCCCTCGTTCCCGGCATCGCGCTGGGCGCTGCGGAGACAACGGCTCCGGAAGCCCCGGTGCAGGCCCTCGACCTCCAGATCGACCTGACCGAGGCTCCCGTGACCTCCACGGCGACCCTTGAAGATGCCCTGTTCAAGGGACCCAAGCCCGTGGGCCTGTGCGCCAACAACGGCTGCGCCACCACCTGCCGCGACGATGCTGATTGTGGCGTCGGCGGCAACTGCATCTACACCGCTTGCTTCTGATCGAGACCCGGACGCGGGGATGGGGACCGGGAGGTCCCCATCCTTGGAGACGCCCTGCTAAAGTACGGCGATGCACCCGCCCCACCGTGTCGCCCTCACCCTGGTCCTACCCTTCGCTCTCTCCTGGGTCTGCGCTCTGGGAAGCGAGGCCCAGGCCCCACCGACGAGCCTCACCCGATGGTCCGCGACGGATCTGGAGTGCCCGGAGGGCGCCGAACTGGCTCGGGACACGGCTCCCGATGGCAGCCGTTCGGCCCTTTGGTGCCAACTCACCCAAGGCGCCCAGGTGGCCCCCCACGGACCGTACCTGGAACTCTTCGCCGACGGCACCACCGCGCGCCAGGGGTGGTATCGGCGGGGCATCCAGGTAGGTCCCTGGATCCGTTGGACCCCCGAGGGGCAGGTCGAGGCGTCCCGTGTGCTGTGGCCCGGGGAAGCGAGTCGCCACATTCCCCGCCCGCAGGACCTCTGCCCACCGGGCGCCATCCGCGAGCGCTCCCGGGGTCACGATCACCGCCGACGCCTGTGGTCGCGATGTCTGGTCAAGAACGAATCGGGCGAGGAGGTCGAGGCCGGTCCCCACGTCACCTGGGATGAGGCCAAGGCACCGGACGGCAGCCCGATCTACGTGCTGCGGGAGATCCTCACCTACCAGGACGATCAGCGCCACGGCCCCCATCGCAGCTTCGAGGGCCCCTTCGGTGGCGAAACGTTGGTGGAGGACGAGACCTTCCAGGAAGGTCTGCTGGAAGGGGACAGCCGCGCCTTCTATCTCGATGGCATGCTCCGAGAACAACGCTTCTACCGGCGTGGGCAGTTCCATGGCGATCGGGTCGGCTATGACTCCAAGGGCCGGGAGCGCTGGCGGGTGACCTACAAAGACGGGCGGCGGCTTCAGGCGGAAGGCGATCTGACCGTGGATGGACAACCTTGCCCGGAACACACCGTTCCCGTCACCTCCGCCGACGGTCGCGAGGACTTCTGCGCCCGGCGCACCGGCGATTTCGAGCAACGCCACGGTGCCTTCCTGCGGCGGGATGAAGCAGGGCTAGTGGTGGAGCGCGGGCTCTACGAGCACGGCAAGAAGGTCGAACTGTGGCAGGCCCCTCCCGGCGTCGCGCTGCCGCCAAGAGTGGCGGATGAGGTGCTGGTGGCCGAAATCGAGTTGCTCCTCGGCGAGCAGACCTACCAGGTTCTGCACTCTCCCCCTACGCCACCGCCACCACCACCGTATGTGCCCCCACCGCACCCCGATCTCGAAGCCCTGGACGCGGTGGACCCACCGACGGAGGCACCGCCCGTCACCTTCGCGGACCAGATCACCGTCAAGGAGTCCATCCCCTTCGACATCTGGTTCAAGAACAACGACACCCGGCAGCACATCGCGCCCCGCACGCTCGTGCGGGATGGCGTGGTCCAGGTGTATGGGCTCCCTCCTGGCCACTACTACATGAAGGTGGAGATCGACGCCAACCGGGCCAACGGGGAACAATGGCCCGGGGATCTCATCTCCAGCGTGGACTTCGCGGTGGTCGCGGGCGAGATCACCCGCACCACGACCCAACTCCTCTACACCCTGCACCTGATCGAGCCGTGGGACAACGAACAACCGATCCCCGGCTGGCGCTATCCCTGCCGCGACGAGGCAGCGGTGCTGCGCAGATCCGCCGGATCGATCCGCTTCGCCTGGCACCCGCCACCGCTGGACGATCCGACGGGCGTCGAATACGTCTACCGGCTCACCCGCAAGAGCTGCGACCCCCACCGTGAATTGGAAGTCCTCGCCGAGGGCTCCACCTACGACAGCTTCTTCGCGCAAGATCTGCCGCCCTCCCGGCGGGGTGAGGTCTACGAATGGACCCTTCTGGCCAAGCGCGGCGACCGCTTCCTGGGCCAGCTGATGCTCTTCGGGGATGCCGGCTACGGCTGGAGCTTGCGGTTCCGGGTGCGCTGAGAGGCGATCGAAGCGGTTCCGATCTTCACCGTAGCCACCGCATCGCCACCAGGGCCTCCACCCTCCGAAACTCCGGATCCCCGGTCACCACGGTGGGTACTTGTGCCGCAACGCCGCCGGGATGACGACCCATCCCTTGGCGGAGACCGTGGCCGTTGCCCCTGGCAGCCCGTGGCAAAACTCGCGCCGCGCTCCGAGCGGGCCTTTTCAGCCAGATCGGCGTTGGAAAATCTCGCAAGATCTCGGATATTCCTACGATTTTCCGCCTTGATCTGACCGAAAATTCCTCGCTCTCGCAGGCGGGCGATTTTCACCACGGGCTGCTGGGGAGCCAGGCGTCATACTCATAATGATCAAAATATAATCAAACTCGCACTTCGGGCACAGGGTGGGCTGGGGTGAATCAGCGCCCGAAGAGCAGCACGCGATGGCCGACCAAGGCGCTCAGCCCCCAACGCCTCCCCGCGACCCGGTAACGGGCCGCGGTCGTCCATGGGTTTTCAGGGCAATGCGTACTTCGCCCGGATATCGCTCGGCTTGTTGCCGTTGCTCCCGGAAAGTTCCATCTCCGTCTGGACGGGTTCGTAGCGGAAGCCCTGGAGGACGTTGAGCGGCCCCAACCCGTTCTGGGGATCGTCGCCGTAGTCGAACCCATCGATCTGCAGGTGATCGCCAAGGTCGAGCCCGACGAGGGTGGGGTCGATGGTGAGCACGTTGGCTTTGCGGGTGCCGTTGGTCCCCAGGCCCTCATACACCGTCCCCTGATCATCGATGTCGGGGAAGGCCGGCCCGTTGCTGTAGACCGCATTCCCGGCGAAACGGAAATGCTGGTAGTCGGGGATGCTCTGGCCCTGGTAATGGTGGAAGAAGTAGGCCAGGGCGAAGTGGTCCGCCATGGACCCCACCCCGCCGACGCTGGAATCCACCGCGAAATCCGGGATCGACTTGGTACACCAGGGCGACCCGGAGTCCTTGCCAAAGCTCCCCCAGCCATGCCCCTTCTGCGCGCTCACCAGCAGGCGAGTGGGGTAGGCCGCGGCGAGCAATTCGTCGTGAAAATCGATCGTCCCTTTGGCCGTCGGCGCGTCCTCGTCGTAGAAGATCGGATTGTCATAGAGCGGAGAAATGTCATCCAGCAGGCCGGTCACCACGATGGTGGGCACGTCGTTGTGGGAAGCCAGCACCGGTTCCGTCACCGCATGGGTTCCGAAGCCCACGATGGCCCCGACCACGTTGATGTTCCCCGCCGGATAGGCGTGGGTATGGACCGCCCGGGAGACCAGAGAACCCCCGGCACTATTGCCCATCACCACATAGTTGGGGGTGCTCTTCTTGTGGGCGACGAAGACGCGCGAGGCGGCCTGGCCACTGAACCACCGCCCGTGCCCCGGCGTGTCCGTGTTGTAATGCTGCCAGGCCTGCTGCACATCGGTGAGGGCCAGATCCGTAGCGGTCTCGAAGAGCTGACCTTCCAGCGGGGAGATCTCCGCCTCCCCACCGGGGGAACCACTGCCGTCCCCCCACCAGCCCCGGCGGTAGCCGATGACCAGCCCGTGGAAGCCCTGCTGGAGCCACTCCTCGATGTGGTACGGCGCGCAGTCACCATTCGCCGAACCATTCTGGTAGCCACCCCCGTGGAAGAAGATCACGGTGGCCTTGTTCATGTTGTTGTCCTTCTTCTGCGGCGCGTAGTAGTCATAGAACAGGACTTGCAGATCTCCCAGGGCGTTGCTGGCCACCGAATCGGCGGCATCCCCAAAGACGGGGATCTGTCGATTCGATCCATCGGGCTGTTGGAGGGTCAGGGTCGACTCCGTCGTGCTGGAGGAGGCGTAGTAGAAACGGGCGGTCAGAAAGAAGCTTCCGTCGTCGAGTCCCGGCGTGCCGGGTTGGCCCACACTGTTGGCCGCGGTGGCCAGGCTCGGCTGGAGAGCCAGGGCGAGCAAACAAACCACGATACTGGCTTTCATAATGTCCTCCATGGGAATTATTGGCATCGTACTGAAGAACTCCATTTCTGTTTTCGCTGAAGCTTCCTAAAGAGACGCGATTGGATAGGATGGGCGGCGAGGAGGTTCTCTATCCGAAGATCCAACGCTGCTGTCCTCAGCTTCGCCCTTTTCCTTGGCATCCTCATCACCATTCCCGTGGAGGCGGCCTCGGTTCCCCTGTTGGTCGTGGAGGCTCCGCCAGCCTTGCAGAGCTACGCCGCGCGGGTGGAGAGCTTCGCGCCCTCCGGTTACCGCACCGCAATGCGCCTGACGGGCTTTTGGGGAACGGAGCGGGTCCAGGCACCGATCCGCGTGATCCTGGCGGAGGAAGGCTCGCCCCTGGCGGAGCGCGCTCCGGCCTGGGTTTCGGGGTACGCCTACGGGGAGTTGGGGGTGGTGGTCCTGCTGCCGCAGCGGATCCAGACGTACCCCAACGATTCCTTCGAGGATGTCCTGGTGCACGAAGTGGCTCACATCCTCATCGCTCGCGCCGCCGGGGGCCAGCCCGTGCCCCGCTGGCTGCACGAGGGGGTGGCCATGCTGGCGGCGGACGAATGGGGTTTGCAGGATCGCTCGCGGCTCACCGTCGCCCTGCTGCGCGCCCGCCCCTCCTCCCTCTTCAGCCTGGAGCAGGACTTCAACCGCGGGGCCGCCGCCTCCGGTCGAGCCTACGGCGTGGCGGGAGCCTTTGTGCGTCATGTGGCGGCGCGGCACGGGGACGACTGGGTGCCCGCCCTCCTGGAGGGGCTGGCCCAGGGCAGCACCTTCAGCGCCGCCTTCGAGCGGGCCACCGGCGAGGCGTTCTACCTTGCGGAAGAGGATTTTTGGCACCGCGAAACCCTGTGGGCTCGTTGGCTCCCGGTAGTGACCAGCTCGACGCTCCTGTGGATCCTCATCTCGCTTTTCGCCCTGGTCGCCATGTTCCGCCGCCGCCAGCGAGACGCCGCCTTGTTGGCCCAGTGGGAGGCCGAAGAGGCCCACCAGGCCGCGCTGCTGCGGCGGATCGAAGCCACCCGAACTCTGCCCTCCAGAACCCCGGAAGGAGAATGGATCCATTGAGCGGAACCCAGCGCCTCAAAGCAGCCCGTAGGACCCTGTTGCTCTTCCTGGCCTCCACGCTGCTGACCGTGGGCCTGGCGGAAGTCGCCTTTCGCGTCGTGCACCACTTCCGCCCCGTCTTCTTTCTGCCTCGCACCGACTACAACCAGTTCCGGGCGGCCGCTGGTTCTTTGCACAGTGGCCATGTCGTCAACTCGCTGGGCTTCAATGACCGCGAGGTCAGCATCGAGAAGCCGGAGGGGATCTATCGCATCCTCGGTCTGGGGGACTCCTTCGCCTTTGGCGTCGTGCCGTACCCGGACAACTACCTGACCCTGCTGGAAGACCATCTGGACCATGGGCGAGGCCAGGTGGAAGTGGTCAACATGGGCATCCCCCGCATCGGCCCCGCCAGCTATCTGGCCTTGTTGGAGCACGAGGGTCTGCGCATGGAGCCGGACCTGGTGGTGCTCAGCTTCTACATTGGCAACGACTTCAATCTGCCCCCTCGGGAGGATAAATTCGCTCCCAAACCCGGTTCGTACGTGGCGGCCTTCCTGCGCTATCTCTTCATCATCCGGCCCCAATTCGAGGGTTTGGAATACGACAAGAACGAGAGCTACCGGGACGACCAGCCCACCCTCCAGCGGGAAGGCTATTTCAAGATCCTCCGGCGCAAGTTGCGCAATTTCAACCCGGCGGATCCCCAGAAAGAGCAGAAGCTGCGCTATGTGACCACCACCCTCGAACGGATCCGGGATCTGTGCCGGGAGCGCGGTATTCCCCTGTTCGTGGTCATTCTCCCCGACGAAATACAGATCGATTTCGCCCTCCGGCAGGAGCTCTTCGAGGCCTTCCCCGGACTGGATCCGGCGGACTTCAGCTTCCAGGCGCCCAACCGCCGCCTGCACCGCCGTCTGGAGTATCTGGAGATCCCGTATCTGGACCTTCTCCCCCGCTTCCGGTCGGAGCCCTCGGAGGTTCCCCTCTACAAACCGCGGGACACCCATTGGAATCGTCGCGGCAACGCTGTCGCCGCGGAAGCGCTCACCGAATACCTCCGCCGAACGGGGTGGGTTCCTTGATGAGTTTGAGGGTTGGTGGCAGTCCTCCTTCCCAGACAAAACGAATTTATTACTCTTCAGGGAAATTTTTGGCATGATTCTCGAGGGATTTCATAGAATTTTCCGTATTTTGTACTCTTTGAATAGAAATTTTCTTCATACCTCGGTAAGAATATCTCTTATCGTACCTACCATCGAGTACCTACGCATCCGGTCCAGCCGGAGCAGAAAAGGAGGGATCATGAAAATGGAGCACTTTTTGACGATCATGACGTTACTTACGGCCCCTGCTCTCACGCTATGGACACCTGTGGCGGGAACCAACGACATCGGCGCAGAGCCCGATCCAAACGGCATGGCCTAGAGGTCTTTCCTAAACTGCCCGCGAGGGTTGAATAAGGAGAGTCCTTGGGCACCAGCTTCCGCCTCGGGAGGGGCGGAGGCTGTTGCTAGAAATTGTAGAAGGGGACCGCCACAAAGCCCATGGGCTCCTTCTGGAAATGCCGCAGAAGAGCGGACACCTGGGTTACCAACTTGCGGGTAACGGTTTCACCTTCGACCGCTTGTTGCAGGCGTATCAGGGCGGTGAGACACTCCCCATAGATCCCCTCCTGGCTGAGGAGATCATAGGCCTCCCGGGTAAGGCGCAACACTCTGGCCAGGTCGCCTTGCTCCACGAACACGTCGGCCTGGTCCAGGCGTAATAGCGCGGTATCCAGAACCGCCCCCCTGCTCCGCAGCCCCGCGTCCACTTCCTCGAAGGCCATCTGCGCATCATCCAGGTGTCCCAGAGCCTGGAACATACGCCCCTCCGACCAACGAAGCTTCATCAAATTTTGATAATTCCCCAACCGCTTCCAGAGACGGCGAATGATCGGCAACCGCAAGGTGGCTTCCTCAAAATGGCCCTCTTCGATCAGGTAGTAGACCAGTTGATGCTGGCAATGAGCGTACAGTACCGGATCCTCCTGGGGATCAATCAGGCGTTGCGCCTCCGTGAACCGCTCGATCGCCTCGCTGGGCCGCCCTCCCAAAACCGCCACGTTCCCCTGGAGCAATCGGACCTTCCCCACCAGCGAAGAGCGCCCGCAACGGAGGTACAGCCGGGCTGATTCCGCCAAGGCCTGATCCGCAGCGGCGAAACGGCGTTGGTCCTTGCATAAGGATCCGAGCATGTCGTAGAAGGCGGCCCGGGTCAGCAGCGCCCCCGTGCCGCTCCCCAGCAGGGAGCCGGCGGTCATGAACGCTTCTTCAGCCCGCCGCAATTGACCCGCGACCCGGCGAGCATTGCCAAGAATCACCCAGGCGTGCAACCGTAAATCCCCAAGGTGGCGTAGTGGATACTTGCCATCCAGCAACACGGTGATGCCCACGGCAACCTCCGCCAGAACAATCCCCCGCCCGGGCGACACGGCGAGGGCCTCCCGACTCTCGGCCAGCAGTTTGGCGGCCATTCCCCAAAAGACATGTTGCAAGGTCACGACCCGCTTCAACCGACTGGTCGGCAAGGACTCCAGTTCGGACCACAGGCGCTGCGCTCTCGGGCGCTCCTGCACCACGACCTCCAGATCGGGATACCCCATTTCCTCCTGCCACCGCTCCAGCGTCCGAAAGTTGGCCAGACACTGCTCGCACGACTCAAACCACCGCTGCGAGGCAGAAGGACCCGGTTTCTGATGCAGCGCCAGACGCACCACATCCGCGCCGAATTCCGCTCTCAGCAGGCGGGGCAGTTCCTGAAGATCGGGGCATGACGACGGGTGCTCCCCCACCATCGCTCCTCCATCCATTGGTATTTACGATTTCCTAGGAGATAGAACCAAACCGATTTCGGGAACGTTACCATCCGCACCCAAATTTTCCCTACCCTCTCCAAGAAGGACAGCCTCTTTCCTGGAGGTTTCGAACAGTGTGAGCGGGAAAAGACGCTACGCCGAAGAGCTGGCGGATTCTTCGAGGTGTTGTGTCAGGAACGCCCCCATCCGAGTGATCGCTTGCCGCCCTTCCGGGACCATGTGGGCGAACAGATGCCAGTCGTGGATCATCCCTTCCCAGACCTCCAGGGTGACCTCCACCCCGGCCCCTTCCGCCCGCTCCGCCAGGCGGCGGGAATCGTCCAGGAGGACCTCCACGGTGCCCACCTGGATGAGCATCGGGGGCAAGCTGTGCAGCGCCCCGAACAGGGGGGAAACGCGAGGATCCGCCGCCGCGGTCCCGGCCAGAAAGTCCGGCAGGATTCTCCGCAAGAGGGCCGGTTGGAGCACCGGATCCCGGTCGGCGAGTTCCACCATCGACTCGCCGCTCAGGGTGAGATCTACCCAGGGACCGATGAGCCCCACCACCCGGGGCAGGGCGAGCCCCTCGTCCCGGGCCGCCATCAGTGTCGCCAGCCCGAGCCCGCCGCCCGCGGAATCTCCCACCAGAGCGAAGCGGGCGGGATCCACCCGCCCGGCGAGGAGCCCCCGGTAGAGCGCCGCGGCGTCGTCATAGCCTGCCGGAAAAGGATGCTCCGGGGCCAGCCGGTAGTCCGCCGCCACCACCGGCAGCCCGGCCGCTGCGGAAAGACGGCTGACCAGTTCCCGGTGGGTGCCCAGGGAGCCGCTGACATAACCTCCGCCGTGCAGAAACAAGACCGCCGCCCCTTCCGGTGCGGACGCCGCTTCCGGCGCGGTGACCCACTCCACCGGTACCCCGGCGATGGTGTCCGGGGTGACGCGCACCGCCGGCGAGATCTCGAAAAGCCGGGCGAAGCGTTCGAAATCTTCCCGGAATTGGGCCACCGTGACCTGGTCTTTCTTACGGATGCTGAGCAACTGGCGGAGTTTGACCGCCTCGGAGGTTGGGGCCATGGATTCTATGCCTCGATGTAGGGTTCCACCCGCTCCGGGGCGGAGGGGGGAGTGAGCAGGCTGACGGTCACCAGGAGGGCGATATTGACCAGCAGCCCAAAGACCCCCTCGTGCACCGGCACGGGCTTCCACCCCGGCCACAGGAGGAAGAAGATGTTCGCCCCCATCCCTCCCAACAACCCCGCCAGAGCCCCGGCGCGGGTGGCCCGGGGCCAGTAGAAGGCGGCGAAGACGATGGGGAAGATCTGCGCGATGCCACCGTAGGCCACCAGCAGGAGCGACACGATGTCCAGGGTCGAGACCACCGCGAAGTAGTAGGCGATCACGGCGACCAGCACGATGCCGACGCGAATCAACAACCGCTGGCGGCGATCATCCAGCCCCGGCACCACCCGGGCGATGCCGTCGCAGACGCCGATGGAGGCCGCAGCGTGGAGGATGGCGTCGCCGGAGGACATGGAGGCCGCCAGCGTGCCCGCGCACACCAACCCCACCAGGATCGGCGACAGCTCCACCTGGGTCAGCAGGTGGGGCAGGATCGTCCCCGCCGGGGTAATCCCGGGATAGGCCAGCACCGCGCTGAATCCGATCAGCAGGATCGGCACCAGGAAGAGCTGGAAGCTCGGATACAACACCACCGTCAGCTTCAGGGCCCGATCACTGCGGGCGGCAAAACTCTTCATGAAGAAGTGGGGCCAGACGGAAAAACCCACCGCCGACACCAGCACCGCGGAGGTGAACCCCCACCAATGCCACGGTGCGCCCGCGGCGTCGAGCCCCGGGGCGTTGAGCATGGCGGCCTGGGGACTGGCGGCGATGGCCTCGAACATCGCGCCCACCCCGCCGTGGAGCTTCCAGGGCAGGTAGAGTCCCAGAAACCACGCCAGGGCCATCATCAGGATGCCCTGGAAGGTGTTCGTCCAGCCCACCCCCAGAACCCCGCTGATCAGGACGTAGATCACCACCACCAGATACGGCACCGCCGCCCCCACGGCGACGCTCACCCGACCGCCGCTGATGGTGGACAGGATGTAGCCCGCCCCCTTCATCTGCAAGGTCAGGTACGGGATGAAGGCGGCCACGCTGACCACCGCCAGGGCCACCGACAGCGCCCGGCTCTCGAAACGGTGGGAGAGGAGTTCCGCCTGGGTGACGAAGCCGAAGCGCTCCCCCAACCGCCGGGCGCGGGGTCCCAGGAAGTACAGGGGTACCATTCCCAGGGTGCCATAAGCCAGGATGTAGAACGCCGCCGCGCCCCGGGAGTAGGCCCACCCGGGTCCGCCCAGAAAGGCGAAGGAGGAGAAGATCGATGCTCCCAGGACAAAGTAGAGCACCAGGGCGTTCATGCTGCGATCCCCGGCGACGAAACCCGGGATGCTCTTCGACACCTTGAGCCCCGGCACGATGCCCATGGCGAGGCTGATGGCGAGGTAGATCCCGCAGATGAGCAGGGCGAGGGTGCCGGAATCCATCACTCGCCTCGCGGCTCTTCCCGCCCCTCGGAGCCGCCTTCGGAGCCGCCTTCGGAGCAGTACAGCCAGACCAGTCCCAGGAACACCACCAGCAACCAGAAAATCGCCCAGACGAAGGAGAGCGGCAGGCCCAGAATCAGCGGATAGATCCCGCCGAACCACGGGTAGACAGGCCACCCCAGACAGAGCGCCGCCAGCAGCACCAGGCCGACCAGCAGCCCCTTGCGGCGGCGCGTGGCCGAGGAGTCCCGGGCGGGGAATAGGACCAGCCGACGGGAGACGGGGGATGGCGCTGGGTGGTTCACGGCCCGCCGAGGATATGGAGCCCCACGGGGTGTGTCAACGGACCGGACGCAGTACAATGCCCGCCATGACCACCAACCCCGCGCCGGTACGCCGCCGAGAGATCTTCGGCTGGGCCATGTTCGACTTTGCCAACTCCAGCTACACGACGATCATCATCACGCTGCTGTTCAGCATCTATTTCACCAAGATCGTCGCGGGCACCGACAACGCGGACTTTCTCTGGGGCTTCCTGGGGATCGGTCTCACCAACCTCATCGTGCTCCTGACCTCCCCCATCCTCGGCGCCATCGCCGACGACTCGGGGCGCAAGAAGGTGCTCCTCTTCGCGACCTACATTCTCTGTGTCGTGGGCACCGCGTCCCTCTACCTGGTGCTACCGGGGCAGGTGGTGGCGGCGTTGATCCTGCTGATCGTCTCGAACATCGCCTTCTCCTACGGCGAGAATCTGGCCGGGGCCTTCCTGCCGGAGATCTCCACCCCGAGAAACATTGGCCGCATCTCCGCCTTCGGCTGGGGTCTGGGGTATTTCGGCGGGCTCGCCTGCCTCTTCGCGGTGCAGCCGCTGGTGGGGGGGCTGAGCCTGCCTCGGGCGGACCTCATCGCCGATCCCGGTGCCCTGGGCCACCTGCGCCTGGCCTGGCTGGCCACCGCGGGCTTCTTCCTGCTGGCGGGGTTGCCGACGTTTCTGCTACTCAAAGAGAGAGCGCCTCGGGGACCGAAGCGGGGGCTTCTGGGGTACGCCCGGGTGGGCTTCTCGCGACTGGGAGAGACGTTCCATGCCATCGGTCGATTCCGGGAATTGCGCCGTTTTCTGACGGTCTTCTTCTGCTATCAATGCGGCCTGACTTCGATCATCGCCTTCGCCGGGATCGTCGCCGAGCGCACCTTCCACTTCGACACCGCCCAGCTCATCACCCTGTTCATCGCCCTGCAACTCTCCTCCGCCGGGGGGGCGTTCCTCTTCGGCTGGATCCAGGATCGCATCGGTGGGCGGCGGACCATCCAGATCACGTTGGTGATGTGGGTCGGCATCTGCATCGGGGCCTACCTGGCGGTGACCAAGGGCCAGTTCTGGGTCATCGCGCTCCTGGCGGGGCTGGGGATCGGCTCCCTGCAGGCCGCCTCCCGGGCCATGGTGGGGCTCTTCGCGCCGCCGGAAAAGAGTGCCGAATTCTTCGGCTTCTGGGGCCTCGCGGGGAAGGCCGCCTACTTTGTGGGACCGGCGGTCTTCGGCTGGATTTCCAGCGCTTCCGGCAGCCAGCGGGTCGCCTTCCTGGCCACCCTGGGCTTCTTCGTGGTCGGCCTGTTGGGGATGCAGTGGATCGACGAGCAGCGGGGGCACGCCGAGGCGGAAGCGTGGCACGCGGAACGGGGTGGTGACCGGAGCGGTGATGCGGCGCCTGGCTGACGCCTTCCTGCGCGGCCTGGTGGCGCTGGTCCTGCGGGTCTTCTTCCGCCGCATCGAGGTGATCGGCGGCGAGCGCATTCCCCGCCAGGGGCCGCTGCTCCTGCTGGCCAACCACGTCAACTCCCTGATCGATCCTTGCCTGGTCATTCACACCGCGCCCCGGATGCCCCGTTTCCTGGCCAAGAGCACCCTCTGGGACCTGGGGTATATGCGCCCCTTCCTGCGCCTCGCCGCCGCCATCCCGGTCTACCGGCGCCACGACGAAGGGGTGGACACCTCCGGCAATGAGGCGATGTTCGCCCGCTGCCATGAGTTGCTCCGGGACGGCGGCACCATCGCCCTCTTCCCGGAGGGGATCAGCCACAATCAGCCCTCCTTGCAACCCCTGAAGACCGGTGCCGCGCGCATCGCCCGGGAGGCCGAGGCGCGCTTCGGCCCCCTGGGCATCCAGATCCTCCCCGTGGGGCTGCTCTTCGATGCCAAGGGCACCTTTCGGTCCCGGGTGGTGGTGCAGGTGGGGGAAGCCATCGAGATCGGCAAGCGGAGCGACGACCGGGGCGCCGACCCGGGCGCGGACCGGGAGGCGGTGCGGGCGCTGACGGACCGCATGGACGAGGGCTTGCGGCGGGTGACCCTCAACTACGACAGCTGGCACGAGGCGGAATTGGTGGAACGGGCGGCGGACCTTTACTCCCGACCGTGGGCGGAGGTGCCGGGGGAGGCGCCCCTGGCGCAGGGGGTGCCCCTGCGTCGCGCCTTCCTGGCCGGCTACCGCCAGCTGCGGGCCAGCCACCCCGAGGAGGTGGCGGCGGTGGCGGCGGCGGTGGAGCGCTACGAGGTCACCCTGCGGGCGCTGGACCTGCGGGACGACCAGGTGGCGGCGCTCTACGAGGGCCGTCAGGTGATGCGCTGGCTGGTGCACACCGCCTATGTCCTGCTGGTCCTCCTCCCCCTGGCCTGCCTCGGTTTTCTGCTCAACGCCGTGCCCTACCGCATCCCTCGCTGGGCCGCCCGGCGCTTCGCGCCCTCCCCGGACACGGTCTCGACCTACAAGATCTTCACGGCTCTTTTCGTCTATCCTGGATTCTGGGTGCTGGTGAGTCTCCTGGTCGGCTGGAGCCTCAGCACCGTGGGCGGCTCCGCCGGTGGCTGGATCGCGGGCCTGACCACCTTGATCCTGGCGCCCATCACCGGCTGGTTCGCCCTGCGCTTCAAGGAGCACCAGGGACGCCTGTTCAACGAAGCCCGGGCCTTCTTGCTGCTGGCTCGCGAACGCCAGGCGAAGGCATTGCGGCGGCACCGGAAAGAGATCTACCAACAGATGGATGCACTGGTGGCCCTGTACCGCCAGGGAGAGGAACACGATGCCTGACGTGCAGATCGACACCCACGACGGAATCGCCGTGGTGACCCTGAACCGGGCCCCCGTCAACGCCCTCAACACGGCCTTTCTGGGCCAGTTGGGGGAGGCGCTGGAGAGCCTGGAAGAGAATCCAGAGGCGCGGGCGGTGGTGATCACCGGAGCGGGCAAGGCGTTTTCCGCCGGGCTGGACCTCAAGGAAGTGCCCAGCTACACGGTGGAGGAACAACGGGCCATGATCCGCACCCTGGGCACCACCCTGGGGCGGCTCTACGGATTCCCCCGTCCCACCGTGGCCGCCATCAACGGCCACGCCATCGCCGGGGGGTTGATCCTGGCGCTGGCCACCGACCGCCGCCTGGCGGCCTCCGATCCCGGTCGGGAACCCCAGTTGGGACTGACGGAAGTCAAGGTGGGCATCCCCTTCCCCGCGGCCCCCCTGGCCCTGGTGAGGGCGGAACTGACCCCGGCGACGGCGCGCATCCTGACCCTGGGGGGGGAACTCCACAGCGCCTCGGCAGCCTTGGGGCTAGGGCTGGTGGATGAACTCCACCCCGCCGCGGAGTTGCTCGACCGGGCTCGGGAGACCGCCCGCGCCCTCGCGGAACTCCCCGCCGCCACCTACGCCCGCATCAAGGCCCAGCTGCGCCAACCGGCCCTGGAGGCCATCGAGAAGGCGAATACCGAGGATTCTCTGCTTCAGGATTGACCGGAGTCCCCCTCGGGCAGAGCGGGGCTCCTAGCTGAGCAGCCGGTCCGGATTCAGCGCTTGCAATTCGTCGAGCACGAAGAGACCATCCTTGCGCACCAGACGATCATCGAAGTAGATCTCGCCGCCGCCGTGCTCCGGCGCCATCATCAGGACCAGATCCCAGTGGATCTGGCTGCGGTTGCCGTTGAAGGCGGTCTCGTAGGCGTTGCCGGGGGTGAAGTGGATGCTGCCCGCGATCTTTTCGTCGAAGAGGATGTCCTTCATGGGCTTGCGGATCAGCGGGTTGACCCCGATGGCGAACTCGCCGACGTAGCGCGCCCCTTCGTCGGTATCCAGCACCCGCGTGAGATGGCTCGGATCGGAGCTGTGGGCCTCGACGATCTGGCCTTTCTCGAAACGCAAGGACACGCCCTCGTGGGTCACCCCCTGGTAGACGGTGGGAGCGTTGTAGCGGATGGTGCCCTCGACGCTATCCCGCACCGGGGCGGTGAAGACCTCGCCGTCGGGGATGTTGCGGTGCCCATCACAGAGGATCGAAGGGATTCCCTCGATGCGGAAGGTCAGGTCGGTTCCCGGCGCCACCAGGCGCACCTTGCGGGTCGCGTTCATCAACTCCTGCAGGGGTTCCATGGCACGGGAAAGCCGCCCGTAGTCGAGGGTGCAGACCTGGAAGTAGAAGTCCTCGAAGGCCTCCGTGGAACTCTCCGCCAGTTGGGCCATGGACGGGGTGGGCCAGCGCAACACCACCCAGCGGGTCCGGTTGACCCGGACGTCGAGATGCACCGGCTTCCAGGCGTGAAGGTCGTACAGCGCCCGGCCTTCGGCGGGGACATCGGAGAGCTCCGAGACGTTTTCCGCCCCCCGGAGGCCGATGTAAGCATCGGCCTGCTCCATGGCGCCCCGCTCCATCGCCCCCATGAGCTTCATCTGCTTCTCGGTGGCCCGCAGCATCAATTCGCGATGCAAGGCCTGGCTCTTCAACCAGACCATGGGATTCGCCCCGGCTTCCGCCGCGCGCCGCACCAGCCGCCGGGTGAAGCGTTCCGGCACATCGATCGCTTCGATGATCACCGTTTCCCCCGCCTGGAGCGCGCAAGAATAATGGACGAGAGTCTCCGCCAGTCGATCGTAACGAGGGTCGGACATCGATTTCCCCTTTCGGGGCGATTGTACCCTGTCAGCCCTCTCCCCGGGGCAGGGAGGGGAAAGGATCCGGCGGTCGCGGCAGGTCCGCCAGCGCCCTCTCCAGCGCCTCGCGTTCGGGGGTGGGAACCAGGATTCCCCCGACCTGGCGCAGGACGGAGATCCACGGCTCGTCGCCCACCGAATCCAGCCACCCGATACGGTCCGGGAAGACTACCAGGCGGGCGGCGGGGAGGAGCAGGAGGGGTTCTCGCAGGGACCGTTCTTCCCCCTCGCGGCGCAGCCGCCCGGCGAGCCGCAGGGTTTCCCCCGGGGGCACCGGTCGCACCTCCAGGACGAACCGCCACGGGGCGCCCCCCTGCCAGGCCAGCGGTTGCAGGGTGCCCGCCGACGACGACGGGCGGGGCTGCCAACCGCACCGCTCGGTGGCACACAGCCGAGGCAGCACCGTCTCGAACAACACCGGCGGCAGCCACGCCCGGGGGCTGCCCCCACTCCCCGGGAAGGCGCTCAGGAGTTCCACCAGCCAACGGTCCTCGGGCTCGGTCAAGGTGGCGGCGCGGGGACCCTGCGGGGACGGGGGGCGCAGGGCCCCCTCCCCCTGGGTGGTGAGGATCTCCAAGGTCAGACGACCGGCGCTTTCGGAAGCGGATAGATCCAGGCGATACCAGGCGAGTCGCTGCTCCCCGGTTTCGGCCTCGCGGGCATCGGCGTGCCGAGCCCGCAGCAGGGCCCTTTGTAGATCCGCCACGGCGCTGAGTTGCTGGCGCCATGACCCCGGGGGCAAGGCCACCGGTGGGGAGGGCGAGGCCCGGGGCTCAGCGGCCACCAGGGCCAGCGCTTCGAAGCCGGGCACCAGGGTGTCGCCCAACTCCTGGTCCAGCGTCAAGAGGGTGGCCCACAGGTGGTGGCACCGACCGTCGGTCAGGAAGGTAGGGCAATCGCAAGTGACCGTCAGCACCCCATCGCTCACCCGCCGCCAGTCCACCGTCACCATGTGCATGGCTTCGCCGCCGCCCACGACCCAGCTCTCGACCCGACCCTCCCGCCGATCCACCAGGGCGACCCGGTCTTCGAGAAAGTCGTGGAACCCTGCCTGGCGTTGCGCCTCGCCAAACGCCTCAATACACCGTTCTTCCAGTGACACGAGAATACTCCTCTCCATCCATACCCTTTCGGGTGAACAGAATACCTCAGTCGCTGGAGAGAAGAAAAGGACACCTCACGAAATATCGCGAGACGAGGGCGGCGGCGTTCAGGATGGCTCGGAGGGCGAGGCTCACGCCCCTGGATCGACCCCACCGGGGGTCCAACGACTGCGCTGGGAGCGAGCGAAATCGATCACTTCGAGGCGCAGTTCCTCCAGGGTCCAGGCCCCTTTCTTGAGGATCCCCAAGACGGGGCCCAGGCTGCGTTCTTCCTCCAACAACAAGTCCCGTCCCGTGATCACCAGGATGGGGGTATCGCGCCTTTCGGGAATCTTGCGCAACTCCCGCAGGAAGGCGAAGCCATCCATCTCCGGCAACACCAGATCGAGGACGATGAGTTGAGGCTGGAATTCCGAAACACAGCGCAGGGCGGCGAAGCCCTGATCCGCCTCGGCCACCTTCCACCCGACCCGCTCCAGGCACCGCCGCAGCATCTCCCGGGCCGTGGGATCGTCCTCCACCACCAGCGCGGTGGGTCCCGCCTGCTCGCCCATACAGCGCTCGATGGCCGCCGCCAGGCGCTTCCGATCGAAGGGCTTGACCAGCAATTCCACCGCTCCAAGATGGAGAGCCTTGTCCCGTTCGTCGAGCGGCGAGACGACGATCACAGGGATCTGGGCCAGACCCGGGTCCGCTTTCAACTGGCTCAAGAACGCCCAGCCGCGCTGGGGAGGGACCTTGACCGCCAGGAGAATCAATGCCGGTGCCAGCCGCCGGACCCGGCTCAGGGCGTCTTGCTCCGCATCGCCCCGACGCACCCGGAAACCCTCCCGGCTGAGCATCGCTTCGAGCACCTCGCCACCATCGGGATCCTCATCGAGCACCAGCACCAGCGGACGCTCCCCCGAACCTTGGTGGAGGGCGTAGAGGGGCCCTTCCTGGGTGTCGTGGAACAGCTTGCGATCCTCCTCCCCGGCGGGCAGGACCTCCACCGGCAAACGGAGGGTAAAGGCAGAACCCTCCCCGGGCGCACTGGAGACGGCGATGTCTCCCCCCATCAGACGCGCGAGGCGCCGACTGATGGCCAGCCCCAATCCGGCCCCCGTGCCGCCGTCCTCGCCGCGGGAGAAGGGCTCGAAGAGCCGCTCCATCTGCTGGGGGGTGATGCCGACCCCATCGTCCGTGATCCGGAAGAAGAGGCGATCACACCGCGGTCCCGCTTCCCGCCAGACCCGGAAGGCGATGCGCCCCTCGCGAGTGTAGGCCGCGGCGTTGGAGAGCAGGTTAAGGAGAATCTGCCGACAGCGAGTGAGATCCGCGTTGAGGGTGCCCAACGCGCCCCCGGCACCGCCACCGTCCAGGTGCACCTCCAGGGTGTTGCCCCGATCCCGCACCAGGGGCTCGATGGTCGAGAGGGCCTCCTGGACCAGTTGGGCCACCGAAATCTCTTCCAGTTTCAATTCGACCCGCCCCGCTTCCAGTCTCGACAGGTCGAGGATCTGCTCGATCAGTTGCAGCAGATGCCTTCCGGCGGTACCCATGTGGCGCACATCTTCCGCCAGCGACTCCGGGACCCCCTCGGCCCCCACGACCGCCTCCGCGTAGCTCAGAATCGACATCAACGGGGTCCGCAGCTCGTGGCTCACCCCGGCCAGATACAACCCCTTGATGCGCTGCGCCTCCGCCGCACTCTCCTGACTCTGGCGCAGTTCAGAGTCCCGTTCCCCCAATTCGAAGAGCAGGTGATGGTAACTCTTGACCAGTTGGGCGATCTCATCGCCGCCGCCGCCCTGCCCCTCCGGAAGCCCGCGGTCCACCTCCTGCTGCAAGGCCCGGAGGCCCAGGATCGGCTCCGTGATCATCCGCCGCAACCCCAGAGCGCTGCCCCACAGCACCCCCGCCGTGACCAACGTCAGCAGCAGCAGAATCCTGCCCCGGTACCACAGAAGATCTTGCACCCCTTGCAGATCCACCACCACGCAGAGGGTCGCCACGCGGGCACGGTTCGGGCCAAAGAGAGACCGCCAGACCAGGAGCTTGCCCCGCTCCAGCCGCTCCCCGGGGGCGGCGGAGGGGCGCTGCGGCAACACCAACCCCTCTTCCAGGGCCAGCACCTTGGCGTTGCCCTCGGCGTCCCACACCACCACCCCTGCGAACCCTGGCAGCTGCCGCAGAGTCTTCAGAGGGTAGTCGTCGAGGCTGCCCAGCGCGGCGCTGGCCCCATCCTGGGGCAGGACCAGATCGACGGCGTCGCGGGTCCGTCGCCGCAGATCCTGTCGCGATTGCTCATCGAGCAGCACCAGGACGGCCAGTCCCAGCACGAAGACCATCACGGTCCCAGGAACCGTGATCAAAAGCTGCAGCTTGCGCCGCAGGGGGGTATTCCGCAATAACAACATCAGAAAGCTCTTCCCGTGGAATGAACTCCGGGAGGGGGCATGGAGGCCGCAGTATAGCCGTGCCGGACATAGCCAGCAATGCATCGGAGGTCAAGGCCGGGGCACGGCGGGGGCCGCTGGAACAGACGGGGGCAGGGTGAGACTCGGCGCCAGCACCTCCCCGCGAAGCCCCGGGGCCAGGGCCACCCGCACCCGGGTCGCCCGGGGGAGGGGGGGAATCTCGAAGGTCACCACGTAGTGCCCCTCGAGACCGCGAGCCAGGTGGTGCACCTGCTGGCCGACGAAACGGAAGGCGCGGAAATACTCGCCGCCGGTGTCCGCGGCGACGTGCTTCAGGCCCAGTTCCAGGGTGTGAAAGTCGGCGCTGGTGATATCCAGAACGAAGACCGCAGCCCGCGCCGCGGCCAGCGCCTCCAGGGCGCGATCGTATTCCCGTGGCATGCTCACCCCACCAAAGTTGTACTGCCCCAAGCCCCAACCCGCGTAGACGATGACCTTGTCGCCGTGCAGGGGGATCATCGCCTCCGCCGTCAAGCGCAGGGCCCGTTCCGGGGTGGCGGCGTCCTCGGCCGCCGCGTAGTCGAAGTGGCGGGCCAGGGAGGGGTAACGACCGGCGGGGACGCGGGGCGGCAGCCGACGGCGCACCGCCTCCCCCGCCGCCGCCAGGATCGCTTCCCCATCGTCGGTAAAGTCCTGGTGCAACTTCAGATGAGAATCGAAGGAGACCACCGCCACCCGATCGTCCCGACCGAAGCTATCCAGCAGTTCCTTCAGACGAGGCAACAACCGCAGGTGCCCCCCGGCCCGGGAAGGGTGCAGATCCGCCTGCACGAAGAGGACGATCAGCTGACCCGGGGGGTCCACCGTGATGCCCGTTTCCGCCAACACCTCCGGCGGCAGATCGGCGCCCAGGGGCTGTTGGGCATCGACCCAATCCACCCCCCGCACCGCCACGGTGCGGCGGCCCAGGAAGACCCGGAAGTCCTCCGGGGTGAGGTCCCGGAGAACGCTCCCGTCCCGCGCCACGGCGCGCACCGTGATGGTGCCCAGGCGCACGTCCACGGTGTCCCCAAAGCCGCCATCCC
>Ga0210063_1000184_pt1 | contig 21593 bp, 19 predicted proteins | sample Muzzi_PWA_D1_FD_185529 | JGI IMG/M metagenome (GOLD analysis project Ga0210063, IMG submission 185529) | Wetland microbial communities from San Francisco Bay, California, USA, that impact long-term carbon sequestration - Muzzi_PWA_D1 (SPAdes) | ecosystem: Environmental > Aquatic > Marine >... | reverse complement strand
GGGTCCGCGGCGGCGCACAGCGCTCCCAGTAGCGCGGAGCCGGAAGCCGAGATGGCCGCCATCGAACCCTCGGAAAGCGCGCCAGCGGCTACCGAGACCGTTGCCACGGCGGACGCCGCGCCACCGATGCCGACCGCGGTGGAGTCGGCCCCCCCGATGGAGCCCGCCGACCCCGCCGAGTCTTTGGACTCTGCGGCGGTTGCTGACGCCACGGGCGGAGAGAGCTTCGCCGAAACCACGGATGCGACCGAGATGGCCGCTATGGATCTGGCTGAAGAGGAGGCGCAACAGCCGTCTCCCCAGGAAGACCAGGTCGCCATGATCATCGAGGACGCCACTCCAGAAGCCGCTCCGGATCTCGAGGGCACGGAGACGGAAAGCCCGCAGATGGCGGACGTCGAAGAGTCGGCGGGGGAAGGGATTCCCGCGGCCAGCGAGGTGGTGGCGGAAGTGCCACCGCCCCGCGTCGAGCCGACCTTCACCGAGCCGGTCTACCGGGAACCCCCGGTGGAAGAGGCGCCCCTTTCGGACATCGCCATGTTCGAGGCTGCGGAGGTGCAATACGATGCACCGACGGAGCAGCAGGAGGGCCTCACCACCACCATCGGCACGGAAGTTGTCGGGTCGGGTGGGCAGGTCTGGAGCGGCGATCCGATCTCTCTGAGCCTGCAGGACGCCGACATCAAAGACGTGCTGCGTTCCTTCTCGACGATCACCGGGCTCAATGTGGTGGTGCATCCTGGGGTCCGGGGCACGGTCACGGTAGAATTGAACGACGTGCCTTGGGACCAGGCGCTGGATCTGATCCTGCGGATCAACAACCTGGATTATGTGCTGGAAGGCAACATCATGCGCATCGCCAGCACCGATCAACTGCGTCAGGAGGCCGAAGAGCGCAGGGCTCTGGCGGCCGCTCAGGCGCAGGAGATCCCCTTGCAGACGGTGATTCGCGCGATCAGCTACGCCCAGGCATCCCAGATTGCCACCCTCCTCAACACCACGTCTGGTGGCTCGGGCCGGAGCGCGACAAGGATCCTGAGTCCCCGGGGTTCGGTCAGCGTCGATGCTCGCACCAACAAGCTGATCATCAAGGATCTACCCTCCAATATGAATGCGGTCCTCGCGGTGATCGCCAACCTGGACACCGCCGAACCGCAGGTGTTGATCGAGGCGCGCATCGTCGAGACCACCAAGCAGTTCTCGCGCAGTCTGGGCATCGAGTGGTCCTTCAATGGAGTGTCCGATCCCCAATTCGGCAACACGACCGGTCTGGCTTTCCCTCACCAGGGGACGGCCAGCGGTGGCGTACAACTGCTGACCGGTGGACAGAATGCCTTCCTCGACATCACCATGGGGAACGTCCTGAACACCTTCAATCTCGACCTCAGTTTGCAGGCCGCGGAGACGGAGGGCCTGGTGAGTATTCTCTCCGCCCCTCGCATCGCGACCCTGAACAACGAGCGGGCGAGCATCCAGAGCGGTCTCCAGATCCCGATTCAGACGGTCTCCAACAACACGGTGTCGGTGCAATTCGTCAACGCCACGTTGCAGTTGCAGGTGACCCCGCAGGTGACGGCGGAAGGAACGGTGATGATGGATATCGACATCGCCAAGCGGGCACCTCAGCCAGCCCTGGCCGTGGCGGGCTCCACCAACGCACCGATTTCCACCAAGCAGGCCCGCACCCGAGTGATCGTGCGGGATGGTGGTACCACGGTGATCGGTGGAATCTACGAAGTGACCAATGATCGAGGCGAGGATCGGGTGCCGGGATTGGCAAATGTGCCGATTCTCGGGCATCTGTTCCGCAACAAGCGCCGCAACCAGAATAACGAAGAATTGCTGATCTTTTTGACCCCACGGGTAATTCAGCTCTAGGATGGGGGGAGAAGGAACCATGAAGAGCATGACAGCACGCGTCGGCCAGATTCTCACGCTCGCATTGACGGCGGTTTCCCTGCTTGCAGGGTGCAACAGTACAGTCGAGGACACGGAAGGTAGCGTCCTCCTCAAGGTGACGGAGATTAGCGGCCAGCCGGTGCGGTTCAGTGTGAACTCCAACGACAGCCTCCTACAAATCGACAGCATCACCATCGAGAGCATCCCCAAGAACGCCTCGGGTACCACCAGTGACCTGATGAGCGTCCAACTGGATCTCTACCAGGTCAGCTATCGTCGCGTGGGCTCCGGGAGCCGTACGCCCGCCACCCTGGTGCGTTCGCAGAATGGCTTCATCGAGGCGGGTGGCACCTTCAACGTGGCCAACCTACCCGTACTGGCAGCGGATCAACTGGAGAACCCTCCCCTCTCGGATCTGCTTTTTGAGAATGGCGCCTTTGACGCCGAAACGAATTCCCAAGTGATCGCACTGGAACTGACTCTTCAATTCTTTGGGAAGTCCATTTCCGGGGATGATCTGGCGACGGATCCGGTCGCCTTCGTGATCGAGTTCACTCCGTGAGGAAGAGGACCATGAAAGCCAAAACCGTATCCGTTCTATTGTCCGTGCTCCTCTTCGGGGCTCTGGGGTTGCTGGTCGCTTGTTCGAGTGACGATGCTCCAACGCGTCCCACCGCGACCACGAATACCGCTCCGGGCACCGCTCCGGCCAGCGCGACCTTCAACATCTCCGTGACCGCCAATCTGGCCCAGGTGGTGCTCGGCTCGGATGTCTCCGCGACGATTACCGTCTCGGTGGTCCGGCGGGAGAACAACCAGCCTCCCCCCAACGGCGCGTCGGTTACCTTGACGACCAACTTCGGCGATTTCCAGACCGCGGCGAGTGGTATCCGGCAGATCATTCTGTCCCTGACCAATGGCGTGGCGCAGGTGCAGCTCTTCCCTGGCGAGGTCGCTGGTTCCGCCTTCCTCCAGGCCCGGATCGATGACAGTGTCGGTTCATTAACCCTGCCAATCGTCGGTTCCACCACCTTCGCCGCGTCGCGGGTGGATCCCAATGTGGGCTCTCCCAACGGTGGGGAAACCGTGGTCCTGCGGGGGCAGGGCTTCGTGGCCCCAGTACGGGTCGAGTTTGCCGTGGATGGTGGGGGATCGACCCTGGTCAATAACGCGGATGTGCTCTCGGTGACGCCGGAAGCGGTCACTTTGGTGACTCCTCCCTCTCCCGTGGCGGTGGCCGTGGGGGCGACTCTGGTTGCAGACGTGCGAGTGACCAACAAGATCAATACCCCGGAGCAAACCTTGCAGATCCTGGAGGGGGCTTTCATCTACTCTCTGGGGGGCACCGTCCTGCAGCCTTCCGTCACGTCCGTGACTCCCAATCTGGGTCCCAATGAAGGTGGAACAGAGGTGACGATTCTGGGGGATGGATTTGATCCACCAGTGCAGGTGATCTTCGGCAGCGGCACGGCGGGGAGCTTTACGGGCGTGGAGGCTGCGGTCCAGTCCGTGACCCGAGGGCGCATTACCCTCGCCACTCCTGCGGCGACAGGTTTTGGCAGTGCCAACGCCAACTCCACGGTCGCGATTCTGGTGCGCAACACCACCTCCGGCTTCGTCACGGTGGCGCCAGCGGCGTTCACCTACGGCGTTTCCGACATCTTCATCTCCTCCGTCTCCCCGAATACTGGACCCCACCAGGGGGGCACCCGGGTACTGATCAACGGTCAGGGCTTCGATGAACCCGTGGCCGTGGGACTGGCGGGAGTTGGAGCGGAGATCATCTCCGTGACCGGTACCCAGGTCGTCGTGCGCTCCAATCCACCCCTGGTATCGAGCTGTACGAACATCACGGGCGATGTGACCCTGACGAATATCGAAAATGCGACGGGCGCGACGGCGTCGGGGGCCTGGACGTACCTGGTTCAGGATCCGGTGATCAGCAACATCAACCCGGCCAGTCGCCGCTTCAACGATCCCACGCCCTTCGTGGTGACCTTCACGGGCTTCGGGTTTGAAGAGCCGGTGCGGGTGAAGTTCGGCGATCAGGTGGCGTCCAATGTGGTGGTCAACAGTCCCACGAGCCTGACCGTGACGGTGCCGGATAACTTTACCGGCTTTGCCACGGAGCCCTGCGACGAGAATGGTGGTGGGGGCAGCGGCACCCGGGACATTCCGACCGCGGTAGATGTGGTGGTAGAGAATCTGCTGACCACCTGCACGGACACTTTCCAGGGTGGCTTCACCTTCATCCCTCAGGGACTCTGTGAGAACGATCCGGAGCCAGCGCCGGTAGCGCCCATTGCGAACTTCACCTTCACGCAGAATGGCGCAGACGGTATGTTCATCGTCAATTTCGCAGACGCATCCACCGGGGATGTCACCACCCGTAGTTGGGATTTCGGTGGGTTGGGAGCCTCCGCCGCCATCGCGCCGACCTTTGATTTCGGCAGCGCCGGGATCCGCACTGTCACTCTGACGGTGACGGGTCCTGGTGGGAGTAACTCCATCTCGCAGGATGTCAACGTGCTGCCCTGAGGCGGCGTCCATTCGAGGCCATTTCTTGAGGCGGCGACCTAGACGGGTTGCCGCCTCGCTTCGTATACTGCATTCGACATGAGCACCAAACGAGCGTTTTCCAAGTTGTTTCTTCTCCCGGCGCTACTCCTCCCTCTCGCGGGATGTAGCGAAGGTAACCCTGTCGCCCCGGTCGGCTCCAGCCTGACCCTGACGGCGAACCCGGCCACCATCGCCGCCACGGGGACTTCCACCATCACCATCATCGGGCGCAAACCGGATGGCAATCCTTTTGGGTCGGGCACGGAGATCAGCCTGTCGACCAGCATCGGTAGTATCGATCCGCTGGTGAGCACCGACAGTTCGGGGCGGGCCACGGCGACCTTCCGCGGCGATGGTCGGACGGATACCGCGACCATCACCGCCACCACGGTGGCGGGAGACGCGATGGGCACGGTCGATGTCTCGATCCAGGGCGCGGTGCTCAACTTGAGTGCCAGCCCGACGCGCATCGGGGTCAACGGCACCTCGACCATTACCGTCCAGGCACGGCGCGGGGATGGTCAGCCGCTGGAAGCCGGGACGGAGATTCGCTTTACCACCACCCTCGGTACGGTCACCAACACCTCGACCACCAACGGGGATGGGCAGGCGCGAGCCACCTTGCGAGGCGATGGACGCACCGGCACGGCCACCATTACCGCCACCACGGTGGCGGGGGATGGCGAAGGCACTATCGATATCGCGGTGGGGATCAACGCGGGCTCGGTTTCTCTTCAGGCTTCACCAACCAGCATTGGGGAAGGGGGAGGCGATATCAACCTCCTCGCCATCATCCGCGATGACGAGGGTTCGGCTCTGGAAGGGGCCAATGCGAACTTCACGACCGAAATTGGCACACTGGCCTCCGGGGGCAGCCTGATTCGTTCCGACTCCGGGGGCGAAGCGACGGATGTGTTGACCGTTACCCGTGCCCAACTGGAGACCATCACCGGACAATCCTTCAATGTGGAAGTTCAGGTTTCCGGGGCGGGTTCCCAGGTACTCAGGGATACCTTTGGGGTCCGTCTAGAGTCCTCCCGCCCCATCGCGGACTTCGAACCGTTCAACGTTGCTGGTGAGGTCGCGGTGCGCTTTACCAACTTGACGACCGGCGAGCGACCCATCACCTGGGAGTGGAATTTCGACAGCAACCCAGACATCGATTCCAGGGAGGAGAGCCCCACCAGGGAGTTCGGCACGGCCGGGACCGTCACGGTCAGCCTCACCGCGACGAACGCGTTTGGGGTGGATACCGTAACTAAGACCTTCGAGGTACCGATTCCCTGAGCGGCTTCCACCACCGCGGTCTTCTCCTCGCTCCGACCCCCGATCTCTGGATCGGATCAGGACGGGGAGGTTGGCCGTTTCAGGGCTAAGCGGTTCACTGCTATAATCCCCCGGATTCGACGTAAGTCCGCAGCATCTCGACGTTTTCACGGCTTGACCCTGGGGTACCTCCATGGCTGACAACGATTCTCGCATCGCAGAGCTCCTGGCCCGCTGGCAGGCGGAGCCGGGCTCCCGCGTCTTCGTGCAACTGGCGGAGGAGTACCGCCGAGGGGGCAAGCTCAATGAGGCGTTGAAGGTTCTGGAGGCGGGCCTCAAACGGCAGCCCAACTACCTGTCGGCCAAGATCGCCCTGGGACGCTGTCGGCTGGAAACCGGTGAGGTGGCTGTGGCGGCGGATATCTTTCAGGAGGTTCTGCGCCGGGATGCCACCAATCTGGTGGCCAACAAACTCCTGGTGCAGGCCTACCTGGATGCCGGAAATCTTGGCAAAGCCCGGGAACAACTGAACCTCTATCGCATTCTCAACGATCGGGATCCGGACATCGAAGATCTGAAACAGCAGATCGAGGGCGGCGGCAAGCCCAAGGCGCGGAAACCGGAGGCGGTGGAGCCCGAGATGGTGGAGGAAGACTCCAGCCCGTTCCTGGAGCCGGTGCTACCAGAACCGGAGATCGAGGCGGAGGGGGAGAGCGGTTCGAGGGCACCCGGGGTATCGCCCCCGGAGGACGCCGCCCCTCCGGTGCCGGAACCGGAGATGGAGGCAGCCCCCGAGGCGGCCACGCCGATGGCGGCGACGACCGAGGAAGACCCCGTCCCGGTAGCGCCGGCGGCAGCGGACGGGGATGTCTTCGGAGCGCTGTTCCAGGCGGAGGATCAGCAGCGCTACATGCAGGGGCTCGGAGCAGAGGGACTATTCGGCGATGCCGGTGTCGAGCCGCCGCCTGAGACGGAGGCAAAGCCCTCCCCAGCGGTGATCGAGGGGACCCCGGAGCCGTCGGCGATCGTGGCGGAACCGGAGCCCGTTTTCGAATCGGTCGAGGCAGCGGAACCGTCGGCGGCACCGGCGCCCGTCGAACCCCCGGCCTCCGCGGCTCCGGGGGACGACCTGTTCGGGGGGATTGGCGCCGGGGCACCGTTGGCCGGGGTCGCGGAGGACGATGAAGATCCGGTCTTCCATCTGCCCCCGGTAGCCCCCGGTACCACCTCGGTGCGCGCTCCGGAAGCCGACGCCCACTCCATGGCGGAGGGCGAGCCGGAGGCCCCGGAGGGGGTGTCCGAGGCCGTCGCCGCCGACGTGCGGCGCCGGGTGGAGGACGCCGCCGCGACGATGATGATGCCCCCGGTTAGCCCCGAGATCCTGGGGGGCGAGGTGCCCGGCGCTGGGGGGGCCAGGGGAGCCGGGGAAGCTCCAGGAACCGACGAGGAACCCCCGGCTACCGCGACCTTGGGGCAGTTGTATCTGCAACAGGGGCACCGGGAGGAGGCGCGCAAGATCTTCCGGCGGGTTCTGGACCGGGAGCCGACTCATCCTGTGGCTCTCGCGGCCCTCCAGGCGATGGACCAGAAGCCCGAGGCTCCCCCTCCCGCGCCCGCAGCGCCCGCAGCGCCCACAGCGCCCACAGCGCCCACAGCGCCCACAGCGCCTGCGGCGTCCACGACACGATCATCCGGTACGGGCGCTGTCGTCGCCGAGGGTCCGGGCTGGTTGTCCGCGGCAGACCTCTTGGGAGCGGACGAGTTGGCCACGGTCCAGGGGCTGACAGCGCGCAAGGCGCTCCTCCTCAAGAACTATTTGCACCGGCTCCGCGCCGGTGGGCAGGAGGCGTGACCCGATGTTTCTCGATCGACTCAACAAGATCAGCAATCAGATCGAAGGTACCGTGGCCCTTTCCCTGGTTGGGAAGGACGGCATCCCGGTGGAATCGGTGAGCAGCGATCCGGAGGTGGATCTGGAACTGTTGGCGGCGGAGATGGTCACCCAACTGCGAGCCATCAACGACAATCACCGGGAACTCAATGCCGGGACTGTGCGGCAGTTCAGTATCACCACGGAACTCGTGACGCTCGTGGTAAGCTACATCACCTCAGAGTATTACTTGCTGTTGGTGCTCGGCGAGGGAGGAAACTACGGTCGGGCCCGTTTCGAATTGCGCCGAGCGCAGCTCCTGCTGGAGAGCGATCTCAGATAGAAAGACCCTTGGATCCTGAAAGGGGAAGTTGTCGTGAGTGCTGTGTTGAATTTCGACCAGATCAAAGATCTCATTGAAATGGTGGCCCGCCATCGACTCCAGGGGCTTGAGGTCGAGCGGTCCGGCTTTCGTCTGAAGATCGATGGCCAGCAGGGCGCCTCGAATCCCGCTCCCTCGATCGCCCCGGCGGTCGTTGCGGCGGCCCCAGCTCCGGTCTTGGGGACTCCGGCGCCTCCGCCGAGCGCCGCTCCGCCGGAAGCGGCTCCGCCCGCCGAGCCGGAGGAGCAGGAGGGACACATCGTGACCTCTCCCATCGTCGGTACCTTCTACCGCTCGCCGGGTCCGGACTCTCCTCCCTTCGTAGAAGTGGGGGCTCGGGTCACCAAGGGCCAGACGCTGTGCATCGTCGAGGCGATGAAGTTGATGAACGAGATCGAGTCCGATGCCACCGGTGAGGTGCTGGAAATCTACCCGCAAAACGCCCAGGCAGTGGAATTCGGCGAACCTCTCTTTCGGCTTCGAACGGATTAAGGGCAGCGCACCGTATGTTCCGTAAGGTCCTCATCGCAAACCGCGGCGAGATCGCGCTGCGGGTGATCCACGCTTGCCGGGAATTGGGCATTCCCACGGTCGCGGTCCACAGCACCGCCGACCGGGATTCCCTCCATGTCACCTATGCCGACGAGGATGTCTGCATCGGCCCTCCCCCCTCGAACCAGAGTTACCTGAACCTCAACCAGGTCCTGGCCGCAGCGGAGATCACCGAAGCGGACGCGGTGCACCCCGGCTATGGTTTTCTGGCGGAAAACGCCCACTTCGCGGAGGTCCTCCAGGAGTGCAAACTGACCTGGATTGGCCCCCACCCCTCCACCATCCGGATGATGGGCGACAAGGCCAAGGCCCGGCAGATGGCCCTCGAGGCGGGGGTGCCCGTGTTGCCGGGAACCGAACACCCCATTCAGGATGCCGCCGAGGTCCTGGGCCTCGCCCGGGAGATCGGCTACCCGGTGATCCTGAAGGCGTCTGCGGGCGGCGGCGGTCGGGGAATGCGGATCGTCCACGAAGAGGCCGATCTGGAACAGCAATTCACCCGCGCCAGCACGGAGGCGGCGGCGGCCTTCGGGGACGGCTCCGTGTATCTGGAAAAGTATCTGATGGAGCCCCGGCACATCGAAATCCAGATCTTCGGCGACCAGCACGGCAACGTCGTGCACCTGGGGGAGCGGGAGTGTTCCATCCAGCGACGCCACCAGAAGCTGATCGAGGAAGCGCCCTCCGTTGCCCTGACCCCGGCCCTACGGGAGAAGATGGGGCAGGCGGCGGTGCAACTGGCCGAGGCGGTGAATTATCAGAATGCGGGCACCATCGAATTCCTTCTGGACAGCGACGATCGCTTCTATTTCATGGAGATGAACACGCGCATTCAGGTCGAGCATCCGGTCACCGAGATGGTCACCGGGACGGACCTGGTCAAGGAGCAGATCCTCGTGGCCGCGGGCCAGAAGCTGAGCATGAAAAGCGGCTTGAAGCCCCGGGGCCATGCCATCGAATGCCGCATCAACGCCGAGGACCCGGAGAAATTCCGCCCATCGCCAGGGCGGATCGAGGTCTTCCATCCGCCGGGAGGCCCGGGAGTCCGGGTCGATACCCATGCCTACGAGCATTATGTGATTCCGCCGTTCTACGACTCCCTGGTGGCCAAGGTAATCGTTCACGACCATACCCGGGAGGCAGCGATCGCGCGGATGATCCGGGCCCTCGACATGTTCGTCATCGAAGGCATTCAGACCTCCATTCCCCTGCACCGGAAGATCCTTCGGGATCCCGTCTTCCGTTCCGGCAAGTTCTCCACCCGCTTCATGGAAGGTTTCTTCGAGCGCCAAAGTGAGGGGGCGAAGGTGGGGGAACCCGGCGGGGCCGGGAAGTGACGGAGGGATCCGAGAGCCGACGGGACTCACCGGATCGACCGATCCCGCCAACCTTACCGCTCCCACCGAACCCACCGGTGCCACCGCCGGGGCGGGTCTACACCATCGCTGACTGGGATCTCCTGGGAAAAGACGCGGTCCCGGCGGCGGTCGAGGCGATGGCCGAGGCCGGGGTTGGGTGGGTCCAACTGCGGGCCAAATCGGTCGGCGGCGGGGACTTCTATCGCACCCTGGAACAGATCTGCCGCGCCCTGGAGGGGAGCGATTGCCTCTTGTGGGTGGATGATCGCGTCGATCTTGCCGCGCTCTTTCCGCCCACGGTGGTGGTCGGCGTCCACCTGGGGCAGCGCGATCTGTCGGCCTCCCAGGCCCGCCAGGTGTTCGGCACGGAGCCCCGCTGGATCGGCTGGTCGACCCACAACGCGGCCCAGGGAGCGGCGGCGGTGATGGATAGCGCCGTCGATGTGGTGGCGGTGGGACCGGTCTTTCCCACCACCAGCAAGACCGATGCGGATCCGGTGGTGGGGTTGGATCTGGTGCGCGCCGTGCGGCGGAGCCTCGATCCTTCCCCGCGCCCGCGACGCCCCCTGGTGGCCATCGGTGGCATTGAGCCCGCCAACCTCGGCCGGGTGCTCGATGCTGGCGCCGACACGGTCGCAGTGTTGGGGGCCGCCTGCCGGGGCGATGTCTACCGCAACTGCCGCGAACTCCTGAAGGCGGCGGCGTGAGTCGGGGGGAGCACTTCGGCAGCCGTTGGGGGTTGCTCCTCGCCACCTTGGGGATGGCCGTGGGGACGGGCAACATCTGGCGCTTCCCCCGGGTGGCGGCCAGCAACGGCGGCGGCACCTTCCTGGTGGCCTGGGTGGTCTTCCTGCTCCTCTGGTCGGTACCCTTGATCATTCTGGAATTCGGAGTCGGAAAGCGCTTCCGCAAGGGGGTCGTGGGCGTCTTCATCGGCCTGGGGGGTTCGGGCTTCGCCTGGCTTGGGGGGTGGGTCGCCCTGTGCGCCACGGCCATCATGTTCTACTACTCGGTGGTGGCGGGGTGGTGTTTGCGCTACCTGTGGGGCAGCGTCAGCGGTGAGTTGGCCCATCGCAGTTCTCGCGATCTCTGGGATAGCTACGCGGCCACCCCGGCGGCGGTGGTCACCCACGCGCTGGCTTTGGGGCTGGCGGTGGCGGTGGTCTGGTTCGGAGTGCGGGGGATCGAGCGGGTGGCCAAGGTGCTCATTCCTACCCTCTTTGTCCTGGTGGTGATCCTGGCGATTCGCGCGGTGACTTTGCCCGGCGCGGAACGGGGTCTGGAATTCCTGTTCACCCCGGACTGGGGAAAATTGAAGGATGCTTCCATCTGGCTGGAGGCCCTGACCCAGAACGCCTGGGATACCGGCGCGGGGTGGGGCCTGATCGTGACCTACGCCATCTATATGCGAGTGCGGGAAGATGTCTCCCTGAACGCCTTCCTGATCGGGTTCGGCAACAACTCCGTCTCGCTCCTGGCGGGGATCATGGTGTTGTGCACCATCTTCGCCATCAATCCCGGCGCCGGTAGCGAGATCGTCGGGGCGGGCAATGAGGGTTTGACCTTCCTGTGGATGCCGGAACTTTTCGCCCAGATGCCGGCGGGAATGTTCTTCATGACGCTCTTCTTCCTGGCTTTGTCCTTTGCGGCTCTGACCAGCCAGGTCGCGCTGCTGGAACTGGCCACCCGGGTGCTCATCGATCTGGGGTTGACCCGCAAGAAGGCCCTGCTGCTGGCGGCGGGCGGCGGGTTGACTCTGGGCAGCCTGTCGGCCCTCAACATGAGCCTGTTCAAAAATCAGGATTGGGTGTGGGGCGTGGGTCTGATGCTCTCGGGCCTCTTCTTTGCGCTGGGGGCGTTGAAGTACGGCGTCGATCGCATCCGTCGGGAAGTGATCAACAGCGAGGACTGTGAGCTCTACATCGGGCGCTGGTGGACGGTGATCATCGGTGTTCTGGTGCCGCTGGAGGCGGTGGTGCTGATGATCTGGTGGCTCTGGCAGACGCGAGAGTGGGATCCGGAGGGCTGGTGGCATCCGCTGAAACCGGAGAGCGCGGGGACGGTACTCGCGCAATGGCTGGTAGCTCTGGTAGCCTTGCTCGTGTTGAATCGATGGCTGGCGCGGCGGACCGGCGGCGCGGCGAACCCGGAAGGTGGTGGGGCATGAGTACCACGGCGATCTGGACGATGGTCGTGATCTGCGGATTCATCTGGGGCACCTTCCTGCTGCTGGCCTGGCGGGCGTGGCGCTGGGAGTCCCGGAAGGATTCCCGGCGTTAACCGTGGCTCCAGCGGGCGCTCCGGGGCACATCTTCCTGGTCGGCTTCATGGGGAGCGGCAAGACCACCGTCGGCCGGGAGTTGGCGAAGCTCATGGAGCTTCCGTTTCTCGATCTGGATGATACGGTCGCGAGGCAAGCGGGGCGCTCCATCGCGGAGATCTTCGCCGAGGGTGGGGAGCAGCGTTTTCGGGCCTTGGAATCGCGGGCGCTGGCGGCGGCGGCGGCGGCTCCCCCGGCGGTGATCGCCACCGGTGGCGGGCTGATGACGCGGCCCCAGAATCGTGCACGGATGGCGGGGGCGGGAGTTAGCGTCTGGCTCCACGTGCCCTTTGGCACCATCGTGGCGCGATTGAGCGAAAAGGAAAAAGGGCAGCGTCCACTGTTTCATTCGGAAAGCGCGGCCCAGGCTCTGTACAATGAACGGCTAGAGGCCTACGGTAGAGCGGACATCAAGATTGAGGTGGAATCGGGGGAGTCACCAAGGCAGGTGGCCACTCGTATCGCCTCGAAGATCCGAGGAGAGCAGTGCGTTATTTGATTCTTTCCGACATGCACGGCAACTGGGACGCTTTTGAGACCGTCCTGCGCAACGTGCAGAAGAGCCACTTCGATGTCATCCTGGTGTTGGGAGATCTGGTGGGATACGGTGCGGCGCCCGATCAGGTCGTCGAAGCGGTGCGCGATCTTCCGGGCGAGAGCCGAGTCATTCGGGGGAACCACGACAAGGTGGTGGCGGGCATCGACGATGGGTCCAATTTCAATTTTGCTGCTCTCTCTGCTGCTCGGTGGACCGCGGACAACATGACCGTGGAGAACCTGGAATACGTTCGGCAGCTGCCCCAGGGACCCGTGGAGGTCGCTCCGGGAGTGGCCATCTGCCATGGTTCGCCCCTGGACGAGGATGTCTACGTCTTCTCCAACTACGATGCGTTGGAGGTTTTCCAGGGGTTCGATGCCTGGCTCACCTTCTTTGGCCACACCCACATTCCCTCCCTCTTCACCCGCGACCCGGAGGGAAACATCGAGGTTGGCGTCCTGCGGGGTCGTACCGGCACCATCAAGTTGGACCCCAAGGTGCGCTATCTGATCAATCCCGGCTCCATCGGACAACCTCGGGATCGGGATCCCCGGGCGGGGTACCTGACCTACGATAGCGAGGAGCAGGTGGTGAACTGGCACCGGATACCCTATCCGGTGGAAAAAGCCCAGGAGAGGATCCGCGCGGCGGATCTACCCCAGGTGCTCTCGGATCGTCTGGCCGCCGGGGTGTGACGCCCCTGCCGGTGAGGGCAGAGTCCGGGGAGATCAAGGGGCGAAGCGCAACTCGGTTTCCGGCGGCAGCGTCTTGATCTCGACCACCTCGATGGCCGGGCTTCCTTCCCAATCCACTCGAAAGGTCATGGCGACGGCATCCCCCACGGCGATGCCTGCGGGGAGTTGTCCCGGCTGCACGGGAAAGGGCATGGTCATGGGGGTCATCCCCACCACCTCGCCGTCGATGCCGACAAATTCTGGAATGGCTTCGTGATGCAGTTGGAAGGAAGAGGCCGGATCGTCCGGTTGGGGGAGGCTGCGCACTTCCCCCCGGACGGTGTAGCTGCGCGCGGTGGAGCTTGGCCCATCCTCCGCTCCGGGTGCCTTGCCACCGCAGGCGATCAGCAGGGGGATGAAGAATCCAAAGAGGCCCATCAGGGCGAAGAGTTTTTTGTTGTCCCACATGGCACCGAAGCGTACGGGGCCGCGAAATGTCTGTCAATCCTGCCCATGGTAGCGTTACGAAGGAGGCACCGAAAGACCATGAAACACCCTTGGATGACACTCTTCGTAGCCGCCCTGGTGGCGGGTTTCTTCCTGGCCTGCGACCCCCCGGTGGTGGCCCAGGACCCTGGGCCGGATGGGGCGTGGAGGACGGCGCCGCTCTGGGATGATGGCCTAGCGGAGTTTGCGGCCTACGATGTGACCTGGTCGCGCTACGGGAAACTCTACGACGGTCGGGCGCTGCTGATCCTGGTCAAGGAACCGTGGGCGCCGGACCTGCACGTCAAGGCGGATCGGGCGCGGCCCGACGGCTTCGACGTGTTGAAGCTGAATCATGTGCGGGATGTGGCCACCGGCATCTACACCTACCACCAGATGTCCAGTCTCTTCTGGCGGCGCACGGACGGTGCCCTGCAGAAGATTGCCGCCACCAGCTCCGAGGCGTGTGGCATCTCCACGGCCCAGATGGTCGGCGGAACCCTGAACACCCGCTCCTACTTCGATGGCCAAGGGGAGCGGGAGCAGCCCTATCCGGCGGGGGTGCTGGCCGAGGACGGTCTCGCGGCGACGCTACGCCAGTACGCGGCGGAAGGCGCCGTGGTGCCCGCGACCCTGGCGATCTTCCCCTCGCTGATGCAGGGGCGTTTTCCCGCCTTGCAACCCACCGCCTACCAGGTGCAGCGCAACCTGCTGTCCAAAGTGAAGGTGCCCGCGGGAACCGGTCCCGGTGTCGAGATCGTTCTGTCCGCCGAGGGCCGGACCCTGCGCTACATCTTCTCCTCGGAGCCGCCCCATACCCTGCTGCGCCACGAGCAGAGCGATGGCACGGTGTACGCGCTGGCGAAGGTCGAACGCATTCCCTACTGGGGCATGTCGGGACCGGGCAACGAGGCGTGGCTGCCGCCGGCAACCCGGCATTGAGGGGCGGTCACCCGGGCTCCGGTACGGTCGCGGGGGCACGGCGAGGGCTTCACCCGTCCTCGCCCTCCGCCGGTGCTTCCCGCTTCAGCGGCACCAGCGTGTCGTGGTTGGCGATCACGTGGGCCCAGGCCGCATCGGCATTGGGGGCCGCGATGAGGTCCTGGGTCTCCAGGGTGGGCACCCCGTCCTTGATCTGGCAGGTGCCGGTCCATGCCGTGATGCCGCCGAACTCCTGGAAGGAGACCGCGAAGCTCACCGTCACGGCGTAATGCCCCGCGTCTTTCCCCTTCTCTGTCGCCGCATTGACGAAGCCCGTGAGAGGAAATTTGCGTTCTCGCAGGGAGGCGGGTTGGTAGCTGCCCTGGATCCGACCGGTCTTGCTATCGACCTGATCAATGTTGACCGTGGCGGTGGTGTTGGTCGTCCAACGCCCCACCAGGTCGGTGCAATCCTGGGCCTGGATCGAGGGTGCGAATCCTGCCGAGAGGGCGAGGAGAACACCCACGGTGGCGACGCGGAGGGTCAGGTGTTTCATGGGCGCATCATACCTGCGGAACGAGACTTTCGCCCTGAACAGGCACAACCCCGGCAACCCACCGTGGACCACCGCCCGTGGTTTGTCCCGGTGCGCCGCGCCATCTACACTTGGAAGGCGGAGTTCTGGTGCGCTTTCATGCTGTCTCGGAGGAGGTGGGTTCGACCATGGCCCTGCGTTTGCTTTGCCGACTGCCGCAGCGGCTGTTGCGGTATTCCCTGGTGTCGGGGGAATACCTCGTCGGCGCGGATCCGGCTTGTCCCATCCACCTGCCCCATCCGACGGTTGGCTACCATCACGCGCGCCTGCGGGTCTCTGGCCATCAGGTCGAAGTGGAGGATTGCGGCTCCCGTGGTGGCACCTATCTGGATGGGCAGCGGATTCAGGGGTCGGTGGGGGTCGCGTCGGGGGATTCTGTGCACTTCGGACTGATCGCTGCGGAGATTGAAGAGATCCCCGATGGGGACGACGAGGCCGCGTTCCGCATGGCCCCCCGGTCCCAGGCGGAGGAAGCCGTCTCCACGGAGGAGGGCAGCTCCGGCGGCGAAGGATGGGGTGGCGGGCCGCTGGAGACCTTCTACGGCCAATCGCTGCCCACCCTGCTCGACGAACTGGCCGCGGGGGCTTCCGAAATCCGCATGGCGGCGCGGGTGGGGGCGGTGCTCTGGCATCTCCTGCCTTGCATCAGTCTGGAATTGCGTCCCCAACAGCCCGCGGGGGCGGAACCCTGGTTTGTCGCCCGGCGGGGCGAAGGCTCCCCGAGCGCCGCATCCCACGTCCGAGACGATGACCGGGTGCGTTGCGAAGTCTGCTTCCCCCCGACGGTATCCGGCGCGTCCTTCCTGCCGCTCCTGGAGGTCGGTCTACGCCTGATCCGTCTCGCCCGGCGCTCGGTGCCGCACCGTAAGGCTCCGCAGCACGCTACCCCGAGTTCGATGCCAGCGCTCCCCAACCCGGAAACGGTGCACCCGGAGGTCCGCCTCCTTTATGACAACGCCGCCCGTATCGCCAGCGGTGATGTCAGCGTGTTGATCCGCGGCGAGTCCGGTACCGGCAAGGAGGTGCTGGCCCGGTTCATCCACCAGGCGTCCGGTCGCGACCCGACGCGCCTGGTGGCCCTCAATTGCGCGGCCCTGCCCCGGGATCTCCTGGAGGCCGAGCTCTTCGGCATCGAATCCCGGGTGGCCACCGGGGTCGATGCGCGCCCCGGCAAGTTTGAAATGGCGGACGGTGGCACCCTCTTCCTGGATGAGATCGGCGATATGGCGCCAGCAACCCAGGCGCGCATTCTGCGGGTCTTGCAGGAGAAGACCGTCTACCGTCTGGGCGCTGAACACCCCCGGCGGGTGGCGGTGCGGATCCTGGCCGCCACCAACCGGGATCTGGAATCGATGATCGACCAGGGGACCTTCCGCCGCGACCTCTACTACCGCATCGCCGCCTGGGAGGTGGAACTCCCTCCCTTGCGCCAGCGTCCCCGGGATATCCCCAACCTGGCTGCCTATTTTCTGGAACGGGAAGCGGTGCGGCTGGGGCGGCGGGAACTCGGCATCTCCCGTTCCGCCATGGAGGCCCTGGCCACCTACCCCTGGCCCGGCAACATCCGCGAGTTGCACCACGAGATCGCTCGCGGGGTCCTGCTGCTGGCCGATGGGGATCTGCTGGAAACTCGGCAACTCCGTCCCGCGGTGGTCGGCGGGCGGATGCCGTCCCCCCAGACGCTCCAGGAAGCGATCCAGCAGGCGGAGCGGCAGCACATCCAGCACACTGTCCAGGAGACCCAGGGCCGCCTGGGGGATGCTGCGAGCGTCCTGGGCATCAGTCGCTCCACCCTCTACCGTCGCATGCGGTCGTTGGATCTGTTGCAAGATTGAGATTGACCGTTGCAGGTTTGCAACACTCTCCTGTCCCTGTGAAATCGATCCTTTTTGCCCTTCCCTGAAGTCGAACATCTAGATTTTATAGTATCGATCTTGTCAGATGTGCACTGTTCCAAATCTTAGGTCTATCTGTGTATCTGGTCATTCGGGGTCCACACCGCCCGTTTTCCTTGGGTTGCGGGTTGCTGTGGGCTGGCCGCCGAGGGATGGCACGGAAGCTGCTCTAACGGTCTTGCAGCTGAATCCGGTCCGGTCTCTTCTTATCGAGTCATCCACCGCTACCCGCGGTGGTCGGGCCAACCTGTGTTTCCGTTTTGAAGGAGGTATCATGACGCGTTTCAAGAATTCCGTCATCTTTCGCCGCCGCACTCTGGTGCTGGTCTTGGTAGTCCTGGTGGGTTTCACCAGCGGTGCCTGGGCTGCGGACTATCTGGGTAGCGGCAAGCATTCCAGCCGGTTCCTGAACTGGAACTATTTTGGGGTCACCTCGTACAACGGCAGCTACATCAATCGCGCCACCACGGCCATGTCCAACTGGACCAACACCACCGACCTGGTGATGAGCAAGGTTTCCGGCAGCAACTGGGACATCGCCTTCGTGACCGACAACTACGGCGCGGTCAGTTGGGCGGGGCTGGCGGTGTGCTACAACAGCTCCGGTCAGAACTGGCTGAACAATTCCTCGGTTTTCAACCAGACCCTGGCCTATTGCTACGCCTACAACAACCGGTACTACATGGACAGCTCCAGCTCGTCCCAGCGCATCAACCTCTTCATGCACGAGGCCGGGCATTGCTACTCCCTGGCCCACCGCAACTTCACGTCGAGCATCATGTACCCCTACGTGCAGAGCCTGACCACCACCAACAGCAAGGATCGTTCCCTGATCAACGCTCGGTACTAGGCCCGATCACTCACCGAAGATTACGAAGAGAGGTTGAACCCAATGAACAGAAAATCGATCCTGTCGCTGACCACCGTCGTCGCCGCGTTTTCCGTCGCCGCGCTGGCGGGCTTCCTGACCGTCGCCCACACCTCCACCTCGGAGCCGATCCTGAAAGCCACGCCGTCCCTGCACGCCAGCTGGACCTCCGACGCCCTGACCGTGGGCAAGCAGTTGATGGAGTCGGATCTGGTGGCCCGGGTCCAGGTCGTGGAGCAGGGGGAGACGGAAGTCGTCCTGGCCCTGCCCCGGGACCGCGCCCTGCAGCGCTCCATCCGCGAAACCGGTCGCCGCATGCCGGAAATCCCCTTCACCCGCTCCCAGGTCGAGATCCTGGAGGTTTACAGCGGCAATGCCCAGGTGGGAGACCGCTTCGAGCTCCTCCAGACCGGTGGTCTGGTCGAGGGTGAACTGGTGCAGGTGGCGGAAGATCCCCTGTATCAGGTGGGTGGTGAGCACGTTCTCTTCTTGAAGGACATCAGTGCCGACACCGTCCACGGCGCCGCCGCGCACCTCTTCCGCACCCTCAACCCCGCCAGCCGCTACGACCTCCTGGGGGACCAGGTGGTCCGCACCGTGGACCTCGGCGACGAGCCAGCGATGCTGAATCTCGACGGCCTCGTCTCCCAGATCCGCGTCGCCCAGACGCAGAGCGAGCTGCCGACGGAGTAACAATTCGGTACTCCTGGAGAGAAAGACCGCCCCGCCGATGGAGGTCGGCGGGGCGGTTTGTTCGTGGAGGGCGTCGTCCATGCCCGGCGCCAGGCGTCGAAGGTCCCCATAGGCGGCGCTGAAAAGACGGTCGAACTCTGTTCGAGAGATGGCTTCTTGCATGGAACGCTGTCCTCCTGCCTCCCCTTGCGCAGGGAGCCAGCCAGAAGCGTCACGCTCTCATGAATCTTCCACCGGCGCCACCAGTTCCACCGTCGGCGTCGCCGCCGCCGGGTTGATCACCACCCGGTAGAGGAGCGAGGAGGCACAGCTGGCCCCCTGGGTGGAGGCGTAGCAGCGCACGTCCCCGGGGTCGCAGTGGGCGGCAATGCCGCCGACCAGGTAACCGAGGGCGCCGGCCTGGACCTGATCCAGGGGAATCACGCCGTTGCTCTCCAGGGGTACGCCCGTGGCGGTGAAGAATTTGGTCTCCGCGCCCAGGTACTGGGCCGGGACGCTCTGGTTGGTGGCGTCCACGCACACCGGCTGGGCGGTGGCGGGAGGAAAGGTCGCTCCCTGGTGCAGGTATTGGGTACTCCCCTGGGCGGTGACCTTGAAGGTGGAGATGGAGTTGATGAACGGCAAGCCGTCCACCCCCTTCCCGAAGATGTCCACCGGATCGTGCTTCAGGCAGGCGCAGGCGGGATCCCAGTAGTAGAAGCTGATCCCCCCGAAGAAAGTGCTGTACTGGGCCTGGGCGGTGGCGGAGTAGAGCTGGATGGTGGCGCAATCGTATTGCGAGAGCCATTGGGTGGCGTCGGTGTCTTCGGAGACCGCGATGCCGAAGGAAGTGCCCGGATCGATGTACAGGGGGTGAACGTAACCCTCCTGCCGTCCGCCCTTGAACACCCCGCCGTAGACTGCGATGCGCTGATCGCCCTGCGGGTTGAAGGCCGGTTTCACCGTCAGGTCGCGGCGGTGGTAGGGGTTGTCGGGGCTGAGGCCGGTGGTGGTGTCGGGCACCGAGCCCTGGTACTCCACGGTGGCCTCGATGGAGTCCGTCCCGCGGGAGGCGTTGAAGGTGAAGACCCGCACGCTATTGGAATACTGCTGCAACGCCTGACCCCCGCCGGGGGTGTATTCGCCATCGAAGCGGTGGCCGTAGGCCAGCAGCATCTGGCCGCCGAAGACCTGCACATCGCCGCCGGTGATGGCCGCCGCCAGCTGTTGCACGGAGGTCATGTTCGCTGCCGCGAAGGTCGCGTCCAGGGCGCCGCCGGCGGTCACCGTGGAGACCAGCGCCGCGAAATCGATGACTGTCACGTAGGGCAGGGTTACCAGGGTGCCGGTGGCCGGGTCCGGGCCGTAGCCGCCGACGATATAGAGGAAGCCATCTTCCAGCCAGTACTGGGTGTTGGAGGCGGTCAGCTGGTTGACGTAGGGCTGGGGCAGGGCCGTGACCTTGGCCTGGCCCAGGAGGGTGCCGGTGGTCAGATTGACCACGTAGACGGTGTCGTTGGCGTACTCCTTGGGGAAAGAGGGGAATTCCGCCGCCTGGCGGCTGGGGGCGAAGCCGTGGAGGCCGTTGGTGCGTCCCGCCAGGAGCACCAGCTGGTCCGCCGTGCCCGCCGCCGCGAAGGAGTGCAGGCCCGGCAGGCCATCGATGGAGAACGCTTCCAACGCCAGGGTGAAGGGGACGGCCCCGGTGGGCGGATCGGAAGACGGGGGTGGCGGTGGTTCGCTGGTCTCCGGACCCGGGCCGGAGGACTGCGGCGTGCACGCCGTCAAGCCCAGGACCGCCAGGGCGAGGAGCAGGGTGAAGGGGCCGCGCAGGGTTCTCAGGAAAAGACTCATGATTGGGCCTCCTTCGGCAGGTACGGTTGCAACCACTCCAGGATCATGGCGACCTTGGTGGAGGTCAGATCCCGGGTCACGGGCATGTAGCCGGGGTCGGCGAAGGGCCGGGCCATGCGGTCATGCATCGCCAGGGCGAAACCCTGGACAGTGGCCTCATCGCCGATGTCCAGCCGGTCTGTCATGCCGGGATAGAGCCGCGCGTAGGCCTGGAGGATCGGACCGACGTCGTCTTGCCAGGTGGGATTCGCCGGGGCCACGAAGCGGTTGAAGAGGAGCACGGTGGTGTTGGAGCCCTCCTGGGGTTGGTCCCCGATGGGTCCGTCCGGGCCGGTGAAGGTCAGGTTGTAGACCAGGCTGTCCAGGGGTTTGCGCAGGTCGAAGAGGGTCAGGGCGCGGTCCGTGGCGGTGATCTGGAGTTGGGCCAGACCGTTGGCGTCCGTGGCCGACAGCCATTCGACGGTGATGTCCGACGCCTCGCCGCCGCCGCGGAGCGGTTGCACGGTCCAGGTGACCGGTTTCTGTCCCACCACCGGTTGACCGAACTGGCGCGCCATCAGGGTCACCGTGGTGGTCCCTGCCTGGTCCAGGCGTTGGGAATGCTGGCTCAGATTCAACAACAGGCCACTGGCGGCTTCCTGCACCACTCCGGTGCCATCGACCTGAATGGCCAGGGGATTGCTGGCCACCAGGGTGGCTTCCGCGACGCTCAGGGGGACGGTAAACAGGCCGCTGTTCTTGATCAGGTTGACAGTCTTGCTGATGGAGTTGAGGGGCTGGTACTGGTCGGTGAAACTCAAGGCCCCGTGGGTCAACGGCTGGAAGCTACCGTTGGCCACGACGCCCACGGTGATGCCGTCGGAGACCACGAAGGTGCCATCGGA
>Ga0210063_1000183_pt1 | contig 21614 bp, 20 predicted proteins | sample Muzzi_PWA_D1_FD_185529 | JGI IMG/M metagenome (GOLD analysis project Ga0210063, IMG submission 185529) | Wetland microbial communities from San Francisco Bay, California, USA, that impact long-term carbon sequestration - Muzzi_PWA_D1 (SPAdes) | ecosystem: Environmental > Aquatic > Marine >... | reverse complement strand
CTGGGCCGGGGTCTCGACCACGGTGGCGCCCGCCGCCTCCAGCGGCTCGCACCGGTCCCGGTTGCGGTTGTAGACGGCGAGGTCGAACCCCGCCTCGGCGAGCCGCAGTGCCATCGGCTGCCCCATCCGTCCGAGTCCAGCGAAACCGACCTTGATCAAAGCGCTCCTTTCGTCCCGGCGCACGATTGTAAACCGAGAAGTGACAGTCCCTGGTGGGTGTGTATTATTACTGCACAGTCTACCCGTGGAGGAGCTCTACCCGTGGAGGAGCAAGTGAACATCGCGTCGCCTGGAGCAACGATGGCCGTCGACTGGGAGCAGAGGGTCGATTTCGACCGCCTGCGACGCGACCGGCTCGCCCGGGCGCGAGCCGCGCTGGAGCGCTCCGACCTCGGCGCGGTCCTGCTCTTCGACCAGAACAACATCCGCTACGTCAGCAGCACCCACATCGGCGAGTGGGCTCGCGACAAGAGCGCCCGCTGCGTGCTGCTGCCGCGGAAGGGCGACCCGGTGCTCTGGGACTTCGGCTCCGCCGCCCGCCACCACCAGCTCTACGCGCCCTGGCTGCCGGAGACCAGTTGGCGGGCGGGGGTGACCAGCATGCGCGGCGCGATGCCGCGGGAGACCGGGGTGCCCGACCTGTTGGCCGGGCACGTCGCCGACGAGCTGGCCGAGCTGGGCCTGAGCGGCGAGCAGCTCGGCATCGACCTCACCGACATGGAGACCCTGGCCTCGCTGCACCGCCAGGGCATCGCCACCGCCGACGCCGCCCCGGTGATGCAGGAGGCGCGCAAGCTGAAGACCGCCGACGAGATCGCCCTGCTCGACCAGGCGGCGGCGATCGTCGACGCGATCTACGAGACGATCTACCGGATGCTGCGCCCCGGCGTGCGCGAGCACGAGGTGGTCGCCGAGGCCCAGCGCCAGCTGTTCGAGCTCGGCTCCGAGCAGGTCGAGGCGATCAACGCGGTCTCCGGCGAGCGCTGCAGCCCGCACCCGCACGTCTTCTCGGACCGCCTCCTGCGTCCCGGCGACCAGGCCTTCTTCGACATCATCCACTCCTTCATGGGGTACCGGACGTGCTACTACCGCACGTTCAGCGTCGGCGGCGCCAGCCAGCCGCAGCTCGACGCCTACAAGCAGTGCCGCGAGTGGCTCGACGCGGCGATCGACCTGGTCCGCCCCGGCGTGACCACCGACAAGATCGCGGCCGTCTGGCCGCGCGCCGAGGACCTCGGCTTCCCCAACGAGGAGTCCTGCTTCGGGCTGCAGTTCGGGCACGGGCTCGGGGTCGGCCTCTACGAGGCGCCGATGATCTCCCGCCTGCACTCCTTCGACGACCCGGTCGAGCTCGAGGTCGGGATGGTGTTCGCGCTGGAGACCTACTGCGCGGCGTCCGGCGGCAGCGGCGCGGCGCGGATCGAGGAGGAGGTGGTGGTCACGCCCGAGGGGCCGCGGATCATCACCCGCTTCCCCGGCGCCGAGCTGCTGGTCGCCGGCCGCCAGTACGTGCGCGGCGCCGACCTGGTCGCCGCCAACGGGGCCGGGGCCGACGGCGTCCAGCCGGCGCTCGCCGGCGTCGCCCCGGGGATCGGCTACTGATGGCGCGCGCCAAGCAGCCCGAGGCGACGGCGGAGATCGGGCGCGAGGAGCTGCTCGCGCTCTACCGCCGGATGCTCCTGATCCGGCGCTTCGAGGAGAAGGTGCAGTCGCTGTTCCAGGCCGGCGAGGTCCACGGCACCACCCATCTTTACTCCGGGCAGGAGGCCGTCGCGGTCGGGGTCGGCGACGCGCTCGGGCCCGAGGACCGGGTCGCGGGCACCTACCGCGGCCACGGCCACGCGCTGGCGCTCGGGGTCGACTCGGCGGCGCTGCTGGCCGAGATGCTCGGCCGCGAGACCGGCGTCTGCGGCGGCCGGGCGGGGTCGATGAACGTGATCGACCTCGAGCACCGGCTGATCGGCTGCTTCGGGATCATCGGCGGCAGCATCGCCGCCGCCACCGGGGCGGCGATGGCGGTGCGCGAGCGTGGCGGCGTCGCGGTCGCCTTCTTCGGCGACGGCACCACCAACCACGGCTACTTCCACGAGTGCCTCAACTTCGCCAAGGTGAACTCGCTGCCGGTCGTCTTCGTCTGCGAGAACAACCTCTACGGCGAGTTCACCCCCTGGGAGGACGTCACCGCCGGCCAGATCGCCGCGCGGCCGGAAACGCTGGAGATCCCGACCGAGACGGTCGACGGCAACGACGTGCGGGTGACGCGCCGCGCCGCCGCCGACGCCGTGGCGCGGGCACGGGCGGGGGAGGGGCCGGCCTTCGTGCAGGCGCTCACCTACCGCTTCGTCGGCCACTCGCGCAGCGACCCGGGCGCCTACCGCAAGCCCGGCGAGCTCGACGCCTGGAAGGGACGCGACCCGCTGCTGATCGCCGGCCAGGCGCTGGCCGAGCTCGGTGTCGACGCCGCCGAGCTCGAGCAGGTCGCCGCGTCGGTCGAGTCCGAGCTGACCGCCGCCGCCGAGGCGGGCCTGGCGGCCAGCTACCCGACCGCCGGCACCGCCGCGGAGTTCAAGACCGCCCGATGAGCGCGATCCCGATGCCCCGCCTCTCCGACTCGATGGAGGACGGGACGATCGTCCGCTGGCTGGTCGAGGACGGCGGCGCCGTCGCCGCCGGCCAGGAGCTGGTCGAGATCGAGACCGACAAGGCGGTGATGACCTACGAGGCCGAGGCGGCTGGCACCCTGGCGATCGCCGCCGGCGAGGGCGAGACCGTCGCGGTCGGCGACCCGATCGGGCAGCTGCTCGGTGCGGGGGAGTCGGCCCCGGAGGCGGCGCCCGCCCAGAGCGCGGCAGCGCCCGCGGCGTCGAGCACCGGCCCGGCCGCGGCGGCGCCCGCCCCGACGACCCGCCATGGCGCCCTGACGCCGCCGCGCGCCGCCGACGGAACCCGGCTGCGGGTGTCCCCGGTGGCGCGGCGGATCGCCGCCGAGCGCGGGGTGGAGCTGGTCGGCCTCGCCGGGAGCGGCCCGGGCAGCCGGATCGTCAAGCGCGACGTGCTCGGCGCGGCCGGCAACGGCGCCGCTCCGCAGGCGCCGGCGACGGGCTCCGCGGTCGAGGGCGCCCGTGGCGGCGCCCGGTTCGAGCCCGCCTCCCGGGTCCAGCAGACGATCGCCCGCCGGATGGCGGAGGCGAAGGCGAACCAGCCCGAGTTCGCGCTCGAGATCGAGATCGAGATGGGGCCGGCGCTCGACCTGCGGGCGCGGCTCAAGCAGGCCGCCGCCGGGGCGGGCCTGGCGGCGCCCTCGGTCAACGACCTGATCGTGCGGGCGGCGGCGCTGGCGCTGCGCGAGCACCCGAGGGTCAACGGCGCCTACGGCGACGGCGGCTTCGAGCTCTACGACCGGGTCAACGTCGGCGTCGCGGTCGCCGCCGAGGGGACGCTGCTGGTCCCGGTCGTCGCCGACGCCGACCGCCTCTCGCTGGACGAGATCGCCGCCCGCACCTCGGCGCTCTCGGCCAAGGCCCGCGAGGGGACCCTGACCGCGCCCGAGCTCTCCGGCGGCACCTTCACGGTCTCCAACCTGGGGATGTTCGGGATCACCTCCTTCACGGCGATTCTCAACCACCCGCAGGCGGCGATCCTCGCGGTCGGCGCGGTCCGCGAAATCCCGGTCGCCGTCGATGGCGAGCTGACGATCGGCCGCCGCATGAACGCGACCCTGATCTGCGACCACCGCATCCTCTACGGGGCCGACGCCGCGGCCTTCCTCGGCGAGGTGCGCACCCGGCTCGAAGAACCGTTCGGGCTTCTACTTCAAGGAGGGACGAGATGACGACCGACACCAAGGCAGCGACGCTCGAGTACCGGCGCGCGGTCCGCGACGCGCTCGACGAGGAGCTGGCCCGCGACGAGCGGGTCGTCTTCTACGGCGAGGACGTCGCCAAGCCCGGCGGCGTGTTCGCCGCCACCCCCGGCCTGCGCGAGACGCACGGCGAGCGGGTCTTTGACACTCCGATCTCCGAGCTGGCGATCACCGGCTCGGCCTTCGGCGCCGCGGTCTGCGGGCTGCGGCCGGTGATCGAGATCATGTTCGCCGACTTCCTGCCGCTGGCGATGGACGCGATCGTCAACCAGGCGTCCAAGTACTGGTACCTCTCCAACGAGCAGGCCAGCGTGCCGCTGGTCGTCCGCTCGGCGATGGGGGCGGGCGGCAGCTTCGGCGCGATCCACTCCCAGAACCCGGCCTCCTGGTTCGTCGGCGTGCCCGGCCTGAAAGTCGTTGCCCCGGCCTTCCCGGCCGATGTCAAGGCGCTGCTGAAGGCGGCGATCCGCGACGAGAACCCGGTCCTCTTCCTCGAGCACAAGCGGCTCTACTCGGTCAAGCAGGAGCTCGGCCCCGATGCGCCGGAGCTGCTCCCGATCGGCGTCGCCGCGGTGGTCCGCGAGGGCGCTGACGTCACCGTCGCAACCGCCTCCAAGAGCGTTCACGACGCGCTCGACGCGGCTGAGCAGCTGGCCGGGCGGGGCATCGACGTCGAGGTGGTCGACCTCCGCACCCTGCGGCCGCTCGACACCGAGACGGTCCTCGCCTCGGTCGCCAAGACCAACCGGCTGGTCGTGGTCGAGGAGGGCCCGCGCTCCGGCGGCTGGGCGGGCGAGGTGCTGGCCCGGGTCACCGAGCTGGCGCTGGAGGACCTCGACGACGCCTGGCGGATCGCCACCGACGAGCAGCCGATCCCCTACGCGCCGCCCCTGGAGCGCGAGTTCCTGCCCGGGACGGAGCGGATCGTCGCCGAAATCGAGTCGCGACTCGGCGCCGCGGCCGCCTGAGCGACCGCGGCGCCGGCGCGGCGCCTAGCGCAAGTCGACCAGGTCGGTGACGGTGTAGCTGGAGCCCTCGCCGTCGCGCTGCGCGGCGAAGCAGAAGCACCGCATCGTCGCCCCGGGGACCGAGGACCACATCGTGTGCGGCTCGTTCGGCGGGATGTAGATCAGGTCGCCGGGGCTGACCTCCTGCTTCTCCTCGCCGATCTGCATCCAGCCCTCGCCCTCGAGCACGTAATAGAACTCGCAGCTGTTGTGGTAGTGGGGCTCGATCCGGACGTCGGGCTCGACCGTGAACTCGTTGATGAACTCCAGGTGGGTGTTCTGGGATTCCTCGAACAGCTCGTCCTTGTCGAACATGAAGTAGGCCTTGATCGTGCCGGCGTGCTCCGACACTGCCTCCTTGCGGGCGGGTCGAATGTCCATTCCCTCTCCTCCTTTGGGCGGGTGTCCAGTCAGGCTACATGAAGGTCCCTACGGCCTCGGGCCGTGCGGGCACAAAACCCGGAGGCAAGCCGTGAGAATGCGGCCCGCTCCCAAGTCGCCCTGTGTATAGTAATACTTGACGAGCCGGAGGAGCTCGGGTTTCGACAGAGAGAGGTGAGCGAAGGATGGAGACGGGTCTCGCAGGAAAGACGGTGCTCATCACCGGCGCCGCGAAGGGGATCGGGCGGGCCAGCGCCGAGGCCTTCGCCGCCGAGGGCGCGAAGCTGGCGCTGCTCGACATCGCGGCCGACGAGCTGGCCGACCTGAGCGGCTCGCTGCAGGGCGCCGAGGTCAGCACCGCGGTCGCCGACCTCTCGACCAGGGTCGGGGTGGAGAGCGGGATCGAGGAGGCGCTGAAGCCCTACGGCGGCCGGGTCGACGTCCTCGTCAACAACGTCGGCGCCGGCTTCGTGCGCGGCTTCGACGACCTCGACGAAGAGGACTGGCAGCGGACGATCGAGCTCAACTTCTACAGCTACGTGCGGGCGATCCGGGCGGTGCTGCCGACGATGCGCGAGCACGGCGGGGCGATCGTCAACAACGGCTCCGACCTCGCCAAGCAGCCGGAGGCGGTGCCGATCGACTACTCCGTGTCGAAGGCGGCGGTGCTGGGCCTGACCAAAGCGCTGGCCCGTGCCGAGGCGCCGAAGATCCGGATCAACGCGGTCGCCCCGGGGCCGATCTGGACCCCCTTCTGGACCAAGCCCGGCGGCTTCGCCGACACCCTCGGCGAGGTGCACGGGATGCCGCCGCAGGAGGCGGTCGAGCACGAGCTCTCGCTGCGCCAGATGCCGCTCGCCCGGCTCGGCACGCCGGAGGAGGTGGCGCCGGTGATCGTCTTTCTCGCCTCCGATCTCACGAGCTTTGTCACCGGGAGCGTTTACGGAGTCGACGGGGGAACCGTCCGCGGCCTCTTCTAGGCGCGGCGCCCCGGAAACGACACCCAAGAACGACAGGAGCAACGATGCAGAGCATTTCCACCAAGACGACCGCCGGGCGGCGCGGCTGATGGGCGCGCTGGACAGCAAGGTCGCGATCGTCACCGGAGCCAGCTCCGGGATCGGCCGCGCCACCGCGAAGCTGTTCGCCGCCGAGGGCGCCAAGGTCGTCGTCGGCGCCCGCCGCCGCAACCTGCTCGACGAGCTGGTCGCCGAGATCGGCTCCGCCGGCGGCGAGGCGGTTGCCGTCGACGGCGACGTCACCGACGACGCCTTCGCCGCGGCCCTGGTCGCCGAGGCCGTCTCCCGGTTCGGCGGGCTCGACGTCGCGTTCAACAACGCCGGCACGCTTGGGCCGAGCGACGTCGCCCACGAGACCTCGGTCGAGGACTGGGACGAGGCGATCGCGATCAACCTGACCGCCAACTTCTACGCGGTCCGCCACCAGGTGCCGGCGCTGCTGGAGCGGGGCTCGGGTTCGCTCGTCTTCACCTCCTCCTTCGTCGGCCACACGGTGACGTTCCCGACCAAGGCGGCCTACGGCGCCGGCAAGGCGGGGCTGATCGGCCTGGTCAAGACCCTGGCGGTCGAGCTCGGCCCGCAGGGGATCCGCGCCAACGCGCTGCTCCCCGGCGGCACGATGACCGACATGGCGACGGCCTTCGCGCCGACCCCGGAGGCTCTGGAAGGGGTCGCCAGCCTGATGGCGCTGAAGCGGATCGCCGAGCCGGAGGAGATCGCCCAGTCGGCGCTCTACCTGGCCTCGGACCAGTCGAGCTTCACGACCGGCACCGCGATGCTGGTCGACGGAGGGCTCTCGGTCAACCGGGCCTGAACCATGCCTCGGGCGGGCCGGGGTCGCCGACGGCGATCCCGGCCCGCTTCCACCCTTTCTTTGTCAAGAGCGAGGAGATATAAGTGAACATCGCAGCCGCCGCCGACCATCCGCTCCTCCTCGCCGGCTCCCCCCACGAGACCGGCAACTGGGCCGAGGTTCCAAGCCCCTACGACGGCAACCAGGTCGGCCGCGTCGCAGTGGGCGACAAGGCTCTGGTCGACCAGGCCGCGAAGGCGGCTCACGCCGCCTTCGTCGAGGGCGGCTTTCCCCAGCACGAGCGCGCCGCGGTCCTGGAGCGCGCCGCCCACCTGGTCGCCGAGCGCGCCGAGCTACTGGCCCTGACGATCGCCCTGGAGGCCGGCAAGCCGGTAAAGACCGCGACAGTCGAGGCCCAGCGCTGCGCGGAGACCCTGCGCTTCAGCGCCGTGGAGGCACGCAAGCTGAGCGGGGGGACGGTGCCGATGGATGCCTCTCCTGCGGGCGAGGGAAAGCTCGGCGTGATGCTGAGGGTCCCCTACGGCGTGGTCGGGGCGATCAGCCCCTTCAACTTCCCGCTCAACCTCGTCGCCCACAAGCTCGGCCCGGCGATCGCCGCCGGCAACGCCGTCGTTCTCAAGCCCGCCGGACAGACCCCGATCAGCGCCCTGCAGCTGGCCGGAATCCTCTGCGAGGCCGGCCTGCCGAAGGGCTGGCTCTCGGTCATCCCCGGCCCCGGACGCAGCGTCGGTGACGCGATCGTCTCCCACCCCCTGACCCGGGCGATCACCTTCACCGGATCGGCCCCGGTCGGCTGGGGCATCCGCTCGGCGGTCCCCGACAAGAAGGTCAGCCTCGAGCTGGGATCGAACGCCCCCTTGATCGTCGACGCCGACGGCGACTGGGAGACCGCGGCCGACAAAGCGAGGATCCACGCCTTCTCCCACGCCGGGCAGTCCTGCATCTCGATCCAGCGCATCCTCGTCCACCGCGAGATAGCCGAGCCCTTCACCGAGCGCCTCCTGGCGGGCATCGCCACCTTGAAGGTCGGCGACCCCCTCGACCCGAACACCGACGTCGGCCCACTGATCACCCCCGGCGACAGAGACCGGGTCAAGGACTGGGTCGAGGAGGCGGTCGCAGCCGGGGCGCAGCTCCTCTGCGGCGGCGAGCTCACCGACGAGGGCCGCTGCCTGGCTCCCACCGTCCTGGGGTCCCCGCCCAAGGACGCCAAGGTCTGGCGCGAGGAGATCTTCGGCCCCGTCGCCACCCTCGATGAGTTCTCTGACTTCGACCAGGCCCTGCAGATGGCAAACGACTCCAAGTTCGGCCTGCAGGCCGGAGTCTTCACCCGCGACCTCGCCAAGGCTCTCGAGGCCGCCAGGACCCTGGAGTTCGGCGCCGTCCTCGTCAACGAGGTCCCCACCTTCAGAGCCGACCAGCAGCCCTACGGCGGGGTCAAGGAATCGGGCAACACCCGCGAGGGCCCCGCCTACGCGATCCAGGAGCTGACCGAGGAGCGCTTCATCACCCTGCAGGGGTAGTGGCCCCACCAAGAGGCCGTGGCAGAGGTTATGGGCACATAGTGCCCATAACCTCTGCCACGCGGGCCGGGCGGAATGCTCGGGCCGGGGTCCTGGCGGGCCTTGCGGTTGGGGTCGCGGTCGGGTGGAACACGGCCAACGTCGGCGCCGTCGCGGCGGTCAGCGCCGAGGCGTACGGCGTGGCGCTGGCCGTCGTCGGCCTCTTCACGACCGCCCTCTTCGTCACCCACCTGGCGACCCAGGTGCCCGGAGGGCGCCTGGTCGACCGCTTCGGCGCCCACCGGGTCTGCATCCTGGGAGCGACGCTGATCGCCTGCGGCGCGGCGGCCTCGATGATCGCGCCGGCGCCGGCGCTGGCGATCGGGGCCCGGGCGCTGACCGGGGTGGGGACGGGCCTCGGCTTCATCGCCGGTACCGCCTACGTGCGGCGGAGCGGCGGCTCGGCGTTCTCTCAAGGCCTCTACGGCGGGGTCGGGATCGGCGCCGCCGGCGCGGCGATCGCGATCGTCCCGCAGCTGGTCGCCCCCCTTTCCTGGCGCGCCCCCTACGCGACCGCCCTGGCGCTTGCGGTCGTGGCACTGGTCGTCCTCGTCGCGGCCCCGCCCGATCGCAGCGAGGCCCCGGTCGCCGTCGCCACCCCGACCACCGTCGTCCTCGACACCGGGCTCTACCGGCTGGCCCTGCTCTATTCGACCACCTTCGGCCTCGCCCTCGTCCTCGGCAACTGGATCGTCGAGCTGCTCGAAACTCACGTCGACGGGGGAGAGGCGGGGCTGATCGGCGGGCTGATCCTGGCCCTCGGGGTCCTCGCCCGTCCGTTCGGTGGCTGGATCGTCCGCAGCCACGGTGACCATGTGCGCCTCGCGGTCGGGCTCAGCCTCGTGGCCGGCGCCTGTGGCGCCGGCCTGCTCGCGGTCGCCGGCTCGGTCCCGGTTGCCGTACTCGGCTGCCTCCTGCTCGGGGTCGGTGGCGGGGTCTCCTTCTCCCCGGCCTTCACCGGCGCCGCCCTCCTGCGCCCCGACGCGCCGGCTGCCGCGGTCGGGTTCGTCAACGCGACGGCGGCGGCGACCGTGCTCGTCTGCACGCCCCTGGTCGGCCTCACCTTCTCGCTGCCGGGGGAGGGGAGGCTGGGCTTCGCGGTCGCGGCCCTGGTCTGGCTCGCCGCCCTCGCCCTGCTCCCCGACCGCCGCGCCCTCGGAAGCCCGCGGTAACACATGCTCAATTCTTCTTGCTTATTGGCCTGAACTCGGTTAAGACATTCCTCCGTACCCAAGCGAAAGGAATGACGATGACTGGCAAGTTGAAGGCCCTGGGATTGGCGCTCTTCGTGGCGCTGGCAGTCGGAGCGGTTGCCGCGCAGGTTGGCTCCGCCGGCGGCGAAGAACACGTCTTCACGACCACAGGGAGTTCCGACGAAACGGTCCTCACAGGCGAACAAAAGACAGAAGGGATCTCGCACCACGAATACACAGAACGGGAAGAGGCGATCGCCCAGAGCGAAGCGACGATCGAAAAAGAAGAAGAAGCGATCGAGAAAGCAGAAACAGAAATCGCCAACTTCCACGAAGAAGTGGAAAGCCTGAGCACCTTCACCCAGGCCGGCTTCATCAAGATAGCCGAATGCACCACAGCGACCTATACCGCGTCGTTCCCCGAAGAAGAAGCCAATGAATTTGCTGCTGTTCCCGAGTTCAGCGACTGCGGGTGGAGCGAATCGTCGATCGTCAACATTACGAACAACGGGTGCACATTCAGATTTGAAGGCGAAACAACAGAAAATCCCATCGAAAAAGCCATTGATGCGCCATTCGCGCTTGTGTGTGAAGAAGGGGGCGCAATCGAAATCGAAATCGTGACCCTCGGCTGCCATATCGACATGCCATCGCAGGAAGAACTGCATGGAGTCGCTTACGAAAATCTGCCCGAAGACGGCCCGGGCAAACGGGACGCTTTGCAGGTGGCGGCGACAGTGGGAGGGGTCACTGGGTTCACGACGGGCGGTTTCGTCTGCGAACTGATGGAACTGGGGGGCATGGAACAGGAACACAACAACTTTGGCTTCGAAGGCATGATCGTCTTCACAGGCTATGAAGGCGAAGTGGAAGGGCACAATGCGCCGGTCGAGGGGGACCAGGTCGATTTCGCCGTTGAATAGAGGCGGAACGACTCAGCCGGCCAGCACCAGGTCGACGTAGCCGTCGGCGATCCGGTCGGGGCTGAGGCGGCCGCGGGGCCGGTGCCACTGGGCGGTGTGGTTGACCATGCCGAGCAGCGCGACGACCAGCAGGCGGGGGTCGACCGCGGCCGTCCGGCCTTCGGCCCGGGCGCCCTCGACCACGCCCTCGAGCAGGCGCTCGAAGCGCTTGCGGCTGGCGCGCACCTCGCGCCACTGGGCGCCGTGGTCGATCGTGTGGCGCTCCTGCTGGAAGACCAGCATGTGGTCGCGGTGCTCGATCACGTGGGCGACCCAGAGCCGGACCAGGTCGCGGAGCTGCTCGGCGGCCGGATCGGGGCCGCTGGCCAGAGCCTCGGCCTCGGAGAGCAGCGGCTCCATCAGCTGGTCGCAGATCGCGATCAGCAGCTCCTCCTTGCTGGGGAAGTAGTGGTAGATAGCGCCGGTCGCCCGGCCCAGCGCCTCGCCCAGCTCGGGGACCGAGGTCTGGTCGTAGCCATTGCGGGCGAAGACCCGCGCCGCCTCGGTCACCAGCTCGGCGCGGCGGCGGTCCCAGCGGGCGCCGGTCCTGGGGCTGTCGGGACGGGGCACCGGCCGAGTATCCCGAAAACCGACAGAGCTTTCAAAGTTTGAACGAAGATTCGGTACAGTTGCGGGGTGCGCTTCGACCTCGACGACGACACGCGTCTGCTACAGGGGACGGTGCGCGAGTTCGCGCTGGAGGAGGTGGCGCCGGTCGCCGAGGAGCTCGACCGGACCAAGTCCTTTCCCTACGAGATCGTCGCCCGGATGGGGGAGCTGGGCTGGATGGGGATCCCCTTCCCGGAGGAGGTCGGCGGCGCCGGCGGCTCGACGATCCAGTACACGGTGGCGGTCGAAGAGCTGACCCGGATCGACTCCTCGGTCGCGATCACCCTCTGCGCCCACACCTCGCTCGGCACCCAGCCGATTTACCTGTTCGGATCCGACGAGCAGCGCCAGCGGTGGCTGCCCGACCTCTGCGCCGGCCGCAAGCTCGGCGCCTTCGGCCTCACCGAGCCGGAGGCGGGCAGCGACGCCGGCAACGTCAGGACCCGGGCCCGGCTCGACGGCGAGGAGTGGGTTGTCGACGGCGCCAAGCAGTTCATCACCAATGCCGGCACCGAGATCTCCGGCCACGTCGCGATCACCGCCCGCACCGGGGAGGAGGAGATCTCCAACCTGATCGTCGAGCGCGGCGCCCCCGGCTACGAGCAGGGCGAGCCCTACCGCAAGATGGGCTGGAAGGCCTCCGACACCCGGCCGCTGAGCTTCGAGCAATGCCGGGTCCCGGCCGAGAACCTGCTCGGCCCGCGCGGCGCCGGCTTCAAGCAGTTCCTGCACGTGCTGGACATCGGCCGGATCGGGGTCGCGGCGATGGGCGTCGGGCTGGCGCAGGGGGCGCTCGACGAGGCGCTCGCCTACGCGAAGGAGCGGCGCGCCTTCGGCCAGCCGATCTCCCGCTTCCAGGCGATCCAGGCGAAGCTGGCCGACCTCTCGACCGAGATCGAGGCGGCGCGGCTGCTGGTCTGGAAGGCGGCGCTGCTCAAGGACGAAGGGCGCGACTTCAGCCTCACCGCGGCGCAGGCGAAGCTGAAGAGCGGCCGGCTCGCGGTCCGCGCCAGCGAGGAGGCGGTCCAGATCCACGGCGGCTACGGCTACATCGAGGAGTACCCGGTCTGCCGCTTCTACCGCGACGCCAAGATCCTCACGATCGGCGAGGGCACCGACGAGGTGCAGCAGATGGTGATCGCCAGGGCGCTGGGCGCGTAGCGATGGCGAAGGCGGTGGTCGAGGGCGCGCGCGAGGCTCACCTGGAGCTGATCGAGGAGCTGCGGGCCGAGCTGGCACTGGCCCGCCGGGGTGGGGGCGCCGAGGCGCTGGAGCGCCACCGCTCGCGCGGCAAGCTGACGGCGCGCGAGCGGATCGAGGAGTTGCGCGACCCCGGCACCGAGTTCCTCGAGCTCTCGCCGCTGGCGGCGCACGGTATGTATGACGGGGCGGCGCCGGGCGCCGGGATCGTCACCGGGGTGGCCGAGATCGAGGGTCGCCGCTGCGTCGTCGTCGCCAACGACGCCACCGTCAAGGGCGGCACCTACTACCCGATCACGGTCAAGAAGCACCTGCGGGCGCAGGAGGTGGCGCTGCACAACGAGCTGCCCTGCGTCTACCTGGTCGACTCGGGCGGCGCCTACCTGCCGCTGCAGGACGAGGTGTTCCCCGACCGCGAGCACTTCGGCCGGATCTTCTTCAACCAGGCGACGATGTCGGAGCGCGGGATCCCCCAGCTCGCCGCGGTGATGGGCTCCTGCACCGCCGGCGGTGCCTACGTGCCGGCGATGAGCGACGAGACCGTGATCGTCAGGGAGCAGGGGACGATCTTCCTCGGCGGCCCGCCGCTGGTCAAGGCGGCGACCGGGGAGGAGGTGAGCGCCGAGGAGCTCGGCGGCGGCGACGTCCACGCCCGCAAATCGGGGGTCGCCGACCACCTCGCCGCCGACGACCGCGAGGCGCTGCGGATCCTGCGCGGCGCCGCGGCGACCCTGCCGACGACCCCGGCGCCGCCCTGGCAGCGACGCGAGCCGCGCCCGCCGGCGCTCGACCCCGACGGCATCCTCGACGTCGTCCCGGTCAGCTCGCGCACCTCCTACGACGTCCGCGAGGTGCTGCGCCGGCTCGTCGACGGCGGCGAGCTGCACGAGTTCAAGCGGCTCTACGGCAAGACCCTGGTCTGCGGCTTCGCCCACCTCGACGGCCACCCGGTCGGGATCCTCGCCAACAACGGGATCCTCTTCTCCGAGAGCGCCCTCAAGGGCACCCACTTCATCGAGCTCTGCGACCGCCGCGGCATCCCGCTGCTCTTCCTCCAGAACATCACCGGCTTCATGGTCGGGCCGCGCCACGAGGCCGGCGGGATCGCCAAGGACGGGGCGAAGCTGGTCACCGCGGTCTCCTGCGCCCGGGTGCCGAAGCTGACCGTGGTGATCGGCGGCTCCTTCGGCGCCGGCAACTACGGGATGTGCGGTCGGGCCTACTCGCCGCGCTTCCTCTTCATGTGGCCCAACGCGCGGATCTCGGTGATGGGCGGCGAGTCGGCGGCTGCCGTGATGGCCGCGGTCGGCCGGCCCGAGGAGGGCGCCGAGCTGCGCGAGCAGTACGAGCGCCAGGGCCGCGCCCTCTACTCCACCGCCCGGCTCTGGGACGACGGCATCATCGACCCCCGCGAAACCCGCCAGGTCCTCGCCCAAGCCCTAGCCGCCTGCGCCTCAGCCCCCCTCGGCGACGTCGGCTACGGCGTGTTCCGGATGTAGGCGGCGCCACCCTCCATCCCGTGGTTCCTTTTTGACGCATAGCGTCAAAAAGGAACCACGGGATGCTCGATCGGAGTCAGGGGCGCGGCGGCGTCCCCTCGACCCAGGTCGCGTCGTCGCCCTCGACCTCGCGCTTCCAGATCGGGGTCTCGGCCTTGATCCGGTCGATCGCTTCGCGGGCCGCCTCGAAGGCGGGGCCGCGGTGGGCGGCGGCTACGGCGACGATGACGCTTGGCTCGCGCAGCGGGACGGGGCCGACCCGGTGCTCGGCGGCGATGCCCTCGATCTCGTGACCGGCGAGGAGGTCTTCGAGGATCGCGGCGATCCGCTCCTCGGCCATCGGCAGGTAGGCCTCGTACTCGAGGCGGTCGACCTGGCGGGTGGTGCCGTGGAAGGTGACGATCGCGCCGGTGCCGTCGGTGGACACAAGCGCGGTGAGGCGCTCGGCTGAGAGCGGCTCCTCGGTGACCCGGGCGTGTGGCCCCCCGGCGCCGCCGCTGACCGGGGGGATCAGGGCCAGCTCGTCGCCGTCGGCCAGCACCGTCCGCGGTTCGGCGTAGGCGCGGTTGACCGCCATCACCACCGAGAGCGAGTCGAGTGCCGTCGCGAGCGCCGGGTGCTGGGCCGCGAGGGCGTCGAGCGCGTCGCCCACCGTGGCGCCGGCCGGCAGCTCGACGTCGACCGCATCGCTCCCGGCGCGCTCGCGGAGGATGGCGAAGAGGCGGACGCGGTGGACCACGGGAACTATCCTAGGCCGATGAGCGCGCAGCCCGGCTCCGGCGACCAGCCCCGGCTCACCCACATCGACGGCGACGGCGCGGCGCGGATGGTCGACGTCGGCGCCAAGCCGGCGACCCGCCGGGTCGCGCGGGCGGAGGCGACGGTGCGGATGTCGCCCGGGACCGCCGCCGCGGTCAGCGCCGGCGACGCGCCGAAGGGCGACGTGATCGGGACCGCGCGGCTGGCCGGGATCCAGGCCGCGAAGCGGACCGACGAGCTGATCCCGCTCGCCCACTCGGTGCCGCTCTCCCACGTCGACGTCGAGGTCGAGGTCGACGCCGGGGCGGGCCTGGCGCGGATCGAGTGCAGCGCCTCGACCGTGGCCGGCACCGGGGTCGAGATGGAGGCGCTGACCGCCTGCAGCGTCGCCGCCCTCACCCTCTACGACATGGTCAAGGCGATCGAGCGCGGGGTGACGATCGAGCGGGTCGAGCTGGTCGAGAAGACCGGCGGCAAGAGCGGTGACTGGCGACGCGACGCCTAGCCCCGGGCCGCGCGCCGCGATCGTCACCGCCAGCAGCTCCCGGGCTCGGGAGGGCGGCGCCGACGAGTCGGGCGACGCCCTGGTCGCCTTCGTGGAGGCGCTTGGCGGCACGGTCGTCGGTCGCGAGCTGGTCGCCGACGACCGCGACGCACTCGAGGCTTGCCTGCGTCGCTGGGTGGCCGAGCCGGGCTGCGACCTCGTCCTCACCACCGGCGGCACCGGCTTCTCGCCCGACGACGTCACCCCCGAGGCGACCGAGGCGGTGGTCGAGCGCCGCGCGCCGGGGATCGCCGAGGCGATGCGCGCGGCCTCCGCCGCCCACACCCCGAACTGGATGCTCTCCCGAGGGGCTGCCGGGATCAGCGGCACGACCCTGATCGTCAACTTCCCCGGCAGCCCGAAGGCGATCGGCGAGGCGGGCGAGGCGATCGCCGCGGCGCTCCCGCACGCGGTCCGGTTGCTGCGCGGCGAGCAGGGTGGGCACGGGCGGTGAGGGGGGAGGCTCTGGAGGTCGCCGCGGCTCGGGGCCTGCTCCTGGCCGAGGCGCCGCCGCCGCGCACCGAGGAGGTGCCGCTGGCGGAGTGCGTCGGCCGGGTCACCGCCGCCCCGGTCCGCGCCGCCGCCCCGGTCCCCGGCTTCGACAACTCGGCGATGGACGGGTACGCGGTGCGCAGCGCCGACCTCGCCGCCGGCCCGGCGCCGCTGCGACTCGTCGGCGAGTCGCGGGCCGGCCGTCCCGCCGCGGCCGGGCCGGGGCCGGGGGAGGCGGTCTGGATCTCGACCGGGGCGGCGCTGCCCCCTGGCGCCGACGCCGTCGTCCCGGTCGAGGAGGCGCGCGAGGAGGACGGCGCGGTGGTCCCGACCGCGGCTCCGGTCCGGCCCGGCGCCCACGTCCGCCGCGCCGGCGAGGACGTCGAGGCCGGGGCCGAGGTGCTGCCGGCCGGCCGCCGGATCGGCGCCGCCGAGGTCGGCGTGCTGGCCAACCTCGGGCTGGCCCGGGTCGCCTGCGCCCGCCGGCCGCGGCTGGCGCTGCTGACCGGCGGCGACGAGCTGGTGGAGCCGGGCGAGCCGGCCGGGCCGGGGCAGATCTACGACTCCAACCGGTTCGCGCTGCTGGCGATGGCTGCCGAGGCCGGGGCGGAGGCCTCCCACGCCGGCGGCATGCCCGACGACCCCGCCGGCACCCGCGAGGCGATCGGCGCCGCCCTCGACGCCGACCTCCTCGTCCTCACCGGCGGCGTCTCGGTCGGCCGCCACGACCACGTCAAGGAGGCGCTGGCCGAGCTCGGGGTCGAGCAGCTGTTCTGGCGGGTGGCGCTGCGGCCCGGCGGCCCGACCTGGGGCGGGGTGCTGCGCCGGCCCGAGGGCCGCCCGACCCTGGTCTTCGGCCTGCCCGGCAACCCCGTCTCCGCCCTGGTCACCTTCCGCCTCTTCGCCCAGCCGGCGCTGCTCGCGGCGACCGGGCGCGACCCCGACGAGGGCCGGGCGAGCGCCGTCCTCGCCGAGCCGGTCGCCACCAAGCTCGGCCGCGAGGCCTACCTGCGCTGCCGGCTCGAGCCCGGGGAGAGGGGCTGGCTGGCGCGCCTGACCAGCGACCGCCAGGGCTCGCACGTGCTCAGCTCGATGCTCGGCGCCGACTGCCTCGCCGCGATCCCGGCCGACCGCGACACGGTCGAGGCGGGCGAGCGGGTCGAAGTGCTGCTGCTCTGAGCGGCGGCGGCTCAGCCGCCGATCGCCGACATCGTCCGCTCCGGCTGCACGAAGCCCGGCTCGTTGACCCGGTGTTTGAGCTCCTTGCGCCAGACCGCCTCGCGGACGATCCGCTCCAGCTCGGCGTCGTCGGCGCCCTCGCGCAGCGGCCCCCGCAGGTCGGTCTCGCCGAGCGAGAAGAGGCAGGTGCGCAGCCGCCCGTCGGCGGTCAGCCGGATCCGGTTGCAGTCGGCGCAGAAGGGCTGGGAGACGGGGTTGACGAACCCGATCCGGCCGCGGCCGTCGGCGAAGCGGTAGACGCGGGCGGTGGCGTGCGGCTCGCGCGGGCACGGCTCCAGCGGGTGGACCGCTTCGATAGCGGCGCGGATCTCCTCGCCGCCGAGGACCTGGCCGGGGTCCCAGTTGCGGTCGGCGTCGAGCGGCATGAACTCGATGAACCGGACCTCGTAGGGGTGGTCGCGGGCGAACTCGGCGAAAGGGATCGCTTCGCTCTCGGTGAAGCCGCGGATCGCCACCGCGTTGACCTTGACCGGGTGGGCCGTTGGGAAGGCGGCCAGCGCCTCGAGGCCGCGCAGCACCTGCGGCAGCGCGTCGCGCCGGGTCAGCTCGTAGAAGCGGTCGCGCTGCAGCGAGTCGATCGAGACGTTGAAGCGGTCGATTCCGGCCGCGACCAGGTCCCCTGCCTGGCGCTCCAGCATGTACCCGTTGGTGGTCAGCGCCAGCTCCTCGACCCCCGGGGTGTCGCGCAGCATCGCGACCAGGTGGGGCAGCTCGCGGCGGACCAGCGGCTCGCCGCCGGTCAGTCGCACGTCGGAGACCCCGATCGAGGCGAAGATCTCGACCAGGCGGGCGATCTCCTCGAAGCTGAGGATCTCCGCGCGCTGCAGCCAGGGCATCCCCTCGGCCGGCATGCAGTACTGGCAGCGGAAGTTGCAGCGGTCGGTGACGGAGACCCGCAGGTCTTCGATCGCCCTTCCGTGACCGTCGGTCAGCTGCTCGCCCACCGACCCAGGCTACCTGGGGGCTCGGGCCGGCGATGGGACGGGAAACGGCGGCGGCGCAGCGGCGCTATTGGCGGGCGCCAGCGGCGTTACGATGGCTCCAGGTGGCCTGAATGCGTCGGCGTCTCGATCCGGAGGATCGGCGGAGGGAGATCCTCCAGGCGGCGACGCGGGCTTTCGCCACCCGTCCCTACGACGACGTCCACGTCGAGGCGGTCGCCGCCGAGGTCGGGGCGAGCCGGGCGCTGGTCAACCACTACTTCCGCGACAAGCAGGGCCTTTACCTGGCGGTGGCGCGGCAGATGGTCGAGCGCACCCCGGAGATCGTCCGGCGCGACCTCGGGGGCAGCGTCGAGGAGATGGTGGCCGCCAACACCGCCGCCTGGCTCGACACGGTCGAAGCCAGCCCGCAGGCGTTCCTCTCGTTCCGGGCCGGTGGGCCGGCGGGCGGGGACTCGCGGCTCGACGAGTTCCGCGACCAGCTGCGCGACCGGCTGGCGCGGCGGATGCTGGCCAACCATCTCGGCGAGGCCGAGCCCCCGGCGGCGGCGCTTGCCGTGATGCGGGCCGAGCTCGGCCTGATCGAGCAGGCGGTCGCCGACTGGATCGCCGGTCGCGGCGGCGACCGTGCCCAGACCGAGGCGCTGATCGCCGCCAGCATTCTCGCCACCGTGCGCGAGGTGCTGCCGGCGGTGCTCGAGGTTCCAGCCGACGGCTCGGCGGGCTGAACGCCGGCGGGGCGGCCCCGACCTTCGTCCAGGTTGTCGGGACCGGTTGATAGCTTGCTGGCGCGCGTCAATAACCAGCCGTTCGAACTCGCTACGGAGGACTCCCGATCGTGACTGCCCGCTCCCGCTTCTCCGGCGCAGCCCTGGCGCTGCTCGCCGCACTCGCCCTGGCCGTGACGCTCGCGCCGACCCCGGCTGCCGCCGCCACGAACAAGGGCGGCGTGCTGAAGGGAACGACGCCGATGCGCGGGATGAACGTCGTCCTCTACGCCGCGGCGCCCGGCGCCAAGCGGCCGGCGATTCTCGGCAGCGCCCGCACCCGCGGCGGCGGCAGCTTCACGCTGCGCTACCGGCGCTCCGGCTCGGCCGCGGTCAAGTACCTGGTCGCGACCCGGCCCGGCGGTGGCGCCGAAGCCGGCTACCCGGTGCCGGGCAACACCTACCGCCTGGCCGCCGCGCTCGGCGCCGGCAAGGTCCCGCGCCGCGCTGCTGTCAACGAGCGGACCACGGTCGCGATCGGGTTCGCGATGGCGCAGTTCCTCAGCGCCAACCGGGTCGGCGGCAAGAACCCCGGCCTGCGCAACGCGGCGGCGATGACCTGGAACCTGGTCGGCCACCGCAAGGGCGGCCTCAGCCCGGTCCTACGCCGCTACCCGAACGGGTTCTCGACCTCGGCGCTGCGCACCTTCGGCTCGCTCGCCAACCTGCTGACGATCTGCCGCGCCCAGAGCCAGCGCTGCGCGACCCTGCTCAAGGTGGCGAGCGCCCCGGGCGGTCGCGAAGCGCGCGACACGCTGGCCGCGGTGACCAACATCGCCCAGAACCCCTGGCGCAATGTGCGCGGCCTCTTCCGGCTCTCGCTGCGCACCCGCGGCATCTTCGGCCCGGCCCTGGCGCCGGGCGAAAGGCCCAACGCCTGGACGCTGGCGCTGCGCTTCGAAGGCGGCAAACCGCGGGCGCTCGACGGGCCGGGGAACATCGCGATCGACCGCAAGGGGACGCTCTGGGTCGGCAACAACTACGAATACAACCGCGATCTGACGAAGGCGGTCTGCGCCGGCAAGGTGCTGCTGCGCTTCACCCCGACCGGCCGCTACTACCCGGGCTCGCCGTATGAAAGCGGCGGCACCACCGGGGTCGGGTTCGGGGTCACCATCGACACCAAGGACCACGTCTGGGTCGGCAACTTCGGCTTCGAAGGGGTCGGCTGCAAGGGCACCCCGCCGCCTCACAACAGCGTTTCCGAGTACAAGCCGAACGGCGAAGCGGTCTCCCCCGACCTGGAAGAAGTGAGCGAAGAATCGCCGGCCGGCTCGGGCGAATTCGTCACCAAGTACAAGGGTGGCTGGGAAGACGGCGAAATCTTCTGGCCGCAGGCGACGATCTCCGACCGCAAAGGCAACATCTGGATCGCCAACTGCGGCAACAACAGCGTCACCAAATACCCCAACGGCGACCACACGCTGGCGGAAAACTTCTCCGCCGCGCACCCGAAGAAACCGGGCCTGCCGTTCGACCTGGAACGGCCCTTCGGCGCCGCCTCGACCAACGCCGGCGAGATCTACGTGACCGGCAACGAGAGCCGGACCGTGGCGCTGCTCGGGCCCGACGGCGCGGTCCGCAAGCGGATCTCCGGCGGCGGCCTGCACCGGCCGATGAGCGTCGCCACCGACAGCGGCGGCAACGCCTGGGTCACCAACTCGACCTGGGTGGTCGCTCCCTGCGTCGGCGAATTCCACCCCGAGGGCGGTCCGAGCAAGGGCGGCAGCGTCACCCTGATCCGGTCCGGCGGCGAAGTGGCCGCCAAGAACCCGTACCGCAACGGCGGCATCGTCAACGCCTGGGGGATCGCGGTCGACGGCGACGACCAGGTCTGGGTCGCCAACTTCGGCGGCAACCGGCTGGCCCAGCTCTGCGGGACCCGGACCAGCACCTGCCCGCCCGGCAAGCGCCGGGTCGGCGCCCCGATCTCGCCAAGCAGGACCGGGTACGGGTTCGACGGCCTGACCCGCAACACCGGCCTCGCGGTCGACCCCTCGGGCAACGTCTGGCTCGTCAACAACTGGAGGAACGTGCCGATCCAGCGCAACCCCGGCGGCTTCCAGATCGTCGCCTACCTCGGGGTCGCGTCCCCGGTCAAGGCCCCGCTGATCGGCCAGCCCCAGCGCCCCTGACCTAATCCACCCGCTCATCGATTCCGTGGTTCCTTTCGGACCCATTGCGTGCGTAAGGAACCACGCGATGGGTGGGGGCTTACTCCGGGCGGAGCGCTTTCAGCACCTCGGCGGCGGCGCGCTCGCCGGAGCTGACGGCGCCGTCCATGTAGCCGTTCCAGACGGTCGCCGTCTCGGCGCCGGCCCAGTGCAGCGGCCCGACCGGGGTGCGGAGGGCGTGTCCGTATTCGGTCCAGCCGCCGGGGACCATCAGGCAGCCGTAGCAGCCGCGGGTCCACTCCTCCTCGGCCCAGACCCGCTCCACGAAGCGCTCCGGCCGGGCGGCGCGCGCCCCGAACAGGCGGGCGTGGCCGGCGAGGACCGCCTCGCGGCGCTCGGAGGCGGGGCGGGCGCCCCACTGGCGCGCCAGCCGTCCCTCGAGGAAGCCGAGCAGGACTCCGGGGCTGCCGTCGGGCGGCGAGTTGTCGAAGACGACCCGGGCCGGGCCGACGTCGGTCGCCGCCTGTCCGGAGAAGCCGTCGTCGCGCCAGAACGGGGTCTCGTAGATCGCCATCGTCTTTACCACCGTGCCCTGCGGCATCCGCTGGGTGAGCTGGTCGCGCGGGCCGGGTAGCGGCGGGTAGTAGGCG
>Ga0210063_1000181_pt1 | contig 21736 bp, 13 predicted proteins | sample Muzzi_PWA_D1_FD_185529 | JGI IMG/M metagenome (GOLD analysis project Ga0210063, IMG submission 185529) | Wetland microbial communities from San Francisco Bay, California, USA, that impact long-term carbon sequestration - Muzzi_PWA_D1 (SPAdes) | ecosystem: Environmental > Aquatic > Marine >... | reverse complement strand
CCCGCCGCTCCATGGCGGCGTCGGCGGTCCCCCCGGGTCCCCGGAGCGGCCCCCCCGCAATGGCCCCGGTCGCCCGCCCCTGCCGCCCGATCTGAGCACCGACCTGCGGGCCGGTGCCCTGCGGGTGGTGGCCCGGCAAGCGGTACAGATCGACGGCGCAGAGCATGGCACGGTGGTGGCGTTGATGGGCCGGAGTCGAGGGCGCGGCGGCAACCCGATGGCGCCGTCGGCGTGGTTGTTCTCCCTGCCGATCACCCTGATTCTGGCGGCGTGTGCCGGCCTCCTGCTCTTCCGCCTCTTCCTGAACCGGCTACGGGCTCTGGAGGTTCTGGCGGGCCGGGTCGAGGCGGGCGATCTGGGCGCCCGGGTGCGGGTGGTGCGCAAGGATGAGATCGGTCGCCTCGGCATGCGTCTCAACCGCATGACGGCAGCGCTGGAGGAGGCCCACCAGGAGCTGGCGCGGGCGGACCAGCAACGTCGCCGTCTGCTGGCGGATATCTCCCACGAACTGGCCACCCCTCTGACCTCGATCCGTGGCTATACCGAGACCCTGCTGGATCCGGCGGTCCCCACCACTGCGGAGGAACGCGAGGGCTACCTGCGGGACGTCCTGGATGAGGCGCGCCGGATGAACCTGCTGATTCAGGATCTCTTCGAACTGACCCGGCTGGAAGCCGAGGCGGGCGGACTGGAGCGGGAGTCCCTGGACTGGACGGCCCTGTGCCGCAATACCATGGAGCGTTTCGAGCCGCGCTTCCGGCAAGCGGGCCTGGGTCTGCGCTGGCAGGGGGCCGTGGAGCCGAGCTGGCTCTCCGCCGATGGCCGCCGCCTGGAACAGGTGTTGGAAAATCTGCTGGCCAACGCCCTGCGCTACGTGCCCCGGGGGGGCACGGTCACCCTCTCCCTGGAGAGCCTCGCCGGGGGCTACCAGCTGGCGGTGCGGGACGATGGCCCGGGGATCCCGGAGGCGGATCTGCCCCACGTCTTCGACCGCTTCTTTCGCGCCGCCAGCGCCCGCGGTGCCCCGGGCTCCGGGCTGGGGTTGGCCATCGTGAAGGAGATCGTCGAGCGCCATGGGGGGACGGTGCGGGCCACCACCCGGCAGGGCTCCGGCACGGTCTTTCACGTCTTTCTACCCGCCACCGACGCCGTGCAGTAATTGTCCCAAGGCGTACCACATTTCTACCCAATTTAGCGCCTAGTCTGAGGCTGTTCACAGGACGGAGCGGGCCGTCACGGGCGCCTCCCAGGCCTCGTCGGGCGCCCCGTCCTAGCATCCGGACCCGCAATCTCAACACCGGGTCTGGCCCATCCAGGCGACAGATTTGGAGGTATGACATGTCCCGATTCGGTTCCCAAGCGCTTCTCGGGGGTAGCCTTTTCACCCTTTTCCTACTTCTCGCCCTGCCGGGCCCGCTGCCCGTCCAGGCTCAGGATGCACGGGCCACCGGTGTGACCCTTCTCGACGACAGCCCCGAATCCCCGGTGCGGCGGATCCGTCGCCAGGCCATGCCCGAGGAGCCGCGACCGGCCCCCCCGGCGGATGGTGTGCGGAGCATCGATGGCAGCGGCAACAATCCCCTGGACGGGGAGATGGGGGCCACCCACACGCAGCTCCTGCGGCTGGTGCCCTCCGCCTACGCCGATGGTGTGGCGGCGCTGGCCGGTCCCGGGCGGCCCAACCCGCGGGCCATCAGCAACGCCGTCAGCGCCCAGAGCGAGTCGATGCCGAACCCCCTGGGGCTCAGTGACTATCTGTGGCAATGGGGTCAGTTCATCGATCACGACGTCGATTTGACGGATGGCGTCGTGCCAGCGGAACCAGCCAACATCGCCATCCCTGCGGGGGATCCCTTCTTTGATCCGGAGGGCACCGGAACCGTGGAGATGGCGCTGAATCGATCGATCTACGATCCCCAGACCGGTCAATCCGTGGATGATCCTCGCCAGCAGATCAACGAGATCACCGCCTGGATCGACGCCTCCAACGTCTATGGTTCGGATCCGGAGCGGGCCGCTGCCCTGCGCACCCTGGACGGCACCGGCCAGTTGCGCACCAGCGAAGGCGCTCTGCTGCCCTTCAACACGGCGGGGCTGCCCAACGCGGGTGGCTCCAGCAGCGCCCTCTTCCTGGCGGGCGACGTGCGCGCCAACGAGCAGGTGGGCCTGACCGCCATGCACACCCTGTTCGTGCGGGAGCACAACCGCATCGCCCGTAACCTGGCGGCGCGGCGACCGGAGTTGAGCGGGGACGCCCTCTACGAGCGGGCCCGGCGCCTCGTCGGGGCCGAAATCCAGGCCATCACCTACCGGGAATTCTTGCCCGCCCTGCTCGGTCCCGGCGCCCTGGCGCCCTACCCCGGCTACCGTCCGGAGGTCGATGCGCGCATCGCGAACGAGTTTTCCACCGCCGCCTATCGCTTCGGCCACAGTGCCTTGAGCCCGACCCTGTTGCGGCTGGACGAACAGGGGGCGGAGGTCGCCGAGGGCCACCTGGCTCTGCGGGATGCCTTCTTCGCCCCCCAGCGCCTGATCGACGAAGGCGGCATCGAGCCGGTGCTGCGGGGGTTGGCCAGCCAGGTGTGCCAGAGCGTCGATCCCCTGGTCATCGACGACGTCCGCAACTTCCTCTTCGGCCCTCCCGGGGCGGGGGGCTTCGACCTGGCGAGCCTCAACATCCAGCGGGGTCGGGACCACGGCTTGCCGAGCTACAACGCGGTGCGGCGGGCTTTGGGGCTGCGTCCGGCTCGGAACTTCGGGGACATTAGTTCCCGTCCGGAGATCCGCCGTCGTTTGCGCTCGGCGTACGGCGCCGTGGAGGCCATCGATCTTTGGGTGGGCGGTCTGGCGGAGGATCCCTTGCCCGGCGCGATGGTGGGCGAGCTGTTCCGGGCGATCCTGAAGGATCAATTCGAAGCGCTGCGGGACGGTGACCGCTTCTGGTACCAGCGGGTGCTGAGTCGCCAGGAGCAGCGGCAGGTCGAGGGCACCCGGCTGGCGGACATCATCCGTCGCAATACCTCCATCGGTGACGAGATCCCGGACGATGTCTTCCACGTCCGGAGTGCGGCACCGAGCGGCGGCGTCTGACGCCCTCCGGTTGGCGGTTGCCGGGGCGTCGAGGTCTGAAAGGTCAGATCCCGGCGCCTCGGCCCTTGTGTGGTCGCGCCCAAGACGGCAGGATAGCGGTATTGCGTTCTATCGTTGATCGATGCCGGAGGCAAAGGAGGGGCAGATGCGCACACAGGGGAGAGGTCGGATAGCGGGAAGGCCAGGAAAGGGATGGATCGCCGGGCTCGGGGCGCTGGTCCTGGCGCCGCTGCTGCTGGGCGGTTGCGCCGGGAAGGGAGCGATCGAGGCGCCGACTCGGGTAGCGGAATCCGCTGCCCGGGGGCGGTTCCAGATCCTCCAGATCAACGATGTCTACAAGATCGAGGGGCTGGAAGAGGGTGCCGTCGGGGGCCTTGCCCGGGTGCGGGCCCTGCGTCAGAAACTCGAAGCGGAGGCCGACACCAAGGGGCCGGTGCTGGTGCTCCACGGCGGGGACCTGCTGTTCCCGTCGGTGATGAGCAAATTTCTCGACGCCCGTCCGATGGTCGCGGTGCTCAACGGTCTGGACGGGGGGCCGGGGTTCGACCAGCGGATGATCGCCACTTTCGGCAACCACGAGTTTGATCCCCAGACTCCGGAGATGGTCTTCGAGCGTCTACGGCAAAGCGAATTCCACTGGTTGAGTTCCAATGTCCATTTGCGGGGCACGGATCCGGCACCGCCGGAAGTTCCCGCGACGCTGGTGCTCGATCTGTCGGGGGTGCGGGTCGGGATTTTCGGCCTGACCCTGGACGACACACGGCGGGAGTATGTGCGCTACGACTACGCCCTCGAAGGCACCGAGAGGTCACGGTACGAAGCGGTGCGGGCCGCCCTGGCCAGCCTGGAGGAGCAGGGGGCGGAGGTCATCATCGCCCTCACCCACCAGGAACTGGCGGAGGATGTCCGGCTGGCCCAGGACTTCCCCCAGATCCATCTGGTGGTCGGCGGTCACGAGCACATCCAACAGAAGCGGCGGGACACCTGGATCACCAAGGCGGATGCCGACGCCCGGACGGCGGTGGTGATCCAGGTCGATGCCGGGGACCCCCGCGGGGTGGTCATACCAGAGCCTCGATGGGAGTCCCTGAATGGAGGGCTGGCGAAGGATGGGCCCTTGCAACAGCAGGTCGAGGAGTGGGTCCAGTTGCTGGCCGACACGGTGCCCGACTACACCAAAGTGTGGGGCACCACGGTCCATGCTTTGGAAGGGGAAGAACCCGCCATCCGGGGCCGGGAGACCGCCATGGGTAACTGGCTGACCGATGTCGTGCGCCAGCGTCTGGAAACGGACGTCGCCTTCATCCATGGGGGCAGCATCCGCATCAACGACAACATCCCCGCGGGGGGCGAGATCCGGGGCGAGCACCTGGAGGGGATCTTTTATTACGACGGCAATCTGGTCTCCATCGAACTCACCGGTCAGCAGCTACTGGACATCCTCGCCAACGCTGTTTCCCGGGCCGATGCGGGGGCGGGGCGTTTCCTGCAAGTCTCCGGTCTCCGTTTCGCCTACCGGGCCACGGGGACGCCGGAGGCGCCCAGCTACGCCGTGGACGAAGGTTCGGTGAAGGTGTGGCAGAAGGCGACCGGCACCTATGCGCCCCTGGATCCCGACGCCACCTACACGGCGGCGACGTTGGAATACCTCTGGGAGAAGGGCTACAAGGACGGCTACGCGATCTTTTCCGCCGGGGACACCAAACACGGCGGCACCAGCCCGCCGCTCCTGGAGGGGGGCGACCCGAAGATCGACTGGCGGGGCACCACGGAAGCCTCCCTGGAGGCCAACGGTGCGGTGACGGCGAAGATCGAGGGCCGTATCCGGCGGTTGGGAAGGGGCAGGGACCTACGCGCTTGGGGCGGGGGCGAATTCCGGCGGCAGCGCCGCCCGGATCCGTACCGTCTCGCCGTCGCGAGGATGGGGCACGGACAGCTCGACGGCGTGGAGGAGGGGCCGGGAGGCCAGGCCGGGGGCAGCGCCGTAGAGGGTGTCCCCCACCACCGGGTGTCCGAGGTGGGCCAGATGCACCCGCACCTGATGGGTCCTGCCGGTGGAAAGAAGGCATTCCACCAGGGTGGTACCCGCGCGGCGCTCCTGGACGGTCACCGTGGTGCGGGCGGGGCGTCCTCCGGCGCTTTCGTCCAACACCTGGAAGCGCCACCCTCCCGACGGATCGCGACCGAGGGGCGCTGTCACCTCTCGCGCCTCAAAGTCCGGATGGCCTACCACCAGAGCCAGATAGCGGCGTTCCGCTCGCCCCTCCCGCCACGCTTCCGCCAGCGGCTTGAGGGCCCGTGGGTCCCGGGCGAAGAGCAGCACGCCACTGGTCACCCGGTCCAGGCGGTGGATCAGGCGCAGGAAGGGGCGCTTGCCCTCCTGGAGGGCGCAGTGCAGCAGGGCCATCTCATCCATGGCCAGTTCCCCCGGGGCGCGCCGTTCGGCGGGTTGGGAGAGGATCCCCGCGGGTTTGTCCACCGCCAGCAGCCAGCCATCGTCGTGCAGCACGGTCACCGCCGGAATCACCGGCGCCGGGGGCACCTGCAATTCCTCGGCGGGAAGGGAGATATCGATCACGTCGCCCACCGCGACGCCTCGGGACTGGACCCGCTGGGCGCGACCGTTCAGGCGCACGACCCCTTCCGCCATCAGCCCCCGCAGGCGACGGCGGGATAGTGCCGTCACGGCGGCCAGGTACCGGTCGATGCGCTCGTCCGCGTACTCCGGCAGGACCACCAGGCGGGTGCGATGGGGGGCGGTGTCGGTCATTTCTTCCTCCGCGGGCATCCTCCCCCGGAAAACCACTGTAGGCAAGCGTAGGCAAGGGTCGGCAAAGTGAGCGCTCTGGTAGCATGGCCGCCCATTTTGGGAAAAGATCTGAGGAAACGAGGAGGATTGGACGATATGAAGAGCACAATGCAGCGAACGACCCCAAGGGGCGCCCTGCTTTCCCTGGCCCTGCTTTCCCTGGCGTCCCTGGCTCTGCCGGTGGCGGCCCAGCAGGACTTTTCGAAGGTCGAGATTCAGACCATCAAAGTGACCGACAGCATCTACATGTTGACGGGGGCCGGGGGCAATCTCGGTGTCTGTTCCGGGGAAGACGGTATCTTTCTGATCGATGATCAGTACGCCCCCCTGACCGAGAAGATCCGCGCCGCCATCGGCAAGATCAGCCAGGACCCGATCCGTTTCGTGCTCAACACCCACTGGCACGGCGATCACACCGGCGGTAACGAGAACCTGGGCAAGAGCGGCACCTTGATCGTCGCCCACGACAACGTCCGCCAACGGATGAGCACCGAACAGTTCATCAAGTTTTTCGGCAGTAAGAGCGAGCCCTCCCCCAAGGTCGCGTTGCCGGTGGTGACCTTCAACGACACCATCACCCTGCACCTCAACGGCGAAGAGATCCACGCCTTCCACGTGCCCCCCGCCCACACGGACGGCGATTCCGCGGTGTACTTCCGCAAGGCCAATGTGATCCACATGGGGGATCTCTACTTCGCCGGGATGTATCCCTTCATCGACGGCTCCAGCGGCGGCGACATCAGCGGCATGATCCTTGCTGCGGATAAGGTGCTGGAGCTTATTAATGAAGAAACCAAGGTCATCCCTGGCCATGGAGCCCTTTCCAATCGTGCCGAATTGGCGTCGTATCGCGAAATGTTGGCAACGGTCCGCGATCGAGTGGCCAAACTCGTGGCGGCGGGAAAGAGCGCCGAAGAGATCGTGGCCGCCAAACCCACCGCCGACCTCGATGCGGTCTGGGGCCAGGGTTTCATCAAGCCGGATCAATTCGTCGGCATCGTCCTCGACGCTCTCCGCGACTGAGCTTCCGCGACTCTCCGGGGTCGGTGCCGGGATGCAACCTTCCGCTCCCCGGCGCCGTATCTTCCGGTGGAACAAGGTCAGGGGGTTGGCGAGCGCCGTCCTTCTGACCTTTTCTTTCCTGGCCTTGGGCTGCCACCCCGACGCCGGGGCCGGGGCGCCTGCCGAGGCGGAAACCTCATCCGAGACGGCGCCCGAGACGGCGCCCGAGACGACGGCCCCCCGCCCCCCCGCCACCGAATTCGGGGACAGCGGGAGCGAAACGGGCTTGTTGCCTTTGTTGGGGGTCGGACCGCTGGCTAATCCCGGCGGTTGTGATTTCGATGATCCGTTCAGTACCTGTCAATAGAGTTGTCAGTAGAGTTGTCCGTAGGAGCGAACCAAGCCATGAATCCACCCACCAGCTTTTCTCCCTTCGCGCGGGGTGCCCTGGTCGCCTTCCTGGCCCTGTGCCCGCTGGCCGCTTCGGCGGGCGAGGCGTCTCATTGCCCGGAGCCCCTGGATCATTGTGTGCGCGCCATGGTTGAAAAGACGGCGCATCGGGGCTGGGTGGGGATCGAGATGGAACGCAAGGAAGATCAGAGCGGCGCGGTGATCATCCAGGTCGTCCCGAACAGCCCCGCCGCCCAGGCGGGCTTGCGTCCCGGCGATGTTCTGATCGGTTTTAACGGCATTCCCTACGCCAAGGCCAACCAGGAAAAACTGGAAGTGGCTTACCGGAAGGAAATGACCATCGGCAACACCATCACCTACACCATCACCCGCGACGGTCAGCGCCGGGACGTGCCCATTCACCTGGCGGCGATCCCCGACGCGGTGCGCGCCCAGTGGATCGGCAACCATGTCCTGCAATACCACGGCGCCGAGAACCCACCCCGGACGGCGGAGGCGCACAAGCCCTGACGGGATGAACCCGCCTCGGCTCCGAGGGCCTCTCCTGGGACCCCTGTCTCTCTTCGTATAGACTCAGCGGCGAATTCTTTCCGAAAGAAATTTGCCCTGATGAGATCGATCAACCGCCCCCTCGTCCTCCTCGTTCTCCTGGTCTGTGCCTTCGTGCCCCTGCATGCCCAGCCGGAGACGGTGCCCGCCGGTACGGTCAACATCGGCATCGTCCTGGACGGCCCCTGGGAGCGCAACGACGAGATTCTCGGCTGGACTCGGGAGGAGATCCGCACTCTGACCGACGGGGAGTTTGAGGTCCGTTTCCCCCAGGACGCCATCCTGGTCGGGGACTGGACTCTGGACACGATCCGTGGCCATGTGCATCAGCTCCTGGAAGATCCGAAGATCGATCTGGTGATCGCCTGGGGTTTGATCTCCTCCCACTCTCTGTGCTGCTTCGACGCCTTGCCCAAGCCGGTGATCGCGCCGGTGGTGGTGGATCCTCAGCTTCAGGGGCTGCCCCTGGTGGAGGGCGCGAGCGGGGTCGCGAACCTGAGCTACGTCTCCCTGCCTAGCACCTTTGGGGAAGAATTGCAGGCGTTCCGCGCCATGCTGCCCTTCGACAAGGTGGCGATCCTGGCCAACCAGGCCTTCCTGGCGGCCATCCCCGATCTGCTGCTGCGCATCCGAGGCACGCTCCAGGCGGTGCCGGAACTCCAAGGTCTGGAGGTCGAATTCGTGCCGGTGGGGATGGATGCGGAGGCGGCTCTGGAACGGCTCAGCGACGATGTGGAGGCGGTCTATCTCTATCCCCAACCGCAGCTCCCGCCAGCCGCCTTGCGGCGGCTCATCGAAGGCATCAACGACCGCGCCTTGCCGAGCTTTTCCAGCCTGGGGTGGGAGATGGAATTGGGGGCCATGGCGACCTACGCGGGGGAGGATTTCTTCCCCCGCCTGGCCCGGCGGGTGGCCCTCAACGTGCAGCGGATCCTGCTGGGGGAAGAGCCCGGACAAATCCCCGTGGCCTTCCCTCTGCGGCGTCTCCTGGTGATCAACGCCGCCACCGTGCGCCAGATCGACGCCTCGCCGCGCTGGGAATTCCTGATCGAGGCGGAGATTCTGAATGGTGGCCTGGGGTCGGCGGGGCCACCGCTGGGTCTCCAGGAAGCGGTGCGGGAGGCCCTCGACGCCAATCTGGATCTTCTGGCCCAGCGCCGCGCCGTGGCCGCCGGAGAGCAGGCCGTGGCCGGGGCCCGCGCCGTCCTGCGCCCCCGGCTGGAGGTCTCCGGGCGTGGGGTGGTGATCGATGAGGACCGGGCGGCGGCGAGCTTTGGGTCCCAGCCGCAGCGCGCCGTCACGGGCTCGGTGGGGCTCTCCCAACTCCTCTACTCCGACCCCGCCCGAGCCAATGTGCAGATCCAGCGCCAGATCCAGATCACCCGCGAGCAGGAGCTGGCCCAACTGCGCCTGGATATCGCTCTCGAAACGGCGGTGGCCTACCTCAACCTGCTGCGGGCGGAGACCCTGGAACAGATCCAGCGCAACAACCTGGCGCTGACCCGCTCCCACCTGGATCTGGCCCGCATCCGTCGCTCCATCGGCACCGCCAACCCGGCGGAGGTCTACCGCTGGGAGAGCCAGATCGCCTCCGACCGCAAGGCCCTCATCGACGCCGACGCCAGCAAGCGGGTGGCGCGCATCCAGGTCAACCGCCTGCTGCACCGGGCCCTGGAGGAGCCTTTCAGCACCGCCGAAGTGGGGCTGGACGATCCCTCTCTGGTCAGCGGCCAGGAGCGCTTCGGCGGTCACACCGAAACCCCCAAGCATTACGCCCTGTTCAACGAATTCATGGTGCTGGAGGGGTTGGCGGGGGCGCCGGAGCTGCTGGCTCTGGAGGCCGCCATCGTCGCCCAGGAGCGGGCCGTGCGCACCGCCCGCCGGGCCTTCTACTCGCCCACCGTCGCCGCCCAGGTGACCCTGGACGAACGATTGGTGGAGGGTGGCGCGGGCACCGGGGGCACCCTCCCGGGTGGGTTCCTGACGCCGCCGGACGACACCAGCTGGAGCCTGGGCTTGAGCTTCTCGCTGCCCCTCTTTACCGGCGGCGAACGCAAGGCGGAACGGATCCAGGGGGAGGAGGAGCTGGAGCGCTTGCGCCAGCAGCGGGACTCGGTGGCGGAGAAGATCGAGCAGCGCATCCGCTCCGGCCTGCAATCCTTGCGGTCCTCCTACTTCGGCATTGTGCTGTCCCGGCAATCGGCGGCGGCGGCGGCCCGCAACCTGGAATTGGTGGCCGACGCCTACGGTCGCGGCGCGGTCTCCATTCTCGATCTGCTGGACGCCCAGAACGTCGCCTTGAACGCCGACCAGCGGGCGGCCAACGCGGTCTCCGATTTCTTCATCGACATGATGGAGGTGGAGCGGGCCGCCAACCGTTTCGATTTCTTCCTCGGTCGCGAGGCCCAGGACGCCTGGTACGACCGTCTCGATGCCCATTACCGCGCGGCGGGTCTGGAACTCGCCCAACCCGGAGAGCTGTATGTGGAACCGTAAGCGTTCTGTCCCCTCGATCTTCCTGCTGCCGCTGCTCCCTGTGCTGTCCGTGCTGAGTGGCGCCTGCGGCGAACCGCCGCCGGAGGCCGCCCCCGCCCTGCGACCGGTGCGCACCCAGGTGGCGGAGATCTCCGGTGCCGCCGAAGTGCGCACCTATGCCGGGGTGGCGAAAGCGGGGCTGGAATCGGATCTGAGCTTCCGTGTCCCCGGCACCGTCGAGGGGGTGTCGGTGGCGGTGGGCACGGTGGTGACCAGGGGTCAGGCCATCGCCCACCTGGATCCCACCGACTACGCTCTGCGGGTCAAGGAGGCGGAAGCCGCCCTCGCCCAGGCGCGGGTGGGCCTGCGCAAGGGGGAGGCGGACTACGAGCGGGTGCGCGCCCTCTATGAGAACAACAATGCTGCCAAGAGCGAGCTGGACGCCGCCCGGGCGGCGGCGGATTCCGCCCGCGCCCAGGTCACCGCCGCCGAGCAGCGTCGCGAGCAGGCCCGCCAGCAGGTGGGCTATACGCGGCTGCGGGCGCCCTTTGCGGGGGTCATCTCCGCGGTCAACATCAATGTCAACGAGAACGTCCAGGCCGGCCAGCGGGCCTTCCTGCTGACCACCGTCGGCGAACCGGAGGTGGAAGCTTCGGTGCCCGAGGTGATGATCGCCCGGGTGGAAAAAGGACTGCCCGCCACCGTCGCCTTCAACGCCTTGCCGGAGCGCCAGTACCGCGCCCGGGTGACCGAGGTGGCCTACGCCTCCGTGGGTTCCGCCACCACCTATCCGGTGGTGGTCCAGCTGGAGGAAGTGGGGCCGGAGGTGCGCCCCGGCATGGCGGCGGAGGTCACTCTGCGCTTCCCCGGCGCCGCGACGGATCGGGACCGCATCTTCCTGCCGCCGGTGGCCGTGGGGGAGGACCGCAACGGTCGCTTCGTCTTCGTGCTGGCCGCCGGGGGCGACACCGTCCAGCGCCGTCCGGTGCGGGTGGGGGAACTCTCCAGCCGGGGCCTGGAGGTCACCGAAGGGGTCGCCGCGGGGGACCGGGTGGTCACCGCTGGGGTACGGCGGCTCACGGATGGGGAGCGGGTCAAGGTGGTGGCTCCCACGGCGGAGAGCGCGCCGTGAGCCTGACCCGCGCGGCCATCGAAAAGAATCGCGTCACCCTCGTCCTGCTGCTGGTCCTGGTGGTGTTGGGCATCTCCGCCTACAACGGCATGCCCCGGGCCGAAGACCCCGGGTTCATCGTCCGCACCGCCCTGGTGCTGACCTACTTTCCCGGTGCCAGCCCCCAGCGGGTGGAACAGCTGGTGACCGACAAATTGGAAAAAGCCATCCAGGAGATGCCCGAGGTCGATACCCTGCGCAGCCAGTCCAAGACCGGGGTTTCCGTGGTCACGGTGGACATGCAGGACCGGTACACGGCCATGCGCCCCATCTGGGATTCTCTGCGGCGCAAGGTGGATTCCGTCCGCGGCGACTTGCCGGACGCGGTGCGCGGTCCCTTCGTCAACGATGAATTCGGCGACGTCTTCGGCACCGTCATCAATCTCACCGGTGAGGGCTACAGCTACGCCGAGTTGCGGGATGTGGCGGACGCGGTGCGGGACGAACTCCTGCTCATCCCCGAAGCCGCCAAGGTGGAGATCCACGGCATCCAGCAGGAGCGCATCTTCGTCGAATACAACAACGCCCGCCTGGCGGAGTTGGGCCTCACTCCCCTGGGGCTGAAGAACATCCTGGAGAGTCGCAACATCATCAACCCCGGCGGTGCCATCCGCACCGCGGAGGAGCAGATCGTCCTCGAACCGACGGGCAATTTCGAGTCCGTGGAGGACCTGCGCCGCACCATCATCACTCTGCCGGGGCGGAATGAATTGATCTACCTGGGGGATGTGGTGGCCATCGAGCGGGGCTACATCGATCCCCCCAGCATCAAGGTGCGGGCCTCGGGGGGGCCAGGGGGGCCATCAGGCTCATCGGGTCCATCGGGTCCATCGGGTCCATCGGGCCAGCCCGGTCTCGTGCTGGCGGTCTCCCTGCGGGAAGGGGGCAACATCTTGACTCTGGGAGAGGCGGTGCTGGAGACCCTGGATCGGGTCACCGCCACCTATCCCGTGGGGGTGGATTTCACGGTCTCCCAATTCCAGGCCGGGGCGGTGGAAAAGAAGGTCAGCGACTTCGTCGGCAACCTGTTGCAGGCGGTGCTCATCGTCCTGGTGGTCATGCTCTTCAGCCTGGGGGTGCGCACCGGTCTGGTGGTGGCGAGCCTGATCCCCATGGCCATCGTGGTGAGCTTCGTGTTCATGGCCCTGTTCGGCGTGGGCATCGACCAGATGTCGCTGGCGGCGTTGATCATCGCCCTGGGCATGTTGGTGGACAACGCCATCGTCATGTCGGAGTCCATCCTGGTCTCCATGGCCGAGGGCAAGGCCGCGCTGGAGGCCGCCGTAGAATCGGCCACGGAGCTGCGCATTCCGCTCCTGACCTCGTCCCTCACCACCGCCGCCGCCTTCCTGCCCATCTACCTGGCGGAATCCGCGGTGGGCGAATACACGGCCCCTCTCTTCCAGGTGGTGACCATCACCCTGCTGTGCTCCTGGGCCTTGAGCCTGACGCTGATCCCGCTGCTCTGCGTGGTCTTCCTGAAAGTCCAGCCGTCGGCGATGGAGGAGGAGTACGACTCCCGCTTCTACCGCCTCTACCGGCGTTTCCTCCTGGTTCTGCTGCGCCACCGTCTGGCCAGTCTGGCGGTGGTGGCGCTGGTCTTCGTCGGGGCGATGCAGCTGGCGGGGCTGGTGCCGGTGATCTTCTTTCCCCCCAACGACCGGCCCACCTTCACCGCGGAATTGCTGATGCCGGTGGGCACGCCGCTGGAGGCGACGGAGCAGGTGGCGATCCAGGTGGAGAATTTTCTAGGTCGGGAGCTGGGCGACCTGGTCACCACCTGGTCCACCTTCATCGGTGCCGGGGCGCCCCGCTTCGTGCTCTCCTACGCGCCGGAGCAATCCAGCCCCGACTACGCCATCCTGGTGGCCAACACCATCGACCGGGCCGCCACCGACCAGGCGGTGGAGCGCCTGCGGGCCTTCACCGATACCATCCCGGACCTCAAGGCCAAGATCGATCCGCTGCCCAACGGCCCCCCCGCCGCCAACCCCATCGAGGTGCGCATCTCCGGTCGCGCCGAGGACGAGGTCTTCGCCCTGGTGGAGCAGGTCAAGGCGCGGTTGGGCCAGACCCCCGGGGTGCGCAACATCGGTGACAATTGGGGCGCCCGCTCCAAAAAGCTCCTGGTGCGCATCGACGAATCCCGCGCCCAGCTGGCCGGGGTGACCAACCAGGACGTGGCCATTTCGCTCCAGACCCTGCTCTCCGGCTTCACCACCACGGAGTATCGGGAGGGCGACAAGATCATTCCCGTGGTCATGCGCTCCGTCCAATCCGACCGGGTGGATCTGGGCAAGTTGGAAAGTCTCAACGTCTTTTCCCAGCTCACCGGCCGTTCCGTGCCCTTGAAGCAAGTGGCGGATCTGGAGGTCGCCTGGCAACCCGCCAAGATCTGGCGCCGCAACCGCCTGAAGACCGTCACCGTCGAGGCGGATCTGGACCCCAACACCACCGCCGCCCAGGTCAACGCCCAGCTCGCCCCCTGGCTGGAGGCGCAGAGCGCCGACTGGCCCCTGGGCTATTCCTGGGAGTTGGGGGGCGAGGAGGAGGAATCCTCCAAGGCCAACGCTTCGATCCTGGAGAAGCTCCCCATCGCCGGTCTGCTCATCGTCCTGCTGCTGGTGGCCCAGTTCAACTCATTGCGCAAACCGCTGATCATCCTGATCACCATCCCCCTGGGATTGATCGGCGTGATCATCGGCCTTCTGGTGCTGGATTCCTACTTCGGCTTCATGACCTTCCTGGGGGTGATCTCCCTCGCCGGGGTGGTGATCAACAACGCCATCGTGTTGCTGGATCGCATCCGCATCGAGATCGAGGACAACGGCCTCGAACCCCAGCGCGCCATCCTCATGTCCGCCCAGCGGCGCCTGCGTCCCATCCTGCTCACCACCTTCACCACCCTGGGGGGCCTGATCCCTCTCTACCTGGGCGGTGGCCCCATGTTCGAACCCATGGCCGTGGCCATCATGTTCGGGTTGGTCTTCGCGACGCTCCTGACCCTGGGGGTGGTGCCGGTGCTGTATGCGTTGTTCTATCGAGTGGGGTATTCCGGCTTCCGGTGGTGAGGCTCTTCCGCCGCGAGAGCGCGCGTCACTCCGTCCACGAATAGCTTTGTAGGTCCCGCCAGGGCATGACCAATCCGTGAGAACGTTCCTGCCGACGGTCACCGCCGTAGACGAGGAGACTGAGGACACGGTCCGGCGCCGGGACCGCCTCGCGGGCGAGGGCTTCGAATTGTTCTAGAGGGGTGAAGAAAGAAGAATTCACCGTGGCTCCAGACTTGACCTCCACCGCCACCAGATCGTGCCCTCTGTCCACCACCAAGTCCACCTCGCGACCCCGATGGTCACGCCAGTAATGCAGGTGTGGGCGAGTGCCTCGATTGGCAAATGCCTTGTTCACCTCCGCCACGACCCACGACTCCAGGAGTGCCCCCCGCAGGGGGTGCCGCCGGAGTTCCTCCGGGGTGCGGACCCCCAGAAGATGACACGCTAGACCGCTGTCCTGAAAATGTAGTTTGGGTGCTTTGATGATGCGCTTGCGCAGGTTGCGGTGCAGGGGCGGTAGGCGGAAGGCGAGATAGCTAGCTTCTAGCACCGAGAGCCAGGATCGAGCGGTGTTGTGGGACACTCCCGCACCGCCCCCCAAGGCGGAGAGGTTCACAATGTTGGCCGTATGGGTGGCCGCCAGATCCAGGAAGGACTGAAAGGCGAGCAGGTCGCCCACCGCGAGGTGCTGGCGAACATCTCGTTCCACGTAGGTGCGGATGTAGGCACCGAGCCAACGATCCGCCGGTATTTCCCGGTGGTGGATCGCTGGATAGCCGCCCTCCCACACCGCGCGCCACAGATCTTCGATGGAGTAGGACAACGGCGAGAGTGCGTTGCGCTCTTCGATGTCGAGAGGAAAGAGCTCCAGTAGCCCGGTTCTCCCGGCCAGGGATTGGGTCACATCGGAGCGCAGAGTCAGGTTGGCGGAGCCCGTCAGAATGAATCTGCCGGGCTCGGGATCCTGATCCACCATGCCCTGAAGATAGCTGAGCAACTCCGGCGCGCGTTGGACCTCATCGAGGATCGCGCCGTCTTCCAGCTCCCCCAAGAAGCCGCGAGGATCCTCCAGGGCATAACGGCGCTCGTCGGGGGCTTCGAGGGAGAGATAGCGTTTGTTCGGGAAGGCCATCCGGCACAGCGTGGTCTTGCCAGCCTGACGAGGCCCGGTGACGGTGACAATCGGGAAAGAGCGCGCCAGTTCCAGCAGTGCAGGCTCGATACGGCGCTGGATCGGTGCTTGGGGCTTCATGTGTACAGATTGTAAGTCGAACTTACAATCTGTACAACTGAGGGGGCGAGGCGAGAAGCCGTTTCACCCGATCCGCCCCAGCCGCAAGATCGCTGCAATCCCGCACATCGGTCCCAAGATCAGCCCCGTGAAGGCCCAGGGCCAGCCGACGGTTTCCACCATCCAGGGGACGCCCTGGATGGTCACCATGGTGAGCAGAAAGCCCAGGGAGGTTTGCAGGGTCAGGGCGGTGCCGACGGCGTGGGAGGGGGCCACCTCGGTGACCAGGGCGCTGAATTGGGCGGAGTCGGCGACCACAAAGAAGCCCCAGATCCACGCCAGGGGGATCACCAACCAGGGGGAGGCGCCGAACAGCGGACCGATCACCAGGGCGCAGGCGCCACTGGCGGCCATGGCGAGGTTGACCAGCCGTCCCCGCCCGATGCGATCCGCGGCCCAGCCACCCCACAGGCAGCCCAGGCCACCCATGGCGATGGCGCCGAAGGCGGCGAGGTGGTCGAGCCCGGCGGGCACGGCGGCGCCCGTGGCTGCCGCATGGGCCGCGAAGCTCGCCACCAGGAAGGCGGGAATCCAGGTCCACATGGCGTAGAGCTCCCACATATGCCCCAGGTACCCCACCACCGCCAGGCGGGTGGGGCGATGGGTCAGCAGCTCGGCGCTGAGGCGCCAGCGGAAGGGGCGGCGCTCGAAGGGGAAGGGGCCGTCGCGGTACAGCAGCACCACCAGCACTGCCGCGCCTACCGCTGCGGCGGAAGGGATCCACAGCACGGCCCGGAGTCCGGCCCCTTCGAAGGCGCGGATCAGGTAGGGCACCGCCTTGCCCACGGTCAGGGCTCCCACCACCGTCCCGATGGCCAGCCCCCGGGCGGAGCGGAACCAGGTGGCGGCCATCTTCATGGCTGGGGGGTACACCGCGGCCAAAGAGAAGCCGGTCAGGAAGCGCAGCGCGAGGCCAGCGGCGAACCCCGGTGCCTGGACCAGGGCGGCATTGGCCAGTGCCGCCGCCACCGCCCCCACCGCGAACAGGCGGCGGGCGGGCAGCAGATCGGCCAGGTTCAGCAGGGCCACCGCCGCGGTCCCCACCACGAAGCCCAGTTGCACGGCGGTGGTCAACCAGCCGGTGCGGGAAGGATCCAGCGCCCACGCCGCCGCCAGCCGATCCGCCGCCGCGCCGGCGGTGAACCACAGGGACATCCCCAGCAGCTCCGCCCCCGCGATCAACGCAAGCATGCGCCAGCGGTGGGGATGGGCGTCGGGCGGTGAGTCGTTCACAACCATCGGCGCACCTTGCACGGGTAGTCCTGGTATGCCATCGGCATCCAGGGGATCGGCCATTGCCGATGGACGAGCAGGCCCGGAAAGAGCCCCCGGAAGAAGACCAGGGGTGGCGGGCAGGAAAAGTTCGAGGATGGTCTGGCTCTCAAGGGTGTAGCGCCTTCTCCACCAAGAACGCCGACCGGCTGAGTCCTCGGGCGCGGGCCTGGGAGTCGATTCGGCGCAGCAGGTACTCCGGCACGGTGATGTTGACCCGCACCGTACGGCTGAAGTCTGCGGGTAGATCCACCAAAAACACGGCAGCGTTCTGGTAGGTCGGATCCGTCAGGATCTCCTCGAGGGGCGAGGGAGCGGGCAGCGACTCTCCGTCCTCCAGCATCCCTTCGGCATGAAAGGCTAGAGCTTCCGCCGCGCATTGTCGGGCCTCTTCGAGCGTCGAGCCAGCGGTGACACAGCCCGGGAAGTCGGGGAAATCGACCCCGTAATCCGAGTCCTCTTCTTTCCGCATCAGGGCGATGTAAGTCGGCATGGGTAACTCCTTCAGCGTAGTTTCAATCCAGCCTGTCTTTCGATGCTGGCAAGGGTCCCTTTGGGTAGATCTTTCTTCGGGTGAGGCACAGTCACCCGGCCCGGTTTGGAGAGGTGCTTGAGCTGAAGATGACTGCCCTTCTGGCCCACGGGGTACCAGCCGTCTTCCTGGAGGCGTCTCAGTACCTCTCGACTGTTCATGTGTGTATTGTACACACCGATGGGGTGGGGATCTTTTAACAGCCCGTGGCGAAAGTCGGCCGCATGCGAGAGCGAGGAATTTTCGGTCAGATCAAGGCGGAAAATCGCAGGAAGATCCGAGATCTTGAGAGATTTTCCAACGCCGATCTGGCGGAAAAGGCCCGCTCGGAGCGCGGCGCGAGTTTTGCCGCGGGTTGTCAAGACGCTGGAGATACGGTGGATCCGGTGGTCCTGGATTGTGACCGTCAGGGATCGGCAGCCTTCCTTCGCCCGCTCCCCCGTTCCCAACTTGACTCCCCTCCCCTCGCCCCATACGCTGCCCCGTGACGAAATCGCGCAGAACCACCCCTTCGGGTCGGGACGAACAGGGGAGAGGAGCATACGCTGTGGCCATGCCGATGCGAGAGTCCAGCCATCATTTGACTCGCCATTTAACCCGCAATACCAGGGTCCTGGCGATCGTCGGAGACATGATCCGGGTGCGTGCCCAGGAGGTGGCGCTCGGCGATCTGGCGGAGGTGACGAGCCCGGACGGCTCGAAGTCCCTGGCCCGGGTCATCGAATTGGATCGGGACCTGGTGAGCCTCCAGGTTTTCGCCGGAGGCAAGGGGCTTTCGACGGAAGCGGGGGTGCGCTTTCTGGGCCACCCGCAGCGGGTGACTTACTCCCCCAACATCCTGGGACGCATCTTCCGGGGCTCCGGCGAGCCCATCGACGGCGGCCCGGAGTTGAGCGCCGAGCCCCAGATCGAGGTCCGGGGGCCGTCCGTCAACCCCATGATGCGGGTCATGCCCAAGAAGATGATCGAGACCAATGTGCCGATGATCGATCTCTTCAACTGCCTGGTGGAAAGCCAGAAGATCCCCATCTTTTCCATCCCCGGCGAACCGTACAACGAACTGCTGGCGCGCATCGGTTTCCAGGCGGATGCCGACGCCGTGGTTTTCGGCGGGCTGGGGCTGATCTTCGACGACTACCATTTCTTCCGCACCCAATTCGAAGAGCACGGGGTGTTTCATCGCACCGTGATGTTCGTCAACCTCGCCTCCGACCCCATCGTCGAGCGGCTCCTGGTGCCGGACATGGCGCTGGCGGTGGCGGAGAAGATGGCGGTGGAAGAAGGCAAGCGGGTGCTGGTGCTGCTGACCGACATGACCGCCTACGCGGATGCCATGAAGGAGATCGGCGTCTCCCTGGAACAGGTGCCCGCCACCCGGGGCTACATGGGCGACCTCTACACCCAACTGGCGACGCGCTATGAGAAGGCGTGCGATTTCAAGGGCGCGGGCTCGGTGACCATCCTCGCCGCCACCACCATGCCGGGCAACGATGTCACCCACCCGGTGCCGGACAACACCGGCTACATCACCGAAGGGCAGCTCTACCTCCACGACGGCGCCATCGATCCCTTCGGCTCCCTGTCCCGCCTCAAGCAGCACGTCGTCGGCACGGTCACCCGGGAGGACCATTCCCAGATCATGAACACCATGATCCGCCTCTTCGCCGGGGGCCAGGAAGCGGTCAAAAAACAGGCCATGGCCTTCGAGCTGTCGCCCTTCGACGAAAAGCTGCTGCGCTTCGCTCGCCTCTTCCGGGAGCGCTTCATGGACATCCGGGTCTCCATGCCCCTGAACGCCGCCCTGGATCTTTGCTGGCAAACGCTGGGGGAGTGCTTCGAGCCGGAAGAACTGCTGATGAAGCAGTCCCTGGTGGATCGCTACTTCCCGCGCCGGGAGGCGGAAGGCGCCTGATATGGCGAAGATGGCCCTCAACAAGAGTTCGCTCCAAAAGCAGCGCGAGCAACTCAAGCTCTACCAGCGGGTCTTGCCCTCCCTGGATCTGAAGCGCCGCCAATTGAGCGCCGAACTGGTCCGGGCGCAGAAGACCTTGCAGCGTCTGGAGACCGACGAGGCGGAGCTGGTGGCCGCCACCGGGGAGCGGCTCCCCATGCTCGCCGGGGCGGGCATTGCGCTCGATGAACTGGTGCGTTTGACGACGGTGGAACTGGACGAGGAAAACCTCCTGGGGACCCGCCTGCCGCGCCTGGTGCAGGTCCATGCCGAGGTGCGGGACTATTCCCTGCTCACCAAGCCCCAGTGGGTCGATACCCTGGTGGAGCGCATCCGCCAGACCGCCGAAGTGCGGCTCCAACTCGTGGTGCAGCGGGAGCGGGTCCAGCGTCTGAACCGGGCGGTGCGGCGCATCACCCAGCGGGTCAACCTCTTCGAGAAGGTGCTGATCCCACAGACCCAGGAACACATCCGCCGCATCCGGATCTTCCTGGGGGATCTGGAGCGGGCGCAGGTGGTGCGCTCGAAGATCGCCAAGGCCAAGCGGCGGGGCCGAAGCGCCGCCCAGGCGGCTTCGGAAACGCCCCCCGAGGAGGCGATCGCATGAGCATCGTCCCCCTGGCCAAGGTTTCGATCTACGGCCTCCTCGACAGCAAGGCGAGGGTGCTGGCGGAACTCCAGAAGATGGGCTGCCTCCACCTGGTGGCCTTGCGCCGCTCCGCCCAGGCGAAAGAGCGGGAGGAACTGTCCCGGGGCCGCCGGGCGCTGGAATATTTGCTGGCCTCGCCGTACCGCCGCCTGCGCCAATTCCACGACCGGGACCGTTTCGATGCCGAGGCCGTCGTCCGGCGGGTGTTGCAGATTCGTGAGCGCCTGCGGGTTCTGGGGGACGAAGGGGACTTCCTGCGCCGCCGCATCGGCAACCTGGAACCGTGGGGAGATTTTCAGTTCCCTCCCCGGGAGGCGCTGGGGGGGTACCGTTTCTGGTTCTACATCGTGCCCCATTACCAGATGCCGAAAGTGGTGGACACGGACCTCATCTGGCAGGTGGTGCACCGGGACAATCGCTTCTGCTACGTGGTGGTGCTCTCCCCGGGGCTACCGCAGGGGATGCCCGTGCCGCGCACTCGCACCGGGGCGCGACCGCGCTCGGAACTGAAGCGGCGGCTGGAAGCGGTCGAGGTGGAAATGGAGGATCTGGAGGCGGAGCGCGCCTCCCTGACCCGCTGGTGTGACCTGCTGGCCGGAAGCCTGCACCACCTCCAGGACCAGGCCGCCCTGGAAGGGGCCGCGGCCCAGACCCACGATGAGGATCCGGTCTTCGTCCTCCAGGGCTGGGTGCCCCGGGATCGGCTAGAGGCTTTGCGGGAGTTTACGGAAACCCATCACCTGGCGCTGGTGGCCACCGCGCCGGAGCCCGGGGAGGAGCCGCCGACCCTGTTCGACAATCCGCCGCTGCTGGCCGGGGGTGAGGAGTTGGTGCGCTTCTACATGACCCCCGGTTACCGCATGTGGGACCCCTCGGTGGTGGTCTTCGTCTCCTTCGTGGTGTTCTTCGCCATGATCCTCTCCGATGCCGGCTACGCGGGAATTCTGGGGCTGATCCTGGCCTGGGCATGGCGCAAGATGGGACGCACGGAGATCGGTCGGCGGCTGCGGGTGCTGGGGGCGGCGCTGGTGGCGGCCTCCGCCGCCTGGGGGGTGCTGGCGGGGAGCTACTTCGGGGTGACCCCCGCGGCGGGATCGTTCCCGGCCCATCTGAAGCTCTTCGACCTCAACGACAGCGCCACCATGATGCGGTTGTCGATTCTGATCGGCGTCGCCCATGTGGCCCTGGCGAATCTGGTGGATGCGTGGCGCCACGGCTGGCGGGCAGCGGCGCTGGCTCCCCTGGGCTGGGTGGCGGTGCTCCTGGGGGGGGTGGCCCTCGGGATGGGGGTCGAGGGCACCCACCTCAAGGCCGCCGGACCCTGGGTCATGGCGGCGGGGGGCGCGGCGGTGCTGCTCTTCACGGGTTTCGCCGAGGCCGGGGAAGACACCTCCTTCCTCAAGCGGCTGTTGCCGGGCCTCAAGGGTTTGAGTCGCCTGACCAGCGCCTTCGGAGATGTCTTGAGTTACCTGCGTCTCTTC
>Ga0210063_1000180_pt1 | contig 21736 bp, 24 predicted proteins | sample Muzzi_PWA_D1_FD_185529 | JGI IMG/M metagenome (GOLD analysis project Ga0210063, IMG submission 185529) | Wetland microbial communities from San Francisco Bay, California, USA, that impact long-term carbon sequestration - Muzzi_PWA_D1 (SPAdes) | ecosystem: Environmental > Aquatic > Marine >... | reverse complement strand
CCGCGCACTCAGAAAGCTTGTTCCGGTTGCGCGGGTATTTTGGCTGGTAGGTCCCGTGCACCCGGACGAGCCGGATGCACGGGGGTGGGGTCAGTCGTTGTTCGAGGCGGTGGAAAGCCCGGTGGGGTCAATCATCGGCCCACCTTCAGCGGAAAGCCCGTCGGGGTCAATCATCGGCCCCCGATCTGGGTCATCTGTCGATTCAGTCAACACGACCGGAATAAGCCCTAGGGCGCCCACCAAAATGAAGACCAGAAGTTTGTGTAGCATGCTCAACCCTCCTTAAGGACAGTCATTTGTCGGCAATATGCACGACAACGCTGCCCAATCGGTGAGTTTTCCATGCCCAGTAAGGGGCCGCTTCATCAAGGCTCGGTGGTCGGGGAACGCTTTCCGGGCAAAGGATTTTGAGAAAGAAGGGTGGCAAATTGGTTGAGCGCATCTTCGACGAGGAGCCTTTGCGCCCTGGCGGCAGTGAGAATGCGGAAGGTTTCGTGGATATCCGCAGCCACGGGGTGTGCTTGTAGCGCTTGGTACACCGATACGGCAAAGCGCTCGACTTCCAAGAGGCGACCGCTTTCGAAATAAGCACGGAGGAGATCCAGAGACACACGGGCGGAGCTGAGGAGATCACCGCGACAATCGTAGCTGTCCCGGACTGAGAGAAAATACTCTTCTGCACGCGCGATATCTCCCAACCCTCGGGCAACCAACCCGCGAGCCCACTTGAGATCCAATGGCACGGTTGACGTGGGTGGGAGGAGTTCGAATACAGAGGGAAGGTTGTCAAGCACAGAGGCAGCCTGTTCATGTTGACCCAGATCACAAAGCAAGATGGCAAGGTTGTTCCATGCAGCGGCCACCAATAACGGCGCCTTGGTCTCGTCCAGTAAGTCGCATGCCTGCATATGGGCCTTAAGAGCCCGTTGTGGGGCATCCATGTTGCGGTGCGCGATCGCCGTAGAGAGCAGGACGAGACCGACCTCATGATCCAGGCCCAACGTCTGATAATCATCCATTGCGATCTTGAGAAATCTAAGAGCTTCGATGAAGCGTTGCTGATCTCTGAGCAAGGCCGCATACATTCGGTGGACCTGAGCGTGAATCTCCAGATCCCCAGCACCGTCGAGTAGAAGCTTGCGGGCTTTGCGGAACCGTCTGTGAGCCCCTGACCAGTCACAGTGCAGACGGCAGACGTTGCCTACCAGGGCATGGCCCAGGGCGAAGCGGTCGCGCATGGTGCGGTGGGGAACCGTGGGCGAGGGGTACATTGCATCCGTGATGGCCAGAGCCAGTTCGGCGAGCTGGCGGCTCACCTTGGGATCGTTCAACACCTCGGCCTGGGATCGCTTCAGCAGCAGATCGATGAGCGCCGGGGCGTGGTACTTCTTGTACTGCCTGGCCTCCTCTTCCCGCACCTTGGGGTCCACCCGTAGCAGCTCGTCACAGACTTCCCGGGCGTGCAACCGCTGGCGGCGTGCCCGGGCGCGCACCTGGCGCAGTTCGTCCATGTTGGGTTGGATGTCTGGGGCGAGAATCTCGCCCATGCGACCGGCAAGCATCAACAGTTCGCGGCGTTCGTCTTCTGTCAGGCAGTCGCTCATCATCACTTCCTCAGAAAATCTATGGCGCTATTAGACCATAGGCGCGTTAGCCAAACATTGCCCCGAAAGCCCATCTCCTAAGAGGTTGACATTTGTCTTACGGTAATGTCATTATTGTTATAGGGAGAACTAAAAATGAGAAGGTTGTACCTTGGGGTAATGGTCATCTGCATCTTCGGTGTGGGCACTGCAACCGCCCAAACCGTGGATCACGGGCTTCGATTGCCGCGAAATCCCACGGCCAGCGAGAGCGGTATTGAAGCCTACACACTAGTCACGAGGGGGGAGACTGCGGCCATCGAAGTGTTCGGCCCCAAGTCGCAAGCTATTGCTACCTGCGCAATGGAGTGGCTGCCCGGCTCAACGGTGATGACTTGTAGCCTTGAGGGCAGGGGTGGCCAGTACCGGGTGACCTGGATTCCAAAGGGTGCTGAATTCGAAGACCTGATCACTGGTGACCGCTTCCAGGTGGGCGTTGCCTGGGAGAAACCGTTGCCGGACTCCTTCGAACTACAACCGGGTGACTCGCCGCCCGCTGGGGAGTGGGAGTTCTCGTTCGAAGGCACGGTGGATAAGAAGGAAGCTGAGGCGAAATGGGGCCATATTACGCGCTTGTTCGGGCTTCTTGCCGCCGAGGTGGAAACCACCCTGAGCAAGGGTGCGAATCTCCGTTCGTCGAAAAGCCTTGAACGTCCATTCTTGGGTCCGCCGGAAAAAGCGCAGATATGCCCAGACGGCCAGTTTCCCGATTGTTCCGATAGCTTCGGCTTCATTGGTAGCGGGTTCGCCACGGACGCTAACAGGTGTTGCGTCCTGGCCTCTAGCGATGCGGATCTCAAGTGCTCGATTCATACGGGCAGCAAGTGCTGCGCAAACACCTTCTGCACAGTGGGCTGTACCCTTGGGATCTTCTGTAGCTGCTCGGTTGGCGGCCTGACCTGGCAGTGCCCGCCGCCATGTGTTTGACTACCTTCCTGAAGAATTTCAGCGCGTTCATTTACGCCTAGCGAACGACCCGCGTAATACTTCCCATTGCTCGCTGTTGCTGTTGCTGTTGCTGTTGCTCCGGAACACCGGTGGTTGCTCCAAGTTTGTAATACTTGGTATTGCTCGCTGTTGCTCCGGAACACCGGTGGTTGAAGGGACCGGCTACGAGATCACGACGGGCTCCCCACCCGGTCGGCAGCGAACCACCGAAGAGCGCAGCCACGATACCGGCGGAGTCTTGCCCATCTACTGCCGTAGCAGGAAGGAGCAAGCAATGCGAAGTCCTACGGCTTCGGCGGTCATTCGCTGTGCTCAAGTGTCCGTTCACCTCGTGCTGCTGTTGCTCGGGAACGCCGTCAGACTTTCCTCCGGCTGAGATTCGGCGCTGTAGTCCCTCTCCTCGATCACAAAAACGCCCCCAGAGGCCACTGGTAGCGCAGGGATTCGATGGCCACGAGCTGGCCACCTCCGCGTTGTCGTCGTCTGGGGGTACCCATTCCGCCGTGGCATGCCCCCTGGGGTGGCTTCTGTGGCTCCCTAGACGCCGATCCGCCTCTACGGGTTGCGTGACCTGGCCGCGTCGAAGGGTGGCAGGTGGCGGAGATCTCCACCAGGTGGCCACCGGGCCGGATGGTTTATTACGCGCCGTTATCGCCCCGGCCTTGGGACTTCCAATGTCGGTGAGCGCCGGTGGTGGAATGGACGGGCTACATGATCGACGCGGGGCACCTGGTGGAACAAGTGGCCGATTCTGATGAATCTTCGTGAGGGTCGCCCCCCATCCTCCTGGAAGATTCGCGAGGATGGGCCGTCGTCTTCCCTCCTCGGTTCCCCCCTGAGCAAAGCGAAGTGGCGAGTAGGGTTGTTTAACAAACCATTGCTCGCTCTTCCTGTTAACTGCCACTTTGGAGAGCCACGCCAACCTTCCCGGGCAGGGGGTGTGGAATTCCTCCTCCCCCGCCCTCTCCAATCGTCGCTGGGGTTGTGGGAAGATGGCGAGGGCGGAGACGTGGGGGGACAGCTTTCCATCAGGCCCGGCAGATTCCATAGCCCTGTTTCGTGGGTCACCAAAGGTGCCGGGTGGGTGATGATCGGGAAAGCCGAATCACAGATGTGCACCTGAACGACTCGACGGGTCTGGTTCTTACAGTCCAGGAGAAACCCGGAGACGCTCTAGGCTGTGCCGTAGAGCCAAGGGTGTGATGTGAATTCGGTTCAAAGTACGCCTACCAGAACATAGTTCTATATTGCTTTCACGCGGACTCAAGACAATCACTGGAACAACACCCCAGAAAGGGTGGTCTGCCATGAAGAAAGTCAAAAGCGCTCTCGTTCTCATTACAGCTCTACTCTGCCTCATACCTTGGCTGGGTACAGTGGAAGAGGCCCAGGCTGCGGGACCCTTCTTCGGCACAGTGGAAGAGGTCCAGGCTGCGGGACCCATTTTCACGACTCCTGTCGTTACGGGATCCGGCTCCACCTGCGCTGCTGCCAAGGCGGATTGTCAGAGCAAGGCTATTACGGAAGCAATTGCTCATTGTGGCTCCATGGGGAAGGCACCCCATAATGTGAACCTAATCACCGTGAGGCCCTGTTACGGCATAATCTGGAGTAAGTTTGATTGCAGGCTTGAATACGAATGCTGGTGAGGGTGGGGCGAACTGGCTACTGGAGGGCCGGTTCAAATCGCCTCCGGCTCTAGCGTGGCCGAGCACCGAAGGTGCGAGGGCCAGAGAGCGGAGCGAGGGACGGCGTAGCACGTCCCACAACTCGCTCTTCCCGTTAACCGCCACTTTGGCCAGACAAGCCAACCTCCCCGGGCGGGGGAATCCCTCTTGCCCCCCTCTCCAGTCGTCGCCGGGGCTGTGGGATCTGTGGGGAACCCGCGCGCGGGTTCTCCAAGGGACTGTGGGAAGGTGGCGAGGGGGCAGGGGCGGGGGGAGACAGCTTTCCATAGGCCCGGCAGAGTCCATAGCCCTACTACAGCCACCACGAGGGCCTGTGGGAAGGTGAGGGCGGGGGCCGAGGGGTGGGAAGCTTTCCATCAGGCCCGGCTGAGTCCAGGGACTCGCCACTCATACCGCTCTACCGTGTAACCGTGTTGCTGGCCAGCTCGTGGGCAAAAAAAGACGGCGCCCGGGTTGTGTCCCGTAGCGCCGTTTTTATGAGTGCGGAAGACCTTAAACAGGGGGGATTTGGGTTCCACCCCGGTTGTCTGCATAGAGGGTTGCCGCTGGTGGGCATTCGGTGACATCGATCTGCCCGGGCTCGAATTTTTGACCTTGAAGCGCGAGCTGGGAAGCGGGGGCGGGTCTGTTGCCTGACGCCGTGGGGTCGGCCCCGCCCCCGGCGGGACATCCGCCGGGCCGCAGTCTACCCGGGGACGGGTGGCGTCTGAGCGGCGAGGCACTCGGCCCTGCCCAGGGGGTAGCCCCGGAACATCCGCGACAGGGACGCGGGGGCCGTCCTGCAGAAAGTCGCGGCGCCGACGAAATGAATTTGCTGCAATGAAGAAAAAAGAGGTTGGCCACTTTTATTTGTAGCCCTTGCGGCAAGGCGGGCGGTAGGCGGGGGTGGGGTGGGTTCGCGGTGGCCACCGGGTCGAACGCTCCCCCGGCGACACGTGGCCACCGGGAGAGCCCAAGTGAGCGAACCGGCGAAGGGTAGCACGGGAGCCCATGGCACTGTAGGAGCCTCCAGACTCGACAATCCCCCGGGAGCGTGCCCGGGCAAAGGCGGGCTGAGATCTCCACCAGGTGGGCCGCGTGGCCAGCCAGGGGGGCCGATTCCGTGGGTTCTCGTGGTCGCTGGATTTGGGGCAAAAATCTCTTGACGTACACCCTCTGATAAGTTAAGTTATCGGCATGCCTACACCACTACAGAACCCCGATCCCCTAGAAGCTCTCGTGGACGCCATCGAGAAACGCGCGCGCGCCCTGTTCGACGACAGCGACCACCCGTACCCCGAGGGGCTGCGTATCGCGCTCAAGTTCACGCACTCCCTGGGGATGGTCAACTTGGACACCCTCATGGGGTTGGAAGATGTCTGGTTCCTCCACGATGTCGAATGCATCGGGCGGCACTTCGATTTCGAGAAACGGCAATTCAAATCAGCAATGCTCATGCCGAAGTGTGCGACGGGGGACCGGGGGATCCCAGCATGAGCCCGGCCCTGGTGGGCGAAGTACTGCCCCCGGCTGAGAGTTCCGGCCCCCTCGCCACTCGCCACGGTGGCCACCTGGTGGAAATCAATGTGTCCGCCCCGTGGCGTACCGTCTTCGACATGGCGTGTAGGGGGAAGGATCGATCCCCCCACACCATCCGCGTCTACCTGCGCCACCTGGAGGCGTTCTTTGACTGGTCGGGCCTGGTGTCGCCCACCCAGATCACCCCCGGCGTTCTGGCCATGTGGCGAGCTGAGCTTGTCGAGCGCTACCCCGAGGGCAAGGCGAGCCGCTCCCAGGCCATGGCGGCGCTACGGTCTTTGCTTAAGTTCTGCCGCGCCTTCCCCGCTGGCCACCACCTCCCCAGTCTCGATTTGCTGCGGGAGATCTTCGAGCTGCCAAAGGTCGCCACAGAGAACCCCTACCAACTGCTGAGCGAAACGGACCAGGAACAGCTACTCGATACGGCCACGGCCACCGGGTGGACGCTCCAAGACTCGACGGGCCGCGTGCGGCGCTGGAAGCGCTCGGCGGAGATCCGGACCCGAGACTATGCGTTGTTGATGGTGATGTTGGGCTCTGGCCTTCGGGTGGCGGAGGTCACCGGCCTGGACATCCGCGACCTGTATGAGACCAGCGATGGATTGCTACGGCTCCACGTACGCAGCGGCAAGGGAGACAAGCCCCGAACCGTCGGCGCACCCGACGACACCACCGCGGCGGTGCTTGAATACCTGGAGACGACGCGGCGCAGGCTGGGGGCCAAGGGGCCGCTCTTCGTCGCAACACAGGGCGCGGCGCGGCGCATGTCTCCCCGCGCGGTGTGGGCCGTGGTGGATCGGCTCATGACCAGGGCGGGGATTCAGGGAAAGAAGATCTCCCCCCACTCCCTGCGCCATACCTTTGCGGTGAAGTTTCTCCAGGCGGGCGGTGACGTGGTGACCCTCCAGGGACACATGGGGCACTCGCAGCTCCAGACCACACAGCGCTACGTCAAGCATCTACAGAGCGAAGCCCAGGCGCTGGCCATGCCCTCCGTAAGGAAAGGGGCCGCCAAAGGCCCACGCCTCGCCACGCAATGAAACGCCACGTTCGCCCTGGTGGTCCAGATGTGGGGGAATCAAGCCGCAGCGCCGAAGGCGCGAGGCAACGTTGAGCACGAAGTGCGAATCTCGGGGGCGCGGCGTAGCACGTCCCATACCTCGCTGCTCCCGTTAACCGCCACTTTGGAGAGACACAACCCCAAATGTTGGGCCTAACTCTGGCCAGTCCGCAGGGTACTCCAGGCCCTCGGGGAGGGTGGTGGTGTGGTCGCCGGTGGCGGAGTCGAGTTGGGATTGGGTGAGGCTCTTGGCTCCCTTGAGTCTGGCTCCCTTGAGCTTGGTTCCCTCGAGGTTGGCTCCATAGAGGCTGGCTCCCTGGAGATGGACGTCCTTGAGGTCGGCTTCCTTGAGGTTGGTTGCCTGGAGGCTGGCTTGCTCGAGGTTGGCTCCCAGGAGGCTGGCTTGCTCGAGGTTGGCTTCCCAGAGGTTCGCATCCTGGAGGTTCGCACACATGAGGTTGGCTTGCTGGAGGTTGGCTTCCCAGGGAGAGGCTTTCTTGAGGTTGGCCCCCAGGAGGTCGGCTCCCTGGAGATCAGCTTTACAGAGGTTGGCTTGCTGGAGGTTGGCTTGCTGGAGGTTGGCTTGCTGGAGGTTGGCTTGCTGGAGGTTGGCTCCCTTGAGATTGGTTCCCTTGAGGATGGCTCCCTGGAGATTGGTTCCCTTGAGGATGGCTCCCTGGAGATTGGTTTTCCCGAGATCTCCGCCCCTCAAATCTATATTGGAAAGATCGATGTGCTCTCCTGGAACCCGTTCGCGTCGCCGGATCGCCTCTATCGCTACCTTGACATCCTGGCTCATCTCCAGGGTGTCCTCGCCACCATCTGGCTCTGCCAGCGGCCTGGCCTCCCGGATAAAGGCGCACAGAACTTCGAACACCGCAACCTGCTGTTTCTCGTCTTCCGAGTAGCGAGCCAGCGATTCCAGGGTGTAGATGCCTCCGATCCGCACTCTCAGGTTTTTGTCCCCAAGCATGCGTGTCGCTTCGATGAAGCGTTCGCTTTCTTGGGTCTGGGCACTGACCTGAGCGGTTTTGAGGGCCGTTTCGGCGTTGGTCTGAGCTGCCTTTGCGCTCATCTCGGCCACTTCCGAACTCTTGAGGCTTGCCTGGGCTGATTGCAGGCTCGCTTCCGCCGACTTCTCCGCAGCGACACTGCGCCGCCAGGCGACGATCAGGCCCACGGCTATGGCCAGGCCCGTCAGGAGCTTGGATGAGGTCTCCAATTGGGTTTGGTGCTGGGGTACCAAAAACGGGATCCAAGCCAGCGCCACCGCCACGACCGCTACCCCGACCACAACCAGGACTACCCACAAGACCTTCTTTGTTTTCTCCCTCACGGTATCTCCGATGATATCGCAAGGCGTTAGCCATCTCTGTCGTAAATCTCCAAAGGGTTGCCCCTCGGCAGAGCGGGAAGACTCGCGACTAACCAAAGCCAGACGAAAAGGTAATTACCTAGGTGCAGCTGCCCAACCTGCAGGCGCAGATCGGCATCTAGACCTCGACTGCCTGGGCAGCGAGCGCATTGATGTAATCAAGAGATGGATAATGGCGAGACCGTGAGTACACCGGCATAGTTTTCTGGCTAGTTTTCAAAATCCGGAACTCTTGATGAGAGTACTTTGGTTCTTATTGGCAGGAACAGAGACAGGAGGTGATGCGACGTGAGGCGTCTCAAGTGGGAGACGGTTCAGCGCTTGTTGCTGGTACTAGCGACCTTGGCGGGTTTCGTAGCAGCCTGCAATAGCTTCTGAGCCGCCCCCCGATGCTGGGGAGGGTAACCTCCCCAGCGCTTCTTACGACCTAGAATACGAGAACGCGCCGCACCCAGAGACAATTCCTCCTTGCGAAACCCTAGATCCCCCAGAATCAACGCTACCCGGAAACACGGCCACCACAGTTCCCCCCGGGGGTAGATCGCCACAGGAACGGGACCATGGCCAGCGGGAAGGAATCAGTACCCGCCGAAGCGCTCCCTCACTATCGGCGGGAGGGTGTCGTCTTCCTCCACGTCCCAATCTGCGTCTTCCACGTCGAGAACGGCGCTGTAGTCTTCCGTGTCTCGGATCATGCCTGCCCCTTAAAACGGGAGGTCGTCGTCATCGCCCCCAGCACCGCCGTCTCCGTAGTCGAGAACCCCTCCACCTCCACCACCTTGATATCCCCCACCGCCGTAGCCGCTGTCTTGGTCACGAGGTGGGCAGGATGAAGGGCGATAACACTGAGTTATCCCTTCGAACCTGGACGGGCTCCGGCCTGGCGGGGCAACGGGGAGGGCAAGCCAGAACAGTCTCAATGCCCTACGCGGCCTTTCCTACGTTGTGACCTGGCAAAGCCCACACGTTCGCAATTGCTGCGAAGTCTCAATGCCCTGCGCGGCCTTTCCTACGTTGTGACTACAACTGATCGACAGCTTGGCGTGGTCCTTGCGGTCTCAATGCCCTACGCGGCCTTTCCTACGTTGTGACGCCCACACCGACAGCAGGGCGGGTAACGCGATCCTGTCTCAATGCCCTACGCGGCCTTTCCTACGTTGTGACGCCGCAAGGTCGAAACCATGCTCGCCGAACTCAAGTCTCAATGCCCTACGCGGCCTTTCCTACGTTGTGACAACCGTTGCACCCAATACCAGTAAGAGAACCAGAAGTCTCAATGCCCTACGCGGCCTTTCCTACGTTGTGACTCTGCCGAACTCCACATACGACACGAGCGAGGTCTTGTCTCAATGCCCTACGCGGCCTTTCCTACGTTGTGACGGTGTGTGCGGCATGCGCCGACAGATTCAGTGGAGTCTCAATGCCCTACGCGGCCTTTCCTACGTTGTGACACGACCTGGTGAAGGGTTCCCTGAGGTGGAGGTCAAGTCTCAATGCCCTACGCGGCCTTTCCTACGTTGTGACCCCGCCCCGCCTAACCCGCCTGTTTCCGGAGCCTTGGAAGCCGGTTTGCGCGAACCTCTTGAAAATCGCCGATCTCGACACCTTTTCCACCCTCCAGAAGCCCCACCGAATACGCCTAAGCGTTTGGGAACAAGACGTTTGCCAGATCTGCGCGAACCTCCTTTCTGGCCGTTAACCGATAACCACCCTACTTTCTGACGTTTACGGCAGAAAACGGGCGTTTCCCCGTCTGGGAGCTAGAGGGTCGCGCAAGCGCGCACACCTCCACCTCCAACACCCTTAGTAACCTTCCAGCCGAATCTGTTGCAGTACCGGCCAAAAAAGTTCGAGAGAGCCAGAGCTGGCCCGGGGCGATATCGCGGCGTTGTGACCCGTTCGGCCTGGTGGCCACCCGGCGGAGGCCCCACCCTCTCGGCACCCTTCGACGCCACTAGGTGCGCACCGCCTGCGCGGTGATCGCCGTCTATCCCTCGGCTCCATCGGTTGATTTGGCACGCCTTCGCGCTACGCCAGTACCCCCTGAACACAACGGAACGGCCCCGGCCTGGACGGTGGTCTCAGATTGTCGGCGCGATTCGTTACGTGTGGAGGTGTCTCTGACCAGCGGTAGGGGTCGCGTCCGGTCCACCTGGTCCACTTCGCGTCCGGTCCACCTGGTCCACTTCGCGTCCGGTCCACCTGGTCCACTTCGCGTCCGGTCCACCTGGTCCACTTTGCGTCCGGTCCATCTGGTCCACTTGCGTCCGGTCCACCGGCGTGGGCTTCGTGGGTATCAGTTCACATCCCCATCGCCGTGGCGCAGATCCGGATGCAATAAGATTTTCCTTGGGCGGTGCTTGCCCTCCCGCCTGCGCTCCCACTTGCACCACCCCATGGGGCGGAGAGCTTCCACAGCCTCGATGATTTGCCCAGGGTCCCCAAGCCCAGGATAGCGACTCCTCGTAAGCTCGGAAAAATTATCCTCGTGGTCCACCCCCCCCGCCTCGATCAGTTCTTTCAGCCTCCGGGCTCCCCGTGAAAGGTGAACCTCGACGCCAGACGCCGCAACCTGTGGGGACGATTCGAGGGCAATTCGGGCGCATGGGTGTAAATAGTCCTCGTAGATATCAAGGGCCGTAAGTACGTGGTTCTGCCCTATGCGCTCGGTTGGCCGATGCCCATCCATGAGGTGCAACTGTAGCGCGATGGATGCGACGGCCTTGGGCGCCTTCGACACCCACGCCCGATAGACCCCCGCCGCCCCTTCTTCACTAATCGAATTCTTTCGTTCTAGATTGTTTCGCCACCACTTGCGGAAGTCCGCCAGCGCTTGATCTTCCATCTCGACTATCGAGCCCTGGGGAACCTCCCGCGCTGCGCTCCAAACGCGGCGACAGAGTCCGGCAACCTCATCTTTCAAGGCCTCATCCTGTGGCGCGTCTAGATCGGGTATGCCCGCCCCGGAGTTCACAGCGTAGAGGAATCGAGCCATCATGCCGTCTTGTCGCCCGGCCTCCGCCTCCACCATTGCCGCGACCCGATCCGTCTGGACCGTGCCGCAAATACTCAGAGCTACCCGTGGCACAACTAACCGTCTGCGCCCATGGTGTAGTCGCCTGACTTTCCATGTGCTGCTCCCGGGGTGCGTCTCCAACCACTGCGCCCGCTCATGGAATCGAGTACTCGACGCAAGGGCATCAAACCATGAGGAGAGTTCATCGGTGGCCAGCAGCAAGCCGTGGGGGTTGCCGGTTGGGGAGCAAAGCGCTTCGGCCACACTGGGGATATTGATGTCTGTAAATACGTACTCAACGCATGCCGAGGCCCTTTTCTGCTGGGCTTCTTTGAGCCGCTCCTTAGCGAGCCTCAAGGCTTCCTGTTCAACTGCAATCGACACGCGGACACCCTTGGCCACTTCGGCCCCCGCCTTTTGCATCATGTCATCAGCACCCTTGACGATGGCCTTCGCGCCATCTACCAGGGCATCAAGGCCCGCCTCTGCCTTTTCCCACTTGTGATCTGAGTCTGACGCCAGATCGTTGACCGGAGCGACCCCCAGGGCAAAGCCCGCGCTCTTGTTGTCGCCCGGCTTGCCGCGAATGATCCCCCACAAGTTGGGCCACAGGACCCATGATTTACTGACCCTCACCCCCAACCAATTGCCAATGAGAGACCCGCAGGCAACGAAGAACGGCACGGCGATTTCACCGGAGTCAATGCCCGCGCCCTGGGCTCCCTGGGTAAGGTAGCGCTCAAGTGCTTCCGGGAGCCCTACGGGTCCCATGGTTGGAGCCGTAAGCGCCTCCAGTTGTGACACTCCCGCCAGCTCTGGCCACAGTTCGCCGTCGATGAACTGGTGAGCAGCGGCCCAAAGGGTTTGGATGCTGCCCCCGCCCCCAGCATCGAGAAACTGTTCTATGTCTCCCCCAAGTTCGGACACCCCATGATCACGCCAGTCAAGGATTCTGATCTCCGCCACCCCGGCGAGGGTTGCATTCCTCGCGTTCTCCAGCATGTGGCGTTTCCCGCTCTCATCGGTCCCGGTACCCTGGCAGTTGACGCACTTTCGTGAAGGCCGACGGTGGCAGTTCTTTGCACGGCAAGGCCCGGAGGCGTCCGCCACCAGTAGCAGGCGGTACGGCGCCACATCCGCCCACCGTTCCGGGATCGGAGAGGAACTCGCCCCGGTGCAGGTACCCACCGATCGGTAGCCCTTGGAGTTGCCCAGGTCTGCGCACTTCTCCCCCTCATGCACCATGAGAATTTCCCCGGGCTGCAAGTCATCCAGTTGGTGGACGCCGTACAGGGGTAGATCTTTAGTGCCGAGGCCCTCGCCAAGGGTGAACTTGCCAGCCCTCCACCAAGGCTGCATCTTTGCGCCGTCCGTCTCGTAGCGCAGATGCAGGGCAAGCAACCCACCATCGCGGCGGCGCACCTGGTACACGGCTACGGGTGCCTTCCCGCCCCAGCGCAGGGTCGCCGTCTTCGGCATGTCGAAGGTAGGGAGTGAGTCGAGATCTACGATGAACGAGGGCTCCACTTGGGGGCGCGCTTTGACCGCTACCGGCTGGCGGTTGCCGTTGCTCCCGTTGCTCCCGTTGCCGTCGGCGTGGGCGTGGGTGGGAAGCGCAATGCCTCGCCATCCCGCCATCTCTTCTACTACGCGGTGGAAGTCCCGCTTTGGGTCCAAGCCGTGCACCGCCGCCCACAGCGCCAGGCCATCGCCTCCCCCCGCGTCGCACGAATAGCATTTCCAGTGACCGTCAGGATAGGCAGTGAATTGGGGAGTGCCGCCGTTGCCTCTGCCTCTGCCCCCGTGGATGGGACATGTGTTGCTCTGCCCGCCGCCGTTGCCGGGCTTCCAATCACCGGAAGGGCAGCCCAGGTATTCCGCTACCTCAACAGTCGGAATTCCTCTGATCTTGTCTAGGACTGATTCGGGGAAGCGCCGCATGCGATCTCCTGATTTTCGCGGCGCGGGCAAGATACACTTGCATTATTCACAAGGGCATCGTTAGAATGGGGTTGCCTGCAAAGCACACCCTGGCCCTGCGCCAAGTCAACCCCGGTTACCAGCCGGGGTTTTCCATTTCTAGACATTGTAGACGAACGCAACCCCTTGTGGTAGCTCGGCAGAGGGACCACAATGCGTAAAGCGGTGAAATCCACACCCGTGGTTTGCTGTAAGTCCATGCTCATGCCAGCAAGTTTGACACGAGTTCATATCAGACGGCAAGCCATAGCCCTTTGTTTACAGATGATTACAGGAAATCACAGAAAAAGAATCGCTCTGTTTTCAATGTCCTTATGACATTTTATATTTCTCTTTAGTTGCAGCCAGCTTCCCCAGGTGGACTGGAGTTTCCCCAGGCGGACTTTCAGCTTGCTAGATTCGTCCCCGTTTGAGGACGGCCAAGAGAGCCTTTCTTGAATCGCTCAAAATCTATTATGTGACGGGCTGATGTCTCCAAGCTGCTATTCAGCAGGCGCAACACCTGGGACAGCCGGGGGAGCACCAGCGGGGACTGTTGCCGTAGCCATCGGGTCATGGTCTGGCTTGGGGTATTCGACAGGTCCAAGAGTTGCATCACCCGCGAAGGCGGTATCCGCTCCAGAACAATGAGCCGCCCAACCTCTTCCAGGAATCGCCCCGCCAGGTCCCGGGCCGTGCGTTCGCTGAAACGGTCTGGCTGAGCATCGCTGCAACGGTTCGCCAGGTCACCGCCACCGAAGGCAAAGCTTACGACCTCCCACGGGGTGGTACCAAGCATCGCGGCGATTCCCGACAGTTCCAATAGCGTTATCTGGCGGTGCCCCCGGAGCATCCCGTGCAGGGTCGGATACTTCCATGGCCCAAGGCTCGCCATGTGTTTGACCGGGATGGGTATCAGGACACGCAATGCCCACAGCACGCGCTCACACTCTTGCAGCGCATCAACACCGAACCGCCCGCGTGGAGGGACTCGCATAGCGGGGAGCGTACCAGCCGAGAAAGCGCGAGCCACACCCGGGCCGCGCCACACCGTGAACATCTATCCACTTGAGCTACTCAAGTCGTGGAACTTCCCTAAGAATCAACAACTTGCGAGTAGCACTTGATAACGGCTTGACTATGCACTATTTCCGGTCAAGCCGTGTAAGTACTGCATCTTCAATGACTTATATCCACGACTTGATCAAATCGATCAAATCGAGCGAATCCAGAGATGTTGATTCCCTTCGCACGGACGCGCGATAAAAGCCTCTGAGAGTTAACTTTAACTTTACTTTAAATACGCGCGCGTTGTGACATCTGGAGATCTGATTCTTCGAACCCACTCGATTTGATCGATTTGATCAAATGGTGGTCGTAACCTTCTGCATCTATTATGTTTCCACCATTAGACGGGAAATGAGCCTTGGTCAAGCCGTCGTCAAGTCGTACCGGTAAACCATTGATTCTTATGGTAGTTGCACGACTTGAGTAGGGGCAGCCTCTGCCAACCGCTTGACCGGCCCGCCCTTGCCCAGGGTCATAGCGGCCCGTGGTGGTGGCGAGGTGGGGCGGTGGTGATGCGGACGCGGTGGAGATCTCCGCCACCCCGGAGGGCAGGGGAAAATAAGGTCGAGGTGCCCACGCTTCCAGGGCGAAAACCGATGATCCACCCCAGACCCATACCAGGGTGCCGGTTTGGGGATAGCGACGATTCTAGGGCCGCCGAGAGCGTCTAAGCCGGGGATGAAATACGGGGCCGCTTTGGGCGGATCCGGCGACAGCGAGACGACAGGGAGCCACCAGCCTTGTCTACACTGTAGACATGTAGCGGGACGCGCGGCCAATAGAGCCGTAAAAATAGGGTGTACTGGCGTAACTTGGAGTAAGTGTCTACACTGTAGACAGTAGCCAGGGAACGGGCACATAAAAGGGGGGAAACCATGGTAGACAGCCTTGCAATTCGGAATGTCGCGGTGTTCAACACCAAAGGCGGGGAAGGGAAGACGACGACGGCCCACGCGCTGGCGGAGGGCTTGCAGCGGTCAGGGCTCCAGGTGTTGGCGGTAGACATGGACCCTCAAGCGAACCTCACGACCCGATGGGATATCGAGAATCCGGAGGTGACTTTGTTCGAGGTGGTCCAGCACCAGAACGTCACGTTCGGGAATGCGATCATCGAACTACCTGGGGGTGTGCGGTTGATCCCATCGGCTTCACGGGTCAACGGGCTCTCAGCGGCCCTCTACGGGCAACCGGGGGCAGAGCGATGGCTACGGCGCCAGCTCGCCAGCCTGCCCCCTTCCGTGGCCGATGTAGTGGTGATCGATCTACCACCAGGGCGGGATATGTGTGGCGCCCTGGGGATCGCGGCGGCACAGTTGATTCTGGCGCCTACGGAGCCGTGCCCCATGGGGAAAATGGGGCTTGACCAGCTGTTCCCCACCTTGGGGGAGGCCATGCAGGATAACCCCGGTCTGCTTTTGTGGGTCGTGCCGGTTCGGATAGATCGCCGTACCCGGCTGATTCCAGCCATGCTTCGGGACTACCGCAAAGCGCTGGCGGGTCGGATATCGGCGGTGGATATCCCGGTCGCCATTGCACTGAAGGAAGCGGATGGGGAGCGGCTACCAATCTACGACTACGCCCCCCGATCCAAGGCGGCGGAGGCGTACGAGGCCATGACGGCGGAAGTACTTGGGATCCTGCTCACCGGTCGGCTACCCGGCGATACCGCAGCGAAGGCGGAAGCATGAGCGGGAAGGGAAAGGGGAGGGGGACGGGTTCGGTGGGCGGATTTGATCTTGGCGCGCTGGAGGCTGCCCGTCAGAAGCCCGTCAAGCAACGCAGCCGCGTGATGCTTGCGGCGGACCCGGACCTGTCGGCCCGCCTGGGGAATGCGGCCTACCACTACCGGCGCACCCTACGAGACCTCACCGATGAAGCCCTACGGCGCCACGTGGAAGCGTTGGAGACCGAACACGGCGGGGTGTTCCCGCCACGACCTGAAGGGGGTTCCAGATGAGCGATGCCCAGGACCAGCTACGCGAGGAAATCGACCGCTTCCAAGACGCGCGGCGCCGCTTCCACCGCAGGGTAGCGGAGATACTGCCCGTAGGGGCATCGATTTGGTACCGCCACGGGCGCCACCTGATAGGCGCGGAGGTTGTCGGGCACACCGTGGATGAATTGAGGGTCGAGGGTTTCGCAAGCGGAAAGGTCTACTGGATCAAGGTTTCTCGGGTTGAAAGCTGTGAGGTGGACCCATAAACGGCCCACGTCCCCCCGGGTGCGACTGCTGCGGAGGTCCCGCGCGCCTGGTGCGCGATGGATCGGGGAACCGGTTGAGGCAACCGAGCAAGATACAGCCTAGATCTCCCCTGGATTATCGCGAATTCTAAGGAATAGGCGCGCCTGGTGGAGGGGTGGCCACGCATGAGGAGGGCGTGAAACTGTCAACCAAAATCAACCCCTTTCGACTTAAAGCTCTAAAGTTTCAGCGGCGGCATTTGCGGCGCGCCGTGGGTAGTCCCGGCACCCTTACGACGGCTGTCGCGCCGAACACGAGTTATCATGGAGTTATCTTTTCATTGCTTTTGAGTCCGCCGTCTACGCTGCGCTTTCGAGGTAGGCGCCCATCCGGGCGCCTCGGAAAGCTGCCGAATCGAGTCCACCACCCGCGGACTCTTGAGGAGGCGAGAACCGGCCTGTTTCGGGTTGGAATCAGTTCAGCGCCCGACCTGAGCCCGACCAACCCGCCTCCATGAGCGCGTCAAAGTCCTCTTCTGTCAGCGGTTGTCCCAACCTCATGGAATCCGTTCTACCGGTAACGAGCCAGAGCAGGGCGATGGCAGCATTCACGATTTGCTCTCCTGGGTAGGTAGAGCCCGCCCGCTCCAGGTCAAAGACGACGGCGGAGAGGTAGCCCCTCGCCAGTCGATCCGCCCGATCTGCGGGGAGGGTGTCTATCGAGACCTGGATATCATCTGGGAACCGGAAGCCCGCAGCGCGGAGTTCGTCAATGATCCGCTGGGTGTTGTTCGGGAGCACGGAACTTCCTCCGCCGTCGTAGACGGATGGATTTCCATCGCCTGGGTTTGGATGCGGGATTTTTCGACCAGGAGCGGAAGGGATCCGCGCCGCTCTGCTGGTGGAGAAACGCTGAAAGGGTAGCGGCTCGGAGGCCCTCCAGTACGGCCAGGACCGAGTCATCAGGCACCGGCTTGGTATCATCAACGGCGGTGATCTCCGCCTGCTCCCGATCCGGGAAGGCGATTAGCGCGCCCTCGGGCTTACCCTGGTCCACTTTGCGGGGGGGCCGCATCATCGACCACCCAACACCAGGCATGCCAGCACAGCCACCCCCGGCCACGACCAGGCGGAGACGGTGAGGGTCCACAGCGCCCGCCCTGCACCCTGGAGGAAGGCCCGGCGGGCGTTGACGGGGAGTGAGCACCGCGCCGCTCATGGCGTGCCCTCCACTTCCGCCACGGTGGCGAGCTCTCGGGCCATCTCTTTGCGGCTGGGCTCTGGGGGTTCGAGGAGACGTTCCAGGGGGCGGGGTTCGAGGTCGTACCCCATGGCTCCTAGGTCACCCATCAAGGCTTCCCAGTCTTTGCCCTGCCCCCTGCGCTTCGATCCCTTCATTGCTCCTCCTGGCCTTGGTCGGCTGTAGCGGCCTCCAGTACTTGCGGTGACTGTAGAGGTCTACCAAAAGTATACAAAGTCTACATTTTCAGAATCCGTGCCGGTGGCTACGGGGAGGAGCGAGCAATAGCATGTGTTACATGCTTTCCGTATTCGCCCCTTCGGTGCTCAAGTGCCCGAGCTGTGAGGCGCCCGGGCGCGCAGGGGTAGGTCGTTGCCCGTCTGTGCTGAACGCCCCGAGAGTCCACTGTGGCTTCGGGGCGGTAGCGAGGAATAGGATGTATTACATGCTGTCCTGATGCTCCCCTTCGGTGGTCAACCAGTCGGGGGTTGGGTTTATTAGGCACCGCATCGTTATCGGATCTGGAACGCCGCCGAGTTGGTCACAGAGTTGGAACAGCGCCAGGTCGCGGAGCTGGATCTGTCGTTTGCACTCTGAGAGTGTTTTGTTCATGGCCTGCATGTTGGCCAGAGCGTCCTCTACGCTGGCGTCAACGTAGAGGACGGCAGCCAAGGCTCCCAGGCAGATGAGCACGAGAGCCGCGGTGACAGAGAGGACGATGATGCGTGCCGTGATGAGGATGTAGCGTGGTTTGGGTTTTTGAGAGGCGTCAAGGGCGTTCATTTGTTGTCTCCACAAGCGCGCGAGCGCGCAGGGTCTGGAGCCACTCTCTGATAGCCGTTTCCGCGTTGAGGAACGCTGCGTTCTCGATGTCGGCGGGCCTGGCCTCGCCAGTGAGTACCCGGCGGTGAATGGGCACCAGCTGGAGGGCGTTGGCCAGGTCTGTGAGGTCGGCCTGGAGGGCTCCCAGGATGAGGTCCATGGTTTCGAGGTTCGGGCGGGTTACGCCGCGCTCGTAGCTGGAGAGGTTGGAGCGTCGGATGCCGGTAGCGTTGGCCAGCTCTGTCTGGTTCATCCCCCGGGCCTGGCGCATGTTCCGCAACGCCTCGCCGAGGGTCTGCGAGTCTCGGAAGGCGGGATTCATCCGGTGAACCTCACCGGCCCGGTGGGCAACCTGTAGAGGAAGGCTCGATAGTAGTGCGAGCGTGCCCGGGTGACGAGCCGGGTTCCTATGGCGAGAGTGTGCAGTCTTGGATTGTCCAGGAGCTGGAAGGCGTGCAGTAGATCCGGCGGGATGTTGTCGGCGAGATCCTCGGCGACGGATCGGGCGAGGGCGATGAGGGTTTCGGCCTGGCCGGATTTTCCGAGTAGACAGAGGGCGAGTTCCGCAGCGATGAGGGCGGCCTGGCCATCTTTCAGGTTGCCTTCGGCCTGGTGGCGTTTGTAGGCGCGTTGGTAGAGAGCCGGATCGTCTTCCATGCGCGCCTGGAACCATGGTTGTTGCTCCTCTCCCCCTGGCAACTCCTGGAGGGCCTGGCGTACTTCGTCGTTCCAGTTCGTGGCGGATTGTGAGAGCAGATCGGCCCGTAACCCCCTGGCGAACTGAAGGGCCTGGGGTTGTGGGTTCGTGCGGAGGAGTTCGAGGGCCTCGGCGAGGTCTCCATGGGCGAGGTCTTCGAAATGGCTCTGGCTGGCCAGCCTGGCCACCGCGCTATAGATCCATAGTAGGGGCTGGTCTTGGGTCAGGCGTAGGGCGTCCTGGACGGTGCCGTATGCCATTTTGGTGCTACCGGAGCGTTCGAGGTCGAAGAGAGCGCGGACGAGGACGCCAAGAGGGGAGCGTTCGTCTCTTGGTAGGCCATCGAGTCGTTCCTTGGCCCGTTCCGGGTCGTGTCGGCACAGGTGGGCGTGCGCTTCGGCCAGCTGGACCTGAGCGCGAGCATATTTGCGGTCGGGTTCGTTGATCCATGGGGGTTCAAGGGGGAGGCGCTCGACGTTCGCGGCGGCGAGTTGGGCGATGGCCAGCGCCCGTTGCGGGTTGCCATCGGCGGCGAGAGCGACGGCGTGGGAGAGGAGATTTTCCACCACGCCCCACAAGCTGCGCCCTTCGATGGTGCCGATCTGCGCCGCCTGTTCGGCCTGGGGCAACTCGACCAGGTCAGGCCATACCCTGGCGGCTTCCCATCGGGCGGCGGCGAAGCAGAGATCTACAGCGAGGTCTGTGACTGGCAAAGGGCAGCTGTCGGTGTCTAGGCCGAGGAGGTGGGTTAGCGCAGGGGCTCCCGTACGCTCCCAGACCGTTTCATCGATGCGGGTGGCGAGGTCTGCGAGCTGGTTTGCGGTGAGTGGTTGGGCGTTCATGGGGTGACCTCGAACATGGGTAGCGGTTGCTGGAGAATGTGATGGATGTGGAGGTGTCGGTGCATTTCAGCCGTCTTGATGGGTAGCTGTTTTGGATCGTCGACCAGGCTTTTGAGGAGTGCCAAGGAATCGAGGTGTAGCCCGGCATCGGCCCCGATGGTGAGGGCCTCGTTCAGGATTGAGGGGGTTTCGTCGGCTTGCCCGGCGTGTGCCTTGGCTGCGGCAAGATCCACGTAGGCGCACAGGAGCCTGTAGGGTTGCTCCAGATCCTTCCACAGCGTGACGGCCTGTTCGGATGTTTTGAGAGCCTGGGCAGTGTTGCCGGTCAGCAATGCGTAGCGGCCTTGTAGGCCCCAGAGGACGGCTCTTTCTGCCTCAGTTTGGCTCAGCCGTTCGAGGGTTTCCAGGACGGGGGGGAGTTGGGCCAGTCCGAGGGGCGGCAACAGGAGGAGAGCCTCGGCGCACGCCTGGAGCAGGGCGATGGCCAGGGGTTCGGGTAGGGCCTCGGTCGGGTTGGCCGCGAGCAGCTCCCGCGCGGCGAAGGTTGGGGAGGTCAGATCGATATCGGTATTTGTCGCGAGTTCCAGGGGATCAACACAGACCAGGGCGCGCAGCCTGTAGGCATCGATCCAGATTGCATTCTGGTGGTGGGCATTGTCCGTGGAAAGGGTGGCCCGGTGGAAGCCTTTGGCGGCGTCGAGCCACTCGGCAGTGCGTATGGGTTGCATCTGCCACAAACACGACACGGCGCGCAGTACGAGAGCGGGAGCGGCGAGGCCGAGGGGTGATGCGCCGGTATCGAGTGGTTCGGCGAGGTATTCGAAGCACTCGGACGCTTCCACGTATCGGCCCAGTGCGCGTAAAGCGTGCCCCCGGGCGGCTGCGGCGAGGCATAGAGCATCGAGCTTGCACTCCTGGGACAACGGCACCTCGTCACACTCCTGCGGGATCGGTTCGGGGGTCTCGCCAACCACGGGGAGTTTCTGGGCGATCTCGAAGGCGAGGGTGGCCAGCTCCTCGGCGGTGTCCATTTCAGGGGCGTTGACGGACCTTCGCACGAGGTATTCGACCATGGCCCACCGTGGGGGCTCGTCGGCGAGGGCCTCGGCAATGGTGTAGGGCTCGGCCTGGTGGAGCCGCTCGAAGAGAGGGCGGCAGCGAAGGCGGCTGTAGGCCATGGCGAGGCGGGGTAAGCCGAAGTCCTCCCGGGCGAGATCTCCGGCGTCGACCAGGTCGCGGAATGCGCCGCAGTTTTTGGCGCATTGTGGGCAGACTTCGATGATGCGTAGCAGGAAGGCGGCGAGGGGTTCGCCGGGTTCTCGGCACCCGGCCACTAGCCTTAGTAGGCCGGGCCAGGTGAGATGTTTTTCAGGTCCGTTATCGGGCTTCTGCGATGGGTCCGTTTTTGTACTCACGTTGTTTCGCTCCTTGTAGGCGTAGTAGGAGCGGTTTCGTGGTTGTTATTCTCAGAGAGACTTTTGATGTTGTTCTGGCGTGCCCTGTCGTTGGAGGGAAGACCAAATATTTAGATGGGCTTGAAGAGCGGAAATTCCCGCGCACTCAGAAAGCTTGTTCCGGTTGCGCGGGTATTTTGGCTGGTAGGTCCCGTGCACCCGGACGAGCCGGATGCACGGGGGTGGGGTCAGTCGTTGTTCGAGGCGGTGGAAAGCCCGGTGGGG
>Ga0210063_1000178_pt1 | contig 22059 bp, 18 predicted proteins | sample Muzzi_PWA_D1_FD_185529 | JGI IMG/M metagenome (GOLD analysis project Ga0210063, IMG submission 185529) | Wetland microbial communities from San Francisco Bay, California, USA, that impact long-term carbon sequestration - Muzzi_PWA_D1 (SPAdes) | ecosystem: Environmental > Aquatic > Marine >... | reverse complement strand
CAGGAGGAAGTTGAGATCCTCCCGCCGCAGGACATGGGGCAGGTACTCGGCGAAGTGGGCGGCGAGGGCCTCCAGATCCTGGCCGTGGTGGTGCGGGTCGTAGAAGAACTCCCGCATCATCCGCCACGCTTCCCGGTAGATCTGCCGGAATTCCACCGCCGGATCCACCGTCACCGCCACCGCCGAAAGATCCACCGCCACCGGCTCCCCCATCGCCCCTTCGTCCTCCCCCGTTCCCGCCCCCGCTTCCGGATGCAAGGCGCGACGGAAGAGCCCCTTGCGATTGCGGTAGAAGGCCGTGGAACCATCGGCGGAAATGCGGAACTCATCCACATCTTCGGCCACCTCTTCCACCGCGCTGGAGACCGCCAACCGCACCCGGTGCAGCGGGGGCCAGATGGTGCCCCGGCCCCCGGGGGCTTCCGGATACTTGAGGTGGCGCAGGTAGAGCACCCCCGGCGCCCCCGCCACCAGGTCCGTGGTGTCCCGTTCCGGCAGGGGCAGCCGCACCGTGCGCCCTTCGAGGGCGGCGAGGTCCAGCGCCCCATGGGGCCGCACCGTGGCCGCCTGGGCGGCGGGATTCGGTTCGTCCTGGAAAGGCAGGAAGGGGGGCGCGCCCTCGTCGTGGAGCAGCACCGTATGGACTGCCCGCAGCACCAGGGGGCCAAACATGCGGGCCGATTGCAGGCTCCACACCTCGTTGGCCACCGCCGGAGCCGCGTTGTTGCTGGCCAGGTAGTGCAGGTATTGCCCGTTGCGGTCGAAGACCGGCTGGGTGGCGTGGACCTGACCGGAGATCACCCGCCGCTCCCCGGTCTCGGTATCCAACACGACAATGCTCCGCCGGTGATTGGGGAAGCCTTTGGAGTACGCCAGATAGCGACCGTCCACGGACCAGGAGGGATCGTACAGTTCCTGGGCCAGATCGTCGGACTGCTCGACCCGCTCCACAGTACCCGCCGTCACATCGGCGATCCACAGATCCAGCCGCTCGCCGGTGAAGGCGATGCGCTGGCCATCCGGCGACCAGACGGGCTGGTAATAATAGGTAGGCTCCGCCTCGATGGCGATCCCCCGCTCCCCACCCGTCCCCAGATCCCGCACCACCAGTTGGTACTCCCCCGAGGCGTCGGAGAAGTACGCCAGCCGCTGGCCATCGGGGGACCAGACGGGGCTGCGGTCGGCGGCGTCGGAGGATTGGGTGACGATCGTGGTGGTGCTGGTGGAACTGGTGGCGCCATCGGCGCCATCGGCGCCATCGGTCAGATCCGTCAACCCCACCACCAGCACATCCCCCCGGGCCTCCAGCGCCAGCCGGGAGCCGTCCGGGGAGGGCTCGGCGGTGACCAGGTACTCGATCGCGGCGACGGTCTTCGTCCCCAGTTCCGAGGGCCGCTCCGCGGGCAGGGTCACGGGCACCTCCGTCACCGTCCCCCGGGCCAGGTCGAACAGGTGGATCCGCCCGCCCCGGGTGAAGACGATGGCGTCGCCGGAGGTCGCCGCCGCAGCGTGGCGGATGTCGAAACCGTGGCCTTGGGTGTGCTGTCTGGTGGCGCCGGAGGCCAGATCCCGGCAGTACAGTTCGGCGGTGCCGGTCTCATCGCCGGTGAAACAGAGGCGGTCCCCGATCCACATGGGGTGCCGGTGGTTGGTCTCGCCGCCGGCGAGCACCTCGACGGCACTGTCCGCCAGGTTGGCGAGCCACAGCTGGGCGTTGCCGCCGCCCCGGTAGTGGCGATACTGGCGGAACTCCACCAACCCGGAAATCGGCACGTAGGCGAGTTGCCGCCCATCCGGCGAGTAGGCCCCGTCGTAGCCCAGGGGCAGGGGCAAGTCTCTGGGGAAGACCCCTCCCGAGGCATCCGTCGGATCGGCAGCGACGGCATAGAGTCGCCATTTGCCGTCCATATCCCGGTTGGAGGTGAACAGCACCTCCCCTTGGGGGGACCAGCCCCGCACCAGATCCAGCTTCGGATGGTAGGTCAGCCGCCGGGGTTCCCCCCCTTGGGCCGCCACCACGTAGGCATCGAAGTTCCGCTGATTGTCCATGGAGTAGGCGATCCACCGGCCATCCGGGGAATACTGGGGCAAGGCCACATCGAGAATCTCCGGATCGGTGACCAGGGCACGGGCCTCACCGCCCGCTCTTGGGACCACCCACAGCACCCCTCCCTGAGCGAAGGCAATCTCGGTGGCATTGGCGGTGACACCGTGGATCAAGAGCCGTGGGTTCTCCCCGAAGCTGGGCTGAGCCAGCGGGAGCATCAGCAGCGCCAGGCCCCAGCCCAGAGCCCATCGCGACAGTGTGACTGGACCGTCAGACAATTTCCAAAGCATGGTTTCTCCCCTATCGTTCTACTCGTCATCACGACGAGATTCGGTTTTAAGTTCCCGTTCCATCCTCTCGATGTACCCCTGTAGGACGGCGTTGCGGCTGGAGATGGGGTGCAGATCGGCGTAGTGGTCCACCCGAGCCTGCAACGCGCCGGACTCCGCGCCACCGCGGATGCGCTGCTGCAAATCCGTCAGGATCAACTCGTAGATCAGGCTGTAGTACAGCTTGAAGCTCAAGAAGGGGCTCGCGGTCCACACCGCCTGCTGCGGTTCCCCTCCGGGGTGCAGACTGGCCAGCAGATGTTCCCGGCCATCGACGTTGAGGCTGAGGCCATCCCAGGGCAACCCCTCGGTGATCTCCTCGCCCCGTTGTCGCTCCACCACCTCCACCCCGGGCAAAGGGGTCGGCGCATACACCTTGGCCAGGACCCTGACCCCCCGCTGGGCCGCCGCCACCAGCACCGGTCCCAGGGGCTCCGCCAGACGGGGATAGAGATCCACCGTCACGATGTGCCGCGCTTCTTCCACCATCCGCCGCGCCCGTTCCAGCACCTGAGCCCGGGTGGCGAGGTTGTAGATGCGCTGGTCATCCGCCACCCGCTCCACCCGTTCCAGCAGGGCCTCGGCCCGCTCCCGGCTGCTCTCGAAGCGATGGCGCATCTGGGCCAGCAGTTCCACCGGCGGCACCGCCCGACAGAGCCGAGGTTCCGCCTCCGCCACCAGCACCGCGCCCTTGGCTTCCAGGCTGTCGAGCGCCTTGTAGGTGTTGGCGTTGGTGCGCCCGACCCCCTTGGCGATGCGATAGCCGGTGGCCGGTGGGCTCTCCAGGAGGAAAAGGTAGACCTCCCCTTCCAGTTCCGTGAACCCCAGTTCTTGCAGAGTAGCGACCGTTTCCTGGCGAATAGTACTCATAGTATCCTCCTACGAGAATACTATCGAAAATGTTCGCGACGGGAGACGGTCGAAGGCGGTCGAAGGCGGTCGAAGACGGTCGAAGACGATCGAAGGGGGGGATCAGTGGGGGGCGACGAGGGCGGCGCGGACGACCTGATGATCGTAGGTGGTGACTTCCAGATCGTGGCCCCAGGGATCCTGGAAGTAGACGGACCAGGCGGCGTCATGATCGACCGCGGATTGGCGCCCGATGGGGTCACCGTTCCGATCCTGGAGCCCCAGGGCGGCGGCGTGATCCAGGAAGGCGAGGAAGCCTGCCCCATCCACCCGGAAGGCGAGGAGGTAGAACCCCGGGGCGCTGCGACCCTGACGGGGCGTGGCGGGATCTCCCGCGAAGAGGGCGATCATGGTGTTGCCATCGTCGCTCGAAATCATCAGCGGCCCCTGGGGGTCCTCCGCCCAGAAGGCTCGCTCTGCCACGATGCGCAGCCCCAACACTTCGCCATACCAGGTGGCGGCCTGGTGGCGATCCGGAACATAGGTTTCGACGTGGTCGATCTGCTGGACGCGGAAGGGCGCCATGGCTAGCCGATGCTGCCCACCGCGCGGGCGAGATAAGTGCCCACCTCGCTGGTGCCGCGAGTGCCCCCCAGGTCCGGGGTGGTAAACCGGTCCCGCAGGCTTCCGGCCACCGCTTCCTCCACCGCCGCCGCGGCATCGCCATGGCCGAGGTGCTCCAGCATCAACGCCATCGACAGCACCGCCCCGATGGGATTGGCGCGGTCGGTGCCCGCGTACTTGGGGGCGGAACCATGGACCGGCTCGAACATCGAGACCCGCCCGGGGTGCAGGTTGGCGGAGGCCGCCAGCCCCAACCCCCCTTGCAGGGCGGCACCGAGGTCGGTGACGATGTCGCCAAACATGTTGTTGGTGACGATGACCTGGAAGTTCTCCGGCTTGCGCACCATCTGCATGGTCAAGGCATCGACATAGAGGTGCTGGGTCTCGATCTTCGGATACTCGGCGGCGACCTCGGCGAAGCAACGCTGCCAGAGATCGTGGGCGTATTGCATGACGTTGGACTTGTCCGCCATGCAGACGTTGGTATGGCCGTGGGCCTTGGCGTATTCGAAGGCCGCCCGAAGGATCCGCTCCACTCCCTTGCGGGTGTGGATCTCCTCCTGGACCGCCACTTCATCGGGGGTGCCCTTCTTGAAATTGCCGCCGACCCCGACATAGGCCCCCTCCGTGTTCTCCCGGAAGACCACGAAGTTGACCTCCTCCCGGCCCTTCCCCTTGAGGGGGCAAAGGCCGTCCTCGTAGAGCTTGATGGGGCGGAAGTTGATGTACAGATCGAGGCCGAAGCGGATCCCCAACAGGATGTCTTTGGCGTGGGCCATATCGGGCACCCGAGGGTCGCCGTAGGCGCCGATGAAGATGGCGGCGTAATTGTCCCGAAAATCGTCCAGGGCGCCTTCCGGCATCGTCTCGCCGGTCTTCAGATAGCGGTCGGCGTCCCAGTCGAAGGGCACCACCTCCAGCGGTAGCGCCCAACGGCCCGCGGCCGCCTCCAGGACCTTGACCGCCTCGACGGTGACATCTTTCCCAATACCATCCCCCGGGAGCACGGCGACGCGTTGGGGGCGATGATTTTTGGGGTTGCTCGGTGAAGGGTCGGACGAGTTTGCCATAGAGGCGAATGGTAGCACAGGCGCCCCCTCCGCCCCGGCCCGTATTCAGGACGGAGCCGAGGGTGGCACCGGGGGAGAATCCTGCTCAGCCTTCTCTTTCGACGTTTCTGGGCGCCGACGACGCAGGACGAACGGGATCACCAGAGTTGCCAGCGAGGCCACCAGACCGGCCAACCCGACAAGGCCCTGTCCAAGGTGGATAGCGTACCCACCCACCCCGAGGGAAGCCAGTGCGAGCAGGAAGCCAAGGTACAGACCACGGTCCTCGTTGCGAATCCGTGATCGAACCGTAGTTTTCTCCAGGGATTGTCGATGACCCGCTTGCTTTTCCGCCATCGAAAGGATGCGCTCTGCCGCGCCGGGCAAGACCTTCTCGTAGCCCGCCAGGGTGTTCGGTGGAGGGAGTGGACCGGAATGGGAAACCGCAAAGTAGCGCGCGAGGAGTTCTACTTTGCGCTCGATAACCTCGGTCGAAGCCCTATCCTCCCTCGTCTCGCCGTGCTGCTCCGATGGGAGCGACTCAGCCGGGGTCGATGAGGTCGATGGGGTCGATGAGATCGACGACTCCGACTCGCTCTCCGGCGACTGGACCGGCTCCTCCGGTTCACCCATGGTCTATCCCGCAGCTCGCTTCAGAGATGACCCAAGTGCTTCCTGAACAGCCGCTTCAATATGAGGTTTGGAATCATCGACCCCCGCGAGAATCCCAGCAACCGTCCGCTCCATTGCCTGATCATCCATGCGTAGGTGCATGGGTTCAGCGACTGAAGTGAGTTGGTCGAGGAGAGCGGCAAACTGTTCAAGATCGCCCGAGGTAAGGTGAGAGATGATTTCCATTCGCAGCGCTCGGCTTGACTCTTCCAACGCCTTGCCTATCTCGTCCGCGCGCTCTCGGGAGTGATTCCACTCCCGGAAAGCAAGTTCCAGATCTTTACCGACCCTTGCCCAATCTTCCCGCAATGCCTCGCTGTCGGACGGGATCTCGGGTAGCAATTCGTCGTAACCCACCACCCCACGGCTCAGGGCGGCGAGGTGTTCCATGCCGCGCAGCAGGGCGGTAGCAGTCCTTTCTGGATGGGCACTCATGGTCCAATCCTACCATGGCCCACAATCGGCTATCCTTTCGGACGATGAACGTCCCTATCCAGCCCACGCCCCCGCCCGGTTCCCTCCACGCCTGGATTCTCGCCTGCCGCCCGGCGACGCTGTGGGCGGCGGTGGCGCCGGTGGCGGTGGGCGGGGCGGTGGCCTTCGGGGTCGGTGGATTCCGGCTCGGCCCGGCGGTGGCGGCGCTGCTGGGGGCGATCCTGATTCAGATCGGCACCAACTTCGCCAACGATGTCTTCGATTTTGAAAAGGGGGCCGATACGGCGGAACGCCTCGGCCCGACCCGGGCGGTGCAGGCGGGGTTGTTGACCCCCGGGCAGATGCGCGGCGGCATGGCGGTGGCGTTCGCCCTGGCCTTCGGCTGCGGCCTCTTTCTGGTCCACGCCCTGGGGGGGCTGGGAAGCTGGCCCGCGGGGTGGCCGATCCTGTTGATCGGTGTGGCGGGCATCGCCGCCGGGATCGCCTACACCGGCGGCCCCTACCCCCTGGGCTATCACGGCCTGGGGGATCTCTTCGTGATCCTCTTTTTCGGTTTCGGGGCGGTGGGCGGCACGGTGTACGCCCTGGCCGCCCGGGTGCCGGAGACCGCCTGGTGGGCGGCGGTGCCCATGGCGGGGCTTTCGACGGCGATCCTGGCGGTCAACAACCTGCGGGATCGGGAGACGGACGCCAAAGCGGGCAAGAGAACCTTGGCGGTGCGCCTGGGAGCGACCGGCGCCCGCTGGGAATACACCCTGCAGCTCCTGGTGAGCTACCTGACGCCGCCCCTCCTCCTGGCCCGGGGTCTGGCCCCGTGGCCGGTCCTCGCCCCGCTGGTGACCCTGCCCCTGGCGGTGGAACTGCTGCGGCGGGTCTGGCGGCAGGAGGGACGGGCGCTCAACCCCTGCCTGGGGGGCACCGCCCGTCTGCTGCTCCTCTATAGCGTGCTCTTCGCCGCCGGGCTGGCGGGGCTGGGCGTCGGATGAAGGCCCCCGACCCGCGACGACTCTTCTCCATCACGGCCGCCGCCGAGGACGCCCCGGATCACCCGGCACTGCTCACGGACCGGGAGAACTGGACCTTCGCGCGGCTCGCGGAGCGGGTGGCGGCGGTGGCGGCGGAAATCAACCCGGAGACGGACCGCTACCTGATAGCCACAAACCAGGTGGAGAGCCTGCTCCGCCTCTACGCCCTGATGGACCTGGGGATCCCGGCGGTGCTCCTCCACCCCCGGTGGACGGAAGCGGAGCGACGACGGGTGATGGGCGAGGGCGGGGGCGCCCCTCCAGTCTTTCCAGGTAGGGTAAAGGAGGGGACGGGGGAGGATTTCTCTCCCCCCCTCGCCCTCCTCTTCACCTCCGGCAGCACCGGGACCCCCAAGGGCGTCGTTCTGACTCGCGCCGCCTTTGCCGCCTCGGCGGCGGCCAGCGCGGCGAATCTCGGCTGGGAAGCGGACGACCGGTGGCTGCTGGCCATGCCCACGGCCCATGTGGGGGGCCTCTCCATCGTCACCCGCTGTCTGGCAGCCCGCAAGACGGTGGTGCTGGACACCACGTCCCGCTTCGATCCCCGGGAGACGGCGGAGCGCATCGAACACCACCGGGTGACCCTCCTCTCCCTGGTTCCCACCATGCTCCATCGCCTGCTGGAGATGGAGCCCCGGTGGCAGCCGCCGGAGGCCCTGCGGGCGGTGCTCCTGGGCGGCGCCCCGGCGGCCCCCGATCTGCTCCACCGGGCCGCCGAGCGGAGAGTCCCGATCCTGACCACCTACGGCATGACCGAGACCTGCTCCCAGGTCGCCACCCAAAGCTACGTCAGCCGCCGGGAGCCTCCTCGGGAAGACTCCCGGCAGGATCACGGCGCCGGGCCACCCCTGCCGGGGGTCGAGGCACGCATCGCCGCCGATGGCGAGATCCAGCTTCGCGGCCCCATGGTGATGCGGGGCTACTTCCCCGCAGGCGCCCACCCTTCTCCGTTCACCGCCGATGGCTGGCTGCGCACCGGCGACGCTGGATTCCTGGATTCCGCGGGGCGCCTTCACCCCCTGGGTCGCCAGGGGGAGATGATCCTCACCGGTGGCGAAAACGTTTATCCCGCCGAGGTGGAAGCCGCCCTCCTCGAACACCCGGCCATCGCCGCCGCCTGCGTGGTGGGTGTCCCCGACCCGGAGTGGGGCGAGACGGTCGCCGCCCTGCTGGTGGCGGATGGCCCACCGCCCACCGAGGCCGCGCTTGCCGCCTGGCTGAAGGAGAGACTGGCACCCTTCAAGCAGCCCCGTCGCTGGCGGTGGGTTCGGGCCTTGCCATGGCAGCCCAATGGAAAGGTGGAGCGCCGGAAAGCCCGGGAGTTACTGGCGCCTAAAATCTGAATAGCGTGCTAAGATTTCGCCATGCGCATTTCGAAATGACATACAGGGAGAACACAAGAATGGCGCTCTGGAACAATAAGGAAGAGGCATCGACCGCCGGGACCGCGGCGACCACCACCACTGCGGGAGAAAGCCGGAAGCCGCTCCCTGCCGCGACCCGTGGCGGTTCCGTGCTGGGGTCGGGGCTGCGGCTGGAGGGACGGCTGCACGGCACCGAGGATGTGCGACTGGAAGGGCGCTTCTCGGGAGAGGCGAACCTGCCCAAGGGGCAGTTGACCGTCGCCCGGGGCGGCGAGGTCCAGGCGGATCTGACCGCGCGCATCGTCCTGGTGGAAGGCAAAGTGACCGGCGATGTGCAGGGGATCGAGCGCGTGGTGGTGCGGCAAGGGGCCACGGTGGAGGGCAATATCGTGGCCCCGCGCGTGATCCTGGAGGACGGCTGCCGGGTGACGGGGGCGATCGACATGGCGAGCGACCGGGCGAATGCTCCGTCCGGGGGCAAGCCGACCACTGGCGGACCCCCCGCCAAGCCCAACCAGCCGGTCGCCAGAACCGCGGGCGCCTGATGCTGCTGCGCCGCCGCCCACGACCGGTACCGGAAGACCCCTGGCAAGAGGTCTCCACCCTGGTCCTGGCCCCGGCCCTGGAAGAGTTGGCGTGGCGCCCGACCCCTCGGGTGCTGGACCTGGGACCGGCGGTGGCCGCCAACGTGGAGCTCTTCGCTCAGGAGAATGCCCAGGTGCACGTGGCCGACCTCCACGCCACGCTGCTGAACCAGGAGATCTCCCCGGCCACCAACACGACCGTTTGGGAGCGGGCTCTCCCCCCCCGGGAAAAGCCCTTCGACTTGATCCTGGCCTGGGATTTGTTGAACTACCTGCAACCGGAAGCCATCACGGCCCTGGCCCGGGCCCTGGCCCGGCTATCGCACCCGGAGACCCTGCTCGCCGCCTGGATTGCCATTCGCGATCCCCTGCCGGTGCGCCCGGGGCGCTACGCCATCATGGACCGCAACACCCTGCGCTACACCCCGGATCCCAGCTCCTCCGCCACTCGCCCCTCCCCGCGCTACCGGGAGATGCAGCTGATCCGCTGGCTGGAGGGGTTCACCGTGCACAAAGCGTTTCTGATGCGCCACGGGGTGCAGGAATACCTCTTCGCCTTTCAGGCACCCTGACCGGACCCGGCGGACCACCCCCGTAGAAATTCTTTGAGGGCCGCCTCCTTCGGCGCCAGCGGCAGTGACCGCCGGGGCCGGGCGAGGGCCTCGGTGAGGCGTTTCGGCACGGGGATCTCCCGCCCGATCAGGGGCTCGACGTGCTCGCGGAATTTCACCGGATGGGCGGTGGCCAGGACGATGCCGGGCTGCCCTTCGAGGCCCCGATAGCCCACGGCGGTGTGAGGGTCGAGGGTGTAGCCGGTGCGCTCGAAGACCTCGCGGATGGTGGCCTGGGTTTCGGCGTCGCTGTAGCGCCGCCCGCGCACCCATCGCCGCACCGCCGCCAGATCGCCCTCCAACAGATGGAGGATGCGGGGCAGGTTGCTGGGATCGCCGACGTCCATGGCGTTGGACAGGGTGGCGACGGAGGGGCGAGGCCGATAGTGGCCCGATTCCAGGTACTCCGGCACCACGTCGTTGGCGTTGGTGGCGGCGATGAAGCCCGCCACGGGGAGCCCCATGTGGCGCGCCAGAAGCCCGGCGGTGAGGTTGCCGAAGTTGCCGCTGGGAACCGAGAAGACCGGCGGCGGGGCGTTCCCCAACTGCGCCACGGCGGCGAAGTAGTACAGGCTCTGGGGGAGCAGGCGGCCCAGGTTGATGGAGTTGGCGGAGGTGAGGCGCAGGGTGCCGCTCAAGGCCGGATCCGCGAAGGCCGCCTTGACCAGCCGCTGGCAGTCATCGAAGGCCCCATCCACGGCCAGCGCCTGGATGTTGCCCCCGGCATCGCCCCCCAGGGTGGTGAATTGACACTCCTGGATGGGGCTGACGCGCCCCTCCGGGTAGAGCACCGCCACCCGGGTGCCCGGCACGCCCAGAAACGCCTGGGCCACGGCGCTACCGGTGTCGCCGGAGGTGGCCACCAGGACCGTGAGGGGGCCCTCGCCATCGTCCGCCAGTTCCGCGAACAGCCGGGCCATGAAGCGGGCGCCGACATCCTTGAAAGCCAGGGTGGGGCCGTGGAAGAGTTCCAGGATGTGCACCCCCGGTTCGATCTCGACCAGGGGGACGGGAAAGTTGAGGGCGTCCTCGACCACCGCCCGCACCCGCTCCTCTGGCAGATCCGGCAGCAGGGCGGGCATGACGGTGGCGGCGATCTCCACCAGACTCATCCCCGGAAGGTGCTCGAAGAACGCCTCCGGAAGGACGGGCACCGTCTCCGGCATGTACAACCCCCGATCCGGGGCCAGAGAGCGGAAGAGGGCCGTGCGGAGATCGACTTTTGGGGCGCTGCCGCTGGTACTCAGGTAGTGCATAGCACCCCCAGGAGGGTGGTTCTTCCGGGGAGCCCACCCGTGAATCGGCGCGAGTTGGGTGGCGTGCGGACGATAGGGGCTCGCGCCTGCTCTTCCGCCGCGCTCAAGTCTTTCGATCCCTTCGAGTCGCTCTTCAAGGCGCGGCTCCAGGGCTTCCCGGGAGGGCTCCCCGGAAGAGCCACCCCGGGAAACACCCTTGCGGAGCGGATCCACGCACCGATCACCGCGCCGATCACCGCACCACCCCCTGCGACACCGCCAGTTCCGCCACCAGAATCGCCCCTCCAGCGGCGCCCCGGATGGTGTTGTGGGACAGGGTCACGAAGCGGTAGTCCAGCAGCGGGCAAGGGCGCAGGCGACCGACGCTGGCCGCCATGCCCCGCCCCAGGTCGCGGTGCAGGCGAGGCTGGGGGGCATCCGGAGCGTCCAGCACCTGCACCGGCCATTCCGGGGCGGAAGGGAGCCGCGCCCGCTGCGGCGCGCCCTGGAAGGTGCGCCAGGCCTCCAGCACCGCCGCCGCCGAGACCTCGCGGCCCAACTTCACCGACAGACAGAGGGTGTGCCCGTCCAGCACCGGCACCCGGGTGCATTGGGCGCTCACCCGCACCGGGTGGGGCTCGATCACACCGTCCTCGTAGCGGCCCAGAATCTTGTGGGGCTCCACCTCCAACTTTTCTTCCTCCCCGCCGATGTAGGGCACCAGATTGTCTATCAGATGAAAGCTGGGCACTCCCGGCACCCCAGCTCCGGACAGAGCCTGGAGGGTCACGGCGTGGACCTGCTCCACCCCGAAGGCGTCCACCAACGGTTTGAGCGCCAGGACCAGGCCGATGGTGGAACAGTTTGGGTTGGTGAGGATGCCCCCCTTGCCGCCCCCCTGGCGGTAGCTCTGATACTCCAACAGCGCCAGGTGCTCCGGGTTGACCTCCGGCACCAGCAACGGCACATCGCGGTCCATGCGATGGCTTTTGGCGTTGGACACCACCAGATACCCCGCCGCCGCGAAGGGGGCTTCGAGCTGGTCCGCGGCGTCGGAATCCAGCGCCGAAAACACCAGCGGGCAATCCGCCACCACCGCCGCCACCGCTTCCGGCGTCGTGGGCTGCAACGTCATGGCCGCCACTGTCTCCGGAATCGGTACCGACTGGATCCACGGCGCCGCCTCCCGGTAGCGCTTTCCAGCGCTGCGCTCCGACGCCGTCAGGCAGCCGATCTCAAACCACGGATGGTCCGCCAGCAGGGTCACGAACCGTTGCCCCACCGTGCCCGTGGCGCCGAGAATCGCCACCGGCATCTTCCGTGCCCCGCCTTCCCCTGGTCTCATCGAACCTCCTTCCGGCGCGCCACGGCGCCCAAAATATCCGCGAAGACCCCGGCGGCGGTGACCTCCACCCCCGCTCCGGGTCCGCGAATCACCAGCGGGGTGTCGCGGTAGCGTTCCGTGGTCAAGGCGATCAGATTGTCCGTGCCCGTCACCCCGGCGCAGGGGTGGGAGGCGGGAACAAGCTGGAGCCGCACCCCGGCGGTGCCCGCCGCCATATCGAGTTGCGCCAGGTAGGCCAGTCGCCCACCCGCCGCCGCCGCTTCCCGGCGCCGCTCGTCGAACCCGGCATCCACCTCCGGCAGGCGTTCCCAGAACGCCTCCAACGCCATCCCCTCCCACCCCTCCCCCGGCAACAACGGCTCGACGGTGACATCGGCCAGTTCCAGCGCCTCCCGTCCGGCCAGACGCGCCAGGATCAGCAGTTTGCGGGCCACGTCCCGCCCGCCCAGATCTTCCCGGGGGTCCGGTTCCGTGTACCCCGCCCCATGGGCCGCGCGCACCGCCGCGCTGAAACGTTCCCCGGCCTGGAGACGATCCATCAGAAAGGTCAGGGTGCCGGAGAGCAACCCCTCCACCCGCAGCAACCGGTCCCCCGTGGCCAGGAGATCCCGGATCGCGCGCAGCACCGGCAACCCGGCGCCGACGGTGGCCTCGTGGAAAAAGCGCCGCCCCATCACCGCCGCCAGGGGACGATAGCCCGCCGCGGGACCGGCGGGACGCAGCTTGTTGGCGGTGACCACCGTGGCCCCCGCCTCCAGCACCGCGTCGTAGGCCGCCGCCACCGCCGGGGACGCGCTGCAATCCACGAACACCCGGCGCGCCGCGGGGCTTTCTTGGAGGGCCGCCAGGAGGGTCGTCATCGGGACCGGCGAGGTGCCACCCTCTTGTTCTTCCGATGCTTCCGATGCTTCCGATGCTTCCGATGCTTGCGCCTCCCGCACCCGGGCCACGGCGGTCGCGGGATCGATGCCGTCAGGATCCACGATCACCCCGCGACTCCCCGCCACCGCCACCAGGCGCGGCGCGGCCTCCCCCGCCGGGTCCCGGGATGCGTTCAGTTGCGCCAGCAGCGCCCCGCCCACGCCGCCGATCCCGGCCAGGTACACTTCCGCGACCTCCTCCCCCGCTTCAAAGAAAGTGCCGTGCAGCACCCGGATGGCCCGCGCCTCATCGTCCCCCGCCACCACCAGGGAGATGTTCAACTCCGAGGAGCCCTGGGCGATGGCCCGCACATTGATGCCATGGCGGCCCAATTGGGAGAAAATCCGCCCGGCGAGGCCCGCCTGCTCCCGCATCCCGGCCCCCACCAGCGCCACCACCGCCAACCCTTCCTCCACCACCAGGGGATCGATCAACCCCGCCTTCTGTTCCAGGGCGAATTCCTCGTCGATCCCCCGCCGCGCTTGCCGCAAGGCATCGGGAGCGACCCCCAGGGAGATCGAATGCTCGCTCGATGCCTGGGTGATCAGGATGATGTTCACCCCCCGCCGGGCCAGGGCGCCGAAGAGGCGCATGGCGATCCCCGGCACTCCCACCATGCCATCCCCTTCGAGGCGCAGGAGGGCGATCTCCCGGATCGACGCGATTCCGCGCACCGGCGGCACCGGCGGAGAGGCATCGGGACCTCGACCCGGGGCCTGATCATCGATGCGCGTCCCCGGCGCCTGCGGGTTGAAGGTGTTCTTGATCCACAACGGGATCCCCGCTTCCCGGGTGGGGCGCACGCTGGGGGGGTACACCACCTTGGCGCCGAAATGGGAAAGTTCCATCAACTCGACGTAGGACAGGTTCCCGATGGCCCGGGCGGCGGGCACGATGCGGGGGTCGGCGGTGAGGACACCATCCACATCGGTCCACAATTCCACCGCCTGGGCTTGGAGAGCGGCCCCCAGCAGCGACGCCGTCAAGTCCGAGCCGCCGCGCCCCAACGTGGTGGTCTCCCCCCCCGGTCCGCTGGCGATGAAGCCGGTGACCACCGGCACCGTGGCCTCCAGCGCCGCCGGACCCAGTCGCCGCCGCACCTGCTCCCCGGTGACCTCCCGGTCCACCTGGGCCGCCCCGTGGAAGGAATCCGTGCGGATCAGCCGTCGCGCATCCCAGGCCTGGGCCGCCATGCCCCGCTGCCGCAGGGCGAGGGCCACGATGGGAGCCGAGAGGCGCTCGCCGTAGCTGGCCACGCGGTCCAGGGTCCGGGGGCTCGCCTCGCGCACCAGGTAACAACCCTCCAGAAGCCCCGCCAACTCCTCCAGCAAGGCGTCTTGGGTCCGGCTCTCTTCGGCGCTCCCGGCGCCGAAGTCGCCCAGCGCTTCCCGGTGTCGGCGGGCGATGGCCTCGAACTGTTCTCGGAAACCCAGCGACCCCGCCGCCGCTTCGTGAGCCGCCGCCAGCAAGGCGTTGGTCACCCCACCGAGGGCGGAGACCACGACCACCACCGGCCCCCGGTTGCGCGCCGTCAACACCACCTCCGCCACCCGGCGGAGGGTCTCCGGGGTGGCCACCGAAGTACCACCGAATTTCACAATCCTCACCATGGAAGAAGTCTAACGCGCCAACCCCTTCCCAGGGAGGTTTCAGGGCGAAATGCCGTGCTCCGCGACGAGTTCCTGGAAGCCCCGGTGGGTCCAGTGGCGAGCCAGCAGGGCTTTCGCCACCGGACGCGCCTCCTCCACCCGTCCCAGGTGCAGCAGAGCGCGGACTTTCAGGTCATCCAGGTAGAGGAGGGAGGACTCCCCCTCCACCGCCGCCACCAACCGCACCACCTCTTCCCAGCGCTGTCGGGCCGCTGCCGGGGAGCCCGCCGCCTGGTGGCTGTCCGCCAGGGAGGACAGCACCGTGAGGTGCCGATAGCGCACCTCGATGTTGGTCGGGTCCTGGGCCAGCGAGGCCGCAGTGTCCGGTGCCATCACCGCCAGCAGGGCGACGGATTCCTGCGGGCGATCCAATCGATTGAGGATCTCCGCCCGGGTCGAAGCGGCAAAGGCGAGATTGGAATTCCGTTGCAGCGCCTCCAGCAGCGTGCCGTCGGTGAAGTAACCGTGCGTCCGATCCAACTCCGCCAACGCCGCCGCCGACTGCCCCGTTTCATTCAACACCACCGCCAGGCGCATGCTCGCGGCCTGGTAGGCGTCCGTGGCCGACGGTCCTGGATTCTGCTCCAGCAGTTCTCCGTACAAAGTCACGGCCTGAGCGAAGGCTTCCTGAGCCCGGGGCAGATCTCCCTGGTCGTAGACCACCACGCCCCAGACATCGATGGCATCCGCCAGCAGGCTCTTGAGCACCGGATCCTCCGGATTCGCCTCGCGGGCCGCCCGGGCCTCCGTCTGGACCCCTTCCAGTACCGCCAGAGCGCCCTCCTTATCCCCCAGATCGCTCAAGGCCAGGCCACGCTGGACCTGCGTTTCCAGGGATTGGGCCAGCAGATCCAGATCCCCTTGCTCCGCGTGCAGTCGCCTGAAGATCTGATCGGCCTGGCCGTAGGCTCCCGCCGCCTCGTCGTTGACCCCCTGGTAGGAGAGCAAATCCCCCACGGTCCTGAACATCTTGCCGCGATTGCGCTGCTCCTCCGGGCCGAGGTCGCCGGGGTCTCGATCGGCGTAGAATTCGCTGGCCCGGCGGGCCACGGGCTCCAGCAGATCCACCCGTTCGATCTCCAGCAGTCCTTGCCAGACGTCATCCAGCATGAAGGCCATCAGGCCCTCGCTCTCCGCCCGGGCTTCGCGGGCGGCGTCGCGCTCCGCCAGCAACCGCTCGTTGGCGCGGCGTTGGGCCAGCAGATACTGGAAACTCCCCAGGAGCACGATCAACCCCAACACCGCCAGACCGGAGAGGGCCAGGCGTCGCTGCCGCTCGCGGGCGCGCTGCCGATCCCCGGCCCCCTGGACCCGCGCCAGCAGCCCCCGCCGGGGCTCCCCCGGGGGCAGTTGCTCCGCCTGGAAGCGGGCCAGGGTCAGGTCCTTGCGGGACAGCGCCACCTCGGTGTACTCGACCAGCAACCGCCGCCGTTCGGCGTCCACCGCTGGATTTCCGGGCCACAGGGCCTCCGCCTCCGTCAGGGCGTTCCCCTGACGATTCAACTCGCCGTAATCCCGCACCCCAGTGGGACGCGCGGCCACCGCCTCCGTGATGGCGGTGGAGCGGCGCTTGCGGCCCACCCCGGATTGGTACGCCTGGAGGGCTTCGATGAACCCCGCCACGGTCGCGGGCTGGCGATCCTCCGGCGCGGGGGCCAACAAGCCCATGGTCAATGCGCTCAACTCCTCCGGCACGCCGCGCTCCGGTCGGCGCTCCGTGGGGGGCACCACCTGCCCCTCCATGGCCGACTGGAACGCCGCCGCGCCGGATCCCCCAGGATGGGGCACCTGTCCGGTGAGCAGGTAGTAGAGCGTCCCCCCCAAGAGATACAAATCCGTCCAGGGTCCCAGCTGATCCGGGGAGTCGCGGGTCTGCTCCGGGGCCATGAAACCCGGGGTCCCGGCGGGGGATTGGGTGCTGGTGGGATCGACGGAGGGAGATTCCACCCCCACCTGGAAACCCACGGCGAGCCCCCAATCCATCAACATCACCTCGCCGAACTCACCGATGATGACCTGGGACGGTTTCAAGTCCCGGTGGATCACCCCCCGAGCGTGGGCGTAGGCCACCGCCTGGGCCACATCGATGAGAATCGGCAGGTGGCGAGCCAGGTATTCCTCCATCGCCAAGGAAAAGTCGTTGTGGATCTGTTCGTGCCACGGCTCCCCCACGATGCGCCGCATGGCCAGCAGCAGACGCCCATCGGCGTCGCGGCTCAACTGATAGATGGGGACGATATTGGGGTGTTCCAGCCGCGCCACGGTCAGGGCCTCGCCGTGGAACATCTTCTCCATCTCGTAGCGCTGGGAGGGATTCACTTTGGCCAGCAGGTCGGAGCGCAGGCATTTGACCGCCACAGACCGCTCCAGATCCACCTGTCGTCCCAGCCAAACATCCCCGAACCCACCCCGCCCCAGGCGATCCGCCAGGGTCAGGTCGGGATCCACGGGCCGTGGCGGCTCATCCTCCTCGGAAAAGTCCGGGAGCCGTGCCATGCCCGGGCCATCGACCAGGGTGGGAACATCGAAGACCGAGAGTTCGCCTTCCGTCCAGCGGTTCCATTCCGGGTTGTAGGACCACTCCGGATCCGCCGGTAAATCGGTGGGCAGCGGTGGCGCAACCTCCCCAGGAACTCCGCCGCCATCCTGGTCTTTGGGATTCATGGGGGAATTGTACCCCGCGCCGACCCAGGCTACGGGGCGGCCTCAGCGGGCTTTACGCAGCGCGCGTCTGGCGACAGGCTGCCGAGCATGCCAGGCTTCACTGGCCCTCGCTTTCACCAGCGTCCAAACCGATCGCCCTTTCCATCAGCTCCCCAGATTCTCGACGAAGGACCGGTACATCATGGTCGATGATCGCCCACACGAGGGCGTTATCGACGGTCACATACTGATGCGTCAGTTGGTTTCGGAAATCCACGATTCTGCGAGCCCGCGTGATGGATTCGAACAGATCCGGGGCGTTGCGGGCGAGAGTCGCCATCGCTTCTCCGATGATGATGAATTCCCGTTCCACCGAAGACCGCACAAGACGGTTTGCTTCGTAGTCTCCAAGGCTGAGTTCACCCACAGCGACGGTGATCGCGTCGCAAGCCTCGATGATGTCCATCAAGTAGGCGCGCACGTCACGCGGCATAGAGAACCTGTCTGGTCCGCTCGATGTCGCGAGCGATGTAGGGATTCTTGACCGCACCCGCCATGACGAGATCGACATTCATACGGAGAAGCGCCCGGAGCTCTTCGAGCATGCCGAAGTAGGCATCGACCCGGTCGTAGGGTTCCATCGGCGCGAATTCAACCAGAAAATCGAGGTCGCTCTGGGCGGGCCTGAAGTCGTCCCGTAGAGCGGACCCAAAAACGTCCAATCGAGCCACATTGCGCCTGATGCAGACCGCTTCGATCTGTTCACGTTTTTGTTCGAGGGCTTCGATCATGCCGGACCTCCCAGGACCATCGTATCGGCAAACGGATCCTTCGACCACGTTGAAAAGGCCGCGAACCGCCAACGACCCTTCACCCGCCCGAAGCGCCAAGGCACCACGACCCGCCAAAGCGTATCAAGGGTCGCCCACTCCTCGCCCATGACTCCTACGCGGCGTTGCCCCCGCAGCACAGGTCGGCTCGCCCGTGCCATTCATGGGCGATGCCGCGCATCAGCAACGCGCCATCGAAGTGCACCGAGCCCGCCGGAAAGCGCGCGGCGTCCTCGAAATAGCTCGACGCCACCGCCTCGACCGCCAGCGGCGCCACCTGCCAGTGCTGGCAACGCAGTTCCAGGCCGTCGTAGCGGCCCTCCGTCGCCGTCGCCGAATAGCCCAACGAACCCGCCTCAAAGAATGCCGAGGCCTCGGCCAGCGAGGCGAACACCGAGCCGCTGGGGAAATTTTCGACGCGATGGCCCCGTACCCGGACGCGGGTGTCGCCATCGTCACTACACAGGGCAACATCCAGACGGTCCGCGCTCTCCTCGACCTCGAACCGCGCCCGGTGGTGCTGGCCGGGAAAGAGGTGTCCCCCGACCCAGATCGAGAGCCGCGAGTCGGTATCCCGGCGCGGAATGTAGACCCCCTGCCGCGTCGCTCCGTCCACGTCCCATTCCACCGCGATGCGGTGGGCGGCATTCTCCGAGCGAAGGCCCCAGGGAAACGGCACGAACCGAGGGCGAATGTGCTTCAAGCGGATCAGGCAGATGCCGCCCATGGCCCAACCACGCACCGTCTTGGGCCGAAAAGGTGGCGGTAGCACCCGCCCCATCACCGCGGCATCCACCCGGTAGTTGACCAGGATGCGCCGGTCGATGAGGCCGTGGATCGTTGGAATTTTCATCACAGCTTTCTCCGGCGATCTTACCTCTGCGTCGCCACCGAAACCACGCCCACCGCCGCTTCTTGCCAGGGGTTTCCGGTCGCCGCGTCCAGCGGAGGCCCACCGGCCCGGCGAACGCTGCCCGGCGGCACGCCGAAGACCCGCTTGAAGGCCCGACAGAACGCTGCCTCCGATTTGTAGCCCAGGCGACCGGCCAGCACCGAGAGGGGTTCCGATGTCTCGCGCAGATGCATTCGGGCGAGTTGCATGCGCCACTGGGTGAGATAGCGCATGGCGGAGTCGCCGACCAGGTGGGTAAAGCGGGCCGAAAAGGCGGACCGCGACATGCCGATCTCTCGGGCCAGCGACGCCACCGTCCAATCCTTCGCGGGTTCGCGGTGGATGGCGGTGAGCGCTCGGCCCACCTGTTCATCCCGCAAGGCGGCGAGCCACCCCTGCTCTGGCTCAGGCGCCGAGTCGATCCAGGCGCGGATCATCTGAATCACCAGGATGTCCGCCAGCCGCGTGATGACGGTCTCGCCACCGGGTCGTGGCTGCTTCGCTTCCCGGGCGATGAAGCGCAGCGTGCTTTGCAGCCAGCTGCCCTCCTCCTCATCCCACGGATCGATCTGCAAAACCGCCGGGAGCAGCGCGATGAGATGCTCCGCCGCCGCGTGGTCGAAACGCACAACGACGCAGAGGGTCTGGGTGAGATCACCACCACCACCGTGGCGCATGATCTCGTAGCGATCACTGACCTGATCGACCGGAATGCCGAAGAGCGGCGCTGCGTCCACCATCGGCGCACTGCGCAGGCAATGCCCCGCGCCGTGGGGAACGAGCGCGAGGCTGCCCTGGCGCAGCAAGCGGGGTTCGGCCCCCTCGGTCTCCAGCCAGCAGCGACCGGCGGTGACGACATGAAACATCATGCAGTCCTCGAAGGGCGGCAGGTCAATGCCCCAGGGTGCCGAGAGTTCCGCTCGGCAATACAACACCCCGGTGAGCCGGAGCAGGTGCAGGGCCTCCCCCAAGGGATCGGTGGATGGAGGGAGCGTTCGTTCGCCGTGCGTCATGACCGCATCCTGGCACCTCGAATGCCAAAGATCTACCCCTTCTGGACGAATGGCATAAAAATACGGACTAGTTGGCATTGTTACGCCATGAACAGCGCTGTACTTTGGACCCGTCGTGGAACGAAGGTTCCAGGAAGATTCACCACCAACCCAAAAAAGGACACAACACCATGAACGCTTCCCCCATCCTTGTACTCGGCGCCACTGGAAAAACGGGTCGACGCATCGCGCAGCGTCTGGCGGAACAAGGTCACCCCGTGCGCCACGGATCCCGCCACGCCGATCCACCCTTTGACTGGAACGACCCGAGCACCTGGGATGCTGCCCTTCAGGGCGTCCAGGCGGCGTACATCAGCTACGCCCCGGACCTCGCCATCCCCGGGGCGTATGACACCCTCCAGACCTTTTTCGAGCGGGCCGCCAGGCATCAACTCCGGCGTCTGGTCCTCCTCTCCGGTCGCGGTGAAGAAGAGGCGCAGCGGTGCGAGGGCCTTCTCCACCGACAGGATCTCGAGTGGACCGTCCTCCGGGCCAGCTGGTTCAACCAGAACTTCTCCGAAGGGGCGTTTCTCGGCGGCGTGCTCGCAGGAGAGATCGCCCTCCCCGCCGGGGAGATCGGCGAACCCTTCGTCGATGCCGACGACATCGCCGAGGTCGCGGTCGCAGCCTTGACCGAAGAGGGCCATCACGGCCAGGTCTACGAACTCACTGGCCCCCGGCTCCTCACCTTCGCTCAAGCCGTAGACGAGATCGCCGGGGCCACCGGGCGCCCGATCCGCTATGTCCAGATTCCCCCCGAAGCCTTCGCGGCGGGGGTGGCCGAAGCAGGTCTGCCGGAGGACATCGCCTGGTTGCTGAACTACCTCTTCGCCACTGTCCTCGATGGTCGCAACGCCCAGGTGGCCGACGGTGTGCGCCGCGCCCTGGGACGCGCACCCCGAGACTTCACTGACTATGCCCGCCGGGTCGCCGCCACGGGCGCGTGGGAGGTCTCGTCATGACCGCTCACGAAACCGGAACCCTGAGCCCGTTCATCCCGGTGATCGGCATCACGGCGCTGCTCGGATCCGCTCTGGTTGCTGGGATCTTCTTCGCCTTCTCAAGCTTCGTGATGAAGGCCCTGGCCCGCCTGCCCGCCGTGGAGGGCATGGCCGCCATGCAATCGATCAACGTCGTCGTCCTCAACCCCGCTTTCCTGAGCGTCTTCCTCGGCACCGCCGTGGTCTCCCTCGGCGCCGGTGGGCTCGCCCTGGCGGGTTGGGGTCAGCCTTCCGCCGGGTACTTCCTGGGTGGAGCGATCCTTTATCTCGTGGGCACGGTGCTCGTCACCGGCCTCGGCAACGTCCCTTTGAACGACCAGTTGGCGGCCCTTTCCGCTACAGACCCTGGCGCCCAGGATCTGTGGGCGTTCTACGTGAATCGATGGACGTTGTGGAATCACCTACGGACGGTCGCCGCCCTGGCGGCGGCGCTGCTCTACACGCTGGGTCTCCTGCGCTACGGAGGGACGTAGGATCATGACGGCCAGCCGCTGTTGCCCGGCACTGGGACGACCGTCAGCCATCGGCCACGACCCCGCCATCTCCGGCGCCCGCTGGAATACCTTGATCGAAGAAAGCCGCCAGAGTCCCGTCGAGGCGTACCCGGTCCTTCCCGCTCTGGATCGTCCGCGATGGCGGGCGAAACAAACCCCCGGGCTGGGGCGCGCCGACCCGCACGCCATCCTTGGGTAGCCACAGTTTGCCGTTGCCAAAGAGCCACGACAGCCGAACCACCCACCCGCGCTCGTACTCCGTAAGCCGCAGGCATCCCCGAGCCCGCACGCCATTGACGGAACCGGAGCCCCAAGCCGATGCCCGCAGCAGCCTGCCGGTGGCGACATCCACTTCCCGGGTCATGCCCGCCAGGGCGCGCAGCAACCGCGTGACCAGAAACCAGATCC
>Ga0210063_1000176_pt1 | contig 22115 bp, 16 predicted proteins | sample Muzzi_PWA_D1_FD_185529 | JGI IMG/M metagenome (GOLD analysis project Ga0210063, IMG submission 185529) | Wetland microbial communities from San Francisco Bay, California, USA, that impact long-term carbon sequestration - Muzzi_PWA_D1 (SPAdes) | ecosystem: Environmental > Aquatic > Marine >... | reverse complement strand
CCGCCATGGGGAAGTGGAGGCGCCGGACACGCCCGTCACCGAGCACATGGTGAAAAATGTGGTCTGTGTGCACCCCGGGCAGGACCTGCATGATGTGATCGAGGTGATGAAACGTAACAGCGTCAAACGCGTCGTCGTCTGCGACGACGAGCACCGGGTACTCGGCATGGTCACGCGATCGGATCTGGTACGTATTTTCTTTGATCGCTATACCCAAACAAGCCCGGCCTGAGTCATCGCGGGTTCGCACGCTGCCAAGCCTCGACACAAGGTGAGCGTGTACTGGTGGGCATCTGCGACGCTGCTGTCCTGGCCGACGGCCCTGCTCGAACCTTCGACCATCGGACCACAAGGACAGAAAGTAATTTATTTATTTTTCAATTTGTTACATTGAATTCACTTGCACGCTATGCACCCTGATGCATAACAATGCACAACTGATCCCCGCAACACTCCCACAGGAATTTCTGCCTTTCAATTCGGCGGCAAAATTATCAGTGCATAAACAGGCACTGGCGATTTTGCACCGGACAGTGACCGCTGCAACACAGAACACAGCATGGGTGAAGCGGCTGAACTACTGACTTCAAAGGCACATAACCCTGCGAGACGCATTATATTCGTTTAGTGTTTGGTACTATGCGCAGCACGTGGAATTGTATGCCACGATGGATCTGACCGACTCAGGGAGAAGGAATGTCATACCGCCTTAACCATACGGTGGTAAGCAAGACCACCGGGTTCATGCTGACCTTGCTGGTATTATTGTTCGCGTCTGTATCCGCAGTCATGGCCGCCGACTCAACACCGGATGACCTCGAGGCCTGGTCCGACTGGGTGATGGACGAGCACAAGGACTACGGCTGCCCCATTGTCTACAACGCCGCTACCCCACGCTGCAGTTATCCGAGCCGTCTGCAACTCGAGTTGAATAGTGACGGCGGTACATTCTCCCAGGTCTGGTCCGTGTACCGCGAATCGATCGTTTACCTGCCCGGCAACGTGGAGCACTGGCCGCTGGATGTCACAATCGATGGCAAGTCCGTCATCGTCATCAACCATCAGGGACGCCCCGCTATCATGCTTGATGCGGGCAGCTATACCGTGAAGGGCGTGTTCAAATGGAAGCTTCTGCCTGTATCACTGGCGGTCCCGCCTGAATCCGGCCTGGTCACGTTACATCTGGCGGGAAAAAACATTGCCCGCCCCGACATTCGCAACGGTCAGCTATGGCTGAGTGATAGCAAGGTACGCACAGAAACGGCCCGGCGCATTGACGTCAAGGTGTTCAGGAAGGTCACTGACGCCGTCCCGCTCCAGATGGCCACCCGGATCGAGCTTGAGGTATCAGGTGATCAACGTGAAATCAGTCTCACCGGTGCCCTGCCCGGCGACTTCAATCCGGTCGCCGTTAACAGCCGCCTGCCGGTTCGGCTCGAGGGCAATGGCCGCTTGCTGCTAAAGGTGCGGCCAGGTCGCTGGGTGATCGACGTTATCGGTCGTATGAACCGCGAAACACTGACACTCGACCTGGAAACCTTTCCGGAACCGTGGCCAGCGTCCGAACTGTGGGTGTTCGAGGCACGCCCCAACCTGCGGATGGTGAAGGTGGAAGAACCGGCCAGCATCGACGCCAGCCAGAGCGCCCTGCCCGAGGAATGGAAAAACCTCCCCGCCTACCGGATGCAGGCGGGCACATCCATGGTGTTCGACCAGATCAGGCGTGGCGATCCGCAACCTGAACCCGACCAACTGGCACTGGAGCGCGACCTGTGGCTCGATTTCAGCGGTGACGGCTACACCGTCAGCGACCGGATCAGCGGCACCATGTCGCGTGGCTGGCGCATCAATGCCGGCGATGAGCTGTTGCCGGGACAGGTCACGCTGGACGGCAAACCGCAACTGATCACGCGCGCCGAAAACGGTGCCGTCGGTATCGAGGTACGCCAGGGCAATATCAATCTTGCCGCCGACAGTCGCATCGAGACGTCGGTGAAACAGATCCCGGCCACCGGCTGGGCGCACGACTTCAATAGTGTCTCCGCCAGCATCCATATGCCACCCGGCTACCGCGTGCTTGCCATTACCGGCGCCGACCACTCCCCCACCACCTGGCTCAGCCGCTGGACATTGCTCGACTTTTTTATCGTGTTGATCACCACCATTGCATTGTCCAGGATCCACGGCAAACGCTGGGGTGTTCTCGGCCTGGTCGGTTTTATCGCACTCTGGCACGAACCCGGCGCCCCGGCCTATATCTGGCTGAACCTGATTGCAACCTTGTCGATCATGCAGGCGCTGCGGAATACACGGGCGTATCCCTTTGTACGCAACTACCTGATCCTGTCCTCTGTTGCACTGCTAGTGGTGGCACTGCCCTTCCTGGTCGATCAGGTACGGAATGGCCTCTATCCGCAACTCGAACACGCCTGGCAATCGATGGGTGCCCAAACAGTCAGGCAGCGGGCAGCCCCGGCGAAGGCACCGGCCGAACAACAAAGACCCGCCAGCAGCAGGGTGAAGGAGTTTGCCGCGGACAGCTACAACGAGCTTTCCTCCCTCGCCCCCTCTCCCGAATACCGGTCGAAACAGCAATCCCTGCCGGACAGGCTGGCACAGGACCCGAACGCAAAGCTGCAGACCGGACCGGGACTACCCGAATGGGTCTGGAACAGCTACCCGGTCACGTGGAATGGTCCGGTGCAAAAAGGCCAGCAGCTGTGCATCTATCTCATCAACCCGTCGGTCAACCTGTTACTCAACCTGTTCCGCGTCTTCATCGTGGTATTACTGGCATGGAAGCTGATACGCGACCCCGTGAACGAACTACTGGCGCGCGCCAGGCAGGTTGCCACACCGGCCATGGTTCTGCTCATCGCCTGTGGCACGGCTTCCTTCCCGGACGATGGCCTCGCGGCGTACCCGCCGCCGGAACTGCTGAAAGAGCTGAAGCAACGGCTGCTTGAGCCGCCGGACTGCCTGCCACAGTGCGCGGGAATCCAGCAGATGTCGATCCGGCTCGACCCGGCGCAGGCAAGCTTTGTCCTGCAGGCCCATGCTGCGGAAGACCTCGCCATGCCATTACCGGTGCCGTTAAACGACTGGACACCGTCGAGCGTACGTATCGATAGTGAACCGGCGAGTGCCCTGTTTCGCGACGACGCCGGCATCTTGTGGGTGTACGTCGACAAGGGCGTGCATGAGATCGACGTGCGCGGCAACATTACGCACCTGCGTTCCTTGCGACTGGACTTCCCGTTGCAACCACACCGGATCGATGTCTCGGTTGATGGCTGGACAACCGATGGCACGGACACGTTGTCACCATCTATTCGTTCGATGACGTTCACGCGCGAACATGACGATGCGCCTGTCAACGTGTTTGACACGAAGTCGGACATCCCGGCGTTTGCACGCGTCGCACGTCATATCCGCATGGGGCTGGACTGGCAGGTTGTCACCACGGTCACACTGGAATCCGGCACCGCACTGCCAGCACTGCTGCGTATTCCGCTGCTCGATGGCGAATCCGTGATAACAGACAATATCAAGGTAGAGAACAACCAGGTGATTGTCAGCCTGAGTGAAGCCAGCCGCTCACTGAGCTGGCTATCCTCGCTCGGGAAAAACGCCAGCCTGACCCTGACCGCGCCGCAGTCTCAACCGTGGTCCGAGACATGGAGCATGGAAGTCACGCCGATCTGGAACGTGAGCTTCAGCGGTATCCCGGTGATTTATCACCAGCAATCCGGCGGCCAGTGGAACCCCGAGTGGCGACCCTGGCCCGGTGAGCAGGTGACAATGACCATCACCCGCCCGCAGAGCATCGAAGGCCAGACCCTGACCATCGAACACAGCCTGCTGACACTGACACCCGGCAAGCGCGCAACATCCGCGGTGCTTGCGCTGACACTACGCAGCTCGCAGGGCCAGCAGCACACCATCACCCTGCCACAGGATGCCGAGCTGGAATCGGTGAGCATCGATGCCATCGCGGTACCGGTCCGCCAGGACGGTAACCAGGTGACCCTGCCACTCAATCCCGGCAGCCAGGACGTAATCATCAAATGGAAAGAAGCACGCGGCATTGGCTGGCGTTTTGCCAGCCCGGAAGTCGAGCTCGGCATCGCCAGCGCCAATGCCCGCGTGGTAATCATCCCCGGTCATGACCGCTGGATCCTGCTGGCCGGCGGTATCCGCCAGGGGCCGGCCGTATTGTTCTGGGGTGTGCTGATTGTCATCGTGCTGATTGCAGTCGCGTTGGGGCGCATTAAAGGCACACCGTTGAAGACCCACTCATGGATACTGCTTGGCATCGGACTCACGACCGTGACACCGTTCACCGCCCTGTTGATCGCAGTCTGGATCTTCATGCTGTACGGACGTTGTCAAATTGCCGACCTTGGCAACGCGCTGCGGTTTAATATGATGCAGATCCTGCTGGTTATGCTAACGGTCTTCGCCCTGTCCGCCCTGTTTGGCGCGGTCTCCAACGGACTGCTCGGCAACCCCGACATGCAGATCGCTGGCAATGGCTCCTCGCACTGGCAACTGAACTGGTACCAGGACCGGATCGGCCGCACTATTCCGCAAGCCTGGATCGTTTCTGTACCCGTGCTGACCTACCGGGTACTGATGCTCGCCTGGTCGATGTGGATGGCGTTTGCGCTGATAAACTGGCTGAAGTGGGGCTGGGGGTGTTTCTCGAAAGACAAGCTGTGGATACCGGGAAAGAAAGCCGTAAAAAAAACCCCTGGGGCAAACGAGGACAGTCCACCCGCCGCCAGCAACACGTGAACCTGTGAACGACGCCTATGCCAGCGCTGTGACAGGCACGTCGTCCGCTGCGGGACACTCGGTGAACAGCCGTGCCGTGCAATTTTGGCACTTCGTGCCATCCAGCCGTGGAACGACGGCAGCCAGCCCTGCGCCTTTGGATTCGAACACATTGTCACGGCCGATCTCATCCAGATAGCCGCCCCGTTCGAGGAATTCCTTCACCCTGGGCTTGATTCTGAACAGGTAGAGACAGCGGCCGTCCTTGCGCAGCCGCTGTGCCTCCTGCACGAGAAGTTCCGCACCCGCCACATCAATGAGGTTCATGCTGCTCCCGATCAGCGCGAGATTGCGCTGGACCCTGTCCTTGCGATCCAGCTCGCGCAACCGCTCCGATACATGGCTCACGGCGCCGAAAAAGAGGGAGCCGTCAATGCGGACCATGCGCAGCTGTGGGCACTGGGGCAGATGGGTCGCGTCGTTGAAGCGGCGCTTTGGCAGTGACGGGTCGGGTACCCGCTCCTTCAGGACGGGGCGTGAAGTGCTGTTCAGATAGGCCATCAGCGAGAGCCCGACACCGAGCAGGATGGCAAATTCCAGATCGAGGAACAGCGCCGACAGGAAAGTAACCGTCATCACCATCGACTCGGTACGACTCGCTCGCAGGATCTTCCCGATATGATGAAAATCGACCAGGCCCCAGGCGACCAGAAACAGCACACCCGCCATGGCGGCATTCGGCAGATAGGCGGCCAGTGGTGCAACCAGCAGGACGATGCCCATCAGCAGCACGCCGGCCATGACAGCGGCAAGTGGCGTCTTTGCACCCGCCTCATAATTCAGTCCGCTGCGATTGAACGAACCGGTGGCCACATAGCCGGAGAAGAATCCGCCGACGATGTTCGACAGTCCCTGTCCGATGAATTCCTGATTGCCATCGATATGCTGGCCGGCCCGAATGGCAATGGAGCGTGCAATGGAGACGGCTTCGGTCAGGGCAAAGAGCGTCACCGCCAGGGCGGCGGGCGCCAGGCTGCGAATGGTGGCGAGATCGAAATCCGGCATGGAGAGCGGTGGCAGCTGGCTGGGCAGGGCGCCGACGGTTGCGATAGCGTGCGTGTCGGCACCGAGCAGCACCGAGACCAGGCTGCCGACCAGCATCGCCCCGATCATGTAGGGGAAGCGCGGCAGAAACCGCTTCAGGGCAATGCCCGCCGCCAGGGTGGATGCACCCACCGTCAGCACGTAGGGGTTGATGGCATCGGCATGGGCGATCAGGGCATGCACGGTTTCGACCGGCCCGATACCCCGGGGCAGCGCCACGCCAAAGAAATTTTTCAACTGGCTGGCGGCAATCAGCACGGCGGCACCCGCGGTGAATCCCACCACTACCGAGTGGGAGATGAAGTTCACCAGCGTACCCAGACGGGCCAGGCCCATGAACAGCTGGATGGCACCCACCATCAGCGTCAGGGTCAGTGCAAGCTGTACATACTGGGCGCTGCCGGGCTCGGCCATCACGCTCAGGGAAGAAAACAGCACGATCGAGGCGGCCGTGGTGGGGCCGGAGACGAGATGCCAGGAGGAGCCGAACAGGGCGGCGACTATCGCCGGGACCATGCCTGCATAGAGCCCGTACTCGGGCGGCATACCGGCGATCGTGGCGAAGGCGACACCCTGCGGCAGCACCACAATGGCACCGGTCAGCGCGGCCACCAGATCGTCCCTCAGGGAGGTACGGGTGACGCGTGGCAGCCAGCGGAGGAAGGGCAGCAGCCGGCGCAATGCCACTGCACCGCCCTGATCGAAGGAAGGAAGGGAAAGTCCTGGGTTGTGATGATTCATGGGGTTACCGGGTAAAAAAACTGACGAAATATCGGGTTCGGGTCCTGCCTCAGGAACGGTGATGTTCCAGGCTGCCGCCGTCGAGCACGCTGGCCGCACTGGATAGCGTACTCTCCTCTTCCGGCTCGGCACCGGGGAAGCAGCCACCATCGCCCAACAGTCTGGAAGCAGAGGCCGCTGCAGGCAAAGCTGACGCCCTGTCGAGCTTTCTTACCCGCTCGATCAGTGCGAGAATCAGGACAAAAGCAAAGGCCAGCACGATGAGGAGCGCGGGGCTGTATTCATAGAGTGCGATGAGGCCGGCGGACGCAAGGGAAAGATACTTTACGGCTCGCCACACGGAACTGTGACCTTCAAAATGAAGGACTGGCGTATGGGTGTGTTGCATGGGTGGCTCCAGGTAAATGACTTGAATTCAGTGATACCCGAAGTCTATCGAAGCACCCGTCAAGAGAACGCAAAGTTAACGTTAAGCCAGCGTTAAATTCCTTTTGTGTCAGTACTCTGGATGCTTGTCCCGGGCCGGGTTGCCGGTCATCCCGGGGGGCTGGAAAATATCAGGCGGGCAACCGTACCGCCGCCTGGCCGATTGGCGAGGGTTATCTGCCAGCCCTGGCGTTTGCATAATCGCTGTACCAGGGACAAGCCCAGCCCGGCGCCCTTACTGTCGCCGCCGCGAACATAGGGACTGAAAAGTTTCTGGATTTCGGGGGTCTGCAAGCCCTGCCCGGTATCTTCCACCTGGACGGCGCCGGACTCGAGCGTGATGCGGACTTCGCCGGATTCGGTAAAGGTCAGGGCGTTGCGCAGGAGATTACCAATGGTCATGGCAAGTACCGCATGATCGGCGGCCACTCTGGGTGGCTCGATCACACGCACGTTCACTGCCACCGGTTTGTCGTGCAACAGCTGGCGATGGCGTGACACCAGCTCCTCCACCACCGCCGCCACATCGCAATCCTTCCCCTGCGCCGCAGGTGTATCCTGCTCTCTGGCCAGTGCGAGCAGTGCCCCGGAAATCTCGCCCATTTCCGCCACCGCACGGTTGATACGGGCAATCCGCAGCCGGTTCTTCCGGTTGAGGTCGGGATCGGCCATCAGCAGGTCGGCCGCGCCCTGGATCACGGCCAGAGGGGTGCGCAGCTCATGGCTGACATCGCCCGTAAAGAGACGCTCGCGTTCGATGAAGTCGTGCAGGCGCAGCAGGTAATTGTCGAAATCCGCGGCAAGCCGCTGTACTTCATGCCACGGAAACTGCGCCGCGAGCGGGGGCGGGGCATCTTCTTCGGGCTGGCGTTCCGACACCCGCCGCATCAGTTCAGTCACCGGCGCAATGGCGCGACCCGCCAGCCAGCGGCCGGCAAATGCCGAGATCACCGTGATCATCAGCACACTGACCGCCAGCATCAGCAAAAACCCGTGTTCACGCCTTCTCAGGGCGGTGACATCGTAGAGCACGACGAAACGCTGCTCCCCGACACTGCGCACGGCGGCCCGATAGGGGATACCATCCAGCAGCAGACGGTGTCGTCCGGGTACGAGCTCGGTCACCGCTTTCGGCACTCGTGCGCTGTTGCCGTCCGGCATGACGACAAAGGCCCGGATGGTGGCTGTCCGCTCCGGCAAGGAGTGGGGATTGCGCTCGCGGCGCACCACATAGTCGTCAAGTTCTGCCGTCAGGGTCTCGTCGATCAGCCGCCTCTCCAGGTCCTGGGAGGCCAGATAGATGACGGCGGCCAGGGTCAGACTCACCACGCCGCCAAAAACAGCCAGAGTGACCGCGACACGGTTTCGCAGGCTGCGCCTAACCTGCATGCCTTACCCGTCCGCCGGGGTGGCGACACGAAAGCTGCACCTGGACGTCCGGGTGCCGGTTAGCAGTCATCCGGACCCGCCAGTTGATAACCGATGCCGCGCAGCGTATGCACCAGCGGCACGCTGGTTTCCCGATCCACCGCGCTACGCAGTGCGTGCATGTGCGCGCGCAGCGCATCGCTGTCCGGAGGATCGTTGCCCCAGACGGCACGCTCCAGTTCCTCACGGCGCACCACAGCAGGCGACCGGCGCATCAACAGCTCCAGGATACGCATCGGGATCGGACCGAGTTCGATGCGGCGACCGGCGCGTTCGACTCTCAGGCGATCCAGATCGAAGCTGAGATCCTCCACGGTCAACCGCACCCGCGCGGCCTGGCCCCTGCCGCGCCGTAACAATGCCGTAATGCGCGCTTCCAGCTCCGTCAGGGCAAAGGGCTTCACAAGGTAGTCGTCTGCACCGCAGTCGAAGCCCTTCAGCTTGTCCCCCAGGGTATCTCTTGCGGTCAGCATCAGTATCGGCGTATCACATTCTTCGCTGCGTAATCTGGCGCAGACTTCCAGGCCATCCATGCCGGGCAGCATCAGATCCAGGACGATGACATCGTAGCGATTCTCCCGGGCGAAACGCAGTCCGGCCAGTCCGTTGTAGGCAAGGTCCACCACGTGGCCGCGAGCCTCGAAAAAATCGCTCAGGTTCTCGAGCAGGTCAGGATTGTCTTCGACGATGAGTAGATGCATGCATGAAAAGATCGTTTGTTGCAGCCGGATAGCGGAGCACGTGCCATTCTATGCGATTTCCGGCAAGCGGCCCAACGTATGGCCGCGCTTCGTGTGTCATGCTGCAGGAGGAGCTGGCAGCGGGTGGAATCCGCCCGAAAAAAATACTGCCATGCTGAGCAGACTGAGGCAATGCCTATGAGTGGTAAGTTGCACCATGCCTTCGACTGTCGGCAACCGCTTCGACCCGGCCGTTTTCATCCCTGATGGCGATATTAAATGCACCGAAGTACATATCCCTGTTGTCAAAGGCCCTTAATTGAAAATGTTGCTTCAGGCCACTGGTGTTCACGCCCGGCTCATGCTGGACAACATACTTGTCGTCCTGGCAATCGACATGGAGGCGCGGGGCATTCACTGACGCCTGTGGATCCAGCTTATTGTGAGCGAGATTAACCCAGCCCTGGGTAATGGTCGTGGTTATCCTGCTGGCGCCGGGTGAACCCATGGCAATCACCCTGCCTGCTTCATTCCAGGCGATTGCGGGTGACATATTGGAGACAAAGCGCTGCTGCGGTTTAAGGGTAAAAAAACCGTGAGGATTCAACTCCGGCTCACCCAGGCTGTTATTACAGGTGATACCTGTTCCCGGAATGGTAATTCCCGAGCCATAACCGTTACTCATGGTAATGGAGACGGCTGCGCCATCACTCGAGACGATGCTCATGTGCAAGGTATTGGGTGACATCCTTTTATCCAGATATTTTTTCAGCCATGCCTTTTCCAGAATCCGGAACGCCCGTTGCTCACACCAGTGCCCCCCGGCCTCTTCGTGACGAAGATTGAGCATGGATTCCTGGGCCCTGGCCAACAGCAGGATTTTGTCATCTGAACTCAGGGCAGGGTCCCATCGACTGTCAATCATCCCGATCATGGAACCCACCATGGCACCGCCGATTGACGGCGGCGGGTTCAGGGCCAGGGTGTAATTTTGAGACGATATAACAAGCGGTTCTCTGATAATGGCCTGGTAGTTAGCCATGTCACTTCGTGTCAGGTACCCGTCATGGGACTGGATCTCCTGTTCAAAAGCCTCTGCAATGTAACCCTCATAGAAAACCCGTGCACCTTCCGTTGCGATGGCCTCAAGCGTCTGGTCGTAATCCGGTAGTGTGTAGAGGTCATTTTCCTGAATCGCTCGCCCTTGAGGGAAAAAGCTTTTTCGGCTTTCTGCCTGGTGATGAAAGATAAGTTTGCCGGCAAGTTTCAACCAGGCAGCCAGCGTCATATTTGCCGTAACACCCTCTCTGGCCATTTGGATGACCGGAGCCATGATTTCTTTCCATGGCATATGGCCGTAGTGCGTCCACGCCGCTTCCAGCGCCCGCAGCATTCCCGGTATTGCAATCGATCCATGCCCGACATTGACGGCTATGCCATCACCATAGGGCACCACGACCTCTCTCCAGGCGTGTGCCTTTACGCTGGCTATCCCTGGCATGGCATCGGCCCCGTCGATGACGACAGGCTGCTTACCGGGAAGTTTGATGGAGATGAAGGCACTGCCGCCAAGGCTGCACATGAGGACTTCCGCCAGACTGGCCGCCAGCGCACAGCCCACGGCTACATCAACAGCATTCCCTCCATTTTCAGCGATGATTTGTCCTGCTCTAACGGTCTCGGGTGAATCGGCGGCAATGGCGAACTTGGTGCTGGACATGAAGGGGTCCTTGTCAGGTTGAATCGACACGCATGGACTCTTGCAGGTCCCGTGAAAAGTCAGATTGAGCCTCGCTCTGCAATAGCATGCTCGGGGGCAGTACGGGTTTTAACCCGACTTTACGGACACATCCATTAAGGGACTGCCCGATTACTTCAGCTTTCGCCAATCCGGCGCAGGCCGGACAAAAGCGCATGGCGCGTTGAACACCCGGATTCCGGGTCTACGCTCGGCAATTGCTCCTGCATTGCTCTATCGCCTGCATCCCTGCAGGCGTGCGCTTCGCCCGGAATGACGAATTAATCAGCGGCTCCTCAGGCTGATAATGTGCCAGCAGGTAAAGCATGTCAAAGCACAGAAATTTCTCGCCTGAATCTAAACGCGACGCTGTGGAACTGACCCGGATGGAGGGGGTGGCCATACGTCAGTTCGCAAAGAACCCGGGCATCGGGTCTACTATACAAGTGTAGACCGGGAAATACGGAGGCATAATATGTCCTACGAACTCTTCTACTGGCCGTCCATCCAGGGGCGGGGGGAATTTGTGCGACTGGCGCTGGAGGCAGCGGGCGCCGACTATGTGGACGTGGCGCGTGAGCGTGGTCGAGGCCGCGGTGTCGAGGCGATGATGCGCCTCATGGAGGGCCCGGACCTGAAACGTCCGCCCTTCGCCCCGCCCTTTCTACGGGCGGGCAAGCAGGTGATTGCACAGACCGCAAACATACTCTGCTTCCTGGGTCCACGTCTGGGGTTGGTACCCAGGGCCGAGGCGACCCGGCGCTGGGCGCATCAGTTGCAGCTTACCGTGGAGGACTTCATCGTTGACGTTCACGATACGCACCACCCCATCGCGATGAGCCTCTATTATGAAAACCAGAAACCCGAGGCCAAACGCCGTGCGAGATTCTTCACCGAAGAGCGTGCCCCCGAGTTGCTGGGCTATTTCGAAAGCGTCCTGCAGCGCAACCCGGGGCAGCGCGGCTATCTGGTCGGGCGCAGCCCGGGCTATGTCGATTTATCAATGTTTCAGATCATCGACGGGCTGCGCTACGCCTTTCCGAAAATGATGCTGCGGCTCGAGCCCGGGATACCCGGCCTGGTCGCGCTGCATGACCGTGTAGCGCAACGGCCCAACGTCGCAGCCTATCTCGCCTCTGAACGGCGCCTGCCCTTCAACGTGGACGGTATCTTCCGACATTATCCGGAACTGGACGCGTAGAACCGGCGTGTACGAGTTTCCGGGGCACTGCGGATGCAGCCGGAATTTCACGCTGGTTGAACACCGTGTTTCAGGGGGACTTGAAAAGATATTGTCGGGGGGATACCGGGAAAGATATTTTCGGGGGATTTTCGGGCTCGGGAGCGGAGATCGTCACGGGAGCGGAGACAGTATCGGAGCAGTTAATACCCGGCGAAGTGCCTTCTGTACTGACATAGGAGATCAGGCATTCCTTATTATTTGCAAGGTCGACGATCTTGCGCACAATCAGGTCGCCTTTGCGCAATGAACTGTTTTGCACCAGAGCACCCTTGTCTCCGGCCAGGCTGTCATAGCATGTCAGTGAAGGCACGGTACCACCGGTACTGACATAGGCAACCAGGCAGGTCTTGGTACTGTCCTTGTCAATGACCCGGTAAACATCAAGATCGCCTTCCTTCAGATGTCCGCTTCGTACCAGCTCATCGGTGGCAGACTTCCGGCTTTTGTAGCAGTCGATGGATGGCGAGGTCCCCGGCGTACCGACGTAAGCCACCAGGCAGGAGACATCGTTCACGGAGTCCTTCATCTTGCGGACAATCAGTTCTCCTTCCTTGAAGTTCCCGACCTGATTGATATTGGCGGCATAGCCACCCACGGCATCATAACAATTCATTACGGGACTCGTGCCGGTAGTCCGAATATAAAAGGCCAGACAGATCTTGCTGCTTTCCAGGTCAGTCACGGTACGCACGATGAGATCACTCTCGCGCATTTGACCGGTTTGTACCAGTAAGGTCGACTGGTAGGCATCTGCCTGACAGATGAAAGGCAGAATCAGGAGTATTACTAGCGCCAGCTTTTTCATCATTCCCCCCCAAACGGATTTGTTTGGCACCACAAACTGCTTACCCACTGGATTATGGTCGTTCCATAATCAGCAGGGAAACAACTTCCATTTCTCTGGTTTCAGGAGCTTTCACAAAAATCGCTCTGGCGATTATTTTTTCTGTGTGCCTTGCACCAGAGTAATGCTTCACAGGTTTATCATGCAGTATAGTTGTATATCACACAACATGCCTGTATATATCAATGCAAAGTAATCAATCAATAATATTCCCGGTCTAATGTAGCCGGCAAATCTGCAAAAGCAGCTCATTTGTAGAAACAAGCAGTTACCAGGCAGTGATTCAGGTTTGAGTGACATAACGATACGCACGAGGTAAACACCATGAGTCGGTTAACATCCAGTTCAGCAGCGACAGCAACAGCCCTTGGCATGGCGCTACTCGCGGTAACGAATGTCGCACAGGCCTTCGATATGGGCAACATGATGAATCCGGGTGATTGGTTTGATAATGACAACGATCATTACCGATATGGCCGTGGTTACCGTGGCTATGGACCCTACGGCTATGGAGGTGGGCCCTACGGCTATGGGGGTGGACCCTACGGATGGGGTGGTGGCTATCCCGGCTATGGCGGCTATGGCGGCTATGGCGGCTATGGCCAGCAGAGAACGATTGTCGTAAACCCGTCAAGTGGCGCAGGGCAAACGGCGCCTCCACCCAGGCTGCCCGAATAGCGTCAAACAGAAGTTATCTGGAGTGTTGTTCACGCCGGTGCACAGACTGCACTCGTGTGGTCGTCTGTTTGCGGGAAGGTCTGGTTATTCCCGAACCCTGTAGTACAACAGGCGTCTATAGAACCAGTGACAAGCCTGCGATCAACAGCGTTTTAACCCGAGAGAGACCTTAAGCGTTTATACAGATTCCCGGGGCTTTCCGGGCGTTCAGACATTACTCGACACGGTGTTCCCTGGATGCTGTTCCCTGAGACGATTCGGATTGCCGGGGCTCGGTGTAGATCACAATCCTCGATGGGGGCCGTCCCCAACCATAACCCGGATAGCCACCCCAACCGTAGCCCGGATAACCACCCCAGCCGTTGCCCGGATAACCTGCCCAGTCATAGCCCGGGTAGCCCCACCCGTCCCAGTAATCATTGTCGCTGTTCCACCAGCCACGGGCGCTGGCACCAGTTGTAATCAGGATCGTGATGGCTGTAACCACAGACAATATCAGGATTTTCGCATCTGTTCTCATTGATTTGCCCTCTTGCTGTTACGAAGGTTCTCGACAATAAATGTCCCGCTGCTGGAACAAATTCTAGGTCAGCCATCAGGAAATTTCACCCTCCCGGCTGTATTTTGAATGGGGATACTTGCGTAATTTAACCTCCATCCACGGCATGGCCAGGTACCCGTGCGACAACACAACATTCCCCGGGTGTGGCGTGCAAGTGAACGGGATACAAACACGGCAACAGGATCAATAACGGCATCCTGAGGCCAATAGCCGGTTGCCCGTAGCGGACAATAATTTTATTACCAACTCTGAGCGTTTTTATTCTGTCGTGATGTTTGATTACTCTGCAATAGGCGCAACAGTTACCTCGACTGTCAGTTGCGGCTGTGCGTTTCCCGATCCAACGAATGATCCCGATACGGGCGGTATGGCTTCCGGGTGACGGTGCACCGCCACCGCGATGTGGTCGCCGCTGACCAGCAGACCGCTGGTCGGATCAAATCCGCGCCAGCCGGAACCCGGCAGGTAGACTTCTGCCCAGGCGTGGGTTGCCGTATTCCAGGGGGCCACGGTTTCATTCAGTATGTAACCGCTGATGAAGCGGCTGGCGAGACCGCAATGACGACAGCTTTCGATGAACAGGGTTGCGAAGTCCCGGCATGAGCCCGTACCCGATGACAGCGTCTGTGACGGTGACTGCACACCGGGTTCTTCTCGCATCTGGTAGCGGTGCCCGTTGGCGATCGTCGTGTTCAACGTGGTCAGCATGGCGATGGTGTCGCCCTTGATACCTGGATTACAGATATTCGCTATCCATTCTTTCACCATGGCCTGGTCCTGTCCGTATACCGGGCTTGTATAGGGCGCCAGGTCGATCTGTTCCTTTATGTCGTAGTCGAACGGGAAAAACCGGGCGTAATCTTCCAGTACAAAATCCAGCGGCTGTTCTTCATAATTCTCCACCACCACTTCGCTTGCAATGGAGAGTTCTTTGGCTGCTTGCAGGAAGGTTACAACCGCGACCGAGTTGCCGTAGACATCGCGCTTCCAGTTGATGCGAAACGCCGGGCTGATATTCAGCTTCGAGGACTGCACGCGTATATCGTGGCCATCGCGCGGGCGCAGGTGCAGACTATGCGGCAACAGGGTTACCGTTTCTGCATAAAGGTAGCGAGTCAGGTGATGGATATGAATACGGCGCACGATACCGAGTTTAGTGGAACGACAGGGCCGTGACTATCCTCTATCACACCGTTGCAAACAGGCTTGACACCGGCAACCCGCCCGCAGGCTTTTGACAGCCTTGAGAATTTGCTAAACACTCGGCACCGTGGAGTCTGACAACAACAGTTTTGAGGCGGCGATTCGCGCCCACGATGCAGCCGTGGCGGCCACTGGCCTCGACATCTGGATCGGCGCCGAACCGACCTTCACCAACCGACAGTCCGAGTCTCCCGAATGGCTCAGCGAGGCGCTGGGTGAGACCAAGCAAGCCTATGCCTGCCGCATCATCAAGGAGCTGCGCGAGCGTTCTCCCGGCTCGATCATCCTGCGCACCCTCGGACGTCAGTACGCGGGCGAGCCGCAGCCGCGCTGGAACCTGGGCCTGTACCTGCGCCGTGACGGCCGCGCGCTGGCCGACGCTGTGCCGCTCGACCCGCTGAGCGACGCGTGCGCCTGCAAGCTGCAAGACATGAAAGTATTCCGGCAATCGCTGGCCGACCAACTCAAGCGCAGCGGCCGGACCGCGACCGGGTTCCAGGTCGACGGTGAAATGGGCCTGAGAATTCTCTTTACCGTCGATGCACAAACGATCAGTGTCGACCCGGCCGCGGAACCGCGCCTTTTACGGGCGCCGGTGCAGTCGCGTGCGATCCCGCCCGAGGGTCTCGTAGACGATCTGGCAAGCGAAGGCCTGTACCTGGTTTCTATCGGCTGTGCGCCGAGCGGGCCGGAAAACAGCCTGCAGCCCTGCATCGAGCTGCCGGGCTTCGCCGACGTCGAGCTGTTCGCGGACTTTGTGCAATGCGTCGCCATCGCCGCGACCGCGGCCGGACTTACCCACCTGGTCTGGCGAGGGTTCCCGCCCCCGGTGGATGCGAGCGTCGCATGGATAACGCTGACGCCCGACCCGGCGGTGCTCGAGGTCAACGAAGCACCCGCCGCCAGCATTGCCGGGTTCCTCGACATGAGCCGCAGGCTGTTCGATGTGGTTCAGTCCAGCGGTCTCGCGCCCTACCGGTTGAACTACAACGGCGACATTTCTGAAAGCGGTGGTGGCGGGCAGTTCACGCTGGGTGGTCCCAGTGCTGAACGCAGCCCGTTTTTCGTCGCGCCACACCTGCTCTCGCGCCTGATCCTGTATCTGAATCATCATCCGTCGTTGTCGTACTGGTTCGCGCCGGTGTATGTCGGCAGCTACAGCCAGTCGCCGCGCACCGATGAGAACGTGCTCGAATCCTTTAGCGAACTGCAGGTCGCGTTGCAGCAACTGGCCGCCTCGTCCGCACCGGCACCCGAATTTATCTGGCGCAGTTTGAGCCCGTTTCTTGTCGACACATCGGGCAACGCGCATCGCAGTGAGATCAACATCGAAAAGCTGTGGAACCCGTACCTGCCTGGCCGCGGCTGTCTCGGCCTGGTCGAGTTCCGCGCCTTTCGCATGATGATGGATGCGCAGTCTGCGGCGGCCATCGCCGTGATGCTGCGTGCGCTGGCGGCAATGCTGGCCAGGCAGGAACCACACCATGCGCTGATCGAGTGGGGCAGCCGTCTGCACGACCGCTTCGCACTGCCCTTCTACCTTTTGCAGGACCTGCACACGGTGTTCGATGATCTCGAATGCGCCGGCCTGGGCCTGGGTGAGCCGATCACCCGGCGACTCTGCGCCGATAACTGGCGCCATGTCGGTGACGCCGAGCTGGCCGGTTGCCGGCTCGATGTGGACCTGGCGATCGAGTTCTGGCCGCTGCTGGGCGACGCGGCCGAGCAGGCAGGCGGTTCACGCCTGGTCGACGCCAGCACCAAGCGCCTGCAGCTGACGCTGCGGTCCAGCGGAGAGCAAGACACAGACCTCGACGGCTGGCGCCTGCTGGCCGGCAACTTTCTGGTGCCGCTGCGCAGGGAGCAGGACGATGCCGGCGAGGTCTTGATCACGGGGCTGCGCTATCGTGCGTTCGTACCCTGGGCAGGTCTGCACCCGGGACTCGGCGCACAATCACCCATCGTGCTCTGGCTGCTGCCGCCCGCTGGTGAAAACGGGCTGCGCTGCACCCTGCATGACTGGCAGCCCGAGGGCAAAGCCTATGATGGCCTGCCTGTTCATCTCGACGAGGCGCGAAGACGCATCGCCGAGCGCTTCGTGGTCGAAGAGATATTACCGGAACAGGTGCCCGATGCAGTCAACCCGCCGGACGAAGCCGTCAGTGACTACTGCCTGGACTTACGCCGTACCTGAGCGCGGCACGTTACTCACCCTGGTTTAATGGTGGGTCGTAACGAGACAGGTAAATATGAGCACCCGGCATGTAACTCCGGATGGAGCCAGTGGGACAAAACCCATTCGCTCCAAACGTGTTACCCATGCCCTCGGTATCAAGTGTTACCTATGTGAAGTGGTGGGCCCGCCAGGACCCGAACCCGGGACCAACGTCGTCAGTTTCTTTGCATGACGATATTGCTGACTGTATGGCGAAACACGCCTTCATCTGGCGAAGTCTCAATGGCTTGGCGAAAACGGGCATAGAACAGGTCGCATAGTTCGTCTGCGTTCATCGTGCGGGCGCCACGTGCAAACAGGTGCTCAAGCAGGGTCACTTCACTAAAGCTTCGAAAAAACCGGGTATATTCAGTTGCATATCGTTTTACATCCTGGTGTTTCTTATAGGCTGAATAATTGACGGCAATCCCTTCCTCAATTGAACAATGAAGGCAGTCCCAATCACCGGATAATTCGCCGGTCATGAAAGGTTTCAGAAATTCCTCCCCGGTACGTGGCACCACTGGAAAGACGAAATCGTTCAAAGCTTCCTGTGAAAGAAGTCGATCCGCTACCAACTTTGTCAAAATATTCTTTACCACAACAAACAAACCAGCAGTCGATACATCTCGGCCACCGGAGGAACCGACTTTGCTGGCAAGCCCCCCGATGAACAGCAAACCCCCAGGTTTTATCTCCCTGGTGCGTGCCTTTGCGAACAATTGCAGATCCTTCGCTGCTTGATCAAGCAGATCTGCCTCGGCCTGTTCATTCACATCGGACAGAAATACGGCGTTCTTGTAATTGCCAGGGGGAATTCGATTCAACCAATGGACGGCAGCCATTGAAAAGCCGAGGTCGACCCATTGATCCGGCAGAACTTGCTGAAAAAAGCTTGAAGGCAGCAGTTGAACGAATACCTGGCAGTCGGGAATGTTTCGATAATCATGCGTTGAACTGCCGAGATTCTTCAGCAGGCGATTAAAATCGTTGGTTGGGAGGTCATTGTGATAGGCGGAAAAACGTGTAATCGACTTATTCGCGTGGACATACTGAATCAACCGGCTCATCGCGAGAATCGAATTGGCACCCAAACTACATCCGTAGTCGACTATAGAATATTGTTCTCCGCCTTCCTCGACTGTGGCATCGATACATTCCAGCAGAGTATCCAGAGAATGCGCGAAATCCTCTTGCTGCGTCCTGGAGTCTCGATTATACGAGCACGTCATTCCTTTCGTCGTAGGCATCTTGGTCCAGAAACTCGATATATAGCGAAGACGTAAACTTAACTACCGCAATTCCCCAGAGGTGGTCGTAAAAAACAAGGTAGCTATTTTCCAGGTTTGAAAATTGTATGTTTAAGTATAGCTCGCTGTCGACAATCAACATTCGATTAGCCACCCACCCCTGAGCCAGCTGACACGTATCAGACCAAGGGACTCGAGTCCCCCGCTCAATGTTTGATGGGTGAAAGTGGCCTTGCTTGCTCTTTGGCCATGATCCATTTCTACCCATACAGAGTAGCATTCACATTCATTTCTCCTCTCTGAAGAGGTCATTTGAGGTATTCCGGGATATAAAATGGCTAATCGCCTGCACACATATCATCAGTTCATCGTAAAAGACAGGAGCGAAAAGTTACTATGACGGATTCCACATCACTCGATCCGAAATGGGGCCAGCCGGATGGCACCCACGATCCCTGGGTGCTGGCCCATTTTCAGGCCCTGGAAACCGATGTACTCATCACCACCGCACCCAAGGCAGGCACGACCTGGATGCAGCAGATCCTGTATCAGATGCGCAGTGGCGGCGATCCGGATTTTGACAACATCGACGCTGTGGTGCCCTGGCTGGAACTCCCGCGTAAGAACAAAAGCTGGCAACAGGTGCTGGACGATTACGACACCCTGCCCCGCCCGCGTCTGTTCAAGACCCACTGCACCGCGGAGCAGACCCCGGGCATCGGTACGGCGAGCATCATTCTTACCGTGCGCGATCCTCGCGATTGTTGCGTGAGTTTCTATTACCACCTGATGAATATGACTGATGAAGCGCGAAAGACGTCCGGGCATCTACGACCCGCCTCGTTTGCCGCGCACGTCGATGACTGGCTCGAGTTTGCCGCCTGGTATCGCAATGTCAAAAGCTGGTGGCCTTACCGTGACCACGAAAAAGTGATGTTGCTTCGCTATAAGGATCTGAAGCGTGATCTTGCCGCTGGCATTGATCAGATTGCCGTGTTTCTGGGTTGGGGACTCAAACCGGAACAAAAATCGAAAGTGCTGGAATACAGTTCATTCAACTGGATGAAAGCGCATGACGAAAAGTTTTCAGGACAGACCGAATCAGGCAAACCCTCCTTCAAGCCCGGTGGCTTTATACGCCGAGGCAAAGTTGGCGCATACAAGGATCTGCTCACACCTGAACTGGAAAAGAAAATCCTTGACCGCGCTCATTCAGAACTCGAACCGCTATGCCTGCGTTTTCTGGGAATCGAAAGCTGAAGGATTTCGTCATCGCCAATCATGGCCATCCGGCGTCCAGACAACCAGGGTACGTTCAATTTAAATCTTGCAGGTGGAGGTTGGCCTCGGGACTGGCGGGGTCGATGTGTCGCAACAAACATCTTACCTGCACGAGCCAGTCTCCTCGTTCATTTTCATACCATTAGCCAACGACGCGAACCTCGTTGATCCTTATTGCAAGTGCCAAAAGCCAGGGAGCAGGTCGAGTTGCCGCAGGTCAACCGTGCGCCCGGACTCCACCCTGAAGTCGTACCGTAGGCGACGTTTCTGTGTGCCGGGCGCCCGTCGCCTGCAGCCTATGGCAACACGATCATCGCAGCTATACACTTGATGGACACATCCGGTTTGGCAGGGGGAGCCCGACAACAAGCAATCATGGCCAGGGAGAATCTACTTCAAGTCTTTATCCAGTTCGGTCTCGCCGGCATACTGGGCTTTCTTATTGGTCTGGAAAGGGAGATGCGGGCCAAGGGTGGCACCACGCTTGGCATCCGGGATTTCGTCCTCTTCAGTCTGATTGGTGCGATAAGCGCCTTTGCGGGTGCCCAGTACGATAATTCCTGGTTCGTAATCGCGGGATTTGCGGGTTTTCTGGCACTGCTGGTCTCCAGCTACTGGGCGGACAGAACCCACGGCGCCGGCATCTCCACCGAACTTGCGGCCATCTTAACGTTCTTTCTGGGTGTACTGATAATCAAACAGGCCTACGACCTGGCCATTGCACTGGCGATTGTCGCGCTCGCTGTGCTGTTCCCCAAGCAGGCTATCAAGCAGTTCCGCGCAAAAATCCAGGTCCGTGAGCTTCAGGCGATCCTGTTATTTCTGACCATTACCTTCATCATCCTGCCGGTACTGCCGCGCCAGTCATTGGACACCTACCTCACGTTTCCCGTCGGCCACGTCGAGTCGGTATCTGCCGCTGAGGAGCGTATCGTTATCAGGCCACTGAACGACCAGTCTTTGCAGACCGGCGATCAGTTGGAGATATTCACTTCCGGCTGGCACTACCTCGGCACCGTAACCCTGACTGCCATCGACCGTGAAGTGGTGACCGGCGACTACAAGGGCGAGGTGCTCCCCGGTTCCACGCAGGGACTTGAAGCACGTCGCAAACTGGGCATCCCGTTCATCAATATCATGCTGTCGGCGATCGAGCCGTACAAGGTCTGGCTGATTGTGGTGCTTGTCTCCTTCATCAGTTTCGTTGGCTATATCCTGATCAAGGCTGTCGGTCCCCGTAGCGGCATCGGCCTGACCGGGTTGATCGGTGGCCTGGTATCGAGCACCGTGACCACGCTGAGCTTTGCCCGTCGCAGCAGGGAGAACCCGGCGGGCAACCGGCATTTCACGGTCGCGATAGTGCTGGCTGCGTCCATCATGTTTCCGCGCTTGATCCTCGAGATTGCCGTGGTAAACCAGGAAATGGTAAAGAACATTGCCCTGCCACTGGTCGTGATGGGACTGACGGGACTGGCACTGGCTGGCTATCATCTGCTCAAATCCCGGAAACCGGACACCGAGCAGGTACAGCTGAGCCTGGAAAATCCCTTCAGTCTGTCCTCCGCGGTCTCATTCGCGCTGATCTTCGCGTCCATCCTGATGATCACGCGGCTGGCCACCCACTATCTGGGTAATGCCTGGCTGCCGCTGGTGGCCATTGTCAGCGGGCTGACGGATGCCGACGCCATCGCATTCTCACTGAGCAACCTGCAGAAGGCGGAGCTGATCACAACCGACTGGGCCAGCTTCAATCTGGTCCTTGGTGCGATATCCAACACCTTCATGAAGCTTTTCCTCGTATTGGGTCTGGGTCATCCGGCCCTGTTCAGGAACCTGTTGGTTTCGTTCCTGATCGTGGGTGCAGTTGGATTGCTCACGACATTTCTGTACTACGATGTGGACAGTATGTTCGTCTGGCGGTAGACATAGCCCTCAGAAACAGCAGG
>Ga0210063_1000171_pt1 | contig 22492 bp, 17 predicted proteins | sample Muzzi_PWA_D1_FD_185529 | JGI IMG/M metagenome (GOLD analysis project Ga0210063, IMG submission 185529) | Wetland microbial communities from San Francisco Bay, California, USA, that impact long-term carbon sequestration - Muzzi_PWA_D1 (SPAdes) | ecosystem: Environmental > Aquatic > Marine >... | reverse complement strand
GAGACCCGGGGGATCTGGCGGAGGTGGCCCGCGACCTGGGCGGGGCGCTGCTGATGCTCGCGGAACAGATGCGGAGGACGGGAAGTTGAGTCGCACACCCTGGGTTTCGACGACGGAATTTCCTGTTCACCCTCCCTGGGCGTTGACACCCCGGGGAGGGCTTTTTCCCCAAAGCCCGCAAGGCGACCCTTCGGGGTCTTCACAACAACGCCCGGCGCGCTGCCGCCCTGGCACCGCGCCGGGCACTTTTTTCCAAGTCGTCAGGGGAGGCCGGTGATGCGAGAAGACGATATCCGCCGCGATGTGGGCGCCGCCCTGCGCGCCATCCGCGAGTCCCGGAAGCTGCTGCAACGGGAGGCGGCGGAGCGCATGGGAATCACCCGGTCGATGCTCAGCATGTACGAGCGAGGCCACACCCAGCCGACGGTAGCAACCCTCGAAAGGATCCTGGCCGCTCTGGATGCGAACCTGGGAACGCTGGCGGAACATCTGGCGTATGCCCGCGGCTTCCACCCCACGGCCCCGGCGGCGGCGCCAGCGCCGGAGACCACCCGACGGCAGCTGGTGGGGGCGTTCAATCTGTGGTTGAAGTCCGTGGAGGCGTTTCGGCAAGGGGCGGAGAGCCCCGAAGAACCCGACGCGGTGACGGATGAAGAGGTCTCACCGTGAGGGGGCACCCTCACCTCCTTCCGGGGCGCTGGACGGCGTGGTGGCGGGCAACACCCCCGCGTCGGCGGCGCCCTCTTTTTCAAGGGGAACCCGCCAAGCCCCGAGAAGCAACCCGGACTACCCCTTTCCCCACGGGGAGGATGCTATGAGCGGCAGACTTGCCCCGGACAGCGCTGGCTGGCGCGGTTACCTCCGAATGGCAGCGCTATATCGGCTGGACTGGATCAGCGCGCAGGCGCTGATCGCCGTGACAAAGGCGCTGGCGAGCTCCCGCGAACCCCAGGTGGTGCCGCGGGATCAGCTCCTGCGGTGGATGGCCCGGGATCTGGAAGCGGTCTGGCTAGAGCTGGAGGTTTTCCGGGATGAACGGGAAGCCTGGGAGACCGGGCACCCTTGCCTCGCCGCGGAGGCGTGGGAGGTGGCCCTGGGCCGCGAACTCCTGAAGACCAATGACCGGCTGAAGCCCTGGCGAGAACAGCTGACGGGCTCGCTGGACCCGGTGGAGGACAGCTTGAACCCGGTGCGGGCGCTTTTCGGCTTGTGGGTGGGCGAGGGCTTGGCGGTGCACCTCGGGGAGTTGGGTTGGCGCACCGCCGCGTGGGTGGAGGAGATGGGACCCGAGAACCGGCTGGCGGAGCCCCGGATGGGCTCCTATCGCGGTGTCGCGGAGGATCTGCTGATGATCGCCACCATCGTCCGTCAGGCGTCAGCTGCCGAGGATTTCCGACGGCGTCCGATGCTCAAGTTGTGCGTCCAGATGGAGCAGGAAGGGCGTCGCCTGGCGGTCGCGGCGGCGCGGCTTCTGCCGCAAGGTCCAACGGTCCTTGCGGATCTGGAGGAGACCCGGTGAACACCCCACAGACCAACAGACTCCACCGCGCGCTACCGGCGCTCCATGATGCCGCCATCGCCCTGGCGGAAACCACCAATCGCCAGGTGTTGGGCGGATACGCCAACCTGAGCACCGTGGCCACCGCGGCGGCGGGCTTGGGGGATCGTCTGCGCCGGGAGGGGCGCCTGCCCCTCGCCGCCGCCGTGACGCTAGTGGCCGCGGTGGCCCGCCAACAGGTGGCCGCCGCCCACGCCCGGGGCTGGCAGAAGACCGACGCCCAGGGGGAACCGCTGTGGGACCCGAACGAGTGGGCGGACCTCGACCCCAAAGAGGCCGCCGGGCTGCTGGGTGACGAGGTGCACTCGATCGCTTTGGAGCTGCTGAGCAGCAAGGATCTGGTGCCGGAGAGCTGGGTGGCGGGGCTCTGCCGCACGGTCAGTGGCCTGGTGGCGGCGATGGCACAGTTGATGGAAAGCCTGGAGGACAGCGCTACAGAGAACGCGGATACTTGCGCATCTCTACGCATCTCTACGCATACGTCGCCATTTGTACGCACAGAGAGAACTTAATTTCTAGAAACGAACAAATTTTTCCGAAAAACCTTGAAATTGTCCCCTAGTGGTGCTACTTTGTCTCTCAATGAGCGCCACGAGAAAATCTTCCAAGGGACATTCTTCCGGGGTTGACTTCCCCCTTCCCCCAGGAGAGCTGCCCGCTTCCCTCGCTGCCGAACAGGCAGTGCTCGCCGCCACCATGATCGACGCCGGACAGTGGCCCCACCTGGCCGCACGTTTGCGCTGCCAGGATTTCGCCGTCCGCCAGCACCGCGTCATCTTCCGGGCCATTCGGCACCTGGCGAACCATGGCCAGGCCATCGACATCCTGACCGTCCAGGCCCGGCTCGAGGAGCAAGGGGAGTTGGAGCAGGCCGGTGGCCTGGGCTATCTCCATTGCCTGGATTGCAGCCTTCCCGACCTGGCGGGCACCCCTTCCTATGTGGAGATCGTCAAGGGCCGCGCCCTGCTGCGGGGTCTCGCCGCGCTGGGGACGGAGCTGGTCCGGCAGGCGGACGAGGGGCACGGTGCGGCGGAACGCCTCCTGAGTCTCGCGGAGGGGAAGCTCCTGGAACTCTCCGTGGACAATCAGGCACCGCGCCTGGCACCCGTTCGGGACGTCGTGAAGACGACCCTTGCCGACCTGGAGGACGCCCCCCTGGATGGCCTGCCGGAGCTGGCCTCGGGCCTTCCGGAGTTGGACGCCATGACCCACGGGCTGGGGCGCGGCAACCTGATCCTGATCGCCGGGCGCCCCGGTACCGGCAAGACTTCCCTGGCGCTCGCGATCGCCCGCGACTTGACCCTGCGACAGGGCAAACGGACAGCGCTGTTCTCGCTGGAGATGAGCGCGCCGGAGATCACCCTGCGGGTCCTGAGCGCGGAGTCCGGTGTCCCCCTGAAGAACCTGCGGCGAGGGCATCTCTCCCGGCACCAATGGGAGCGTACGCACGCGGAGGCGGCTCGCCTGGCGCAGTGCCCGCTGGCGCTGGATGATGGGTCGCGCCTCAGCCTTTTCGACCTGTCCTCGGCGGCCCGCCGCCACAAGTTGCTGCACGGCCTGGATGCCGTGATCGTGGACTATCTACAGCTGATGCGCCCCGACCGCGCCTACCCCACCGAAGTGGAGGCACTGGGCTCCATCAGCCGGGGACTCAAGCTCCTGGCGCGGGAGCTGAATGTTCCCGTGGTCGGGCTCTGCCAGCTCTCGCGAGCGTCCGAGCGGCGAGGCATCGGCTCCCGGCCCCAGCTTTCTGACCTCCGCGGCTCCGGCAGATTCGAGGAGGACGCCGACCTGGTGATCTTCCCGTACTGCCCCCTCTCCGAGGCGGACAAACCCGAGGCCGAAGTCTTGCTGCTGATCGCAAAACAGCGCAACGGCGAGACCGGCGAGGTTCCGGTGACCTTCCACCGGGAACTGGTGAGCTTCCGCAGCCGCTTCACCCATCACCAACCCCATGGAGGATAAACCATGCTTGTGACCGAACTGGACGCCCTTGTAGATCTTGTCGATGACGAGTTGCTCAACGAAACGGAGGCGGCGGAATTTCTGGGCGTCTCGCCCCGAACCATGCAACGGTGGCGACGTCACAATATCGGCCCAAGCTACCTGCACTACAACGGATTCCGGATCAAGTATCGCAAGAGCGTTCTGGCCGTATATCTTGCGCAATCCGTCAAGCGGACCGCGGAACCAGCCCCCCAAGCGGTGGGGCGGTGAGGGATGCCCATGGCACAGGCGAAAGAAGCCCTCTGGGGAGTTGACGACGTGGTGGAGTACCTCGGCATCCCGAAGAGTTCGATCTACCGGATGACCGCGGCCAAGGCCATCCCCCACTTCAAGATCGGAGGGCGCACTCGATTCCGGCAGGGTGCCCTGGATCGTTGGCTACTGGACCAGGAGGCTGGCCCGGATCGGCGACCGCTGCCGGGACGAACAACACGGAAGGTGCGATAGAGACATGGCGGACATTCACAAGAGGCAGTTCAAGAGTGGGCGGGTGATCTGGCAGCTGACCCACGGCACCGGCAAAAACCGCATCCGCTGCAAGGCCGGAGATTCAAAGCATGAGGCGGAAGCCACTTTGCGTCGCTTTCAACAGCAACTGGCAATCCAGGGGGCACCACCGGACCGAGCGGACCTGAATGCGATTCTGGACGCGTACGAGGTCTACTTGGGCGCCCACAAGGCACCGGCCACTCAGCGCCGCTACATGCGGGTGCTGGCCACCTTCTTCGGCTGCTTTATGGCCGAGAAGCACCCCAGTATCCGCACAGCCCTGGAGGTCAAGCCCCACCACCTTGAGCAGTTCAAGCTGCTGCGCCTCGACGGGCAGATCCGGGAGAGTGCCGACCGCACCTTGAGGGATCAGGCCAAGGCCCAGGAGTTGCGCGCCGAACTCGGCCAGAACCCCGTCTCCGGCAGCCCCTCGGAAAATGCCAAATACGGCGCCTTGGGCGGCAAAGCGTTGCAGCGCAACGTCACCCGGCGGACCATCAACTACGAAGTGCGGGTCCTGGGGACTTTTTTCCGGTGGTGTGTGAAGCGAAACTACTGCTTCATCGATCCGACTTCGAATGTCGAGGCTCTGCGCTCGAGACAGAGCCGCCTGCCGAAATACATGACCCGGGAGGAGTTGGAGCGCTTCTTCGGGGAGTGTTCCCCATGGGAGAAGCGGGTCTTCTCGATCCTGCTCCTCTCCGGCATGCGCAAAGGAGAGCTGATCCACCTCCACTGGAAGGATGTCCGGCTGGAGTTGGGGCTGATCTTCATCCGGATGCAGCAGGACGAGGCGGGTACGGAGGTGTGGGCGCCGAAGGTCGAAGAACGCATCATCCCCATCTCCCCCGCCCTCGAAGAGGTGCTACGGCAACACCGCCGCGCCGAGGAGTCCACTCAGTGGGTCGTGGCGAACCGCAACGGCAACCAGGAGGGCCACCTGCTGGAGAAGTTGAAGCGGGTGTGTCGCAAGGCGGGCATTCGCCGTGAGGTGGCTAACGTCCACGCCCTGCGCCACTCCTTTGGCTCCCATCTGCGGATGGCCGGGGTGCCGCTGGAGTCGATTTCCGAACTCCTGGGCCACCGGGACCTGTCGAGTACTAGAATCTACGCCAAGGCCGACATGACCCATCTCCGCGAAGCCGCGGATCGGGTGGGCGATCTGGTGTCACGTGAAAATGTCACGCAGCGGCCAATTTGCGAAAATGGCTCTCGCAAAGGACTGGAAACAAAGGGATTACAGGCGGGAAATTCTAATTGGTTGGGACGCAGGGATTCGAACCCCGATTCTGCGGTTCAGAGCCGCATGTCCTACCATTGAACGACGTCCCAACGTCAGGACGGTGAAGGTTACCCAAGACGACCCTTTTTCGTCAAGGGCGGCCCGACCGAATTCATGACGAAGGCGGGTCAGACTCCCCCTGCATTGCTTGACAGGTACCCAAAGACCCATTACATTTGAATCATCATTGCAGTGCGAGAATATTTAATTTTTGCGTGCATATTTAATTTTGCGCACTCTGACGATCCTGCCACCGTGCGCTGAGAGAGAAGTGAAGGAGATTGTCATGAAACTGATCATGCAGCGTAACTGGCGGCTCTGCATCGTAGCCGCTATCGCAGTCGCGGGGGTGTCTTGGGGATGGTACTTCCATGCCTATGGTCACCATGGCGAGTTGCCCAACCGGATTCCGGAGGCGGCGCCCTACCACACGGGCGAAGCCCAATCGAACCCGCCCCCCTTCCACGGGGATTGGACCGGGGTCAACGCTCCCGGCAGCTGTGACGGCTGCCACAGCACGATCTTCGACCAGTGGAACGGCTCGATGATGTCGAACTCCTGGCGCGATCCGGCCTGGCGCGGCGCTTTCTTGCTGATCGCCCGCCTGACTGCCACGGACGGCAACTGTGACGCGCCCAATCCGCCGGACGGCTCCGCCCGGGCGGATGTCAACCCCTTCGCCAACGGCGACTGCACCTCCACCTGGGACCTGGGTGGCAGCAACCACACGACGTCCGGCTCGGGATCGCTGCTGGACGACTTCTGCTCCCGGTGTCACATGCCGGCGGATTATGTCGACAACGTCCCCCTGGCCAATGTCCAGACGGATCCCATGAACGGCCTGGAGCACGGTCTGGTGGACCCCAACTTCGACCCCACCTCGGACGCCGGTACCGGCCTCGCCTTCGCCACGGTGCAGGCCCAGTACCGCAATACCGAGGCTGGCAAGTGGGGCATTTTCTGCGAGACCTGCCACACCATGGCGGAAACCCGGCACACGCCGTACAACAACTACCCGATCTCCGGGACGCAATATGTCCCGGCCCTGGGCACCGCCTCCCGGGACCAGCTGGTACCGCTGAACGATCAGGACAAGCTCGACGTCGCGGACCCCAACTCTCCGAGTCTCGGCTATACCGTGGGTGCCGGGTCCTACCGTCTGTCACCCCACGCCATCCGGACACCGGAGCGCTTCGGCCCGCTGTCCTGGAATGACCATTCGGCGACCCTCGATCCTTACGTCTCGGAGGTCTTCAACATCAGCTTCCCCTACCAGCAGGGGAGCTTTTCGGGTAAGCACGACGGGTACTACAACGTGCTCTTCGAGCGCGCCGAGATGTGCGCCAGCTGCCATGACGTGACCAACCCCTTGACGGTCAAGAACACGCTGGGCAACTGGGTCGGTGGCTTCCCCATCGAGCGCACGTACACCGAATGGCGCACCAGCCGCTATGCCGACCGCCCGGGCAATGCGAACTTCGACCCGAACTTCAAGCGCGACTGCATGACCTGCCATATGCAGCAGGATTTCGGCCAGCCGGGCACGGCCCAAACTCTCTACGACGCCCAGGGGGATCCGGTGGCCCCGGCCTCGACCCAGGCCTGTAAGTCGGGACCGGTGCGGCAGGTCTTCTACACCCATCACTTCGTCGGCGGCAACGCCTATGTGCCGCGGCTGATCGGTGCTGACCTGAACAACGGCAACACCAGCCCTTACCCGGAACTCTCGGTCTACAGTCATACCTCGGCGGACAAGACGAGCCGCTATAGCCGCGCGGTATGGGAGAACGTCACCAATACGGGGGCTCCGACCCACCATGCGCGCATGGCCTGGGAGCGGCTGCAAAACGCCCTCGATGTGGACCTCACCGCCCCGGCGTCCGCCAGCGCGGGTACCGATGCGGCGCTGTCCATCACCGTGACCAATAGCGGCACGGGGCACAATTTCCCCTCCGGCTTCCCCGAAGGACGCAACGCCTGGGTGGCGGTGCGGGCCTTCGATCTGGCGACCAACACGGAGTTGGAGATTCACGACAGCTTCTGGAATCGCACCTCCCTGGGCGTCGGCTATCTGACCGAACAGGATATCGATGATCCCAACTTCCCGGGCTGCGCCTTCCATCTGCCGCCGGGCTCCGCGGACCCCTACGCGCGACAGTTCAAGGCCATCGCGTCGTTGGGGAATGGTTGCCCGACCCTGGACCTGCCCTACGCCACGCCGATCAACATCGTGGCCAACGCCCAGGGTCTGCCCATCGACTCCGGCGGGGTGCCCATCGACCGCGCCAATCCCCTGGGCTTGCCGCAGTACACGGACCTCGACGGCGACGGCGACCTCTTCGATGACTCCTTCCTGGTCGACTGGCGCTTGCGACCGATGCCGCACCCCGGTGCTGCTGTCACCCTCAACCGCTATGCGGTGGTGATTCCTCCCAGTACCGAGGGACCGATCGCGGTGACGACGGCGGTCTACTACCAATCCATCGAGGCGGTGGTGGCGGAGAAATTCCTCGGCAACCTGGCCGATACGGACGAGGATTTCCTCCTCGAACCGTGCGTCCTCAAGGGGTCCTGCGACGGTCGCACACCGGCCGTGGAACCGGCCGTGGTGGAGGGCTCGCCGCCCGTCCTGATGGAGGCGAAAAGCGCCGTCATCACGGTCGCCGGCGCCCCGGCGGACACCCTGCCGCCGACCGTCGCCAGTACCTACCCTGCCGGGGGTGCCCTCGATACCTACATCGATACGGTGCCCAAGGTGTTCTTTGACGAGCCGGTGGTGAATCTGGACGAGACCACCTTCACCATGACCGATGGCGGAGGGCTTTCGGTGCCGGGTTTCGTGGGGCAGGTGGGGGATGGCGCGTGGGCGTATTTCCCGGCGCCCATCAACCTGGCCGGTCGCGAGGACTACACGCTCACCATCGCGGCGGGGATCTGTGACCATGCGGGCAACTGCACCACCGCCCCGACCTCCTGGACCTTCCGCACGGCCCGCACCGCGGACCAGGGCACCGGCGATACGACGGTGCCGATCGGCTTCGGGGCAAGTACGCCACCGCCCATGGGTGGAGGCCCGACGGTGACGGCCATCGACCCCCCCGACGGCCAGAACAACGTCAACGTCACGAGCAACGTGGTGGCGACCTTCTCCGAGCCGGTCACCGGGGTCAGCGGGACGACTTTCCTGCTGAACCAGGATGGCGGGTCGGGGGACTGTTCCAGCCTCGGCGCGGCGGTCAGCGGGGCGATCACCTCGAACGGTGGCGGAGATGTGTGGACCTTCGATCCCACCGCCTCCCTGGCGGCGAATCGGACGGTCCACTGTGTGACCATCACCACCGGGGTGACAGCGGTCGATGACGGCGCGCCGTTGAACGACGGTACCGCCGACTTCACCAGCACATTCCGGACGACCAAGAACTGAACCCGCTCCCCAGGGAGCACAAACCATTTCATCCGCCAGGTTCGCACTCCCTTCGGGGGGTGCGGACCTGGCTTGCGTTCTAGAGCGCTCGAGGGAACCCCATGGCCCGCAAACAATGGACACTTTGTTGCTCGCGTATCCTTTTGGTTGGACTGACCCTGCTGGGGTGGACGGTGGCCTGTTCGGCGCCGCCGGAAGAGGAGGAGACGGTCCTTCTCGCCTACGTGGCCAATGCCGGAGGCAACCATGTGCAGGTGATCGACGTCGCTGCGGGGGAGACCCTGCGCCGGATCTATGCCGGTTCCACCCCGTGGCGGCTGGTGCCGGCCCCGGATGGCCACACCCTGTGGGTGCAGCACTGGTTGTCGGAGACCACCGCCATTGTCGATCTCGCCACCCACGAGGTCCGGACGACGGTGCCGGTGCGCGGCCCGGGGATCTTCGATCCCACGGGGGAGCGCTTCTTCTCCTTCAGCTGGCCGGTCTCGGAACTCGCGGTCTTCGGCACCGCCGGGGGCGAGCGGTTGGAGGCGCGCCCGACGGGGATCTCCCAGGTTTACGATCTGGCTTTCGCCGACGGCGGTGAGGATCTCTTCCTGGTGCGCTTCGACCCCGTGTCGGAGGGCCTTGGAGACCGCTATGCCTACCTCCTGCGGTTCCCCCTCAGCGCGGATCGCCCGGTGCCCGGGTCGGTGCGCACGGGCACGGGACCGGTGACGGTGCTGGTGGTGCCGGATCAGCCCTTCGTGCTGACCGCCGACAGCGAAACCGCCGCCCTGAGCCTGGTGAATATCCACGGCGACGGGCGCACCGTGCCCACCTGCCGCAGCCCCCGGCGGCTGGCCCTCTCGCCGGACGCCACACGGCTGGTGGTGCTGTGCTGGGACCGCGACAACGGTCGCTATGGCCAGGCGGTGGCCTACCGCGCCGATTTCACCGCACGCCCCTGGCCGGAACTCACCGAAGAAGCCTCCGCGGACCTCGGCGGTGGCCCGGTGGCCGGTGCCGTGGCGCCGGACGGCGCCCTCTGGGTGCTCGATCAGCCCGGTCGGCGACTGGTGGAACTGGATCCCGCCACCCTGGAACCCCGTCGCGGCATCGCCACCGGCGAGGTACCGGCGGACGTGGTGCTGATCGAGGTGCCGAAGGCGTGGCGGGACGCCCTGGCCGCGGGCGGCATCGAGAGCCCGAACCAGCGGCGGGTCCAGGAATTCCTGACCCCCCTGCGGGAAGCCAGCGCGCCCTTCGCCGGTGTGCGCTGGCGGGAGAAGATCGCGTGGCAGGATACGCCGCCGACGGAACAGACGGAACAGACGGAACAGACGGAACAGACGGAACAGACGGAACAGACGGAACAGACGGAACAGACGGAGGCCGATGCTCCGGCGGCCCCGGAGCCCCCGGTGCTCCAGCAACGGGTGCTGGACATCGCCCTGGCGGCGCCGGATCAGCTCCGCCGGAAAGGCTCGGAGGGCTCCCTGTCACTGGCGGCGGGGGGCACGGCGTTGACCGTGCGGGACGATGGCCGCTTCTGGACGACGCCCCGCCAGGAGCTGCTCTCGCGGCTCATCGCCCTGCCCAACTTCGCCCCCGATGAGGCCCTCCGGAGGCTGGCCGGGGACGTTCCCGGAAATCCCTACGGGGCCGGGGGGCTGGCGATCGATCTGGTCACCACGGTGGAAGAGGGCAACCGACGGTACGCCCTGATCGGTGCCCTGGAGCCGGATCAGCCGGTGGCGCAACTGTGGATCGATACGGCGACCGGGCGACCGGTGACGCTGATCGAGAAATTCCTGGCGGCTCCGATGCAGCCCACGGGTTCCTCCTCGGCCTTCGTCGAGACCCGGTTCGACACCTTCCAGACCCTGGACGGCGGTGTGCTGCTGCCGACGCGGATGGAACGGGTCCTGGACGGCCAATGGGTCCAGCAGGTGGCCGTCGAAGACGCCGAGGTTCTCCCCGAGCCTACGGTCGGTGACTTCGCCCTGGCCACATTGGGCAACTTCGGCACCCCGCCGGTGACGGTGGCCGCCACCACCACCGACGGGCAGCCCGGGCGGGCCGTGCCGATGCTGGAGCACGACTATCTGGACGATCCCTGGCAGGCCCATGGCCCCTACAACTCCAATCCGCCGACCTCCGGCCCGCGGCTGCGGGGCCTGGCGCCGTGGGGGGTGTCGCCGGTTCCCGTGCCATGGTCTTTGCAGGTCCACAATCTGGAGCATGGGGGCGTGGTGATCCAGTACCGTTGTAGCGAGCCCTGCCCGCAGCTCACCGACCAGCTGACGCGGGTCGCTGCCCCGTGGGGACGGGTGATCATCGCCCCTGGGCCGTTCCTGGAAGCCCGGATCGCCTTGACCGCGTGGGGTCGTATCGATCTCCTGGACGAGTTTGAAGAAGAGCGGATCGCCGCCTTCCTGGAAGCGTGGGAAGGACAGCACCAGCACTGAGAGCTTGTGAAAAAATTCATGCCCTGCTGCGGGCAGCGATTTCTTCACAAGCTCTGAAGCGACGCTACTGCAAGTAGCCCAGCGCTTTGAGCTGCTTTTCCGCCTCCCGGGCGGCACGCACGCCCCGTTCCGCGTCGCCCTCCTGCGCCTCGACCCAGAGCAGCAGGTCGCGGCGCAGGCGGCGGAAGAGTTCCGGGTGCAGGCGCTCCACGGGCCGGGTTTCGCCGGGATCGTCGGCCAGATGGTAGAGCGCCTGGCGCCGATCGTCCGGGTCTTCGAAATCCATGATGATCTTGTAGTCCCCTTCGAGGAGGGCGCGGGAGTAGCGCTGGGCGGTGAAGACGCGAGCGGGCTCGCGGCCTGAACCGTCTTCCAGCAGACCGCGCAGGCTCTCGCCTTCGAGGCCATGCGGCGCGGCATCGATACCCAGGTAGTCCAGGAGGGTCGGCACCACGTCCAGGTTGGAGACCGGGCCGGGGATGCGCTGGCCCCTTGGCGCGTCCTCGACCCTTCCCTGCGGCAGGCGGATGAGGAGCGGCGTGTGCACCAGGCTCTGGTAGACGGAGCGGCAATGCTTGATGTGGCCGTGCTCCAGGAATTCTTCGCCGTGGTCGGAGACCAGGACGAGGACGGTACGCTCCAGCTGGCCGTTGGCCCGCAGCTGATCCAGGAGGTGGGTCAGCTGGCTGTCGAAGTAGCGGATCTCCTCATCGTAAAGGTCCACCAGATGTTCCAGATCGCGGTCGCTGACCCCCACCTTGGGACCTTCGGAGTAGATCATCTTGGCAATGGGGTTGGGATTGCCCCGGGCGATGAAGTCCTGCCCCTCGTAGGGCCGGACGAACGTCCGGGGATGCCCCGGGGGCGGGTTGTACGGCCCGTGGGGCTCCATGTAGTGCAGGTAGAGGAAGAAAGGCTCCTCCAGCCGCTCCAGGAGCTTGGCCGTACGCCGGTGGAGGCAATCCGCGGGCGCCCACTGGCAGCCCTCGTAGAAGATGTCGAAGCCGCCCCCGAAGCCACCGTCGGCGTTGTACTCGGTGGGGTTGTTGGCGACGATGGGGCTGGCGGAAACGGCGGCGGTGGTGTAGCCGTGGGCCTGCAAGATCTTGGGCAGCGACGGAACTTCTTCCGGAATGCCGAAGTAGCGCTCCTCGGCGGTGATGAAGAGCGCCGGGTAGCGAGAGGTGAGCAGCGAATTGACCGACGGAAAGGTGCACCCCGCCTGCGCCACGGCCTCTTCGAAAAGGACACTCTCCCCCGCCAGAGCATCAAAGTTGGGACTGGTGTCCCGGGCGTAGCCGTACGCTCCCAGATGATCCGCCCGCAGGGTATCGACCAGGAGGAGGACGACGTTCCAGGGCTCCGCGTCGTCTGTTGGCACGGGCGGCGGGGGCTCGGCGGTGCAGGCGGCGAGGATGGCGCACCCCACCACCAGCGCTACCAGGGATCGGCAAGGGGCCATGGCCAGCCGTTCACCCCTTCATGTGGTTCAAGAAGTTCTCGTGGATGTACGCCTTGAGGGCGGCGAGCTGTTCCGGCTGGGCGTCGCCCCGGGTGGCTTCGACGACCAGGATGTGGTGCAGCCCGGGGGCGTCGCTGTAGGTTTCGTGGCGCTCCAGGTTGCGCAGGAATTTGCGTTCACTCTGGCCGTAGCTCTCCCAACGGATGTCGGTGAAGCCGCAGGCGGTGAGGACTTTTTCCATGGTCGGCTGGTTCCACAGGAATTGGTGTTCCCAGCCGTGGAAGGCGCGGTTGAGATGCACCGCCATGTTGAAGCGCAGGTCGTCCTCCCCCTCCAGCCCGTAGTGGGTGGCCCACACCCAGTCGAGGTTGGGGGTGGAGAGGCGCAGGACGCCGCCCTCGCCCAGGACGCGGTGGCTCTCTTCCAGGAATTGCAGCGCCTGATCGATCTTCAGGTGCTCGATGAAGTGCTCGGCGTAGACGGCCTCGGCGTTGCGGAAACGCAGGCCCTGGGTGACATCGGCCACCACGTCCACTTCCGGATAGGGCTGCATGTCGATGTTGATCCAGCCGTCCAGATGTTTGTTGCCACAGCCGATGTGCAGTCGGGGTCGTTGAATGAGTTCAGGCATGATCCTCGCCAGGAAACGGTTTTTGAAACGGCGGCCCAGGGCCTCGCCGCGGACTTTGACTCCATGATAAACGCGAAAGCCGAAAATTTCCGCCGCCCGGGCGATCTGGCGGGGCTTGCCGAACCAGCGGATCTCCCGCTCCCGGGCCTCCTCCAGCGCTTCCCCCAACTCCTGGTAGAACTGCTGGTCGCCCCGAAAGTACATGTTCTTGAGGCCGCAGCGGTGGGCCTCGACACATTGGGGCTTCAGGGTCTTGAGGCGACTTTGCCGCACCCGACCATCCGCCAACAGGACATCCCGCATCTCCTCCCGCAGGCGGGTGAAGGTGGGGCCGTGCCACTGGTCGGCAAAGGTGCCGCCGTCCTTGTTGACGTTGCCCAGGGGTTCGTAGTCCGGGCTCATCAGCATGCAGCAAGGGTACATCTCGCCGGTGCCACGGATGGTGGCGGTGTACCAGCCGAAGAAACAGTGGCCGTTTTTTTCCTCGAAAGCCGAGGCGGTGGCAAAGCCGTGCCGGGCCGGCGCCTCGATCCCCGTCCGGAAGCGGGCGATGCGGTCGTTCCACTCCTGCCAGGGGAAGCAGAGATTGAGAATTCCCGCCTCCTTATCCTGGGCGACGATCTCTTCGAGGTACGGCTGCACCCGGGGAAAATCGTTGGGGCGCAGCAGGTTGGCGGTATCGAGGCGCTCGTTGGGAATCTCCAAAACGGCGTTGAGCACCATCTGATCGACCCCCAGCTCCCGGGCCAGCCGGTACATGGCGGGCAGCTCGCGGAAGTTTTCCGGATCGATCAGGAATTGCACCACCACATTGGGTAGCGCCGCGCCCTGCTTCAGGGCGACCAGATGGCGGGCGTTTTCCACCACCTGATCGAAGACCTTGGCGGCCACCCGCATCATGCGCTGGTAGTCCTTGGGGTTGGCGGCATTGAGGGAGAAGATCACCTCCCGCGCCTGATTCTGGACCAGCCGTTCGGCGATCTCCGGCTTCATCAGGGCGCCGTTGGTGGTCAGGTTGTCGATCACCACGCCGTGCTCCGCCAGGGCGTCCTGAACCTCCACGAAGTGGCGGTACATCAGGGGGTCGCCACCGCCGGACAGACGCACCGACTTGAGGCCGTTGCCCGCCATTTCTTCCAGCAGTTCCAGGATGCGCTCCAGGGGCATGGACTCCTTGGTGCGCACATCCATCTGGTTGCAGAAGTAGCAGGCGACGTTGCACCGATCGGTCAGATCCAGTTCCGCATGGACCGGCCCGCGGGTGGCGGTGCCGGTGCGGATCGCCTCGATAATTTCGCGTTTGCGTTCTTCGGTCGCGAAGGACCAGCCGTGGGATGCCGACATGGGGCGGAGACTATCACCGGGGGCGTTTTCGTGCCGAAAGGCGATCCACCGAGAGTTTGGGGCGGTCTTGCGGTACCATTCTTATGTTCGGCACGAGCATTCCGCCGCAATTCCATGGAGGAGAGGGCATGTTTGAAATCGAGGAAATCACGGCGCGGGAGATCCTGGATTCCCGGGGCAATCCAACGCTGGAGGTGGATTGCATCCTGGAGCAGGGCGATTGGGGGCGGGCGGCGGTGCCGTCGGGGGCCTCGACGGGGAGCCGCGAGGCGTTGGAGTTGCGGGACGGGGGGGAGCGCTACGGCGGCAAGGGGGTGCGCAACGCCATGGACCATGTGCACGACATCATCGCCCCGGAACTGGAAGGGATGGATGCCCGGGACCAGGCGCTGATCGACGGCGTGCTGCTGGAGATCGATGGCACTGACAACAAGAGCAAGCTGGGGGCCAACGCCACCCTGGGGGTTTCACTGGCGGTGGCCAAGGCGGCGGCGGAGGCGGCGGGACTGCCCCTCTATCGCTACCTGGGCGGCCCCGGCGCCATCGTGCTGCCAGTGCCGCAGCTCAACGTCCTCAACGGCGGTGCCCACGCCGACAACAGTGTCGATATCCAGGAATTCATGCTGGTCCCGGTGGGCTTCGACCGCTTCTCCGACGCCCTGCGGGCAGGGACCGAGATCTACCACGCCCTCAAAGGGGTGCTGAAGGCCCAGGGGCTCTCCACCGGGGTGGGCGACGAGGGAGGGTTCGCGCCGAACCTGAAGAACAATCGTGCGGCCCTCGACCTGCTGATGGAAGGGATCGAGAAGGCGGGCTACGAGCCCGGCAAGGAAGTCGCCCTGGCGCTCGATGTGGCGGCCAACGAATTGGTGACCTCCCGGGACGGCAAGGTGACCTACGCCCTGGCGGGGGAGGGCAAGGAAGGGCTGGGGAGCGAAGATCTCATCGCCCTCTACACCGAGTGGGTGACCGCCTACCCGCTGGTATCCATCGAGGACGGGTTGGATGAATCGGACCATGATGGATGGAAGAAACTGACCACCGCACTGGGGCACAAAGTCCAGTTGGTGGGGGACGACCTCTTCGTCACCAACCCGGCCATCCTCAAGGCGGGGATCGCCGATGGCATGGCCAACGCCCTGCTGGTCAAGGTGAACCAGATCGGCACCTTGACGGAGACGTTGACCGCCGTGGAAATCGCCAAGACCCACGCCTACGCCAACGTCATCAGCCACCGCTCCGGCGAGACGGAGGATTCCACCATCGCCGACCTGGCGGTGGCCACCCGTGCCGGGCAGATCAAGACCGGCGCCCCGTGCCGTAGCGACCGGGTGGCGAAGTACAACCGGCTGCTGCGCATCGAAGAAGAGCTGGACGAGGCGGCCTGCTATCCCGGTGCCGCAGCCTTCCCCCGGAGCGCCTGAGGGAGATTGTCGCCTTGACCCCATCGACCCCATCGACCCCATCGAGCCGGGCGAGCCAGGCGAGTGCCGCGCCCGCCGCTCGGTCCTTCCGCTCCACCCTGGCGGCGGCGGTGCTCTTCTTGTTGGTGCTGCTGGTCGTGGTGGGATTGAAGAGCTACCGGGATCTCTCCCTGGCCCAGGCCCAGGTGGAAGCGTTGGAAGGAGAGGCGAGAGCCACCGAGGAGCGTATCGAGCGCCTGCGGGAGCACATCGAGCGCCTGGAGCACGATCCCCTGACTGTCGAACAGCTGGCCCGGGAGGATCTCGGATTGGTGCGACCGGACGATGTGGTGATCTTGCTTCCCGGTCCGTGATCAATCCGTCTCGGGAAAATCCTCCTCCTCTTCAAACGGAACCTGGGTGCCTCGACTGAGAGTGTATTTAAGCGCCGGAGGGGTGACCATTGTGGTGACCAACACCATGATCACCACTGCGGAGAGCACCGGTTGACTGATCACCGGTTCGCCGTCCAGCACCAGCCCGGCACCGACGCTGGCGAAGATCAGCCCCACCTCACCCCGGGGCATCATGCCCAGCGCCACGGAGGTCTTGTCCAGCCCTTTGCGCACCACCCCGAAACGACAAACCATCTTGCCCACGATCGCCGTCACGGAGAGAGCCAGGGCGAAACCGAGTATCGAAACCTCCCCGAAGGCGGTCAGATCCACCTGCATGCCGATGTGGACAAAGAAGACCGGCACCAGAAAGCCCGTGATGGGGTGCAGCAATTCCTCGATGTGGTGTTCCCCCCGGACGAAGACCTGTTGGAACTTTTCTTTGCCGTAGGTCTCCTTGAAGCGGACGTCGTCGAGCACGAGGCCCGCAGCAAAGGCGCCCACGATGGGAGCCAGCTCGATCATCCCCGCGGCCCAGGCGAAGAGGAAGCAGAAGGCCAGCGACAGGGCCAACAATCGACCGTGAACCCGCAGATAGCTGGTGGCGTTGAACAGATGGGGGGAAACGATCCGACCGACCCACACCGCCACCACCAGGAAGCCCAGCGCCTTGACCACCACCCAGGCGATCTGCCCGGCGTGCAGGCTGGTACCGGTGTTGGCCGCCACGATGATGCCCTGCACCGCCGCCAGGATCAGCAGACCCAGCACATCATCGATCACCGCGGCGCCCAGGATGATCCTGGACTCCGTGGTCTGCAACTTATCCAGGTCCAGCAGCACCCGGGCCGTGATCCCCACGCTGGTGGCGCACAGGGTGGCCCCGATGAAGACGTGGACCAGCAGATCCGCCTCGGGGAAGAAATACCACGACACCCCCCAACCCAGGAAAAAGGGGGCCACGACCCCGAGAATCGCCACCAGAAGGCTGGAGGTGCCCACCGAGAGCATCTTCTTGACGTTGGATTCCAGGCCAACCTCGAACAACAGCAGGATGACCCCCAACTCAGCCAGCACCACGATGGCTTCGTTGCCCTTGACCACCTCCACGAAGCCCGGCACCCCCAAGCCGACCACGCCGAGGAAGAGGGCCAGGTTGCCCAGCACGATGCCGAAGAGCAATTCCCCCAGAACGGGAGGCATGGACATCCGTTCGAAGAGTTCCGCCACCAGTTTGGCGCCGGCCAGGATGAAGACCAGGGCGAGCAGCACCGGCATGGCGGGGCTATCATGGCTGGTCGCAGGGTCGCTTGGAGAATGGTTCTGGACCTCGAGACCGGCGCTCTCCTGGGGTGCGGGTTCCTGAGCGCTCCACGGCTGAACGATCCACAGGACGGTGATCAGGAGTCCCAAAGCCAGCCAGGTTCTACGCATCCAGAATCCTCCATCGAAAGACGGCTATGCTACCACCCCGATTCGGTTGCAGGCTTTGCCGTCCATCTGATTACGCAACCCGCCAAGGAGTAGTTTTCGTTTTGTCTGGAAACAAAACACCGCGCCCAGAGAGGTTTCTTCCGGGACTCCTGATCCCCACCGGGATCGGCGTCCTGCTGCGGCTCCATCGACTGGGGGAACAGCTTCTGGGGGGCGATGAGCTGCACGCCGTGCGGGCAGCCCTGGCGCGGCCGGTGGGGACGATCCTCACCACCTACCAGACCGCCGACCCTTGCCTGCCCCTGGCGGCGCTCTATCGCTTCCTGATGGATCGCGGCGTGCAGCCCTCGGAGTGGACCTTCCGCTGGCCGGTGCTGCTCTTTGCTCTCGCCACGCCCCTGGTGCTGCCGCTCGTGGCCCGGCACAGCGGCTGGCTGGAACGGCGCGGGGCGATGCTGCTGGCGTGGTTGCTGGCCCTGTCACCGTTGCTGGTGCTCTACGGTCGCATCGTGCGTCCGTACGGCATCGTCGTGCCCCTGGCGTCGGTCGCGGTGATCGCCTTTTACCGCTTCCAGTTCGCCTCAGGGCTCGCGGGGTGGAATCGCTGGCGGTGGGGTGTCCTGTACGCGGCGGCCACAGCATCGACGCTCTACCTGAACCTGGCCACCGCACCGCTCCTCGCCGCACCCTTCCTCTTCATGGTGGCGGAGAAGGTGTGGAAACGGCAGCGGGGCGGTTGGCTTCCGCCGATGCTCCTGGGTGCGGGCACGACCGCCCTGGTGGCCGCCTTCCTGCTGCCCGCCTGGGGGTCCTTCACGGCTCTGCTGGCGGCCAAGGGCGGCACGGGCAGTGTCCAGTGGGAGGGGGTGGCCAGCGCCTTCCTGCTGCTGGCGGGAACGCCTTACGCCGCCGTCGCCGCCCTCTTCTGGGTCCTGGCGGTGGCCGGTAGTGCCCTCTTGATCCGCCAGCACCGACGGTTGGGGCTGTACCTGCTCACCCTGGTCGTGGGGCATCTGGTGGGGCTCGCCATCCTCTCGCCCTTCGGGATCGATAGCCCGGCGGTCTTCGTCCGCTACCTGTTGGTGGCCTTGCCCATTCTCCTGCTATGGGTGGCCTACGCCCTCGCCAGGGTGTGGGAGCGCGGCCTTCCCGGAGGCCCCGCCGTGGCGGTGGGGCTCGTGCTGGGGCTCTTCCTTTGCACCCCCCTGGCCCGTCCGAGCTGGTGGGCGACCTCCTTCCTGCACCACGCCGACACCCTGCGCTTCGACCGCCCCCTGCCCACCGTGGCGGCGGCCGCTCTTCCCACGCCCTACGGGGCGCTGGCGGTGCTGCCTCCGGGACCGATCCTCGAAGCCCCCGTGCGTACCCCCTGGCGCTTCGCCCGAGCCGTTTACGCCTACCAGCGTCACCACCGCCGCCGGGTCCTCCTGCTCAGCGACGACCCCCACCTCTGCGACCCCCGGCTGGCGCTCCAGAATCACGCCTGCGGCCCCGGGGAGGCCTTCCAGGAGAGAGGCGCGGTGGCCATCCTGGTGCATATGGATCCCATGGCCGAAGAACAGCAGGTCAGTGGCCCCCCGGCGGCCCGCGACCGGCGCGGGGAAAGGGTGGCCCAGCAACTCCGAACCCGAGCCCTGCAACTGGCCCAGAGGCTGGAGGCAGAACGCGGCCCACCGACGGTGGCAGGGGGCGGGGTGGCGCTGTGGGAGATGAGCCCGCAGAGTCAAGATTCACCACATGACTGTGTCATAATGCCACCATAGCGTGGTGAATCATGACAAAATCGACCGAAACCTACCATCCGCGAGAGATCGCCCACTTCGTCCAGAAGGCCCTGAGCTCCATGCCCGTCGTGGTGATCACGGGGTTGCGCCAGGCGGGCAAGACGACATTTCTGCGCCAGGATCCCGCGGTGCGGGAGCGGCGATTCTTCAACCTGGACGACTTCGCCCTGCTGGAAGCAGCAAAGCAGCGACCGGAGAGCCTGTTCGCGGAAGGCGGTCCGATCACCATCGACGAGGCACAGCGGTGTCCCGAACTGTTCCTGGCCATCAAGCGAGAGGTGGACCGGCGACGGGAGCCGGGACGGTTTCTACTGAGTGGTTCCGCCAATCTGACGCTGCTCTCGGAGGTGACAGAGTCTCTGGCCGGTCGCGCGCTCTACATTCACATCCATCCCTTCACGCGCCGAGAGGAACTGGGCCGACTGGCGGAGAGGCCGGTGCTCCTGCAACTGTTGGAAACGGGGATGCTGCCTTCTGCTCCACCGCCTTTCGCGCCGATCACCGAGCGGCAGATGCTACTGGGCGGCATGCCCACGGTGGTTTTGGAAGAGGTTGCGGACCCCGCGCTGTGGTTCCTGGGATACGAACAGACGTACCTGGAGAGGGACCTCCGAGAGCTTTCCCAGGTAGGGGATCTGGTGGCTTTCCGTAACCTGCTGCGGTTGGCGGCGCTGCGCACGGGGCAGATTCTTAACCAGAGTGACCTGGGGCGAGATGCCCGACTCTCGGCGGCCACGACGACGCGCTACCTGGGCCTGATGGAAGCCTCCTTCGTGATCGCCCGCCGACCGCCTTTTCTACGCAGCCGTGGGACCCGCCTGATCAAATCGCCAAAAGTCTTCTTTGGCGATTCCGGTCTCTGCTGCCACCTGACGGGGGTCCGAGATCTCTCCCCGGAGTCCGACGAGCCCCTGCGGGGGGCGATTCTCGAAACCTACATCCACCAGAACCTCGCGGGCATTCTGAGCGCCCACCTGCCCCAGGCGGAATTGGGCTTCTGGAATATTCAGGGCCGCCACGAGGTGGATTTCGTGATCACCTTGGGCCGCAAGGCTTTGGGAATCGAGGTCAAGGCTGGGAGTCGTTTTCATACCCGAGACCTTTCCGGCTTGCGCGCCTTCCGGCAAAAAACACCGATGGACACTCTGGGTGTATTGGCCTATGGCGGAGAGGAGGCGGTGGTGCTGGAGGATGGGTTGTTGGCGGTGCCTTTGGGGATGTTGTTGGCCTAAAACCGCTTCTCAATCCCAGCCTGACGAAGCACTGCATTCGCGGTGTGGCGAGATTCGGTCTCACCGTCCACCACGAATTTTCGCCCATTGATGGAGCTCGACCAGATCTCATGATCTCCTTTGCCTGGGCGCATCAGAGCGCAACCGTGCTTCCGAAGTATCCTCTTCAAAGGCGGGGGTTCCGAGGCGGGGTGAAGGAGGAACCCATTCAGGAGGCGACGAGTACGGATTCGGCTCGGTGACTCACCAATTCGTACGAGATGGTTTCCGTTGGGGCGGTGGGTAGAACAGCGTTCGCCGCCAACAGCGCTGGAATCAGAGTGCGCAGCTTTTCCGCCAAAACCTCCATGATGGCAGCCTCCGTGGCCAGACCGGGAACATCGTCGCTGGTCGCAACCCAGAGACTGGCTTCAGGATCCCATTCGGCATCGATGCGGTAGGTAAGAATGCTCATCGTTTCAACCTCTAGCAGCCTGTGGTGAAAGTCAGCCGCCGGCGAGAGCGAGGAATTCTTCGCCGGATCAAGGCGGAAAATCGCAGGAATATCCGAGATCTTGCGAGATTTTCCAACGCAGAGCCGGCGGAGAAGGCCCGCTCGCAGCGCGGCTCGAGTTTTGCCACAGGCTGCTAGCCGAAGAATACCAGGGCCCCCTAAGATAGACTCCCCATCCCATGGTCACTCTCTGGGAGTCCCTCTCCCACAAACTACGCGCCAGTGAACCGTACCGCCGATTGCGGGGCGGCGCGGGTTCCGTGGAGCGGTTGCCGTTGCCGGCGGCGGCGTGGGTGGGGTCGTTGTTGGGGCAGGACGCCGGACGCCCCCTGTTGGTGGTGGTGCCCCGGGAGGCGGATGCGCTGGCGTGGATCGAGGCGGCACGACTGTTCGGCGGAGAGTCTGAAGAAAAGCGCGCGATCTACTTCCCGGCCCCTTCCTTGAGCCCCTACCAGGAGACCGAAACCTCCCTGATGGTGCGCTCCCAGGAGGCGGTGGCGCTGGACCGGGCGATCCGCGGCGAGGTGGCGGCGGTGGTGTGCACGCCCCGGGCGCTGTTCCGCCGCCTGCCGCGACCCCAAGATTTCCAGGCCCTGACCTACACGGTGCGCCCGGACGAGGAACACCCCATCGAGGATCTGGTGGCCCACCTGGTGCGCTGCGGGTACCACCGCACGGATCTGGTGATGGAGGTGGGGGATCTGGCGGTGCGAGGCGGCGTGTTCGACTTCTTTCCGCCCGGCGAAGATGGTCCCGTGCGCCTCGATCTGTTCGGCGATACCGTGGAATCCATCCGCCGCTTCGATCCCCAGAGCCAACGCTCCGAAGAGCGGCTGGACGCGGTGCACATCCTGCCCCTGGTGCCCTTCCTGGCGGGCGAGCAAGAAGCGGCGAAGCTGGCCCGGCTGCTGGCCACCGCCTTCGAGGGCGAGACCTCCGAGGACGTGGCGGAACGGCTCACCGCCCTGCACGAGCGCGGCAGTTTCCCCGGTTGGGAAAACTACTTGCCGCTGCTGGCGGAAACCACCGTCGGCTTGATGGATCTCTTCCCCCGGGCACTGACCGTGGCGGTGGACCCGGAGGCGCTGCGGGAAGAGGCGGATC
>Ga0210063_1000170_pt1 | contig 22563 bp, 20 predicted proteins | sample Muzzi_PWA_D1_FD_185529 | JGI IMG/M metagenome (GOLD analysis project Ga0210063, IMG submission 185529) | Wetland microbial communities from San Francisco Bay, California, USA, that impact long-term carbon sequestration - Muzzi_PWA_D1 (SPAdes) | ecosystem: Environmental > Aquatic > Marine >... | reverse complement strand
CCCGGTACGCGCCAATGTGATCTGGACCGAGATAGAGACGCTCCTCGCGGCCCTCGGTGCGGAACTGACAGAGGGGCGTGGATCCCGAATGCGCATCCACCTTCACGGTGTGCGGGCTGTCTTCCACCGCCCTCATCCAGAGAAAGAAACGGATAAGGGCGCTTTGAAATCGATGCGCCGATTTCTCAAAGCAGCCCAAATAACACCGGAGTGAGAACCATGCTGGAATACAAAGGCTACAAGGGCAAGGTCGATTTCGACCCGGATGCTGGACTTTTTCACGGCGAGATTCTTGATACCCGGGACGTCATCACCTTCCAGGGCACCAGCGTCCAGGAATTGGATGAGGCGTTCCGCGACTCCATCGACGATTACCTGGAATTCTGTGCCGAGCGCGGCGAGGAGCCGGACAAGCCCTTTTCCGGTCGCCTGATGGTGCGCCTCGACCCGGAAGTTCACCGCTCTCTGTATGTGGAGGCGAAAAGCGCCGGGAAGAGCCTGAATCAGCTGATCAACGAACGGCTGCGCCGGGCCCCCGCCTGAAGCTGCGGGGTGAAAACCCCGGGTAATTGGTCAAGCCGCCCGTAATTCAAACTCGACCTTCACTGCATCGAAGGGAAATTCGATCCCGCCGCTCTCGACCCGGTTGAGGATCCCGGCCTCCAGGAGGGCCGTGACATCCCCGTGCACCGCCTTGACGTCCCGGCCCACCCGCCGCGCGGCTTCGCGAATCGACACCGCACCGGCACCACACAGCGTCTTGAGAAGCTCCCAGCGTTTGGCGGTCAGCACCTTCCACAGCAGCTCCGGCGTCGCGAAGCTGATGCGCGCGTCGCGCTCGCCACGGCCCGTCTTCAGGACGCGCGCGGCGTCGTTCAGCGTCTCGGTCAGGGAACGAACTTCAAGAACGACCGTGCTCATGATTCCACCTCTCGATATCGGCTTCGAAATCGGCCATCAGTTGTTCTGGCGAAGAGAAGATGTAGGGTTCCTCTCTTTCCCCAAGATGCCGATGATCGCCTTTTCCGCGCTCATTGTCGTAACGCAAGACACAGTGACCACCAACAACGTAGGCGAGTCGATACTTGAAGTCATGGCCCGACGGCACCACGGGGCGTGGCACCCACCAGATCACGACCTCAACGAACGCATCCACCGCGGTGAGGACTCGTCGGCGAAGCAGTAAACGCGCCCGCATGTTGGAGAATATACCAACACCAAGGGCCGGGGTCAAAGCCGCAGCTTCCGAAAACGCCTCACGGCACCTGGAACGAAGGCCGACGGATCGACTCGACACACGCGGCGTCGAGCCCCGCCACCGAACCGCTCTCGATGAACGCCTGGATGAGTCCGGCGGTGCAGCCCGGCGTCATATTGATATGGGCCGTGCCGGGGACCACGACATGGAGGCTGTTGGGCAGGTGACGGGCCACTTCGGCGGCCTGGGAGGGCGGAGTGACAGGATCGACGGCGCCGGAGATGAGCAAGGTCGGAACCTGGGACCGCACCGGCTCCTTGAACCCCTTCTCCACCTCGCCGCGCGGCCAGGTCTGGCAGGAGGCTTTCAAGTTGCGGCCCAGCGCGCCTCCCAGTGGCGTCGATCGCGCCTCCTCGGCAACCGCCTGCGGATCGATGAACGGCGCATCTTCGGTGCACAGCACGGAGAGGGTCATGCCGAGATGCAACTGCGACGCGAGGGCGAGCCCAAGGCCCGCCGCGCCCGCGACCACAGGCTCGAAGTTGCCCCCATGGGCCGCATGGATGGCGGCGGGGAGCGCCACCGCCAGCGCGGAGCCGTAGAGCTGGTAGTGCAGGGCGGCGGCGAAGAGTTCCCGGGTCAGGGTCAGCTCCACGGGTCGTGAGGCACCGGGCAGGGTCAAGGCGACCCGAGCCGGCTCCTGATCCAACCGCGCGAGCACTTCGTCCAGTTCCCGGCGCAGCGCCGGGAAGGCCTTCCGGCAGGAGGTGTCAAGACCGCAATCCGCCACCAGGGCGTCCAGGGCCGCCTGGCTGCTGTGGGAAAACCCCACCGGCACGACATCGGTCGGTCCGGCAACGCCCCGCAGAAACGCCGTGCGGACGTGCTCTGGATAGCGGCGCATATATTCCAGCGCCGCCCGGGACCCGTAGGAGCCGCCCCACAGGTTGATCGTCTCGACGCCCAGCGCCCGGCGGACCTCGTCGAGATCGTCCATGGCGAGGGGCGTGGTGTAGAACCGTGGATCCGCGTCGAGCTTTCCGAGACACTCGTCGATAGCCACGAAATCGAAGGACAAGATCGCCTTGAGGGTGTCCACGGGTCCGCCGGTCGCGCAACGCAGAGGATTCGAGGCCCCGGTGCCCCGTTGATCCAACAGGACGATGTCCCGCTGCTCCCGCAGTGGGGAAGCGAGAAACAGTGGCGCCATCGTGGTGGCCGCTGCCCCCGGCCCACCGTGGAGGAAAAAGATGGGATCGGCGGCTTTCTTTTTCGCCCGGGCGGGAAGCACCACCACCTGCAGATCGATCCTCCGACCTTCGCCCGCCGCGCGATTCTCGAATACCGGGTAGGTGCCACAGAGCACCGCCTCCGCCAGCCCCGGCGGCTGGCACGGCGTAAGGGTCAGCGCGAAGGGTTCCGAGGCTGGGTCTCCCGGCGCCGCGCAAGCCAACAGAAGGATGAAAATCAGGGTCCAAAACACAGGAGCGAAGCGAGTAGATCTTGGGAGCATGGTTCAATCTCCATGGATGGCGGACCGGGACCGCAAGGGATCGTCACCGACCCCCAAATAGGCCACAAAGGCCCGGGTCAACTCCTCAATCAGCCGTTGGTCATCGACCGGTGCCGGGGACAATCGCGCATCCCGGAACAGGATGTGTTCGCGCAACGCGGCGGCGACCATGGACATCCCCATGGGGATAGCAAGTTCGGGCTCCGGGTGGCGAATCGCCGTCACCTGCCGCTGGATCAAATCCAGGGCCCAGGCGTAGAGTGCCTCGTTGGCTCTGCCAGCGCGATCTTCCAAGTCCGGATCCCGGCGGCTGCGAGCCTTCACCGCCAGAGCGCGCATCAGACCGCGCCGATCCCGGTAGAGGCTGGCAATCTCGGTGATCAGGGCGCGGATGACCTCCTCCAGAGAAGCTTGGGACAATCGCTTCGTCTCGTAGAAGGCCGCAAACTGCTGGAGTAGAGCCTCAATACAGCCGTCCTCGAGGACTTGTAGCAGCGCCGCTTTGTCGGCGAAGCGACTATAGAAGGAACCCACCGAGGTCTTGGCCCGGCGCACGATCTCACCGACCGTCGCCTCCTCAAAGGTGCCCTCATCCAGCAACGCCTCCGCCGCCGCGAGCATCCGCCGTAAAGTAGCCTCACTGCGCCGCTGTTGGGGCTTCTTGAGGTGCCCGCCCGGGGCAAGATCTGGACCGGCGGATTCTGGAGAGGTGACCTTGGCCATAACAAGAATCAGAATACTGATTCTGTTTTACCCTGTCAAGACCGTGGATTGATTTGTGCCGAGGACGACCCCCCGGGGCGGTCCGGGTAGCCCTCGCCTACCCCACCACCTCCCGCAACCGCGCCACCGTCGCCGCCGGTTCCGGTCGATCCGTGTAATCGGCGCTGGCCTCCACGTCGAGGACGACACCATCGCCGCCCACGATCAGCCGCGCGGGCAGGGGCAACTGCCAGGAATCATCGCCGTTGAACTGTGGCAGGTCGAGACCGAAACCCTGGTAGACCTCCTTGAGGTCGTCCGGCAAAGAAAACACCAGGCCCAATTGCTCGGCAACGTCGAGGCCCTGATCCGACAGGACATCGAAGGCCAAACTGTGCCGCTGGGCGATCTTGGCGCTGTGTTCCGGCAGTTGGGGGGAAATCGCCGCCAGGGTCGCCCCGGCGTCAACGATCTCATCGTGAACCGCTTGCAGAGCTTCCAGCTCCGCGTTGCAGTACGGTCACCAGACGCCCCGATAGACGGTCAGGACCAGGGGGCCGCTCCGCAGCAGGTGCGCCGCATGGACGGTCTCCCCCGCCGTGTTGGGCAGGGCGAAATCCGGGAACTTCTGGCCTACCGCGATGACCCGATCCACGATGCCAGAGTTCTGTAAATCTTCCGTGGCTCGGTGCATGATGGCCCGGGTTTCGGCGGGAATGCGATCTTTCGAGCCCGCGCGAATGGCGGCGAGTTTTTCTTTCAGGGACATGAATCCTCCTGTCGGTCGGTGAACAGATCGGGGGGCAGAATGTATTGTACGTGGCCATTTGGTAGAGCGGATGTGACAGGCACTCCGCGCTTCTGTCATACTAAATTCGGCACAAATTTGGAATGAAAGGGCAGCCATGCACCACCGCACCCAGGACACCTATCCGCTCAGCCACTTCCGCCAGCGTACCGGCGAGCACCTCCAACGATTGGCGGAAGGCCGGGTGGAGACCATCACGCAGAATGGCGAAGCCGCCATGGTCGTGATGAGCCCGGAGACCTACGACGCGATGGCCCTGGTACTCCAACGCGGCCATCTCTGGGATCAGGCCATCGCCCGCTTTGAAGCGGGAGAAGAAGGCATCGATGCTGCCGAAGCCATCGAGCAGGTGGCCTCTCAGTTGAAACTGAAGTTGTGACCCAGGTTTACAAGGTCCGTTACGATCCGGTTGCCCTCGACGCCCTGGAGGAGACCACCCGATACATCCAGGAGGAGTCGGGTCCAGACCGCGCAGCCCACTGGCTCCGTGCCATGCGCACCAGTATCCAGCAGCTAGAAGCTCTCCCCCACGCATTTTCCGCCGTCTGTACCCGGCAGGGCCGCCCTATCCACTCGAAGCTCATTCTGTCCCACCGCATTTTCTACCTGATCGACCAACCGACCCAAACCGTCTACATCATCGACGTGGTTCACACGGCCCGCGAAACCAGGCTCGCCGAGTACCGGAAGCCAACGACGGAGTAGCTCGCCGAACAACGAAGGCTTTGGATCGGATAGGATCGCCCCTCAACGAGAGGAGATTTGGATGCTGGGGACCCGTACCGAGGGCCTGCCGGAGAAGTGGGCGAAGGTCATCGACCACGCCAGTTGCATCGGCTGCCACGCCTGCACCACGGCGTGCAAGTCGGAAAACGACGTGCCCCTGGGGGTGACGCGAACCTATGTGAAGTCCGTGGATGTGGGGGTTTTCCCCCAGGCGCGACGGGCGTTTCAGGTGACCCGGTGCAACCAGTGCGAGGACTCGCCGTGCACCACCGCCTGCCCCACCAGCGCCATGTTCCGTCGGGACGATGGCATCGTGGACTTCGACAAATCCATCTGCATCGGCTGCAAGGCGTGCATCGCCGCCTGCCCCTATGACGCCATCTTCATCAATCCGGAGGATGGCTCCGCCGAAAAGTGCAACTTCTGCGCGCACCGCCTGGATGGCGGGCTGGAACCGGCGTGCGTCACCGTCTGCCCCACCCAGGCGATCCTGGTGGGAGACATGAATGATCCCAACTCCGCCGTCTCCCACTTCATCCACCGCAAACCCGTGGCGGTGCGGCGACCGGAGAAGGAAACGGCACCGAAGCTCTTCTACCACGGCGCCCACCAGGCGACCCTCGACCCCCTGGCGGCCCGGCGGCCCGAGGGCGGCCTCTTCATGTGGAGCGAACAGCAGAGCGGCGGCGACCACGTGGTCTCCGGCCATCCCCACCCGAAGCGGGGCAACAGCTCCGCCGCGGCGGTGCTCTCCTACGATGTGGGCCACAAGGCGCCGTGGGATTGGCGGGTCAGCTTGTATACCCTGACCAAGGGGATCGCCGCCGGGGCCTACCTGCTCCCCGCGCTGCTGGCCCTGACCGGCTGGATCGAACCGGCGGGGGTGCTGTGGACCTGGATCGCGCCCCTCATCGCCCTGGTCTTTCTGGGCATCACCGGCGCCCTGCTGCTGTGGGACCTGGAACACCCGGAGCGCTTCTACCTGATCTTCACCCGACCCCAATGGAAGAGCTGGCTGGTCCGGGGGTCGTTCCTCATCGTCGGCTACAGCGCCGTCCTGCTGGCCCACCTGGCGGCGGCGGCGGCGGGTTCCCCGGCGGCGCTCCTGCTGCTGACCGCGGTGGGGATTCCCCTGGCCACCGGCACGGCGGTCTACACCGCCTACCTCTTCGCCCAGGCCAAGGCCCGGGACTTGTGGCAGAGCCCTCTGCTCCCCCCCCATCTGGCGGTCCAGGCCATCCTGGCGGGGGCCGCGGTGCTCTACCCCTACGCCGTCCTCAAGGAACCCACCGCCATGGTGCCCATCGCCGCGCTGCTGGCCGCCGCCAACGTGATCCATGTGCTGATGGTGGCCGGGGAGATGAGCCTCCCCCACGGCACCGCTCACGCCCGCCTGGCCGCCTGGGAGATGGTGCGGGGGCGGTACTGGCCCTTCTTCTGGAGCGGTCTCGCCCTCTCCGCCCTGGCCGCCGCCAGCGCCCTGGTCCCCGGCCTCGGCACCTTCGCCGCCGGGGCCTCAATCCTCGGCCTGCTGGCCTTCGAGCACGCCTATGTGCAAGGGGGGCAGAGTGTACCGTTGGCGTGAGACCGAATGGGTGAGGGGGGCGGACCGCCGCGACCCCGGGTTCACACCCGGGGCTACCGAATGGCACCCTGAAGGGTGCGGGACAAGGATGCACAGGGGCACGCCTTCCCCTCCTGACCTCCCCCTCGCCCTTTGGGAGAGGGGGACCGAGGGGGTGAGGGGGGCGGGCCGCCGCGACCCCGGGTTCACACCCGGGGCTACCAAATGGCACCCTGAAGGGTGCGGGACAAGAACGCGTGGGGGCACACCTTCCCCTCCTGACCGCCCCCTCGCCCTTTGGGAGAGGGGGACCGAATGGGTGAGATGGGCGGACCGCCGCGACCCCGGGTTCACACCCGGGGCTACCGAATGGCACCCTAAAGGGTGCGGGACAAGGATGCACAGGGGCACACCTTCCCCTCCTGACCTCCCCCTCGCCCTTTGGGAGAGGGGGACCGAGGGGGTGAGGGGGGCGGGGGATGGATTTTTCCGGAGCATGGAACCATGAGTGACAAGAAACAACGCGTCCCCGCCGACCGCGCCGCCACCGAAAGCCGGGGCGAGACCTTCTACCCCGGTGCCAGCCGTATCCACCTGGCGGCCTTCCCTCCCAAGGAGCGGTGGGGCGATTGGGTGGAGCTGGACTCCAAGGCGTGGCCCAAGAGGGTGGAGAAGCACTACGAGCTGGTGCCCACCACCTGCTTCAACTGCGAGTCCGCCTGCGGTCTGCTGGCTTATATCGATCAGGAAACCGGCGCCGTGCGGAAGTTCGAGGGCAACCCGGAGCACCCCGGCTCCCGGGGCCGCAATTGCGCCAAGGGACCGGCGACACTGAACCAGATCACCGATCCCCATCGCATCCTCCACCCCCTGAAACGGGTCGGCAAGCGGGGCGAGGGGCAGTGGCGGCAGGTCAGCTGGGACGAGGCCCTGGACGACATCGCCGGGCGCCTGGGCAAGGCGATCCGGGAGCAGCGTCACGAGGAGATCATGTACCACGTCGGGCGCCCCGGGGAGGACGGTTTCACCGAGCGCATCCTCGCCGCCTGGGGGGTGGACGGACACAATTCCCACACCAACATCTGCTCCTCCAGCGCCCGGGCGGGCTACCAGCTGTGGTGCGGCGCCGACCGCCCCAGCCCGGACCACGCCAACGCCGATGTGATCCTGTTGATCAGCGCCCACCTGGAAACGGGCCATTACTTCAACCCCCACGCCCAGCGGGTGATGGAGGCGAAAAAGCGGGGGGCGAAGCTCATCGTCTTCGATGTGCGCCTCTCCAACACCGCCACCCACGCCGACCACTGGCTGGCCCCGGTGCCCGGCTCCGAGGCGGCGATCCTGCTGGCCATCGCCAACCACCTGATCCAGAACGATCTGTACGACCGGGACTACGTCCGGCGGTGGTGGAACTGGCAGGAGTATCTGACCGCGGTGCACCCCAGCCTGGAAGCCACCTTCGAGAATTTCGAGCGCATCCTGAAGGCCAACTACCAGGACTACACCTTCGACTACGCGGCGGAGGAGTCCGGCATCGAGGCCGCCATGGTGCGCGAGGTGGCGGAAATCGTCGCCACCGCCGGGCCGCGCTTCTCCAGCCACACCTGGCGCAGCGCCACGGCGGGCAACGAGGGAGGCTGGCAGGTGGCCCGCACCCTCTTTTTCCTGAACGCCCTGCTGGGGGCCATCGCCACCCCCGGCGGCACCTACCCCAACGCCTGGAACAAATTCGTCCCCAAGCCCCTCTACGTCCCGGACCACCCGAAGCATTGGAACGCCCTCTCCTGGCCCCAGGAATTTCCCCTGGCCCACAACGAGATGTCCTTCCTCCTCCCCCACCTGGTGGCGGAGGGGCGGGGCAAGCTGGATGTCTACTTCACCCGGGTCTACAACCCCGTGTGGACCAATCCCGACGGCTTCGCCTGGATCGACATGCTCTCGGACCCGGAGAAGGTGGGGCTGCACGTGGCCCTGACCCCGACCTGGAATGAGACGGCCTACTTCGCCGACTACATCCTGCCCATGGGACACTCCTCCGAACGCCACGACCTGCACTCCTACGAGACCCACGACGCCCAGTGGATCGGCTTCCGCCAGCCCGTCGCCCGGGCGTCCCGGGAGCGCCACGGCGAGACCATCACCGACACCCGCCAGGTCAACCCCGGCGAGGTGTGGGAGGAGAACGAATTCTGGCTGGAGCTGACCTGGCGCCTCGACCCGGACGGCTCCCTGGGCATCCGCCGCTACGCCACCTCGCCCCAGAACCCCGACCAGCGACTGAGCCTGGACGAGCACTACGGCTACATCTTCGAGAACTCCGTCCCCGGCCTGCCGGAGAAGGCCGCCGCCGAGGGGTTGTCCCCCCTCGAATACATGCGCCGCTACGGTGCCTTCGAGGTGCGCCGGGGGATCGGCCCCCAGCATGAGGCGGTCGTTCCGGCGGCGGAGTTGGAGGACCCGGCGGAGGATGCCTTCGGGCGCGTCTACACCCGGGCGCCGAAGCCCGCCCAGGGAGCGGCGGAGAACCTCGCCCCCACCGGCGCTCCGGACCCGGATGCCGAAGGCCGCCGCGCGGTGGGCGTGCGGGTGGATGGCGAGATCCTGCGGGGCTTTCCCACCCCCAGCGGTCGGCTGGAGTTCTATTCCCCCACCCTGGCCCGTTGGGGCTGGGGAGACGCGGCGGTCCCCACCTACCTGAAGAGCCACGTCCACCCGGAGGCGATGGAGGGGGACCAGAAAGTGCTCATCTCCACCTTCCGCCTGCCCGTCCAGATCCACACCCGTAGCGCCAACGCCAAATGGCTCGACGAGATCGCCCACACCAACCCTTTGTGGATCCACCCCCAGGACGCCGCCCCCATGGATCTGCGCACCGGGGACCTGGTGCGGGTCGAAACCCGCACCGGCCACTACGTCGTCAAGGCGTGGGTGACGGAAGGGATCCGCCCCGGGGTGGTGGCGTGCAGCCACCACATGGGACGCTGGAAGCTGCGGGAAGGCGAGGGCCAACCCCAGTTGATGGCCACCGCGGCGCTGGAGCGCAACGGCAGCCAGTGGCGGCTGACCCGCAAGAGCGGGGCGAAACCCTATGCCTCCGCCGACCCGGACACCCAGCGCATCTGGTGGACCGATGTCGGCGTGCACCAGAACCTGACCTTCGCCGTCCACCCGGACCCCCTCTCCGGCATGCATTGCTGGCACCAGGCGGTACGGGTCAAGAAGGCGGAGCCGGGGGATCAGTACGGCGACATCGCCGTCGATCTGGAACGCTCCCGCGAGGCTTACCGGGAGTGGCTCGCCAAGGCGCGGACCGCGATCGACCATTCCCCCGATGGCACGCGCCGCCCACGCTGGCTGATGCGCCCCCTGAAGCCGGACGCGGCGAGCTTCCAATTGCCGGTCAAGTGAGCCCCTTCCTCACCTTCCAGGAAGAGGCTTCTCTGGACGGCGTCGTCGCCGCCGCCTGGCCCCTGGCCCAGGCCATCGACGCGCGGGGCATCGCCGACCCGGAGGAGACCGAACGGCTGCCGTGGGACGGGGAAGAATTCGGCACTCCCCAGGTCGCCACCGCCGCCCGCGGTCGGCTCACTCTGCGGGGCGAAGTCCGTCTCACCGTCTTCCTGGTCGATGCCCCGGAGCAACCCCTCAGCCGCGCCATGGCGATTCTCGCCGTGGCCCAACTCCAGACCGCGCTCCATTTCCTGGCCACCGCGGAAGTCAACGCCCGCCTGCGCTTCCACTGCCGCCTGCTCTACCGCAGCGTCCTCGACCCCCGCAGTGACCTCCCCACCGGCAACGATCCCCGGCACCTCACCCTGCTCCTCACCACCTACTGCCCCTTCCCCCTCCCTACCTTCACCACCGCGGATCTGCTGGTGGTGAACCTCGACGGCGGCGCGTGGGGGGCGAAGAACGTACACCGGCTGCTGGTCCACCTGCTGGCGGCCCGCGGTGGCGCAAAGCCCGACCCCGGCCCCCAGGAACGCCCCGGCGACCGCGCCGAGTGCATCACCAAGACCAACTCCCTGCGCTTCTCCCAGCGGGCGCGGCGGCAGATGGGCTGGGCACCGCCCCATCTCGCCTTCCCCCTGCTCCTGCTCCACCGGGGCCGCCACGACGACTCCCTGTGGTTTTCGACCGCCGATGGCGAGGGGTGGTCTCTGGACGTCCAACTTCCCTGGCACCGCTCCACCACCGCCCCCGCCTTCGCCCGCGCCCCCGTCCCCACGATCGACCGCTGGATCGCGGTTTACCGGCGGGTTTCAAAAGAGGCTGGCACCTTGGGAAAAGAGGCTGGCACCTTGCACTGGTGCGCTTTCGACGGCGCCCGGTGGACTGCCGAAAACGCCCTCGAAGGCCCCCCGGGGCACTCCGCCCCGGCTCTCGCCAACTTCCAGAACCGCTTGCATTGCATCGATCTCGACCGCCAGGGGTGGCTCCGCCACCGCACGCTCCAGGGGACCCCGGAAGATGAAGGCTGGTCCCCACCGCGCTACCTGCCGGATTGCCAGAGCACCCACGGCCCGGCGCTGGCGGCTTTCCAGGACACTTTGTGGTGCCTCTACCGGGGCGGCGACGGGTGGCTACACGCTGCCACCTACGACGGGGAGAGCTGGTCTGAAGAACCACCCCTCCCCCACCCCAGCCACCACACCGGCGGGCGCCCGGCGCTGGCGACCTGGGGGCGGAAGCTGGTCTGCGCCTTCCGCGCCCCCCACGGCGGCGGGGTGCGGTGGAGCGCCTGGGACGGCAAAGACTGGACTCCAGTTCGGGACACCGGCAGGATCAGCGCCACGCCACCGGCCCTCTGCGTCTTTTTCGATGGCACGGCGGATGGGCGCCTCTACCTGGTGGGCACCGACCCGGGCGACGACCACCTGTGGATCGCCAGCGATCGGCAGGACGACGAGGGTTGGGAATCGCCGGTCCATCTGCCGTACCACAAATGCCGTGGTGGTGCGGCGCTGGTGGCTTGCCGGGAACACTTGTAGGGGCAGGCCCCCGTGCCTGCCCTATGCCGAGTCCCTCCACCGTGGCACACGCTGTCGTGCGCGGATGGCAAGGCAAGGAGGCCACGGGCGGCCACCACCCCGAACCCGCGCTATCATCGGCAGCCATGAACCACGATCCCATCTTCGCCCTCGGCCCCCATCGCCCCGCACAGCCCGTGGTGGGGGATGCGCAAAACTTCGGCCAGGTGATCCTGCACCGCCGCCGCGCCACCCCGGACACCGCCGCCTGTTTTGAGAAACGGGAAGGCGCCTGGCAACGCCACTCCTGGGATGCCCTGGTGGGCCAGGCCGAGGCCCTCGCCGCAGGGTTGGTGGAGCGGGGGTTGGAGCGGGGAGAGACCGTCGCCATCCTGGGGGCCACCCAGCCCGGGTGGCTGCGGGCCGACCTCGCCGGGCATCTGGCGGGGCTGGTGACTGTCGGCATCTACCCCAAGCAGGCACCGGAGCAGGTGCGCTACATCCTGGAACACGGCGCCGTCCGGGTCGCCTTCGTGGGGGATGGGGAGGAGATGGAGATCCTTCTGGAGGCCGCCCAGGATAACGCGATCCTCGAAGCCATCGTGCCGTGGGATGCCGCCCTGGCGGAGCGTTTCGCGGGTCGCGACCCCCGCATCGTGCCACCGGCGGTCTTCGGGGTCGTGGTCACCGCCGACCAGCGCGCGACCCTGGAGGAGCGCCTCGGCCAGGTGCAGCCGGACGATACGGCCATCCTGGTCTACACCTCCGGCACCACCGGCCCCCCCAAAGGCGCCCGCATCAGCCATGGCAACATCCTCGCCCTGCTGCGCCACCAGAACGATGTGCTGCGCTTCTACCAGGACGACCTGGTCTTGAGCTTCCTGCCCATGGCCCATGTCACGGAACGCATTTTGGGCTTCTACGTCCGGATCAACACCGGAACGGCATCGGCCTACGCCAGTTCCATCGGTGCCGTGCTGGCGGAACTCCAGGAGGTGCGCCCGACCATTTTCGGCGCCGTGCCGCGCATCTTCGAGAAGGCCCACGCCAAGATTCGCGGCGAGGTGGCCGCCAAACCCGCCCTCGTGCAGAGGCTCTTCGCCTGGGCCGAAAAGGTGGGCCGGAAGACCGTCTGGTACCGATTGGAAGAAAAGCCCCTACCGCTCCTCCTGGCCGCCCAATATGCCCTGGCCGACCGCCTCGCCCTGCACAAGATCCGCGCCGCGTTCGGCGGTCGGGTGCGCCTCTGCATCACCGGCGCCGCCCCCCTGGCGGAGGACATCCTGCGCCTCTTCTGGGCCGTGGGCTTCCGGCTCTACGAGGGGTACGGGATGACGGAGGCCACGGTGATCACCCACCTCAACCGTCCCGGCGCCACCCGCCTGGGCACCGTGGGCCGGGTGCTCCCCTTCCTGGAGCATCGCATCGCTTCGGACGGCGAGATCCTGCTCCACGGCCCCATCGTCTTCCAGGGCTACTTGAAGAACCCGGAGGCCACGGCGGAGACCCTGGTGGACGGGTGGCTCCACACCGGCGACATCGGCACCATCGATGACGACGGCTACCTGCGCATCACCGACCGCAAGAAGCACCTGATCATCACCGCCGGGGGCAAAAACGTCGCCCCCGCCAACATCGAGCAGGCCATCAAGAGCCAGAGCCCGCTGATCAGCCAGGTCCACGCCCACGGCGACCGGCGCCAGTTCATCAGCGCCCTCATCGCCCCCAGTCCCATCGAGACCCTGCAATGGGGCGCCCAGAACGGTCACCTGGCCGCCGACGACGCCCAGGCCCTGATCCGCGCCCTGATGGCCAACCCCACCGCCCGCACCCCCGAACTCCAGGACGCCATGGCCCGGGTCACCACCCGCCCGGAATTCCAGCAGCTCTTCGTCGAACCCGTGCGTCGGGGCAACGAACAGCTGGCCCGGGTGGAAAAGGTCCGCCGCTTCGTGGTTCTGGACCGGGACTTGAGCCAGGAGGAAGGGGAACTGACCCCCACCATGAAGGTCAAGCGGAAGGTTTTGGAGACGAAGTTCCGGGATCTGTTCGACCGGATGTATGGGGAGGAGGGGTTTGGTTTGGAGGCGGAGGGGACGGTTTGATGAGAACACGGATGGATTTTGCACAGGCGGGAGGGTCAATGTCGTGGAGGCAAACCTCTTCGGGAGTGACACCCTGAGCCCTGGCCCACTCCAGGTCATCCGGAGTGATGGCGTCTGTGAGGTCTGGATTCTCTGGAACGTACTTCTCAAGAGAGTGGCGCAGGAGCCACAGAGCGGCCTCTTCAGCTGCAAAATCCTGGTCGCCATTTCGGACTCGCCGAATGATTTCTCGATAGACTTCCCCCGGCAAGACCCGATCTGCCCACCGGCTCCAGCCCTCTGCCTCTGGAGCGAATTCATTGAAGGCCAGATGACTTTTCGGCTCAACTTCAGGCAGATCAAGCGGCAGGCAATCACGCTCGTCGGAGGATAACTCCTCGGGCGGGGCGTGATTTACCCCTCTCAAATCCGCAAAATCTGGAAGATCAAGTTGGATTGGGCAGCTCAGCTTGACCGTTGCGCCAGTCAGATCAACGCCCGACAGCGCCATGTTCTTTGCCCCAGAGAGATCTGCGTTACGGAATGAAGCTCCAAAGAGCTTTGCATGAAGAAAATCACTACCCTCAAGCGTCGCCAGAGCGAAATTCGCCCCCAATAAAGAAGCACCTTCGAAGTTGGCTCGCTTGAGATCCGCTTGCCTGAGATCCACGTCCCGAAAACTAGCTTCGCGAAAAACCGGATCGTCCCCTGTAAGCCCGCTCAGGTCCGAATCTTCAATTTCAGTCTCATAGAGTAGCGTCCGATCAATATGGGCTCCCTTAAGGCTCACTCTCCTCAGTTTTGCCCAACTAAAATTGGCCCCCGTGAGGTAGGCACGTGTGAACGAAACGTGTTCCAGATTCACTGGACTCCATCCAGCTTGCACCTCGCGGCCTTGGATCTTTCCCGATTCATCAAGTTGCTCCTGGAAACGATCCCTTGCTATATTCTTGAAATTTGTATTCGGCGACAGATTTACTCCCATCAAGACAGCATCATCAAAGCGAGCGCCTTGTAGATTGCTCCCCACAAAACTAGCGTTCACCAGAATCGCACCGGAAAAGTCTCCACAGCGAAAGTCTCGCTTCTCCAGATTCAAGCCGGGCAGGCGAGTAAGGAGGCTTTTCTTGTCATCCTCTCCTAACGGCAAGGAAGCAATCCTGTCTATGTCCCCTTCTATCCCCGGGACGAGCACACCACCGCGCGCCTCGATACTGCGACCTAACCCAAGACTGGCAAGAATCCTATCGATCGCTCTCGGTTCGCAATCGGGGGGAATTCTCAAGCCGGTGAGGACCAGACTCAGGAAAATACCCCATGCCGGCAGCGTAAGCCTGCCTATCACTCGCCAATCGCCAAAAAAATCTTTTCGATACTCGCGCCACCAAGTACATGGTGACCCATCAACAGAAAAAGCAACCGGAACTAGCCAGAGCACGAGAAGCAGGTCACCTGCAATCAGAATCCAGTGAACTAAGATCAATGCATCATCGCGGAGAGGCAGAAATTTCGCGAGAAGGCCCAGCAAACAAAGTTGGGGCAATACAACGTAGACCGCACCAAAACAAATCCTACCCAATGTCGCCATCCGATCCGGGCTTCCCTGAATTCCACGTCGGCGTTCCAACTCAAGAATCAGGCGTCCAATTGTCATTCCTGGTACCAGAGAATTCCTGTACTCACTCTTCCATTCGGGCTCAAGTTTCCTCGTGATCCGGGACAAAGCCACCAACAGTGCCAGCAGGCTCCCATGAAGGCAGACAAGGACCCCTCCGGCAACAATTCCAAAATAGAAAATAGGTATATCTGCATCAACCAGGGGCAGTTTGACCGCCTCCCGTCGCAAGAGCATCTCGTGAGTCGATGAGGCAGTAGTGATAAATAGATAGCTAAGGGTCGCCAGGAAGGTCACCATGCTGGCGCGAATCTTGGCAGCGATTTCATTGGCGCCAGCGATCAGCTCCGCAGGAGCATTCTGCCCAGTACCTGTTGGATGCAAACTACATGACTCCATAGGAAGAACCTACCACCGAGCGAAAGAAGGGGGTCTCAATGGAAACACCCGACTCGAGAATGTAGAGAGCTTCCACCGAATCGGGTAGGTTCTCCAAGGAATCTAACTGGCCCGGTGCAATGACCAGAACTTTCAGGCTACTGAGCTTCTTTACCTGCGAAGGCAACGCCCTAATCTGGCTACCGCGAATATCCAGTATTTTGATTGCAGACGGCAAGTCCGGCAGGCGCTGGAGCGCAGTGTTGGACAGAACCAGAACACGCAGATTTGGAAACAGTTCGTTCAGACCACTGATCATGGCCAGATGCGGTGAATCATGGAAATTGAGCGAAAGAACTCGGGGAAAAGCGGCCCACCCCTGGGCGGGAGTCCCACAGGAAAAGTTCTCTAGATGGAGACAGATGGGATTCTCCTCAGACCCGATGACATTGATGCAGTCAATGGGTGGCAATCCTTCTCGGCACAAGAGACCCATCGGCCCTGTGACAGCCAACGACTCAAGACCTTGCAGTAAGTCAGGGGGCGTCGAAGTCGCTTTCCAGATCTGATTTACCAACCCAGGGCCTAGTTCTAAGCTGCGCAAGGAGTGCGGCAGCTTATCCAGGTTACTCATGGAGCCGCCTCTTAGCGCGAGGTGCGTAAGTCCTTGCAGCTTCTTACCATCTAGACCTAAAGACCCTCCTCCATAAAACTCAAGGGATGCCAGATAGGTAGGAAGATCTCCAATAACTAGCCGAGGGTTGCCAGAGAGCCTGAGCCGATGGAGGTTGCTGTTCCGAAGCAGCCTCAGATCTGCGATCAGGGTGTCGATGAGCCAGAGTTCCCTCAATTGAGATGGGTAGCCGTCAAGTTGCCTAAAAACAGGTCCCTCTAGTGAAAGGACCTGAAGCGTCGGCGGCAAGGTCCCGACCTTGAGTTTCGTGAACACCTCTGACCCCGAAAACCCAACCAGATGAAGGCCCTCGAGTTTCTTGGGCAGACGAGCCAGAATCTCACCTTGATCGGGCCCCAGCCCCAGATGGCGAAGGGTAGATTCAGGAAGTCGGGTGATTCCGCTGCCAGTCAGATCCAGGACCTCTACTGCTAGCTTTTCCGGGAGGTTCACGAGGTTTCGGCAATCTCGGACGTCGAGGAGCTGAAGCCTGGCTGGAAGGCCATCCAGCTTGGTAACTATGCTACTCCGCAGGATGACTCGCTCAAGCTTGCTGTTCGGGGGTAACCATTGGAGGCTGTCCACCTCCGGTGGCAGCATCAAGGTCTTGATCTGGTTTTCGATCCGGAGGCACAGTCCTCTCGGTAGCACCTCCGGAACGAGCTTCTCTTTCAACTGGGCCGCTGCCGGGCTCGAGTCTATCGAGCAGACTACCCATAGGCCGAGGAAAATGACCCCCTTCAGCAGCCACTGCTGCCCCTCGTTCCGCATAGAAGTACCCTCCTACGGGCGACTCTCGAAGACTACTGACAGATGGAAGAAACGGTGTCGGTGTAGCCGATCTGCACGAGCTGACTCTTGGGGACAAGGAGCATTCCCGGCGTTTGCTGTGCCTCCTCCGCAAAGAATTTTAGAGGTTGCTCCTGCTCCACGAAGGCGAAGTACTCCGTCCCGGCGGCGACCCGCACATGGGGAGCTGTCAGACCCTTAATCTCAACAGGGTTGGAAAGTCTTCCGCCGTTGCCACCAACAGGCGTCAGGTCGAGTCGTCTCAGGAACCACCGTACGCCAGCGCTGCTTACGTCTCGGTAGAGCACCAGGAGGCCTTCCTCGAACGGATAGATGGATGTCACCCCTGAGGCACTGGCATTTGCAGCCAGGATAGCCGGGTAGCCCATCTTAAATCTTACTGATTGCGGTAGTGGAGGTCGTGCACCCAGCAAGTCACTGGAGAGCTTTCGGAAACCCCTTTCATGGTGCTTCAAGGAGTACTCATAGAGAGCAGGCTTCTCGTCCATGCGCAGCACATAGGCCCGCTCCTGAACTGTCGCCACGAGATCCGGAGCCAGGCGGAAGAAGGTCTTTACTGGAGTTCCCGCATCACGTTGGGTCAGGCCCTCGAAATCTCCTCCCAGGATTTCCACCCGTGACGGTTCGCCCCAGGGGAAGCGAACCATGTTGGAACTCCACTCCTTGGTTTCAGCATCCTGGAGATCAGCGAATCCGACCACGAATTTCCGTGGATCCGGGCACTCCGGGCACTCGACCAAGCCCCATTGCCAGAGGAAGGCTAGGGTCGCACCGGTCGCTTTCTGCTGCGGCTCGCCGATCTGAAACTCTGGAACAAGCAGATCGCCGGAGAAAGTAACCTGCCGGAACTGCTCTGCACGCTCACCGAGTTGGAAGTACAAGTTCCCATCAGCGTCTGTCTTTACTGCACTCGGCCTGAAAGGGATAGTTAGTTGGTCGGCATACGTTCGTTTCTGCTCAGCATCGATCAGACGGGCGAACTGGCTTGCCAGGTCCCGTTGTACACCATTCCTCCCATACAAGAGGATCTTGCCTCCGATGGAATCGGTGATCAGGACCTGGGGTTGGCCCGAAGAGTCTCTGCGAAAGCCGGGTGCACTACCACGCCACATCGCCACGGAAGAAACCCAGCCGGGTTGACCACTGCCGAAATAAACCTGCTCGCAGTCTGACTGGGCAGCCACCGGAAGGCCAAGCCCGGCTACGACCACTCCGCAGACTAGCAGTCGAACGGCATACCCCCACAGGTTCCCGTGTGACTGGAGGACCCTTTCATGCCTCCCCCGCTTCCCCCACCATCCTGCAATGTCGCTGCCGGAAAGCGATCCAGACAACCGTTGACGGTATTCAACTCGATGCTGGATTCCAGAGGAGGGAACTGGATCCCGGAGGAATCGGCCGCAGAAGGTGGCAAAATCAGAAAAATACCGGCTACTGCCATTGCCAGGGCCACACGCAAGATTCTTGGACTCATCGATTCCTCCATACATGTTGTTCCGCTCCTTTCGTCCACGACTACGCGCGACGAGCTTGGTTGTTTTCACCTGGCAGTCCTGTAAAATAGATTGAGCCACCAGGATCTCCCCGAGACAGCCAAGAGGTCGCACGATCCAGAGACCATGCGCCCCCCTTAGGATACTCTAAGCCGCTGGCGAAGCCGACGGTTGCAAATGTGTTAGTAGAGCATCTCAAGGTTCGGCCAAACGGTTTTCTCTTTTAGTAAAACTTCCGAAGAATCTACAGCACCATCTACCATGCTGTCAAGCCGCTTATTCTTGTTAGGTTTCCTCTGGGGGTCTGGTCGAGACAACATTTTGCTCGAATGTTGCCTCTACCCTCGGTGCGCATATCAAGACGCCAACCTCACCAATACCGTCTCCCCTCCGCAAACCGTCCCCACGAAGGGTTCGCCGTAGAAGTAGCGGCCCCGGAGCGGCGACTAGGTCGCCGCCCCGGGGGATCTAGGATGGGGCTCCGGGTTTTGCTGTGGCCAGCGTTGGCGACAAGGCATCCGAGATGGTCAAACGCGGATTTGGCGTTGGCAGTTGGGTCTTTGGGGGGCGGATTCGGGCTACAGGCCAAAATGCTTGGCCAGAGGGGGGACGACGCTCTCCTGGGTACGGCTGAGTTCGGCGGCGAGGCTGGCAGTGACTCGGACTTGCTCCAGTATGCGGATCAGGCCCACCGCCCGAGCGTGCCCCTGGAAGTTAAAGGGGGGGGGATCCCACTTGGGATAAGCTGCCTTCTCCGCGTGGCGCACCAGGGCCGGTGGCGCCGGGACGGTTGAGGTGGGTGATGACCGTGGCCTCAATCATCCCGTACCCCTCGTGAGGCCGGAAGCCCACGGCCCCATCGTCTTCCAGGGCTACTTGAAGAACCCGGAGGCCACGGCGGAGACCCTGGTGGACGGGTGGCTCCACACCGGCGACATCGGCACCATCGATGACGACGGCTACCTGCGCATCACCGACCGCAAGAAGCACCTGATCATCACCGCCGGGGGCAAAAACGTCGCCCCCGCCAACATCGAGCAGGCCATCAAGAGCCAGAGCCCGCTGATCAGCCAGGTCCACGCCCACGGCGACCGGCGCCAGTTCATCAGCGCCCTCATCGCCCCCAGTCCCATCGAGACCCTGCAATGGGGCGCCCAGAACGGTCACCTGGCCGCCGACGACGCCCAGGCCCTGATCCGCGCCCTGATGGCCAACCCCACCGCCCGCACCCCCGAACTCCAGGACGCCATGGCCCGGGTCACCACCCGCCCGGAATTCCAGCAGCTCTTCGTCGAACCCGTGCGTCGGGGCAACGAACAGCTGGCCCGGGTGGAAAAGGTCCGCCGCTTCGTGGTTCTGGACCGGGACTTGAGCCAGGAGGAAGGGGAACTGACCCCCACCATGAAGGTCAAGCGGAAGGTTTTGGAGACGAAGTTCCGGGATCTGTTCGACCGGATGTATGGGGAGGAGGGGTTTGGTTTGGAGGCGGAGGGTCCGCGGTAGGCTGGAGTCCGGAACTTCGCCGCTCAACGGCGATTCAAGATATAGTCCGCGAAATAACCCTTGCTATCCGTCAATTTCCGGATGATCTCAAAGTCCGTCTTGCTCAAGATCCGGGCCATGATCTCATCGTTGTACTTGCGGGAAATTTCCGTATGGACCCTCTCGCCGCGGGCGAACCGATAGGTTTTCCCCATCGCCGCGATGGTCACGTCTTGATCCCGCAGGCTCTTCAAGTAGCTGTGCGCGACGCCTTCTTCCTCGGTGTATTCCGGGGCGTGTTCAAAGGCGTTCAGATTGAAGTCCCCCCCCAGCTCTCGATTGATCCGACGCAGTAAATTCAAGTTGAAGGCCCGGGTAATCCCGCCCGCATCATTATAGGCCGGCAACACTACATCTGCCGACTTGATCAAGTCGACGCCAATCAATAACTTGTCTCCACGGTTCAGGCTGGCCCCCAGGCGATAAATAAAATCGCTGGCGAAGGCATCGGACATGTTGCCCATGTTGGAGCCCAGGAACAGCACGACCTTCGGATGATGACTATCTTTCAAGGATTCCAGGATATGGAAGTAATCCCCATGCTTGGTCACTACGGAAACCTGAGGTAGATCTTCCGCCAGGGACTCTTGCAGCTGTTCCAAAGCATCCTTCGAAATATCGATCGGCATGTAATCGTATCGATACCCTTCCAGCACCAGGTCCTTGAGCAGTTCTCGGGTCTTGAACCCATCGCCAGCGCCCAGCTCTATCAGTTCGAAATACTCCCCCCGATCCAGGTCGAAGGCATCGATAAGATCATGGGTCTGGCTGGTGAAGATCTCCAATTCGGCATCGGTCAGATAGTACTCGGGCATCCGCATGATGTCCGCGAAGAGGGCCGAGCCCTTTTCGTCGTAGAAATACTTCGGCGGAATCCTCTTCTGCGGCTGGCTGAGGCCCGCATCGACGTCCATGGCGAATCTTGTGTTCATCTTATTTTGCAAGACGGATCCCCGAGTATTGCCATTGGAAGAACGGATGAAAAAAATTCCGGTAGGTGGGGCGGGAATGCCCCTCCGAGGTGGCGACGGAGGCGCCGCGCAGGACCATTTGATTCACCATAAACTTGCCGTTGTATTCCCCCACCGCGCCGTCCCCGATGGCGAAGCCCGGGTAGGGTTGATAGGACGAAGCGGTCCATTCCCAGCGTTTCCCCCACGGGAACTGGGGGCAGGCGGCTTCCCACTCGAACTCCGTGGGCAAACGCAAGCCTTTCCAGTTGGCGAAAGCATGGGCCTCGTAGTAGGAAATGTGGGCGAGGATCGCCTCTTCCTCCACGGGCTTCAGCCCCGCCAAGGTGTAGTGATGCCAACGATCCTCGATCTTGTGCCAGTACAACGGGCTCTGCACCTGGTTCGCCCGCACCCACTCCCAGCCCTCATCGAGCCAGTAGCCAAAGTGGGTATAGCCGCCGTCCTCCAGGAAGGCGAGATACTCGCCGTTGGTCACCAAAGCCTTGGAGATCGCATAGGGTTGTAGGTAGACCTTGTGCCGATCCAATTCGTTATCAAAACAGAAGGCCTCGCCCTCGTGACCGATCTCGTACACCCCTTCCGGCACACTCACCCAGCCGTCTTCCGCGTTCCGGTCCCCGACCCGACCGCCGTCCGATCGGTAGACGGGATAGGTGGGGTTCAGCGAGAACAAATATTTCAAATCCGTCAGCAGCAATTCCTGGTGCTGTTGCTCGTGGTTCAACCCCAACGTGATCAAAGCGCGCGCTTCGTCCGGGATGGGTTTGGCCAGGTACCGGGCCATGGCCTCGTCCACATGCTGGCGATACTGGTAGACCGCCTGGACCGTCGGCCGGGTGATCAGGCCACGCTGGGCGCGGATGGCCCGCTCGCCCACCGTCTGATAGTAGCTATTGAACAGGAATCCAAAGTCCGGATGGAAAACCGAGTAATCCTCGACAAAGCGCCGCAGGACCATCTCTTCAAAAAACCAGGTGGTATGGGCCAGATGCCACTTCGGCGGGCTGGCGAACTCCGCCGCCTGGGGCACATAGTCTTCGGTCTGTAAGGGCTCGCAGTGGTGTTGGGTGACTTCGCGGACTCTCGCATACTGCTCGAACATGGGGGGAGAAAACCTCGATTCCTGGCATTCTTGGGTCGGACTTCCGGCGGACCCGGGACCCCGGTCCGTCACCGACCGTCTAGGATAGCCTCCTCAGAACAACAACCGCAACACCGTCGCCTTTCCTTCACCGCACACCGTGACCACGAAGACATTGTCGTAGTCCGTCTCCGGGATCGGCTCGATGGCCGGAGCGCCCAGGGCCTCGATGATGGGGCCGAGGGTGTTGCTGTGGGCGGCGATCACCACCACGCCGCCGGGATGGCCCAACGCTGCCCGGGCCATGCCGACGGTATCGTCCGCGGCCACGGTGCCAATCTCCAATCCCAGATTCCGCGCCAACGGTTCCAGGGTCTGCTGCGTGCGGCGACGATCCGTGGCGTAGAGGGCGGTGACCCCCGCCTTCTCGAC
>Ga0210063_1000169_pt1 | contig 22609 bp, 26 predicted proteins | sample Muzzi_PWA_D1_FD_185529 | JGI IMG/M metagenome (GOLD analysis project Ga0210063, IMG submission 185529) | Wetland microbial communities from San Francisco Bay, California, USA, that impact long-term carbon sequestration - Muzzi_PWA_D1 (SPAdes) | ecosystem: Environmental > Aquatic > Marine >... | reverse complement strand
GGGCATCCGGGTTCCCTGGGCGGAGGTACCACTTTGCTGAAACCCCAAGACATCGTGGATCTCTATACGGCGGCCCCGGCACTGGAGGGCTCCGAGCGGCTGGCCGCCCTGGTGGCCCAGACGCTGCGCAGTTGCCGCGCCTCCCGGGAGCGGTGCGCCCACTTGGCGCCCCTCTTCGAGGGAACCGCGCCCCGGCCCGCCGCGTGGGATGTGTACCTGGCCCACGTCCGTTGGGCTGGGGGAGAGGTGTGGCGGGCCGAATACCAGCGACGGTTGCCGCAAGATGCGGAGGGCGTGGTCTCCGATCTGGGGCAGGCCGCCCCGGACCTGCGTTGGGGCCTCGTGGAAGCTGCCCTGGAGACAGCCCGCTCCCTGGCGGCCCCCCATCCCAAGGCGGCTCTGGCCCTGGCCCGGGGGGCCACCCGGGTGGCAGGCACCGTCCCCACCCACGTACTGGGAGTGACCTGCCGCGACGAACTCGTGGCCCTGGGCCTGGCCACGGTGGGCAATGCCTACCGGGTGCTTGACAAACTGGCCGCCGCCCGCCGGGCCATGGAACGAGCGGAGGAGCGGCTGGAGGATGGTTCCCTGCTGGGCCTGCGCCCCGCCGTCCTTTCCTTCAAGGTTTCCTTGGAGCGCTGGGAACGAAAGTTCCTGGTGGCGCTCGCGACGGTAGAAGAAGCCTTGAACGCGCGGCCAGCACCTCCCCTCCGTTCTCGTTTGCTGCTCCAGGAGAGCGACTTGTTGAGGATCCTGGACGATTCTTTAGGTGCTCTGCAATGCCTGGAAGAAGCTTCAACGCTGGTCCGGCGGGAGGACGACCCACGGACCTTCAGCTACATCCTTCAGCACCGGCTCCTGCTATTGACGGAACTCCAGCGGTTTGAGGAGGCGGTGGACCTCCTGGAAACCGTACGGGAGGCTCTGACAAGAGCAGCCTCCGACGCCGACCTGCGCAAACTCCACTGGGTGGAGGCCCGCATTGCCGTGGGTTTGGACGAGTTGGCCCATGCCCACGAACTCTACGCGCGGATCCATGAAGACTTCCTGAATCACGAACTGCCCTTCAGTGCCGCCGTGGTCACCCTGGAATGGTGCCGTCTGCTGCTGACCGAAGGCCGCCTGGAAGAGGTCAAGCAGCGGGCCACCGTGGCCCTGACCGAATTCCACCGCCAGAAGGTGGAGCCGGAGATCGTCAGTGCCGTGGCCCTGGTCCAGGAGGCCGTGCTGGCCGAGAAGCTCACCGAAGAGATCCTGCGGCAAGCTCGCCGTCTGCTGGACCGCCAGCGGTAGCCCCCCTACTCTCCGCCCCCCGACATTCCCTCGCCCGCCCTTTTCCAGGAGTCGCCCCGCGGCTGGAAGCAGGGCCTATTCTCGCCTGAAAGGAAGTAGTGGATTACAAGAAATGATGCAAATTTTGCATTTTTTCGTTGCGAGCCGTTCCAGCGGCCAAAGCCCGTGGTGTACGCAGAAATGGTAAAATATATACAGTATCTCCCATAATTTCAGGTATTTGGCGATGGTTAGGAATCAACAGAAGGACAAATGTTTGGCGGGGCAACCTTCGAGAGTTGACAAGAGGTGATTCGCATTTGTACTCTGTTCAACGTTCCTACTGGAAGGAGTGCAAGATGACGATGCAAAGATCCGCGGATTCAGAAGAGTGCTTGGGGCAGGTGACAAGCCTCGCCCAACGGATTCGCCAGGCGGATGAGCGAGCCCGTTCCCTACGTCGCCAGATTGCGGCGGGTGCCGCCGGGAAGAGCCGGGTGGAAGCAGGGCGGGAGGAGCAGCATCTGGAGCAGTTGGTGCACCAGATGGCGGCAGTCTTGAAACGAGTGGTGGATGGACAGCGGGGACGGGCCGCGTGAGGCGTTTCAGCGATGCCGAGATCGGGGCCGCGTTGCGGGAGATCCGGCGATCCGCCACGGATCGAGCCGCCGCGGAAGTAGCGAGCGCCGCCGGTCTGGATTCCCCCATCAAGCTGTATCACGCGGAATGTGGCAAGGCTCCCTTGCGCGGTGGGGAACTGAGCGCCGTGCTGGCCGAGTTGGGAGCCAACTTCCAGATCCTGCACCTGCGGCTGCACGGCAGCGATCTGCAGGGCGATGCCATGCGGCTGATGGGCGCCGTGGCGCAGCTGATGGAGGAAGTCTCAGGATGAGTTCTTGCGCGTTCGTCGGCCCAGGGTCCCTCTCCGAGGTGGGTCGGCAACCTCACACCGGGCGCGGCCTGGCCGCGTCCTCCTTCCTCCTCACGCGGCGGGGGTCCCCGGGACCCCCGCCAATTTTTTCGTCCGCGATGGAGGAGGCAGCGTGATCGAGAACAACGGCCAACCCGCTCACCAACCCAGGGTACCCCGGGGCGAGCGAGCTGTGGCCCTGGCCCTCGCCGCCCTGCTGGACGGCTGGATGGCCTCGGGGGCAGAGCGGCAGGCAGCGATCCGGCATGAGGTGGCCGCGAACGGCTTTCGGGAGGAGGTGCTCCTGGGCATCCTTCGCCGGGCCAAGAGTGCCAAGACCCGCCAGGGCCTGGCCGCGTGGGCTTTCGCGGCCCGGGATTACGCTCAGGCTTGTGATCTGCCCACGGCCCATCCGCTGGCCTCCCTGACGGCAGCCTATCTGGCGGAGGCGGCTCGGGTATCGGGTGAGCGAGCCACAGCCAGGGAGAGGATCCATGGGGCGCTCTCCGCCGTCCACGCCATCGAGGATCCGATCCTCAAGGCGGAAGTCCTGACTGTTGCGGCGAAGATCTGCATTCACTTCGGGGATGCGGAGGCGCGGAGCGCTGGGGTGGATCATTGCTTTGACGCCGGCCAGCGCTTTCTGGAAAGGGACGACTCCGCCAGCCGGGCCGAGGTGCTCCTCTTCCAGGCGGTGGCCCTGTCGTTGGAGGAGGGCCAGGATCTGGAGTGGCTGCCCGCGGACCTTCTGGTCGAGGCCCTGAGCCTGGTTTCGCCTCAGCGGTTCCAACCCTGGATGGGCCTCGTCCTGGCTGCCGTGGGGCACGGTTTCTGCGATGAAGGAAACGCCCGTGGGGCCGCCGATGTCTTGCTTCTGGGGGAGCGTCTGGGCAGCGCCGGAAACGATCCCCTGGTCGAGTTGAGCCGGAAGTGGCTGGAAGCCCGGCGGGCGGAACTAGAGGGGGAGCGAGACGCGGCCGTCCAGAGCTACACGGAGTGCCGTACCCTGGTCGCAACGTGGGGACAGACGCTGAGAGACGTGCTGGACTATCGGATCGAACTGGCCCGGGGCCTGGCGGGATGAGCAGTCGGGGGAGAAGGCCAGTGCAACCGTATTACCTGTCGCCCCCGCCCCTTCGGCTTCCCGTCTACCACCACCTGTTGTGGACTCGGGAATTGCTGCGCACGAGCCCCACCATCGCAAACGCCCTGGTCGAAGTCGTGAGCGCTCTGGCTGGCGAAACGCCCCGTGGGGATGTGCTGCGCTGCGTGCTCTACGACCTCGAAGTCTGCCTGGAGGATCTGGCGTACCTCGACGACCAGAGCGCGGAAACCGATTCCGCCCTGGAGGCGCAGGCTCGGGCGACCCGGGAAGCGTTGCAGGGGGTCCGCACTCTGCTGGCGACCCGGGTGGGGGAGACCCCCGGGGAGCGGCACAACCCCCTGTCCCCGGTCAAGGCCTGGTTCACCTGCTGGGCCGGGCTCCCGATCGCACGGTCCCTGCACATCCTGGGGGAGGCGGCGATCCTCTATCACCAGGAGGTGGAACGGGACGACTCCTTCCTGCACGAGTCGCTGGACGCCACGGCGGCGGGTCTGATCTGTGATCTGCCTCTGCTGGCCGGACATCTGGAGTCCGTGGGGGAGGCGGATGGGGGACGCGACGGAACCCTCCTGGATCTGGCCCGGATTCTCCGGGCTGAGGTCGAGAGCTTGTTGGCGGTCTTTGCGCCGCGATGGCAGAAGTTGAGGGAACAGCTCGATGCCGGAAAGCTCCTGGTGGGCTTCAGCGGCCAGGAGAGTCCCGAGGAAGGAGAAGGTTCATGAAAAGGAGTTCAGAGCCGTGACACTACAAGGGCTGGACGCAACAGATCGCCTTCTTCTGGAGAAGCTCCAGGCGAACGGTCGCATCCCAAACAAGGCACTGGCCGCCGCCGCCGGAGTGGCACCCTCCACCGCCCTGGAGAGGGTTCGCCGCCTGATGGACGAAGGGTACATCCTCGGGTTCCAGGCGGAGGTCGCTCCCCGCGCCCTGGGGGCGGGGCTGGAGGTGCTGGTGTCCGTCCGCCTGCGGCAGGTGACCGAGAAGAGAGTCAACACTTTCCGCGAGGGCACTCGGGATCTGGAAGCCGTGGTGGCGATTGTGCACCTGGTGGGAGGCCCGGCGGACTTCCTGTTGCACCTGGCGGTGCGCGATCAGCAGCACTTGCAGGAGGCGTTGGAGTGGTTCGCCACCCGGGGGGAGGCGGTCGTGGTGCAAACCTCCCTCATCCTCAGCACGGAGCGGCGGTCCGTGCCAGCCTATTCGATCCAGCAAGAATTCTGAGAACGTGCCGCGAAGTACATAGTTTTTTCCTCACCTCCACAAGAGTTTTTTCTCGGGACTGACTTTCATCCATGGAGGATCTCCACCCATGACGAGCCCCTTTGACCACCTCCTGCAAACCATCGAAGCCCTGGAAACGGGGCAGGAATTGAACGAGGCTCAACTGCACCGGCTGCTGACTCTGGCCGACCGTGGCCGGGGCTTGCGGAATGGCGCCGAGCGCGTGCGCAGCCTGGGCCGGTGGATGTGGCAGATGCCCCTGGCGCAGGCTGTCTATGAGTACCGCCTGGCCCGGGAGGAGACGGAGGCCCTGGTCCGGTGCCCCGAGGGGCCAGAACTGGAGCGTCGGCTGCTCTGCACCCTCTACACCCGGGGCACCATCGCCCGCCTGGTGGAGGAAGCGTGGGCCTGCCGCAGCCGCCTGCCCGGCAAAGGGGTGCGCTTGTTACAGCGGGCCGTGCGGCTGGCGGACGGTCTGCTGCCGGTGAGCGTCCTGGAGGATCTGGAGCACGAGGGCACCCCAGGGCATGCCTACCTTCAGGCGCTCCAGAAGCCCACCCCGTGGCGCCATCCGCGGGAAGCTCCGGCCAGCGAGTTCGGCAGGGTGGACGGGAGAGTCCTGGCGGGCAACGTGGCGTCCTTCCTGGCCAGGACCGGCCCGCGTGCCGTCCGGGGCAGCCACCTTACCGAGGGGGACTTCCTGGCCGCCCGTATCGTCGAGGAACAGGAGCACCAGATCCACGACCAGGTGCGCACGCGCGCCTACCTGGCCAACGCTCTGCGCACCGCCGGTCGGATCCCGGAGGCGGCGGCGGCGTGGCACGATATCGATACCCTCCTGCGACCGGAGCGATGGTTCTTGCCGCCACCGGATGCGCTGATGGGGGAGGTCCACAGCCTGCGGGCCGCATTCCAACAAGACATCGGGGAACTCGGGGCGGCGGAGGCGAGCGTATTGCAAGCTCAGGATCTGCTGCGCCGGGCCGGGGATGAGGAAGGGGCTGCCATCCAGCGGGTGCAGCGCATGGCCATCCTCTACGACGATGGCCGACCGGAGGAGGTGCTCCAGGTGCGGGCAGACGTCTTCGAGTTACCCATCTGGTTGCGACCGTACTGGCGCCACACGGTGGCCGCCGCGTACGTGGATCTCGGCCTGGTGGAGGAGGCTCGTCGGGTTTACCAGCAGCTGGATCCACCGGAGACGCCCCGGGCCAAGGCCGCTCACGAATTGCTGCGGGCCAATCTCCTCTGCCTGGAAGGGGCGACGGCAGCGGCACTCCTGGCATACCGTTCAGCCCAGCGGCAATACAAGGTGGTCGGGAGTTCCGGCGAGGTGCTGATCGCCCTGCTGGGGGAGGTGATGGTGCTCTGTGAGGAAGGGCAGGTGGACGAGGCATGCAGCCTGGTGGCCCGGGGCACCCCCCTGGTGTCCTCGGTGCCGGATCCGGCCGTCCAGGCCGCCTTCCAGGTGGTCTTCCGGGCTGCTCAGGCAGGCACCCTGACCCGCCAGGCACTGAGCGCCTGTGTGGTTGCTGCAAGACGGGCCAGAAAAAAAAGCCTGAGAGGCTAACCGTTAGGGTTCAGCGAACCGCGCGCCGGTAGCATCGCAAGCACGATAATGGAACTCTTCATGACTGCATCCTACCCTCAACCTGGTGGATTCCCATCGAGATGGGAATTCTCTTCAGGAAACGCCGCGATTCACGGAGGAGTACAGCCTGTCTGTTAGACTTTCTAGAATGGCCAGCGTGGTAGAACAGAATCTCCGGACCCTCCTGAAGCGCCGGTGTGGGCGTTTCGGAGAAGAAGTGCTACCGCTCTACTTGCGCCTGCTGCGCACCGTGGATGCCATGAAACCGCCCCGGGTGACCTGGGCTGCGGTGGCTGAGGCCAGCGGTCGGACCCCGCAGTACCTCTCCATGATCCGCCGGGGCAAGAAGGCTCTGATCCTGCGGGACTTCCTCCATCAGGCCCTCCTCTTTGGCCACGATGCCGGCACTCTGGCCCGGGTTCTGGCCGAGGGAGCGGATCCATGGACCGGAGCGGCAACCCTGGCCCTGGTCGAGGCCGCCACCGTGCGGCGGGAATACGAGCGCTGGATCACCGGCATTCGCCGCTTCTGCCACGAGCATGGGGTGGTGATCACCAATGCCCCCCAGGCTCTGGGCTGGGCCGAGGACGCGCCCTCCGAGGCTCTCTTCCGCTGGTGGGGCCGGGAGACCAGCAATCCCGACCTGCCCCGCATTCTCCAACTGCTGCTGTGGCAGGGGGAGAGCGGTCTGGACGGTCTCATGCACTTTGTCTATCCCCTCCCGGTGCCCCAAACAGGCGCCGCTCGCGCTTCCTAGCCCACGCCTCGATCCCCGCCACGGGATAATTCTTCGGTCGGCGCCGCACTCCCACCGGCTGGGGCCAGGGATTGCCATGCCCCTCTTCCTCCCGGCGCAAACGCCACAGGTAGTCCCGGTGGAAGCCGAAATGGCTGGCTGCCTCCGTCAAGGTCATAGTTTTTTCAGGCTTTATATCGACTATTTGTTGCATGAAATGGATCTTAGGTTGTATATTCCGATCTGTCAAGGCAACACGCACGGCAACGGCAACACACAATCGAGGTCACCCATGAAGCAAGAGGAATGGCAAGCTACCCCCAAGACCGCTTCCCATGAGGCGTAGAGGTGGGTTGGACCAAACTCTGCGACACCGCCCACAAGAATCGCAAGCTCAACCAGCTGAGTCATGAGGCGCACCGGGTCTACATGAAGGGCTTGAGCCTGTGCGGGGCCACCCTCTCCGACGGTCGTCTGTCGCGGGAGGAGGGGAGTGCCCTGTGCTTTGAGGTGGCCATGATGCACGGTGGGGACCCGACCCGGTGGGAGCAGATCCTGGAGGAGTTGACGATGCCCCCGGAGGGCTTCGAGAACCCCTTCTGGCACCGCAAGGGGGACGGTTCCTTCCAGGTTCACGACTACGGCGAGTACAACCCGCCCGCAGTCGGGACCCAGAGGACCAGGAACCGCCGCAAGTTGGTGATGCGCCTGTCCCGCATGGGGATCGACGCCTCTACGGTGATCGACCCGGAACGGCTGGAAGAACTACCCACAGAGTTGCAAGTTCTCTTCCGGCCCGTGGCCGGTGGCTTCTGTTTCGGGAAGTCCGCCGGTCGGCCCCCCAAGGGGGCTGAAGCTGCCGTGAATCGTCACGAGAAAGATCACGGGCCTCTTCACGAGAAAGATCACGGGGGTTCCAAAAATCGTCACGGCCCCGTGAATCGTCACGTGACCGGTCACGAGAAACGTCACGTGCCCCCCTCCCGTACCCGTACCCGTTCCCGTTCCCGTCCCCCGTCCCCCAAAGGCGGCCTGGGCGGAGCCGCCCCTGCGGTCCAGAGGGTCCGAGAGGCGCTGGCCGTCCTCTTCGCCCAGGCCCGGGAGCCGGACCTCGCCCTGGCGGAGCGCTGGTCTGCCGATTGCCTGGACCCCCACGACTGCCTGGCGGTGGTGGCCCACCTGATGGCCCGGCAACTGGCCCGGGGGGAGCCCATGGAATCCCTGGCCTACGCCGACCGCCGGATTCGGGGCGAAGGCCTGCCCACGGACATCCCGGAGAAAGACGTGCTGGGCTTCGGGGCCATGCGCTACCAGATGGGCTTTCCAACCCCGGTGGATCCGGAGGCGGAAAGCTACGCCCGCCGGGTCTACGACTTCGACGCCCGCCTGGGCAGCTGGGCCTTCTGGGGCCTGACCCGGGGGCAGAATCAGGTCAGCAATCGCAAAGAGCGCAAACCTGCCCACCAACCTGCGAAGGGCCGCAAACCCCCCATCACCCTCGTGCCGCCGAAGGAGGCCTCCTCATGACCGAAACCCTCGAACTCCGCTACATCCCCCTCGCCCAGGCCCGGCGGTGGGATGAGAACCCGAAGCGCCACGACATCGAGGCCTTGATCCGCTCCATCGAGACCCACGGCTTCGGGGATCCGCCGAAGTTCGATGCCACCCTGGGGGCTCTGGTCTACGGCAACGGTCGTACCGAAGCCCTGGAGCGGATGCGCCGGGAAAGCCAGCCGCCCCCCCGGGGGATCGGCGTGGCGGAGGACGGCGACTGGGCCGTACCCATCATCTTCGGGGTCGATGCCGAGAGCCGGGCGGCGGCGGTGGCCTTCGCCGTGGACCACAACAACCTGACCCTGCTGGGTGGGGATCTGGGCTTCGCGGATCTCTTGCAGATCTGGGACGAGGAGGGGCTGCAATCGGTCCTCGCCAACACCCCCGACGCGGGTTCGTTGCTGGCGAGCTTCTCCCCAGCGGATGTCGAGGCCCTCCTCGGCGGCCCCGATTTCGAGCCGGTGAGCCCTGACGATCAATCCCGCCTGGACGAAAAGAAGCAGGCCACCTGCCCCGAGTGTGGGCATGTGTTCCGGCCCTGAGGGGCTCAACCGGATGGATCTCCACCTCGACTTCTGCTCCCACCCGGCGGCCCGTCACGCCGTCATGCGGTGGCATTACTCCCGCAAGATGCCCAACGCCAAACTGGTGCGCATCGGCGTCTGGGAGGGGAAGCGCTTCGTGGGGGCGATCCTCTACGGCTGCGGCGCCAACCGCCACATCGGGCGGCCCTTCGGCCTCCAGAGCACCGAGGTGGCAGAGCTGGTGCGGGTGGCCCTCGCGCCGGGGCGGGAGCATCCCACCTCCCGCTGCGTGGCGGTGAGCCTCAAGCTCCTGAAACGCCAGTCCCCGGGGTTGAAGCTGGTGGTCTCCTACGCCGATTCCCGCCAGGGCCATGTGGGCACGATCTACCAGGCCACCAACTGGCTCTACCTCGAAGCCAGCAGCCAGAGCTACCTCCGCGTCCGTGGCGAGATCGTCCATCCCCGGACCCTCTACGACCGCTACGGCCCCGGTGGCCAGAGCCTGCCGTGGCTCCAGAAGCATGTCGATTCCCAAGCGGAACGCGTTCCGATGGAACCGAAACACAAATACGTCTGGCCGTTCGACAAAAAGCTGCGGCGGCAACTCGAAGCCATCGCCCAGCCCTACCCGAAACATGAACCGTGCGGACGAAGTGACACCAGTGACACGCCCGGGAACCCCCCGGGAAAGGGCGGTGCAACTCCGACCCGTCCGCTCCAGGACTCTGCCGATGCCTAGACGGTGCACCATCTGCGACCACCCCCGGCAGTCGGAAATCGACCGCGCCCTGCTGCGGGGAGAGAGGGGGTACCGCGACATAGCGAAACGGTTCGGTATTTCTTCTTCGGCCCTCTTCCGGCACCGACACAGTCACCTGGTGCAGCTGGTGGCCCACGGCCTGGCGGCGGAGCAGCGGGCGGTGGAGGCCGAGCACACGGAGCGGGCCATCGATGCCGTGGCCCAGCTGCGGGCCATCAACGCCGCCTGCCTGGAGGTGCTCAAACAGGCCCGCCAGGACGGCAAGCCCGGGGTGCTCCTCCGGGCCGTGGACCGCATCGCCCGGCAGATCGAACTCCAGGCCCGCATCCTGGGGGAGATCCAGGAAGGCCCCACCGTCAACGTCGCCGTGCTTCCCGAGTGGCGGGGTATCCGGCAACGCCTGCTCGAAGCGTTGCGCCCCTATCCGCAAGCCTGCCGGGCCGTGGTCGAGGCGTTGAAGGCGGCGGCCCTCACCGAGGAGGAGGTCCCATGAGCGACAAAGAGACCCTCACAGAATGGCCCCCGTGCATCGGGGTGGATATCGGCCAGAAGCGCGACCCCACGGCCATCGCGGTGGTGGAGATGGAGGAGCGGGGGGAGATCGGCACGGACCGCAGGGAGCGGCACTTCCTGGTCCGCTTTCTCCAACGTCTCCCGGCGGGCAGCTCCTACCCGGAGATCGCCCGCCGCTTGGGGGAGATCTGCCACCAGGTGCGCAAGCAGCGTGGTGCCCCGCCGCAGGTCTACGTCGATGCCACCGGGCTCGGGCAACCCGTGATCCAGCTCTTCACCGCGCAAGCCCCCGACAGCGAACGGGTGCGCGCCGTCTACTTCACCCACGGCGACCGGCGTGCGGAGAGCCTGGAAGAGAACACCGTCACCCTCGGCAAGGCCTTCCTGGTCGCCCGCCTCCAGACCCTCTTGCAGTGCCATTGCCTCCACCTGCCCGCCACCCCCGAGGCCCGCACCCTGGCCCAGGAGCTGGACGCCTACGAGGTCCGCGTCGATGAAAACGCCAACGAGCGCTACGGGGCCTTCCGGGTCGGGACCCACGACGACATGGTCACCGCCCTCGGCCTGGCCGTGCAGGTCGATCACCCATGGCATGGGGAGCTGGACCTTCAGGGAGCGGACCTCTCCGGCATCGGGCCGCCGAGCGTGGAGGACATCCTCCGGGGGTCTTTCGGATGAGACTTCCGAGGATGAGCATTCCGGTGATCGGCATCGACATCGGCCAGAAACGCGACCCCACCGCCCTGGCGGTGGTCGAGGGGGAGTATCGCTCCGGGCCTGCTGCCTCCCTGGAGTCCCACTTCGCCGTCCGCTTCCTGGAGCGCCTCCCCCTGGGCACCCCCTACCCGGAGGTGGCCCACCGGCTCGCCGAGATCTGCCAGCGGGTCACCCGCCGCAGCCACCACCGCCCCCGGGTCTTCGTGGATGCCACCGGGGTGGGTCAGCCCATTGTGGATCTGTTGCGCGACAGCACCCGCCACACCGCCCGCATCTGGGCCGTCACCTTCACCCACGGCGACCGCCGCACCACCGACCGGAAGGAGCGGAAGGTGACCCTCGGCAAGGCCCTCCTCGTCTGCCGCCTCCAGAGCCTCCTGGAGGGCCGCCGCCTCCACCTGCCCTCCACCCCCGAGGCTCTCGCCCTGGTGGGGGAGTTGCTCGATTATGAGATCCGCATCGACGACAACGCCCGGGAGCGCTACGGGGCCTTCCGGGTCGGCACCCACGACGATCTGGTCACCGCCCTCGGCCTGGCCGTGCAAGAAGATCCGCCCGCCGGGGATCGAGTATGTTGAACAGCTTGACCGACGATCTGCTCCTGGCCCTCGATCCGGTGGAGATGGCCCGGGCCGCTGGTCTGGAACCCGATCCCTGGCAGCGGGATTTCCTCCGTTCCCGGGCGCCCCGGGTCCTCCTCAACTGCTCCCGCCAGGCCGGGAAGAGCACCATGGCCGCCACCCTCGCCGTGCACACCGTGCTCTACGAGCCCGGCGCCCTGGTGCTGCTCCTGTCGCCCTCCCTGCGGCAATCCCAGGAGCTGTTCAAGAAGGCCCTCACCTGCTACCAGCAAGTCGGCGCCGCCGTCCCGCCCCGGACGGAATCGGCCCTCCGGCTGGAACTGGAGAACGGCAGCCGCATCCTCTCCCTGCCCGGCAGTGGGGACACCGTGCGGGGCTTCTCCGGAGTGCGGCTCCTGGTGGTGGATGAAGCCGCCCGGGTCCCGGGGGATCTCTACCTCTCCGTGCGCCCCATGCTCGCCGTCTCCGGGGGCCGTCTCCTTGCCCTCTCCACGCCGTTCGGCACGCGCGGGTGGTGGTATGAAGCCTGGCGCTCGGAAGAGCCGTGGGAGCGATACCAGGTGCCTGCAAACGACTGCCCACGGATCGCCGCCGACTTCCTGGACGAGGAACGGCGAACGATGGGGGAGTGGTGGTTCGCCCAGGAGTACGAATGCCAGTTCCTCGACGCCGAGACCCAGCCCTTCGGGCGGGAGGACATCGAGCGGGCTTTCGAGGAGGTGGTGGAGGCTTGGGATTTGTGAGGTTGGGCGGGGGGCTCGGGCCTTACTAGAATTGGGGTTCCGAATAGTGGACCACCGGCTCTACGGCGTATCCCACCAGCCGACCGCCGTGGCCACCCTGCCCCGGCCCGGCTATCCGGCCTGATCCTCTGACCTCCAGGGCAGATCCACTACACGGTACCCTGAAACAAGTAAGGACCTTTGAGGTGTCGGATGCTCCGAACTGCTCCCCACAACCAGCAAGCACCGACGTACTGTCGTGGGCCTAATCTCGCAAGCTACTTGATCGCTGAATTTCTCGGCCAACTTGCCTTGCGCAGAAGTAGTGAACTACACAGATAGCGAACATCACCCATGCGGCCCGCGTGTCGCTCGAAGTGCCAAAACTTCGCGATCCAGGGTACATCATCAGAATCGGTACCCAAAGTAGCACAAACGCATAGGCGGCAAGTTCACGATGAAAACTCCTCTCGTCGTCTCCCTGACGCCAGTAGGCAAAGAAAGGGTACAGAAATGAAAACGCCGACAGAACGCAAGCCCCCTTGAACCAAGGCCACTTATTGAAGTCTTCTGCTGCATAGGCAAGGTCCAGAGCGACAAAGTCCCATTTCAGATAGACAATGGATATACAGAGCGGAGTCAAGACAAAAGATGCTCCGACTGCCAACCGAACCCTGATCTTTGACTCCAGCGACATCTCTGTATAAGGCATTCTACCGCCGATCTTTTTGGCCTAAGTGAGGGGCATTGGGCTTCTAAGTTTAACAGGTATGGAAGCGCAAGTAGCATAGTCGTACTAAAGCGGGCGTCCCGAAACACTAGCCAAGCCTCAGCCCCTGTGCCGCCTCCATCTTTGCTGTCTCCCCCCGCCTGTCATAGCGCGCCGTGGTCGAAGGATCCGCATGCCCCGCCAGCTTCTGGACCGTGAACACACCTACCCCGTTATCCAGCATTGAGGTCAGGCAGGAACGCCGCAGGTCGTTGGGGGAGAAGGGCTCCACCCCGGCCGCCCTTTGACACCGAACGATTAGCCCGAGGGGCCGCTGTAAGCGGTTCCCTCCAGGCCGTGGTTGGCTGATTCGCCGGCATCTGGGCATTTCTTGGGGTCGTAGGTTTCTCCCATCGAAATCATATGCGACAGCTTCACGCAGAACAATGCTGCCGCGTCGCCGATCTCTTCTTTGGTTGGTAGTGGTTGTTCCAGTGGCTTCCCCTTCAGCAGATCTTCAATTCCCCGAATCTGCCGCATGTAGTTAATGGCAAGATTCGCTGAGTCGTATGTGAAAAAGGGCATCAGAGAAGGAAATTCGATGCTGAACCGCTGGGAGAAATCACACCATTCAAGAATCGGCTCTTGATCAGTGTCGGACGGATCAGCGGGGCCCTTCTCGGCCATCGCCTCAAATGCTTCGTAGGCGTGATAGAGACGCGTGGAGTATTCGTGTGCCAGAGCCGCTGCCTTTCGGTATGCGTCGATCCGCTGCTGCCATACAAAGAGATCGTAAGATTTCTTAGACCGATAGTTCTCGAGAAGGCGCGAAAGATAAAAGCCGAACAGCATCGCGATCACTGCGAGGAGCGCCTTGTCTACGACGATTTTGAGAATGTCGCGCTGGAAGTCGTCCATCGATCGTCTTCAGCTAACCTTTAGAGTGAACGTTCGCCCGAACCTGTATGAGGCAATAGGCTATCTCAGTCTAGGTTTCCGCAGGGCAGGAGTTCGAGACAGGATATTTCCGCATTGGTGATGTGTCAGACGCGCCATTCGGAGACCGATGGCACCTGCGGGCACGGGTCAGCCAAGGCTCTATCCCGATTTCGGAATCCGCAACCCCTGCGCCGCCTCCAATTTCGCCGCCTCCCCCCGCCGGTCGTACCGGGCCGTGGTCGAAGGGTCCGCATGCCCCGCCAGCTTCTGGACCGTGAAGACGTCCACCCCGTTGTCCAGCATCGAGGTCAGGCAGGACCGCCGCAGGTCGTGGGGTGAGAAGCGCCCCACCCCGGCGGCTCTCTGTCGGCGTTGGAGGATGTAGGTGATGGACTCGCCGCGCATCCGGGTGGTGCGGACCTCGCCGGTCTGGCCCACGGGACAGAAGAGGGGGCCGGGTTCGTTCCCTCGGTCCTGGATCCACGCCTTCACCATCTCGCACCCTTGCTCCGCCAGGTAGACCGTGCGTTCCTTGCGGCGCTTGCCGTTGCGCACTCTCAAGGAGCAGGCGTCGTGGTTGAAGTCCTCCAGGTCCAGACCCGCCACCTCGGCCCGGCGGAGACCGGCGCCGTAGAAGACGGCCAGCATGGCGGCGTCCCTCCGTCCGGCGGGGGAGGGATCCTCCGCACAGTTCTGGAAGAGGGCGGATAGCTCCTCCCCCTCCAGCGCTCGCCCCCGGGGGAGGGTCGAGGCCCTCAGGTTGTCGATATCGATCGTCCGGCGGTAGGTCTCGGCATCGATCAACCCCAGGCGCCAGCTCTGCTTCATCACCCCCCGGAAGGCGGCCAGCATCTTGTTCACCGTCGAGGGCTTGTAGCGGTCCGCCAGGTAGCTGCGCACCGCACTGGGACTAATAGGCAGGCACCGTAAAACGTACTTGAAAAATATAGAGCCATATCGTATGCTGCACAGTACAACAAAAACGGCCTCGCCTGGGGCCAAACCATTGGAGGATTTCGTATGAGAATGGCACCTGTCTTGTTCGCTGTGATCGCCCTCTTGGGCCTGGCTTTCGTGGCAGGCTCGGTTGTTGCTGGTGGATCGACCTCCGTGGAGGCTACGCTCGAAGCTCAGCCCCAGGTCGATCTTGAAGGCGCTGACAACGTGACTCCCGCCCTCTCGGGCGAAGTGGCGGTCGCAGCTGGCCTGCGGGACACGCCACAGTTCGGCGACTGTCCAGGCCAAACGTGCACTGGTTCAGGGCAGTGCTCCCCATCGTGTATCTGCAAGAACGGCTGCTGCATACCGGCCTATTAGAACCGGCCCGGACAACAATTCTTGCTAAATGATCGTAACAGTGCGGTGCAGTCTTCATGACGGCAACCGCACCGTTATTTTTAAAGAACCGAAAGCATGTGAGTCATCGGTTGGGAATCCGCAACCCTTGCGCCGCTTCCAACTTCGCTGCCTCCCCCCGCCGGTCGTAGCGGGCGGTAGTCGAGGGATCCGCATGCCCCGCCAGCTTCTGGACCGTGAAGACATCCACCCCATTGTCCAGCATCGACGTCAGGCAGGAGCGCCGCAGGTCGTGGGGGGAGAAGCGCTCCACACCGGCGGCTCTCTGGCGGCGTTGGAGGATGTAGGTGATCGACTCGCCGCGCATCCGGGTGGTGCGGACCTCGCCGGTCTGGCCCACGGGACAGAAGAGGGGGCCGGGCTCCTTCCCCCGTTCCTGGATCCACGCCTTCAGCATTTCGCAGCCCTGCTCCGCCAGGTAGACCGTGCGCTGCTTCGAGCGCTTGCCGTTGCGGACCCTCAAGGAACAGGCGTCATGGGTGAAGTCCGCCAGGTCCAGACCCGCCACCTCGGCCCGGCGGAGACCGGCGCCGTAGAAGACGGCCAGCATGGCGGCGTCCCTCCGTCCGGCGGGGGAGGGATCTTCCGCACAGTTCTGGAAGAGGGCGGATAGCTCCTCCCCCTCCAGCGCTCGCCCCCGGGGAAGGGTGGACGCTTTCAGGTTGTCGATGTCGATCGTCCGCCGGTAGGTCTCGGCATCGATCAACCCCAGGCGCCAACTCTGCTTCATCACCCCCCGGAACGCCGCCAGCATCTTGTTCACCGTTGAGGGCTGGTAGCGCCCGGCCAGGTAGCTCCGCACCGCCGCCGCATCGCGGAAGCGGACCTCCGCCCAGGCGAAGGTCTCGGCGGTGTGCTCGCCATCGCTCAAGAACTCGGCGATGGTCTCCAGGGCGTGGTTCATCCCCCAATGGGAGCCCGGCGACAGGCTCTCCAGGTAGAGCCGCGCCGGGTTGTCGTGCCGTTCCGCGGGCCGGTCTGCTGGCCGTTGCCGCGTCATGACGCCTCCCCGGCGATCCGCCGGTGGCCCTGCTGCTTCAGGTTCCGGAGCCACAGTCCCAGGAAATGGTTGAGCTGCTGCTTGAGCCGTGGGTTGACCTTGCCCGGCTCCGGGTAGACCCGCTGGTAGACCGGCGGGATGGCCTGCTGGAAGGTGAGGGCCTCCACGGTTCCCGGGCGATCGTCCTCGGGCAGGAACACGCGGAGCTCCATATCAGGGTCCTGGCAGAGGTCGCCGTTCTGCTCGAAGTAGTGGCACAGCGACAGGATCATGGTGCCCTTCTTCGGGGAGCGCTGGAGCACCTCCACCACCAGGTCCATGAAACCCGGTGCCTGGAGGCGGTAGACGGTTTCCTCGTCGAGACTCCCCAGCGGCTGGCCCATCAGCGCTTGCAGGCGGTTGAAGTTGCGCTCGTAAATCGTGACGGCGGAGCGGTGTTTCATTCGTATATCTCCCATGTTTGCAGTGTTTTGCGACTCTCTCTGGTAGTACTAGTAAGTGGTACTCGCGCTCTTTGTCAACCAGTTTCACGCTGAAATCCGTCGTGAGAGCCCAGATTCTTGGAAGAGAGGTGGCATGGATTCCAAGAGTACAAATTGACACCAATATGCCCATTGCGTCAAACTCCCCCCATGCACTCCGGTGTCTCCGTATCAGGGGCTGCCCTCCGTCCCGCCCTCGCCGTCCTCCAGGCCCTCCACCTGCCCGCGGATCCCCTGCACCACATGGAGACCATCCAGGGCGTGCCCATCTACCGCCGCGAGCAGTCCATCCTCCGGGAGCACACCTTCCGCGGCCAGCACCTGGTGGCCCGGGACGAACGCCTCTTTGAGACCATCCTGGAGGACGACGCCGTGCAGTTGGGGGTGGGGCAGATCGAGACCGGGTGTGTGCAGGATGGGGTAGAGGTGCGCCCGGGCCGGAAGGATTCCGAACCCGCCCGCCGGGCCGCCGCCGCCGTCCAGGGGTGGCTCGACTCTTTCGAGGATCTCGACGACCTCATCCGCGAACTCGTCGCCGTCGTCCCCTTCCTGGGCTGGTCCCCCTACGTGATCACCTGGGCCGATGACCTCCACCTCCCGGGGGTGGGCCGGGTCTACCGCCCGCGAGAAGTCGAGCAGCTGCAACCCCACCGCCACGCGGTCACCCGCCCGGTGCCCGCCTTGCCCCACCGGCTGCTGGCCACCCGCTTCGGGGTGGGGGAGGGGATCTTCGCCGAGGGCCACCCCTACCGCTTCGTGTGGTTCTCCCGGGGCTCCACCCGCAGCCCGTACGGGAAGAGCCGCCTTGCGCCCCTCGTGCCCATCCTGGCCGCCAAGCGGGCCTTGCTCTCCTTCATGCCGGACTTCCTGCGCCGCCAGTTGGGCGTCATTCTCCTGAACTACACCGGCGACAAGGTGGACCCCGGTAAATTACGGCAGCGGGCCATGGAGCTGTACCAGATCCTGGAGCAGAGCAACATCCTGGTGGGGGACGCCCGTTGGGCCATCCAGGACGTCCAGGGCTCCCCCGCCCAGCGCGTCACCTACCAGGTCCTCCTGGAGACCTTCAACGGCATCCTCACCAGCGGCATTGTTCTACAGAACCTATCCTCCAAGGTGCAGGAGGGTTCCCGGGCCGCCGCCACCGTCCACGTCGGGGACATCCTCGGCGCCCTCAAGCGGGATCACGCCACCTTCGCCAGCCGCAGCCTCACCCACCTGGCCCACCTCTTCCTCGCCCTCAACCGCCTCCTCCCCGCCGACCCCCGCGACTGTCCCAAGGTCCAGTTGGGCATCCTCCGCAACATCCCCCTGGAAATCGCCCTCGACCTCCACGCCGCCGGGCTGGAAGTGGACCTCGGCGCCGTCGCCGACCGCCACGGCATCCCCTACCAGAGAGACGAAGAGGGGAACGCCCTCGTGCACCGGCCCCAGGCGTCCATGCTCATGCCCACGTCCCCTTCTCGGCGCCAGCGAGCGGGGGCAGGGTCTGAAGCCCCTCTCCAACGCACCCTCGTGGAAGACCACCCCGCCAGTCAGACCCTGGCGGATCGGGTCCACGACCGCCCCCCAGACCTCGCCCCCCTGGCGGAACTGGCCCGGGCCGTCCGCGACCTCTACGGAGCTCGATCAGGAGATTCGGACCCAAAAGCCCCACCCCGGTAGCACCGGGGACCCTCCCTCCATCGGCCCTCCGAGCCCTGGCGCCGCAGGTGGCCAGAGCCCGGGCCGTGGTCCTGGAGGAGGCGGGCGCCGCCGGTACTGCCGCCCTTGCAGCGCTTTCCCTCTCCCTGGAACCCCTATGGGACGACGCCCGGGAAAGCGGTCTGGTGGGGGAGTCCATCGAGTCCGTGCTGGACCGTCTGACCCGGGAACTGGGTGGGGGAGGGCTCGCAGAGTTGGAACGGGCCGCATCCGACCTGATAGCGCGTGCCGCGCCGCCGTCCGTCCTCCGCCAGGGCCGCATCCGCAAGCTGGACGCCGACCGCATGCGCCGCTGGGCCAGGCTCCACCAGGCCCCGCTCCTGGAGCGCCGCGTTCTGGAATTGGTGGGTGCGCACCTGAAAGGCGCCGACCAGATCGTGGACCGGGCCGCCCGGGAGGGTTGGTCCCGCCGCCGTTTTCGGGAAGCCCTCGACGACCTCGCCCGGCGCTACGGCTCCGAATCCGGAACCACCCTACGCGGCGACCACCTCGACACCTGGTGGCGCACCTTCGTGGTCCAGGAGTCCTACCAGTCCGGTCTCTTCCAGATGATCCGCCGCGAGCCCACCGTGCGCCTCTACCCCTACCTGCGCCACTTCAACTTCCAGGACGGCCGCCAACGCCCCAGCCACGACCTCCACCCCTACCTCGTCGCCACCCGCTCCCCCAAAGCCGAGCGGATCCGCAAGCCCTGGGGCTGGAACTGCCGGTGCGGTTCCCCGGCGGTGAACTGGATGCAGGTGCGGGAACTGGGGGTGAATGTGGGGCTGGAGGAGCCCTGGGGGCCTATGCGGACGGTGTCGGGAGTGGGGGTGGGTGGCCCGCTGTAGGTTCAGAGTGGTGCCTACCGAGGCGCCGCCCCCACCGCCCGATCATTCCACCGCGAAGATGACGTCTGTGGCTCCCAGCGTCCAGCCGTGGAAGCGCTCCACACGGCTTGCCCAGCGGAGCTGGTTCCCGTGGCGGTCGCGGCGCATGGAAAGGATGTAGTCCAGGTCGATGGCCCGGATCGATGCAGCGCTCAACGGCTGGATCTCTTCGGGCTGAGAGGCACCGTCGTGGTTGCCATGCGGTTGTAGTAGGTCGCCTTTGAATAGGAGAGGATCATGTCGTTCTTCGCCCGACGTGCAATCTGGATCTGCGCTTCGAAGTACTCTGGACATTCATCCGTGGCGGTCGCCAGGGTCGGCAACATCCCCAGGGCAACCCACACGATCCAGGGCCTATGTCTGGTGATACTCATTCCCGGCACCCCCCGGCGATGAACTGGAAATGCTCCGGCCCTAAGGAACGCTGGTGCGCCAACGCCATGGTCGGCGCGGTGGTCTCGTAGAGGATACGGTCAATTAGGACCCGTCCGACCGCTTGCCGCACTCTCTCCAGCGTGTCCGTCCGCATCCTGCAGAGGTCGCGGTCGTTCCTTGTCGCAAGATAGGCATCGATTTCAGCCTTGGCCTGTTCCGGGGGTAGCTCATTGGCGACCGCGAAGGCGGCCTTCTCCTTGCGCAGATGGTCCAAGAAGTCCGCGGAGGCGCTCTCAACCGTCAGCCAGAACTCTTCATCCAACGGAAGGTCTGGGTGCTGCTCGGCCACGGATAGACGGAAGGTCTCTCGAATCTCGGGATCCTCAGAGAAGAGCGGCCCGCCGATAAAATTCCGGAACACCTCCCAGGCCAGGAAGAGTTCCGGGTTCTTATCCCCATAGATGCGGACCATCGTCTTGTCCTGATTCAGGTGGGGGAGTGCAGCGGTGACAGCATCTTCCCGCCTCGCAGCGTCTTCAAAGCGTTCCTGGATGTCCGCCGGATCGAAGCGCTTCGCCAGCCTCTCTTCGTCGGTCCACTCCCAGGGTGCCTTGACCTTGCGGGCCTGCATCTCCTCCGCGTAGCTCATCTGCGCACAAAGGGCAGCGAGCACGGCTAGAGCGAGTAGCTGAAGAAGTCTCATGTTGTTGCCCCTTTTGTTAGATTGATGTTGTGCATGAATGAATTTATTCACTCATGGGAGGTGATGTCAAGGGACGGGGCTGTGGAAGTGCCGCTACGGTTCCCCGGTGGTGAACTGGATACAGGTGCGGGAACTGGGGGGGAATGGGGGGCTGGAAGAGCCCTGGGGGCCTATGCGGATGGGGGGTGGCTGGCCCCCTGTAAGCGGTGGTCAGGCTGCCTGGATCTCGACGATTTCGCTCGTGGAACTTGCCTGGGGCACAGGGAGATTCTGATCCTTCAGGCCCTCGATATGGAGTTCGATCGCCTCCCGAATGAGGTGCAGCACCTCGTCGCGGGAATCGCCAACCGCAATACATCCAGGAAGATCCGGAACGTGTGCCCCAAAGCTCGTCGGACCTTCTTCCACCACAACCATGTATCGCATGTCGTCTCCTACTTGAGGCCAGCCTGCTTGAGGATGGCGTTGAGGGTCCCAGGAGGGACATCCTGACCCGGCTTGCCAGCCACCGTCACCACCCCGGGTTTGGCTGAGTGATAGTACTGCCGATGGCTCCCGCGTGCAGCCACGACCTCCACCCCTACCTCGTCGCCACCCGCTCCCCCAAGGCGGAGCGGGTCCGCAAGCCCTGGGGCTGGAATTGCCGGTGTGGCTCCCCGGCGGTGAACTGGATGCAGGTGCGGGAACTGGGGGTGAATGTGGGGCTGGAGGAGCCCTGGGGGCCTATGCGGACGGTGTCGGGGGTGGGGGTGGGGGTGATGCTGGAGCAGTGAAGTTATATTATGAGTGCAGTTCGACCCGCAGGCACCGAATGATGGAGCGAGAGACTCTTTCATGGGAGGCTATTCTGTAGCCATGACGGCCAAAAAGTACCAAGCGAGGCGTATGAAGTTGGAGGCAAGACGTTGACATGAATTGGAGGTTACCAAGAGTGGTACGGGTCCAGCGGACACTTCCTTTTGCTGCTTTGGGTGGTGATGACTTCGAGCGGCTTTGTCTAGCACTTGTCGCAGCAGATTCAGAATATTCAGAAGCGGAGCATTTTGGCGGAGGTGGTGGCGATTCGGGGCGGGATATTGTAGCGATTCGAGGTGGGGAGAGAGTCGTATTTCAATGCAAAGGGGGGCGGCATAGCTTTTCGAAGAGTGTAGCTTTGGACACCATCGATAGCCTTTGCAAGCTAGGTGATAGTGAACGGCCTGCTCAGGTTGAATTTTTGGTTGCTGTGAATGTCAGTGCTTCTATGAGGGATAAAATAAAAACAGAAAGACCCGGTATTAATATATCTTTTCGTGGTGCTACAGAGCTTGACGCCTGGATTGGTAGATATCCTGAAATCCAGAAAAAGTTTTTCGGGGAAACAGGGACCTCAAGTCACAGTTTGAGAAATTGGATAATGGGAGTTTCAGCTGGTGTAGTCGTTTCAGCGGTTGGTTCGTTTGCGGTGGGGGTTGGGGGAAATCTCTTCCCGACTTATGAGTACGGCACTGTCGTAGTTCAGGCAACCCACAATTTGGACTATATATGGAAGGTGGGTCTTGACGGGAACCCTCCTGAGATCGTTCATGGTAGTTTCAAGCGTTTTGATGAGGTTAGTCCTGGAACGCACAGGCTGCGATTTGTGGCGCAAGGGTACATTCCCAGAGATGAAACTATTGATGTGAAAAGGGGTAAGGAAAGGCATGTAACATTCCATGGCCTTCATTCTGCTTCTGATTCACAGGAACATGCTCTCGCTAGTCCAGTGGCTTCCGTTGCTACGGTCGGTGGGAGGAGTTTTCAGATTTGGTCTCGTGTCCCTGATGGCTCGTATCTTGAGATGGATATAGCTCGTGAGGGTAATATCGAATTGAGTGCCGCTGGATCGATTATAGATATTGATGGAGAAGAAGATTTGGATGAGGAACGTCTGTTTCCTGGCCCAGCATTGATCGAGATAGATTCGGGTGCTATGAGAACTGTAAGGCTTTGGATCCGGTTCGCAGAGAAAGGAAGTGCTACTGTTCGCAGTAGAGTTGTGAGACGCGATGGCATACAGCATGGAGACAGCTACATCAGAGAGATTTCTGGAGATGCTGGAGGTGTTGTTCATTTAACTTTTTCTGTCCTTGGTGAAGTAAGGGCCGCTAATCAGTGAGTTGGAACCGATAGTGTCACCCGCGTTTCGGATGGTGATGCCGAGCGAACCGGACGTCTGTGGTAGCCGTCTCCCGCCCGAGGCAAGAAACTGGCTAAGGCCCCTTTAGAGGCGGCAACCGCAACGCCC